>ENA-ORCV01000708-ORCV01000708.1-marine-metagenome-genome-assembly--contig:-NODE-708-length-16476-cov-3.214708_pt1 | contig 16476 bp, 12 predicted proteins | sample MGYA00237779_ERZ508509 | MGnify/ENA primary metagenome ERZ508509 (study PRJEB26180, sample SAMN06268772) | marine metagenome | isolation source: Bioluminescent Bay, La Paraguera, Puerto Rico | place... | reverse complement strand
GTGGCAATTCAGGTACCAGCGAAATCGGCGATGCGGTATTGGCGCGCCTCTGATTGAATCCTCCCCGGAGCGGGGAGGAACATTCGCATAAACCTTATGGTTAACATTGCGCCCTAGTGCGCTAGGTCATGGACATGACCGGTTCCGATATCCACGCCGCTACTTCGGTTGCATCTGTCGCCGCGCCATTGGAACTGGCCGTGGTGCTTCCCACGCTCAATGAAAAGGCCAATATCGCGCCCATGGTCGCGCGGCTCGAGGAAGCGCTTGGCCCTACCGGCTGGGAAGCGGTCTTTGTCGACGACAATTCGCATGATGGCACGGCGGAAGAAGCACGCCGCATCGGACAGACTGATCCGCGTATCCGCGTGATTCAGCGCATCGGTCGCCGCGGTCTTGCCAGCGCCGCAATCGAAGGCATGTGCGCCACCGCAGCGCCATTCGTGGCGGTGATGGACGCAGACCATCAGCACGATCCTGCCTTGCTCAAGGACATGCTCACTGCGGTGAAATCGGGCGATGCGGACCTCGCCTATGCCAGCCGCTTTGCCGAAGGGGCGAGCGCGGACGGACTTTCCAGCATCCGCCGCGAAAAAGGCTCACGCCTTGCCAATGCGCTGGCCCGCAAGCTCACCGGCACCGAACTTTCCGACGCCATGAGCGGTTTCTTCCTGCTGCGCACCGAGCAGCTGCGCAAACAAGCACATGAGCTTTCGGGCATCGGCTTCAAAATCATGCTCGATATCCTTGCTACTGCGCGGCCGCAGCTGACCGTAAAGGAATTCCCCCTGAAATTCGCCGAACGCCGCGAAGGCGAAAGCAAGCTAGACCATGGCGTGGTGCTCGATTTCCTTGCGGGCCTCTACGAACGCTATCTCGGCCAGATTATTCCCACTCGCTTCGCCCTGTTCGGCACGGTCGGCGCTTTGGGCGTAGGCGTGCATATGGCCGTACTCTCGCTGGTTTATCTCGCGTTGGGCAGTGGGTTTGCGCTGGGGCAGGCGGTGGCAACCGTTGTGGCGATGACGTTCAATTTCTGGCTCAACAACCTGCTCACCTATCGCGACCAGAAGCTGACTGGTTCCAAGGCACTGTTCTGGGGCTGGCTGAGCTTCTGTGCCACCTGCGCTGTGGGCGCCTTTGCCAATGTAGCAGCGGCGGCAATGCTGGAAGCGAACGGCTTCCACTGGGCGATTTCGGCCATCGCTGGCATCGCGCTCGCATCGGTGTGGAACTATGCGCTTTCGAGCAAGTTCGTGTGGGGGCGGTTTAGGTAGGCCAGATTACGTCCGATCACCGGTCATATTGTCTGCCGCCTTTCATCGTGAAAACACAGTATTCACTTTTAGGCTGTAAAGCATCGCTGTGACTCAAACGGAGAATTGGTGTGAAGAGCTTCGGCCGGAAGGCGACTGCACAGCGTCTTACTGAATACGAGCGGCGCAGAGCCGGGCGGACAAATGTGTCCGTGTCCGGATCGCTGGATACGCCGGCGACAAGCCGTTCGGTGGTGCTGGTCGACGTCTCGCCCACGGGTGCGAATGTGCGCGGGACAGACTTGCCCAAAGTCGGGAACTTTGTGAAGCTGGATGTCGCGACTTCAACCGTCTTCGGCACTGTGATCTGGTGCAAGAACGGGAATTGCGGGCTACAATTCGACGAACTTCTGACGAAGGACGAGGTCGCACTATTCAACCAAGCGCACAAGGAAGCCCGGGACCTGGAAATGGAATCCTGGTCGGACCAGTCGCAGGCTGCTGTGGCCTGAGGCCACTCCCGAACGATCAACTCCTAACGCCATCTCGAAGTCGCGCTAGCGCCAGCCATCCACCCAGGCGTAGTCAAGGAAGGACTGCTCGCCCGCCAGTTCCGCGGCCGTGAGGATGGGGTGAAACCAGGCGAAGAGGCCCAGTGATCCCGCGACCGCTGCGATTGGCACCAGCCTTCCACCGCGTTGCCACAAATACTCCACGAAAAGCGCCAGCGCGCCCATGCCGAAGCAGTGGGGCAACAGGTAATGGTAATAGAACTGCACCGGCTTGGGCGCGATCACCCATAGGGAAAGGCTGATGAGGTAAAGCACAACTAAGGCGGTGCAATCGCGGCGCCCCTGCCTCACGCCGGCCCATGCGCACCAGGCCAAAGCAAGCAGCATGGCGAGTGATGACAGAGGATTGCCGATCATCAGCACACCGCGCATCGCGCCATCGGCCTGTTCATAGAGATACCAGATCGCGCGCCAGTTGCTGACCCATTCCCACCAATTGCTCTGGTAGGGATGCGCGGTGAGCGTCTGCGTCTGCAAATCGAGCATCTGCACATGCAGCGCGATCAGGCCCGAAGGATTGCCAGAGACATGATCGTAGAAGAGGAAAGGCCAGTAACAGGCGGCATAGGTGGCGAGCGGCAGAGCGCCGAGCCAGATGGCGGCTTCCCACAGACTCATTCCGCGCACAGGAGCGCCACGTTCGGATCGCACCGGTCGGCGGCGGCCTGCGTATAGGCGCGCAGCAAGGAAGGTGAGTCCCGGCAGCATGGCAAGCGGGATGGCATTCCATTTGGCTGCCATGGCTGCGCCCAGCGCCACTCCCGCAATCGCCAGTCGCCAGCGCGCCGTCTCATTCTCGCGCACCGCGCCCGCGCACATCCACAGCGCCAAGAGCATGAAGCCCGCCATGAAAATATCGAGCATGGCGATGCGCGCCTGCACCAGCAGCGGAAAGCCGCTCAGCAGGAACAGCCCCGCTAGCACGCTCGCCATGCGGCTTTGCGAGGCGAACCACATGCCGCGCATATCCGCGAAAATCGACAGCACGCCAAAGACCCAGGCCATGCTCCTCCAGCCGAGCGGATTGTCACCAAAGGTGAGCATTCCGAGCGCAATCAGCTGCTTGCCCAGCGGCGGATGCTCGAGGTTCATGGCGCGTCCCAGCGCGATCAACTCGCGCACGGCGGGCAGGTAATGCACCTCGTCGAAATAGGGCTGGGAAGGGATAGTGAGCCTCACCGCCGCCAGCAGAGCGAACAGGGCGGCAATGGCTGCATGCCAGCGGATCGGATCGGCAGGATGCGGGGGCGGCTGGCTCATGCAAGGAACAGGATTAGGCGGCACCATGATGAGTCGCAACAAGAAGCATGCTTGCCCACGCCCGAGTGCCGCCCTAAACGCGCATAACCATGAAGAAGACAACCGGAATCGATCGTTCGAAGACTGCCAAATGGCGCCCGGCCACCCGCGCGGTGCGCTCGGGCACCTGGCGTTCGGACCATGGCGAGACGAGCGAGGCGCTCTATCTCACCAGCGGCTACACCTATGACGATGCGCAAACCGTGGCGGATCGTTTCGCCGGTGAAGCCAGCGGCATGCAGTATTCGCGTTTCCAGAACCCCACCGTGGCCATGTTGGAAGCGCGCATTGCGGCGATGGAAGGGGCAGAGGCCTGCAAGGCGCAGGCGAGCGGAATGGCGGCGATGACCAGCGCGCTTCTGTGTATGCTCTCTTCGGGCGATCACGTGGTCGCGGGCCGCGCGGCATTCGGCTCCTGTCGCTGGATCCTCAACAATGTGCTCAACCGTTTCGGCATCACGCATACGGTGGTGGACGGGCGTGACAATGCCGCCTGGGAAGCTGCGGTACAGCCCAACACCAAGGCCTTCTTCTTCGAGACGCCGGCCAACCCGACGATGGATATCGTGGACCTGGAATTCGTCTGCGGGCTTGCGAAGGCAAAGGGCATCACCACGGTGGTCGACAACGCCTTTGCCACCGCATCGCTGCAGCGCCCGCTGGAATTCGGCGCCGATGTCGTCGCCTATTCGGCCACCAAGCTCATGGACGGGCAGGGGAGGGTGCTGGCAGGCGCTGTGTGCGGTTCTGACCAGTGGATCAACGAGGTGCTCTCTCCTTTCCAGCGCAATACCGGGCCGGTGTGCTCGCCCTTCAACGCCTGGGTGGTGCTGAAGGGGCTGGAAACGCTCGACCTGCGCGCGCATAAGCAGAGCGAGAATGCACTGCAGGTCGGCAAGTTCGTGGCGGAGCGGGTCGAGAAAATCCTCCATCCCGGCCTGCCGAGCTTCGACCAGCACAATCTCTCCATGAAGCAGATGGACGCCTGCGGCCCGATCTTCAGCTTTGTGGTCGAAGGCGGGCGCAGCAGGGCCTTTGCCGTGCTCGACGCGCTCGAACTGGTCGATATCTCCAACAATATCGGCGATGCCAAGAGCCTCGCCTGCCATCCGGCGAGCACCACGCACAACAACATGGGCCCCGAAGGCCGCGCCGAAATGGGCGTCGAAGAAGGCATGATCCGCATCAATGTGGGCCTCGAAGACCCGCTCGACGTGATCGAGGACCTGGAACGGGCGTTCGATAAGGCCGGGGTTTAGTCACGAGTCCACTTGCCGCGCGGCGGAAAGGCGTTACGCTACCGACTCGTGATGATCTCTGACGCCATGAACTCGCTGTTTCAGCATGTTGCCATTACGGCCGGCGTGACGGTGCGCGTGTCGGTGAACTTCATGCCGGAGCAATCGCGCGTCGAAGCGGGGCGCTGGTTCTGGGTCTATCATATCCGCTTGGAGAACGGCCGCGACGACACCGTACAGCTGCGTTCACGCCACTGGCGCATCACCGATGCGCGCGGCATGGTGAATATTGTCGATGGCGAAGGCGTGGTAGGCGAAACGCCCGTGCTCAAGCCGGGCCAGACGCACGACTACGTTTCCGGTTGCGAGCTGACCACGCCGCGCGGCGCGATGGAGGGGCATTACACCTTCTCGCGCGAAGACGGGACGCTGTTCGAGGTGGCGATCCCCTATTTCCCGCTCGCCGCGCCTTCCGAGGGCGAATAGCTTTTTGCCTCAATTCACCCGCGCCGGGGCCATGATCACGGCATTGGCCAGCAGCATGTCCAGCCCGTCGAGATAGCCGCGCACTGCGGGATCGTGCGTGAAGCCTATGGCCAGCCCGTCTCCAGCGGGCTGGGCCACCATGAAAGGCTTGAACGCCATCTGGCGGCGGTTCTCTTCCCATATATATCCGCTGGCGAGCAGGCTATCGGCATCGGCGAAACGCACTACGTTGGAGCCATCGGCGCGGTTCAGCGGTGCAAATACGAGGTCACCCGCGGCGAATACAACGGGTGCCGCATCGTCATAGCCCGCCGACAGGAAGACGTCGGGATCGATAGCAGTGTTGAGCAATGCACCGGGCAAATGGTCCGGTCGGCGTGCCCGGTCATAAATTGCGTCGCGATATTCGCTCTCGCTGGTGATGGCTTCGCCTGCGATCACGCTCAAGGATTCGTCGTTTTCGCCGGAAGGCTCGCCACCCAAGACGGTCTCGCGCTGGAGTGCAAAAATGGCCTCATCCCCTTCGCCAACGCCTGTCAGTGCTTCACCAATGGCGACAACTACGCCGCCATCGCGTGCGTATGAAGCAACGGTTGATTTGCCGGCGTCTCCCAACGCTTCGCCATACTGCCCATCGGGCACCAGCAGCACATCGTATCGATCAAGGTCGGCCTGAGCGACAGTACCGGTGCGGATCGGAGCGACGGGAACGCCGAGGCGTTGTTCGAGTGTGAAGCGCAAACCGCCGGCGGAAAGCGGATTGACGCCGTCATCCCACAGCATGGCCACTTGAGGCATGGTTAGCCGCACGAACTTGTCGCTGCCCAGATTCGGACCGTCATCGACCCAACCGCTTTCCAGCGCTATGGTTTCCGCACCAATGCTGCGCGCCAATGCGGTTAGCTCGTCGATTATTTCAGGATTGTCGGCCTGGGAGAACACCACCGTGCCGCGCGGGAATTCTGCATCACCGATGGTAAAGGCGGTGTCGGTGGCCCGACCCAGCATCCCTTTGCGCAAGGCCTCACTCACCAGGCGAACCTGCCCGCTGTCGGTCCAGCGCACGGCAAGCCCGAAGGCGCCAGGTGCCTGGGTGCGATCGGGCAGGCCAGCATCCGCTGAAACAGGACTACCGGTCGTCGGTGAAGAGCACAGCGCGACATCAAGGCCCGACATCATGCCGACCGACCATGCGGTGGTATCGTAGAGCTCGTGCGGCAGGTCATTGTCGCGGCGCGCTTCTTGTGCGGTAATGTAATCAGCCGGAAGCTCCGTATTCTCGTCCAGCAGGCTTCGGATCAGCCGTGCAGCGGGCTGGTTTAGCGAGACACTCAGCAAACCTTCCGCATAAGTCCGTCCGCAGGCATTGGCAGGCCCATCAACACGGGTCACGGCTATTCCCTGGAAGGCCAGGCGTCGTGCCAGCTGCTCTGCATTCCAGCGCTTCTGTGACAGGTCGATCACATAGGTGCCACTACCTGCATCACCGGCTGCAGCGCTGCGGCGATAGGCGGCATAGTCGCGTAAGAATAGATCAGCATTCTCGGCTACTGTCTGCGCGGTTGCCAGCGTGGTGACGAAGTGATTGCGAACCGTTTGCGTATAGGTCAACTCGCTCTCGTCAGGACGCTCCCAGACAAGGCCCCTGGAACTGGCTTGTTCGAATGTCATGGCGACGGAGCCGTTCAGCGTGGGCCAGGTGTCGCCATAGCCCGGATAGAAGGCATCGAAGATTTCACGCGTGTAATAGGGCTCGCCGATGCGATCCATCCAGGCGGCGATATTGCGGCCGAGCAGAACCTGCTTTTCGCGCTGGCCAAGGGTGATGTTGGGATTGAACGGATCGGCATTGGGAGGGAAGAAATAGGTCGAATCGCCTTCCATCTCGTGCGCATCGACCAGCACGACGGGTTGCCATTCCATTGCGGCCTTCACCTTGCCGCGCGTTTCGGGCTGGGTGAGGGCGAACCAATCACGGTTGAGATCGAACAAATAGTGGTTGACGCGACCGCCCGGCCACGGCTGGTCATGCCCGGCCGTATAGCGATCTCCAAAGGGTGTGATGCCCAATTGCTCGCGATATCTGTTCACGAAACGTGCGCGCCCGTCGGGGTTCTGGCTTGGATCGATGATAACGACCGAATTGGCGAGGATGGAATCGACCAGCGCATCTCCTTCGCTCGCCAGCAGGTGATAGGCGAGGGCGAGTGCCGCATCGGTGGATGAAATTTCGTCGCCGTGCACACCGTAGGAAAGCCATGTGACCGGAAGGATGTTGCTGAGCTGGTCGGGCGAGGTGCCATTGGCCATTTCCTGCAGATCGGCCTGAACGGCTTCGATCTTCGACATGTTTCCTTCGCTTGTGATTACCGCATAGACGAGTGGACGGCCTTCCCAGCTCGTCGCATATTGCACCAGCTGGAAGCGACCGGGTGCAGCCTCTGCCAGCGCTTCGAAATAATCTAGCGCCTCCGCCGGAGAGCTGATCCGTTCTCCCGACGCATGGCCAACCACCTGTTCCAGTGTCGGGATCGCTGCGGAGAATTCTCCATCCAGCATGCTCTGCGCATGTGCAGGGGAGACGAGAGCGGCGAGGGCGAAACAAAGTCCGGAAAGAAAGCGGATCATGAAGGGCTCCAGCATGGAGAGATATCTGCTTGTCCTGTAGTTTCTCTTGCAATCGGTCAAGCCTGCCAACGCTTGCCCCGCGCCGCGCTGCACACTACATCGCCCCTTCCTATGAAACGCACACATCTGCCCTTGAACGCCCTGCGCGTATTCGATGCCGCCGCGCGGCACCTCAGTTTCACGCGCGCAGCAGATGAGCTGGCGGTGACGCCTGCCGCCGTGGGTCAGCAGATTCGCGCGCTGGAAGATGTTCTGGGCGTGGTGCTGTTCCGCCGTACCTCCAAGGGGCTGGAATTGACCGATGAGGCGACGGCGGGCCTCGATCCGCTGCGCGAAGGCTTCCTGCGTTTCGAGGAAAGCGTGCACGCGATGCAGGCGGGGCAGACTAGCTCCAACTACACGATTGCCGTGCCGCGCGAATTCTATTCGCAATGGCTGGCACCGCGCCTTGCCGCTTTCCGCAAGGACAATCCCGAAGTTCGCTATCAATTGATCGCGGATGAAGATGCCGATTTTACAGAGGCCAATCTCGATGTCGCCATTCGCCTGGTCGAGGGGCCGGGCGAGCTCGAAGGCGCGCAATTGGCGCATGGCTGCCGTGTAACGGTGGCCACGCCAGATGCCGCTGATGGCTGGATCAGCTGGCCCGCCTATCCCGCGCCGGAGGGTGAAGACGTGCTGTTACAGGTCGGCAATGCCGGACAGGCGCTCTCCTCCGCGCTCGCAGGGCTGGGTCGCGCCATCATGCCCATGCCGCTGGTCGAAGAGGCATTGGGCGATGGCCGCCTGGTCAAGCTGGCGGAGGAAGAGGATTGCCGCCGCGCTTACTGGCTCGTCGCCCCGCGCCCGCAATGGCGACAGAAGAAGGTCAAGGCGCTGGTCGCGCATCTAATCGGGGAATAAGTGTGTCGGGCGCTCCGACCCTCACCACTAACCGCTTTACCCTGCGCCCGTTGCAGGAAGGCGATGAGCATGCGCTGTTCCCGGCCTTCAGCAATGCCGATCTTATGCGCTACTGGAGCCGCGGACCCTTTGCCGATCTGGAGGAGTTGAAGGCATGGTTGTTCGATCGCGAATGGACGGGGCGGACATGGGTGGCGGTGCCGCAGGGCGGGGGCGACCCTGTCCTGCGCCTCGTTGCCAGTGCCGAGGGCGAGCAGGTGTGCGAGATCGGCTATATGATCGTTCCCGGACATGAGCGGCAGGGTATCGCCCGCGAATGCCTGTCTGCCTTGCTCACCCATCTCTTTCGTAAGGAAGGCGTGCACCGCATCTATGCCGATATCGACCCACGCAATATTCCTTCCAACCGGCTGGTGCAGTCGCTGGGTTTCACGCGGGAGGCGCATTTGCGCGACGCGATGAAGACGCATTTGGGCTGGTGCGACACATGGCTGTGGGGCATGCTGCAAGATGAATGGCAGGAGTAGGCTGTGCCCACTCTTCATTCATCTTTGTCCGGCTAGGTGTCTGGGAATGCCCTAGGGGCGGACGATCAAAAGGGGGACTCTTGATGTCATTTTCGATCGGCAGATTTGCCTTGCTTGCCACTGCCGCCACGCTGGCGGCGCCCGTCACTACCAGTGCGCAAGAGGTTCGCGACCTCGATGGTGCGACAAGTGACGTGCTGATATTCGAAGGCGAAGTGGGGACGAGCCCGGTTGTCTATCACTATACAATTCCGGCCAATACATCCTTGCGGATCGATGTCATCCCTAGCGTAGATTCCGAACTCGATCCCACGCTGACCGTAACCGATGTGGCGAGCAGAGAAGTGCTGGCCGAGGACGATGACGGCGGCGAAGGCCTGGCCTCGCGCACGCGCATCTATTCGGAAGACGGACAGCAGGTCGAAATCACTGTCAGCCCCTTCGGCCTCTTTTCGGAAGATAGCAGCAGCGGACCCTTCCGGCTGGAACTGAGGCCGGTCATCTCCCATCCGCAGGATATCCGTGCTGTGACATTCGGATCCGTTATGGAAGGGACGCTGGAATCGGGATCCAATCATCTCTTCACGATAGAAGGAGAAAAGGGTGCCTTGCTGGAAGTGGCGCTGGTCGCCGGCGATGATGGTCTCGATCCCTATCTCTCCCTGTTCGAAGGGCGCGGGGCCAATGGCGAAGCGGTTTCGACCAATGACGATGGCGGCGACAGTTTGAACTCGCTGCTGCGCTATGTCTTCCCCGAAAGCGGCACCTATACGATCGTGGCCGAACCTTATGGCGACAGTTCGGGCAGCTATGTGCTGCGCGTGGCGCCGGAGCGCGAATATATGGTGCAGGCGCCGGTGCAGGTGCTGGGTCTTGGCGAGCGTGCCACGGGACGGTTGGGTGAGGGCTATGACTCCGGTTCTATCGATCCCACGGAGATCACCTACCAGCTAACCGAAGAGGCGATTGCCGCGATCCGCGCGAGCAATGGCGAAGTGACATTCAATATGACCACGCCGCTGTTCGAAGACGAGAGCTTCCCCAGCGGGGTCGATTCCTACCTCGAACTGGGTTTCGAGACCCCGCTCGGCTTTGCCAGCCTGATGAGCGACGATGACGGGGGTGAGGGGCTCAATGCCCGTATCGCGATCGACGTGTCACCCATCGCGGACGGTGATTGGCTGGAACGCCTGCGCCTTCGCGCCAGCTCTATCGGTTCAGGCGGCGATTTCGAGGTCGAACTGGTCGAGGGCATGCAGGAAGTGGAAGAATATGACTGGGATGAGGAATTCGTCGAGTAGCTTTCCGCAACATCCCTTACTGGCATAATGGAAAGGCCCCGATCCTCGGCGGATCGGGGCCCTTCTTCTTGTCAGTCTGCGACGTGGTTAGGCGTCTTCTTCAGCCTCCTCTTCTGGCGCAGGGGGCGGAGGCGGGCCGAAGCCGGGCCGCGGGCCTGTGCCGGGGTCGTGATCAAAGGGCTGGGCGAAGCGCGAACGATCGTCATTCTCGGCGGTCACCGGCTCTTCCTCACCCGCTGCGATGCGGGCCTGCTGCGCGCGGCTGGCGCTGATATAGTCGCGCGGCATGTAATTGCCCTCGTGACAAGCATATTCGTAAAACTCATAATCCTCGTCACGCGTCCATTCGATACGCGTGGTCCAGGGGGCCGTGTAAATCTCCGGATCCGAATAGGTAAGCTCGTGCACGATCGTGTTTGGCCCCGTCATGGTCAGGCGCTCCACCGTCATGGCGACCGTGCTCATCGGTACGGTGTTGAACGCAGGAACCTCCAATGTACCGGTAAACTGCGTTGCCATGTTGAGTGGGCTGGCCGAGCGCTTGGATACATCCTCAGTCGCACTGTCGCCGGAAACGATATTCGTCGTCTCGATCACCAGCGTGTTGCCTTCCCACCAGCCGCGTGAATTGCCCATCCACGCTTCGACGGCTTCGTCCCACTTCGCCGCCTGTGCTTCTTCCTTGCTGTCATAGACTTTGACCACACGTGTGCCGAGCATCTCCAGCACGATGGTGACCACGCCAGGACTCTGGAAGAGGCGGATGCCGTTATTGTAGCGGAACGGATACATGGAAGCGGGGAAGCCTCGCGATACGCAACGATCCCAGCTATCGAAATCGTCCACCCAGTCATAGGCCTGGCCTGGCACCCAACCTGAACGTCCGGCACGAAACAGTTCCATGCCATGCTCGGTCAACGGGGGCAGCTGGCCGTCCGGCGGATCGACAAGCATGGAGGTGCGCTTGGCGAAATTGGTAGTCAGGAACCATTCTTCCAGGCCGGAAGTGCCTGAAGCGCCAATGCCGCGTTCATTCGCCTGCGTGAAATTGCCGTCATTGCCGCGCGCAGCCTGAAGGCGACGTTCGAACTCTTCGTCATTCACCCAGAATCGGTCGCCGTAATGGGCTGGGCGCTGAAACAATATGCGCCCTTCATTGAGTCGCTGGATCGGCCAGGTGCCGGTCAAATCCGGAGCGCCCCAAGCGGTGCGCGCAGGCTCGTAATCGGTCGGAACGGGCGGAAGGTAGGTGAGATCGTCGGGGCGTTCCTGCGCGATTGCAGGAGGTGCGGATATCGCCATCGCTGCGAGGCCGGCGGCAATGGCAAACTTTGTGGCAAGACCTTTGCGGGTCATAAGTGGGGCTCCCTTCCCAAGGTGATTTTGAACGGGAAGGTAAGGGAGTTTGCCTCAGGATGCCAGAGGCGAAGTTGACTCTGTTTGTCGCAATTTGTCTTGCCTGATCCTGTGCAGGACTTGCGCGGTCTGCGGCCTTGGCATACCCCTTGCCGATGCCTTTGTTGCCACGGCTCAGAACGCGGATCGTCAAGCTTTTGCGTATCGTGCGCGTGGCTTGGTATCGCCGCGTCTGGGGTATGCATCTGGGTATGGGCGTGCGGATTTCGGGCAAGGCATATCTCGATTTCACCAACCCGCACGGACTGCATATCGGCGATTACACCATTGTGACCCCGCGGGTGCAGATCTTCACGCACGATTTCGTGCATAATCGCCATGTCGATACGCGTGTCGGCGCATGCTGCTTCATTGGCGCAGGTGCGATCATCCTGCCCGGCGTGACCATTGGCGATCACAGTGTCGTTGCAGCCGGCGCGGTGGTGACCAGGGATGTCCCGTCAAATTCGATGGTCGCGGGCAATCCGGCGCAAGTGGTCAAGAGCGGGCTGCAGACGGGCCGTTACGGGGTGCTGGCTTCCGGCGAAGATTAGCCAGAATGGTAGTGCGAGTAACCCCGGCACGTTGTTCGCGCCGGGGCCTCTTAAAGATTAGCCGCCAAGGTTTGCCCTGCTCACATTGAGGCTTGCCTGGGCACGCAGCTGACCGACGCCGACCACGACAGGGCCATCGGCGGTGGCGTCTTCCACAACCAGTTTGACCCACAGGGCATTTTCACCCTGGAAGGTGGCCGTCGTATCCGAGGCGCGCAGGGCATCCAGGCTGTCGACCGGCGTGCCGCCGGCAGCCGACTGGAAGCCGGGCAGTTCGAAGATCACCCAAGACCCCTCATCCATCTCGCGCAGGTGCAGCGCAAGGTTCTCCCGCATGGTCGAAATACGGATCTGGGAGCCGCTCTGAACGGTGGTTTCGGTGCTGTATTCGTAGCGCTTGTTGTTGCGCTCCAGCACAACCGGATTTTCCGCAGGCCCGACATTGAACTCCATGAATTCCTGCGAGTTGTCGATGCTGAAGCGACCCATGTCGCCGGGGCAGACTGCCGCATTCCAATTGGCCTTGGTGACGCAGGTGTCCTCGGCCGAGGCGATGCCGTTGTCGATAACGATATAGGCGCCCGGGATACCGCCGACAGAGCCGTCCACGTCCTTGATCGTCGCGCTATGGTAAGCCGCGCGTCCGGCAAAGTCCGAAGACCAGCGACGCTGTTCCTGCGGGAAATGCACGGGCTGGGCGTTCTCGAAGGTTGCACCTTCGATCATGTTTTCCGTGCTCATGCCAAAGCTGGTGTAGAGCAGGTAGGACAATGCTCCGGCACCGCGCAACTCGTTCGGCTGGTAGTTCACGAATTTCGTGTTCACGACATCGTGGCGATAATCGTAATATTCATAGCCACGGATCGGGAAGTCCGCCGTCACATGCGGCAGGCTGCGACCATAGGCGATTTCCTCTCGCCTGCTGGGGTTGCCGACGTTGTCGCTTTCACCCACGAACAGCGAATCTTCGACACGCGAGCTGTAGGGCGCGCGTCCGCCGCCTGCGGCATGGGTGAAACCTATTGCGTTGTCGGCCAGCTTGAGGTTGGTGAAGAGGTGGTGCTGTCCACGGCCCCAAATCGCCCCATTGCGGTTCTTGTAGGCAGTGTAGTCGTCAATATGCGAAACGAGGGTATCGCTGGTAGGATCGGAAGGATCGACATAGGCGGTGTGGCCTGAACCGGCGACACTGAAGGTGTTGTCCTGGTTGGGTCCGCGATCATACATCAGGCTGTCGAAGTTGGAGTGCGCCACGTTGCCGCGGAATTCACCCAGCGGCGAGCGGCGCGGCCAGGTGTTAGCGGCGATCTCCGTACCTTCGAACTGGCCGTTGGGGTGTTCGATGAAGGCCAGCCAGAAGCCAACCGCGTCTGAGCCCGCAGCGACATTGCCGATGAAGTGGTTGCCCGGGTTGGTGATCCAGTAGGATGCCACCGTGTTGTCCGACGGAAGCAGGACGTGCTCGGATTGCTGGCCGCGGCTGCCACGGCTCGCATCGGTCAGGTTGGACGGCTCGCAAGGCATCGTCGGGTGGCACTTGGTCTGAATCGCCACGTTTTCGACATAGCGGTTGCCGGTTTCGATGCCGTCTTCGATGAAGAAGCAGTGACCCACGGTATTGTAGGTGACGTTGTTCTCGACCTGCAGGTTGTTTGTTCCGTGCACGGTCACGCAGCGGTTGAACGTGTCGTGGATCGCAGCGTTGCGGATATACTGGCCCTGGCCTTCGCCGATCACGTGCCAGTGGATCGGATAGCGCGCCAGCGTCAGGTGCTGGCCCATGCGGCTGAGCTCTACGCTGTCGACATACATCTCAGAGCCGGACATCGCCATGATGTGGCCGCCGAAATAGGTGTCATTTGAATCTTCCGACGCCTGGATCTTGATGTTGCGGCTGATCATCCCGACCTCTCCGCGCTCATCCACGCCGAAGGTGATCTCGCCGAAATGCATATATTCGAGCGGTTCGGCAAAGCTGATGGTATTTCCATCGATCGCCGTGATCGTGCGACGCTCGGCCTGTCGCGGATTGAAGTCGGTCGAGGCGAGGACGATCTCGTCGCCCACAGCCCAGCCCGAAGCATCGAGCACAGTAATGCTGGTGGCGCCCTTTTCGGCCGTTGCCGACAGTTTTGACCAGGTGTTGTCTGTGCTGCCATGCAGGTTGAGCGTTCCGCGCATCAGCATGATGCCGCGATCGCCCATGGTGTTGATGTCCTCACCCGGCACATTGTCGGTCAGCGTGATCGAAGCATTGTGCTGGTAGGGGTTGTCTTCCGTTCCGATCTGCAGTTCGCCCCCGGGGACATAGATCCATTCGGTTTCGAGGCTGATATCGCGCTCGTCTGAAAAGCTTAGCTTGCCCTGAATGGTAAGGCTGCGAAGGCCCGGCGCATCGACATCGAGCACCACGTTCATATCGCGAGAAATTTCAACGGCATCACCTTCACCCGGAACCTCGCCCGAAGGCCAGGTGGCAGGATCTGACCAGTTGCTCTGAGCCTGCGCAGCTGTGCCTGCTCCGATCAAGACGGAAGCGGACAGAAGCATTGATAGACGAAGCAGGCGTGTTGGCTTGCGCATTAGAATATTCCCCTCATTCGGGACCAGTATGTCCCGCTCAAATTGTTTGCTGCAGCTTTGCAACGGACAGGCCGTGTTGCAAGCGCGATCTGGCACGCAATTGCACCAAGTCTCTCCTTAGTCCAGCAAGGCCGTGCTGATCGCGGCCTGCCTGCTGACCTCGAGGCTGGCTCCCGCGCCGAAAGCGCCGCCGGGGCCGGGCCCCACGGTGCTCACGCCGAAACCGGGTGTGCCGATTTGCACGCTCTGACCAGCATTATTGTCGACCACCAGCTTTACCCAGAGCGAGCTTTCATCCCTGAACCAGGCGGTTTCATCAGCAGCTCGCAGGGCTTCCAGGCTTTCCAGCTCTGTTCCCCCAGCAGTGGTAACGAAGCCGGGAAGTTCAAAAATCACCGAAGAGCCATCTTCCATTTCCCGCAAGGATAGCGAGAGGTTGTCCCTGCTCGTTTCTACGCGGACTTCCGCTCCGCTGCGAATAGTGGTCTGGCCAGTATATTCCCAGCGCCTGCCATTGCGGCTGAGCATGATCGGATTTTCGATTGGAGCAGTGCCAAAGCCCATATTGCCGCCAAGGCCGAAATGCCCGAAATCCCCGCGACACACCGCCGCGCCCCATTCGGGCCTGATATCGCAGGCCTCCTCGTCGGAAGCGATACCGTTGTCGAGGACGATGAAGCCTCCTGGTACTCCGCCAACCGATCCGTCCTTGTCATGGATCGCGGCCCCTCGCCAGGCATTGCCCCGGCCCAGGTCGGAGGCCCAGCGGCGTACATAAGGCGGGAAGCTGACCGGCTTGGAATTGACGAATGTGGCACCTTCTATGGCGTTCTCCGTACTCATGCCGAAGCTGGTGTACATAAGATAGGAGATGGCCCCTGCATCACGCAGATCGTTGGGCTGATAATTCACGAAAGTCGTGTTCACGACATCGTGACGCATGTCGTAATATTCGTAACCGCGGATCGGGAAATCGGGCAAGTCATTGGGCAGGCTGCGGCCATAGGCGAGCTCTGCCTCGGTGCTGGGATTACCGATATTGGCGGTTTCACCGACAAACAACGAATCCATCACCTTGGACGTGTACTCCGCCCGGCCAACCGCTGACGCCGCATGGGTATAGCCGATGGCATTGTCCGCCGCGCGCAGATTGGTGAAGAGGTGCAATTCCCCGCGGCCCCAGACACCGCCATTGCGGTTCTTGTAGGTTGTGAAGTTTTCGAAATGCGAAACCAGTGGCTCGCTGTTTGGATCATTCGGATCGGCAGTGGGGAAGTGGTAATTGCTGCCCCCGACATTGAAGGTGTTGTCGGGAGCAGGGCCGCGATCAAACATGAATCCGTCATAATTGGAATGGGCGACATTGCCGCTGAATTCGCGCACCTTGGTTCTTCGTGGCCATGTATTGGCACTGATTTCCGTGCCCTCGAACTGTCCGATCGGATGTACAGGCAGGGCGTACCAGAAGCCGATCGCGTCGGAACCGGCGGCCACGTTGTCGCGATAGATGTTGTCGGGATTGGTAATCCAGAAGGTCGAAGCGGTGTTGTCCGAAGGGAGCAGGACATGCTCGGATTGCTGGCCTTGCTGACTGCTGGCAAAGCTTGACGCCAGAGCGGAGCCTTCGGGGCCGAGGTTGGAAGGCAGGCATGGCAAAGTCGGATGGCATTTGGTCTGGATGCCGAGGTTCTTGACGAAGCGGTTGCCGGTTTCGATGCCGTCTTCGAGGAAGAA
>ENA-ORCV01000706-ORCV01000706.1-marine-metagenome-genome-assembly--contig:-NODE-706-length-16494-cov-11.825242_pt1 | contig 16494 bp, 17 predicted proteins | sample MGYA00237779_ERZ508509 | MGnify/ENA primary metagenome ERZ508509 (study PRJEB26180, sample SAMN06268772) | marine metagenome | isolation source: Bioluminescent Bay, La Paraguera, Puerto Rico | place... | reverse complement strand
GGTGAGACGGTGAGACGGTGAGACGGTGAGACGGTGAGACGGAAAAGGCTGTGACCTTGCCGACCAACTGTCAAGTAACTTTTTGTTTTCCCAACCGTTTCACCGTTTCACCGTTCCGCCGTTTCACCGATTCCCCGATTCCCCGTTTCACCGCCTCACGCCAGGTTCCGTCGCGTAATCGCGTAACGCACGACGCCGTACTCCGAGCCTTTGCCGACAGGTCCGAAGCCATTTCGGCGCAACACGGCGATGGAGCGTTTCAGGTGGGGAAACGTTTCCGCGGAAACCTCGCTGACCCGGGGATGGCTGAAAGCCCAGTCGACCAGGCGGGCGACGGCTTCGGAGGCCAGGCCCTGGCCCTGGTACTCGGGCAGCAGCGCATAAGTGATTTCAACGGAGCCTGCGGCGTCGGGGCGGCCCTTGAATCCGCAGACGCCGGCGAGCGTGGAGCCGCCCCGCCCGTCTGCCGCGACCAGGTACCAGTTGGTCCAGCCGTGGTTTGAGCCGTCGCGCAGCAGTTCCAGGGTCATCTGCAGGGCGTGGCGCGAATACAGCTCGGGCGGCCAGGCTTCACCGACATTCACACCCAGGCGGGAAGCCAGCGAGGCGCGCCCTTCCAGGTCGGCCAGCGTGATCTCTGTCGTCGCCGGCACCAGGCGCAGGCGCGCCGATTCGATGTAGCTGGCGTTGATACCGCTCATGACCAGTACTCCGCCAGCAGCACGCTCCAGAGCCGGTCCAGCCTGCCGGTGTCACCCGTCCAGAGCTTTTCCAGCGAGCGCCTCAGACGCGCAAGATTGCGGCGGCCGTCGACCACCTTTCCGGGCGTATAAGACGAGCGGTCGAAATCCAGCAGCCAGGGGTCGCTCTCACCATCGCGAAACAGGATGTTACGGGCATTCAGGTCGGCGTGATCGACGCCCGCATCGTGAAACGCGCGCAGGCCACCACCCACGCGCCGCCAGTCCAGGTCGGGGTCGGCGAAGCGTTCGGGCCACGGCCGCGCGCGGGGGATTCGTCGCGTCAGCAACGCCGCGGTATAGAACAGGCCGCGCCGCTTGCACAGGGCGGCCAGCGGCTCGGGAACACGCAGGCCGTCAGTGCTCATTCGTCGCAGCAATTCGAACTCGCGGAAAGCGCGCGACGCCTTTGCGCCGAGGTAGAAATAGCGGTCATTACTGAACTTCGCCGCCCAGCCGCCGCGCAGGTAAGGCCGTAATACAACCCGGCCGAACGGCGCGTCGATGAAGAACGCGGTGCCGCGCCCGGGCGCCGCGCCGTCGAGCGCCCCGTCACGCCGCCACCCGTCCACGTCAAACAGCGCCGGCCCGGGTTCGGGCAGGGCGTCGGCGTCATATAGAATGGCGCCATTATCGAATTCGGTGACGGACGTTTTCATGGCGAGCTCCCCTGGGCCTATTGTGCGGCTGGACCGCGCCCCGGACAACATCTGCATCCTGCGCCTGTCGGCGCTGGGCGATGTCACCCACACCGTGCCGGTGGTGCGCGCACTGCAGGACCAGTGGCCGGAAACCAGGGTCACCTGGATCATCGGCAAGCTGGAACACAAGCTGTTGCAGAACCTGGACGGCGTCGAGTTCATCGTTTTCGACAAGCGCGGCGGCTGGGGCGCCATCCGGGAACTTCGCCGCACCCTTCGCGGCCGCCAGTTCGATGTCCTGCTGCACATGCAGGTGGCGCTGCGCGCCAACCTGCTTAGCCGCCTGGTCCGGGCGCCCGTCCGCCTGGGCTGGGACGACGCCCGCGCCCGTGACCGTCATACCTGGTTCATCAATCACCAGGTGGCCGCGGTCCCGTTCCAGCACCAGGTGCAGGGATTCCTGGAGTTCCCGCGCGCACTGGGTATCGCCGTCGACACGCCCCGGTGGGACCTGCCCGTGGCCGAAACGGACCGTGCCTGGGCGGAAAAGCAGCTGCCCGGCGACCAGCCCACGCTGGTCATCAGTCCCTGCTCCAGCCACACGCTGCGGAACTGGTCGGTGCCGCGCTATGCCACCGTCGCCGATTACGCCGCGCGCACGCTGAAGATGCGCGTAGTGCTGTCCGGCGGGCCCAGCGACCTGGAGCGCGAGATGGCCGCCGCCATCCGCGAAGAGATGCGCAGCGAGATTATCGACCTGGTCGGCAAGGACACGCTGACCCAGTCCATGGGCCTGCTGGAGCGCGCCTGCGCGGTCATCACGCCGGATTCCGGCCCCGCCCACATCGCCTCGGCGCTCGGCACACCGGTCATCGGCCTGTATGCCGCCACCTGGTCGCGGCGCAGCGGCCCCTACAACTCTCTGGACCTCACCGTGGATCGCTTCGCCGAGGCGGCGCAGCAGTATCGCGGCAAGGCGCCCGAAGAACTGCGCTGGGGCACCCGTATCGAGGAAGACGGCGTGATGGACCTTGTGGGTGTCGACGACGTCATCGAGAAACTCGATGACGTGATGAACTATTAGGCCTGGCGGGTCGCCGGGAGTTCCGGTTTTGCGCTGTCGGCGGTGACGGTCGCCACTTCGCTACGACGAATGGGCGTTTGCTGCGACAGGAACCGGTCCGTTGAGCGGTCCCAGTTGTTGTCCAGCGCGAACTCGATGCAGGCATCCGGGTCCAGTCGCAGGGCGCGATGAAAGGCGGCCTCCAGGTCTTCGTCCAGCGCGCCGGTCGACCCGTTGATCACGACATCATTGGGCCCCGGCACCGGGAAGGCGGCCACCGGTACCCCGCAGGCCATCGCCTCCAGCATCACCAGGCCGAAGGTGTCGGTGCGACTGGGGAAAACGAACACGTCGGCGGCGGACAGCAGTCCCGCCAGTTCTTCACCGAACTTCGGCCCGGTAAACACCGTGTCCGGAAACTTTTCCTTCAACTTGCCCAGGTCCGGGCCGCCGCCCACGACCACCTTGGTGCCGGGCAGGTCAAGATTGAGAAAGTCCGGAATGCCCTTCTCCACCGCGACCCGGCCCACGAACATGGAGATGGGCCGCGGCAGGCTCAGTGCCTCCTTGCCACGCGGGCGGAACAGGTCCGTGTCCACGGCACCGGGCCAGACTTTCAGGTGTTCGAAACCGCGTTCGCCCAGTTCCTTTTTCTGCGTCTTCGTGCGCACCAGGGTTTTCTGTGCCGGCGCGTGGAAACGCTTGAGAAACCCGTAGGTCCAGTCCACCGGGATGGGCGCGCGCAGGCGGATGTACTCGGGAAACCTTGTATGGAACGAGGTCGCGAATGGCAGGTCATGCTCCAGGCAGTACTTGCGCGCCGCCGCCCCCAGGGGGCCTTCCGTGGCGATGTGGATGACGTCCGGCTGTCCTTGATCGAGCATCCTGGCGACTTTCGCGTACGGCAGCAGCGACAGGCGAATTTCCTTGTAACCGGGGCACGGCATGGAGCGGAACTGGTCCGGCGTGATCAGGGTTAGGTCCAGGCCGCGCCGGCGAATACGTTCACTGGTGTTGCGCATGGTCGTGACCACGCCATTGACCTGTGGCGCCCAGGCATCCGTGACCAGCGCGACCGAGCGGACCCGCGGATCCGGCATCTTGCGTTTGCTCATGCCGCCAGGTCCCCGACCAGCCCGCCGGTGGCCTTACGCGGCTTTGCGGCGTGCACTTTCAGGCGCTCGGCGCGGTCGCGCCACTGCAGCAGTTCGATGCTGCCGTCCTGTTTCTCGATGAGCGCCGTGCAGCTTTCCACCCAGTCGCCACAGTTCATGTAAAGGATGTCGTTCACCTGGCTGATCTCCGCCCGGTGGATATGGCCGCAGACCACGCCATCGACGCCGTCCTCGGCCGCCGCGCGCACCACCGCGTCTTCGAAACTCGAAATGTATTTCACCGCGTTCTTGACCTTGTTCTTCAGGAATGCCGCCAGCGACCAGTAACCCAGTCCGAACACCCGCCGGAAGCCGTTCAGGAAAATGTTCAGCTGCAGCAGGGCGCCGTAGGCCACGCAACCGATCTTCGCCAACCAGGGCGAGCACCGCACCACGCTGTCGAACTGGTCGCCGTGCAGCACCAGCATGCGCCGGCCATCGGCCGTTTCGTGAATGATGCGGTCATGGATCTCGATGCAGCCCATGTCCATGCCGTCGTAGGCCCTGACCACCTCGTCATGGTTGCCGGGCACGAAGATCACCCGCGTGCCGTGACGCGCTTTCTTCATCAGCTTGTGCACGACCTCGCCATGGGCCTTTGGCCAGTAGCGCCGTCGTTTCATGTACCAGAAATCAAAAATGTCCCCGACCAGGTAGAGCGTCTCGCACTCCACCCTGTCCAGGAAATCACAGAGGAACTCCGCACTGCAGCCCGGGAAACCCAGGTGGACATCTGAAATGAAGACCGTGCGGCTACGGATCGTCGTATCAAGAGCGACCAATGAATTCATGGTCTTACCTCCCTGTGTTTTGAAGAATTCTAGGGAGGGGGTATTTCAGGGGTATGAATTTCGCGTGACGGTTTGGTGACGGTGAGGCGGTGAGACTGTGAAACGGTGAGACGGTGAGACGGGGAATCGGGGAATCGGGGAATCGGGGAATCGGGGAATCGGGGAATCGGGGAATCGGGATAAGGTTGATCTCTAGCGGGTTCAGGGGGATTCCTTGTTTTCGGTGCCCTCGCCCGGGGTGATGAACAGCATGCGCGTGGGAACGCTGGTGCGGGCGGTGTGCCAGGCGCCTTTTGGCACGACGATGAACTCGCCGGACTGGTTCATCTCGATCTCGGTGAAGCCGTCATCGCGGCGGATGACCATTCGGGCATCGCCCTCCAGTAGCACGACGATCTCGTCGCCGGCGGGGTGGCGCTCCCAGGTGGGCCAGTCGGCATCGAAACTGTGGATCGACACCAGGACATGGCCACCAAAGCCGTCGTAGGTGTCGTCGAGATCGCCGTACAGCGATGGCGTGACCGCTAAAGTGTCAACACCCAGGCCGGGTTTGACCACCGCGAAGACATCGTCGAGTTTCATGCGGCTGTCCCCGGCTCAAAACCGATGGCGCGCAGGAACCCGTCACGATCCGCAGGCGAGATCAGGACCTGGCCGCGGTCGCCGTATCGGATGTCCAGGCGGCGCAGTGACAGCGCCGGGGCGGACAGGATCGAGTGACTGGGCGTCACCGACCGGATATCGCCGAGCAGGATCTTTTTCGACACCGGTCCGGAACGCACCAGCAGCACGTCACCTTCGATGGTGTATCGCGTCGAGACCATCAGCCAGAGCGGAACCAGGGCCGAGACGACGATTACTCCAGCCACGACCAGGCCTTCTGACATCGACTTGAACCCCCCGGCAGAATAGGCAATGACGACGACCGCCGCGGGCGCGCCAAACGCGACAACGTAATACCACGCGTCCACGGCGCTGCGAAAATCCGCTTTTCCGGCTGCTCCGGGGGAACGTCGGGCCATTTTGCCGTCATCCGCGCGTTCGTATCCCGCCGGTGGTGTTGACCGCGCCAGCGTGATGGCCAGCACCAGGCCGGCTGCGAGTATGCCGCCAGCGACCAGGTAGGCGCCGTGCTCGCGCATGAAGGTCATCCCGGCCATCGGCTCGGGGCTGCCTTCGCCGTGCCCGAACACCAGGTGGAACACGACGGATCCGACCAGGCAAAAGAAGCCGACCACGGCGATGGAGATCGCCGTCGACGCCGACACCCGCCGCATCGCCGCCAGCACCGTCAGCACGATGCCCAGCGCCAGCGCCGCGAACAACAGCACCGAGTGCGTCATCGCCAGCGCGATACCGGAAAAGTTCATGTCCATACGCCGATTCTAACGCAATCGTGACCTTTCGCCCTGTACAGGAATGCGCCAACCTGCTAATTAATCAAGGGGTTGAAGGAGGAAACCGCCATGAGCACACGCGACGACACCCGGCTACCGATCAAGCTTGACAGCACCTGTAACGGCGAATTCATGCCGATCCCGCTGTCACGCCAGGAACGCGACACCAACACGCTGGCGCTGGAACAGGCCGATGCCGCCGCGAAACGCACCGGCCGCGACCGGCGGCAGTTCCTGCGCAGCACCTGCGGCGCCGCCGCCACGCTGCTGGCCTTTAACCAGGCCAATGCGTTCATGGGCAAGGCCGGCGGCAAGTTCGACATCGACCCCGAGGCCGCCTTCGACGACCAGCTGGCCTTCGAACAGCTGGGCGGCCGCGAATTCATTTTCGACGTCCAGGGCCACTACCTGCCACCCAACCTCGCGGCGACCCTGAAACCGCAGTGCAAGGAAGACAACGAGTGGCTGTCGCCGGACTACATGCGCTGCATGGGCGCCGACAGCTTCATCAAGGACGTGTTCATGGACAGCGACACCGACATGATGGCGCTGTCTTTCGTGCCGAGCACCGCGGCCGACGAGCCGATCTCCATCGAGGAGGCCGCCGTCACCCGCGAGATGGTGGAGCGCCTGGAAGGCCACCACCGCCTGCTGCTGCACGGCCGCTGCAACCCCAACCAGCCCGGTGACATGGAGACCATGGACGAGCTGGCCGAGAAATGGAAAGTCTCGGCCTACAAGTGCTACACCCAGTACGGCCCGAACAAGACCGGTTTCTTCCTCAGCGACGAGGACACCGGCCGGCCGTTTATCGAGAAGGCCCGCAAGCTGGGGGTGAAAAACATCGCCATTCACAAGGGCATCCCATTTGGCCGCGATTCGTACGAGCACTCCCTGTGCGACGACATCGGCGTGGTGGCGAAGGACTACCCGGACATGAATTTCCTGGTCTACCACTCCGGATATGTCATCGGCGAGCCCGAGCGCGCCTTCGACCCGGGCCACAACGAGGGCATCGACTCGCTGGTCAAGTCGGTGGTGGACAACGAGGTCCCGAAGAACTCGAACGTCTACGCCGAGCTCGGCAGCACCTGGCGCTTCCTGGTCACCCGCGACCCGGGCAGCGCCGCCCACGCGCTGGGCAAGCTGTTCAAGTACATCGGCGAAGACAACGTGCTCTGGGGCACCGATTCGGTCTGGTACGGCTCACCGCAGGACCAGATTCAGGCCTTCCGCACCTTCCAGATCGATGAAGCGTTGCGCGAGCAGCACGGCTACCCCGAAATCACCCCGCTGCTCCGCGCCAAGGTCTTCGGCCTGAACGCCCTGAAGCCCTACGATGTCTCGCTGGACGAAGTCATGAAGCGCGCCGACACCGACCCGCTTGGCCGCGCGAAGGCCGAATACGCCAACAACCCGCAGCCGCATTTCCGAACCTACGGGCCGAAAACGCGACGCGAGTTCCTGAACCTGCTGCAACTGACCGGGGGGAAAATCACGTAATGCTGAAAACCATTCGCTCAAAGCTCTTGTTCGCTTCGCTGGCCGTCACCGCGAGGAACACATGAACCCATTTCCATCGACGTTGAAGGGCCTCTCAGTGATCGGCATAACCCTGGCACTGAGTTTGCCGGCACCGGTGATGGCCAGTCAGTGGCCCGCCCACTGGCCGGACCGCGAAGACCACGTCTGGCAATCCATGGAAACCGCTCACGAGACCTGGTCAGAGAAGTTCTGGGATCACATGCTCCAGGCAGACGACCCGGCATTGCGGGTTGTCGCAATCGGCCGATCGGGCCCGGTCAGCCGTGCCCGCGGCGAGCCGTTCGATGTGTCGCGGGCCATCCGCGATCTCGCGGCTGCAGCCAGCGATCCGGCCGCAGGCGCGGCGGAAATATGGGGCGCGGTCGGCGCGTGCGACATGGTTGCGAAAACGGGCGCAGAGCGTGATGACTGTTACACGGCCATCAATCTTGACCGGCTGAAGGTGCTTGAACCCGGCAATGCCGCCGTCGACCTGGTCAGGATCAACGCCACCGCAATCTGGAACCAGCCCGGTGAAGTGGACACCGCCACCAACCGCAAGCGCCTGGCGCGCGCGGCGCGGGGCGACCACTTCAACTTGCACTACAGCGGCGCGTCCCTCGCGGTGACCGAGGCGGCGATCCGGTTTGAGCGCTCAAACCCGGTGGAAAGCACCTGGGACATTCCGGGAACCGAACACTTTTACCTCGAGAATGTGATCTACACGGGCTCCTTCATGATGGGACTGAACCTGCTAGGGGTCCGCGAGCTTTGTAACGCCTACGCGGCGAACGAGGATGAAAAGGGTGTGGCGGACTGCCTGGCCGTTGCGCGACTGATGGAATCCAGCGGCAAAACCACCCTGACGCGCAGGACCGGCACATCGATCCGCCTGGCGATGAACGGCATCAACGAGGACTCACCCGAATGGGCCTATGAGCGACAGAAAGGCCACGCGCTTTACTGGAAATGGCATTGCCAGTCGCCGGCCTGGGTCACGGATCCGTTCCGGCTCAGGAAGGAGTACGAGCCAGCCACGCCTGAACGCGCGCTTGCTTTCGCCCGGGCCCAGTCCAACTACGGCGAGATCGAAGCCAATCGCCGACTGGCGTTCACCGACTACGCGGAAAACCCGCAGGACTATGCCTTCGACCCGGCTTTATGCGACCAGTTTGCCGAGCTGGATGACGCAACAATCGAGCATCTGACGACGGATGGCCCGATCCATTCCATCACCGAGGGCCTTCAGAAGCTGGTTGAACTGGGTGCATTCAACCTCGAGCCGGGCGGGAAAGTGACGCTCCTGCCTTAATCGTCAAACGCTAGCGACCTATGGGCGTCAGTCCAGACGCATCCGCTCGTAGATCGCCCGCAGTTCCCCGCTGGCGCGCATCTCCTCGAGCTCGGCTTCCATCTGGGCCTTCGTGGCATCGTCCTCGGCGACCAGCATGAAGCGCTTCTGCTCTTTACGCAGTTCGGCGGCATCGGCACGGTCCAGGCCGTTGTGGCGGATGATGCCTTTCAGGTCGTCGATGTAGTCCTGTCCGCGGGTGGAGTAGCGCAGCAGGCCGTCGGCCAGTTTCAGCGAATCAAGGGGCTCCCCGGCGGCGCGTTGCTCGGCGCGCAGGCGGCGGAAGTCCTCGTAGGCCGGGTGCGAATTCAGGTTGATGAAGTAACCGCGAACACTGTCGAACGGCCAGTCGAACGCGGCGATGTGGTGGCCGCCCTCGGAGAGGGGCTTCGCATTCGTTGCCTTCATGCCGCCGGCATCGAAGCTGGCCTGGCCGAACAGCGCATTGCCCTGTAGCGCAAATCGCGAGGTGCCGTAACCGCTTTCATAGGCCGACTGGCCGAGGGCCAGGCCGGCGGGAATTTCGTCCAGGCGCAACAGGAGTTCATCCATCATTTCAGGCAGGCCCGCGGTATCGTTGTCAAGTTCTGCGGCGGTGTCGGCGTCCGTAACACGAAACAGTTCCAGCCCCCTGGCCAGCAACGACAGCGCTTCGGGGTTCAGTGACTCACCGGCGGCGACCTGCTCGCGGAACGCCAGTACTTTTGCCCGGTTTTCGTGCACCATGTGGTTGGCATGCAGGATCAGCGGCAGCATCGAGCGATAAAAGATCAACTTCTTCTGCTGCACCGGGATCGACTTTGACGCCTCGGCCCAATGATCATGTACGGCGGTAAACAGCACGTATGGCACGCCCCGTTCCGGCGATTCGGCCACACCGGCCCAGCCATCGTCTGATTCCATCCATTCCCAGAGCCCATCACCGCCGGACAGCACCATGACATCGTGTGTCTCGGTCGGCTTGCTGGCGTCGACCTGTGCTGGAGCAGATTCCGCAGGCGCCTCGCCTGCAGGCGCCGGCGCCGGGCTGTCATCTTTACAGGCTGTCAGCAGGAGCAAGGCCGATACGGCCGTGGAAAGCAGGGTTTTCGAGGTCATGAACGCGGGCACCGTGTTTCTGGAAGCGTCACCTTAGTGACCTCGCGGGTCGGGTGCAACATCGCCGCCAGCACTTCGGCCGCCTCCACCAGTCGCGGACCCGGCCGGCTGAAATAGGCGTCGCCGTCCATGACCAGCACGCGGCCCTCGACTGCTGCGTTCACCGCCTGCCAGCCCGGGCCCGATTCGATGGCGGCGAGCTCACGTCGCGTGCGCTCGACATCGAAGCCGCAGACGCTGAGCAGCACTACGTCCGGTTTCGCAGCCAGCACGTCGTCCCAGGTGATGGTGTGGGACGGCGCGCGGCGCGGGCCGAGCACGTCGATGGCGCCGGCGGCCTCCACCAGTTCCGGGCTCCAGTGACCGCTGTTGAACGGCGGGTCCAGCCACTCGACCATGGCCAGGCGCGGGCGTTGCTCGCGCGGTATCGCGGCGGTCCGTTTTTCGAGCGCGCGCATCCGGGCCGCCAGGCCGGCCACGACCGCCTCGCCCTGCCCCGGCACACCGGCAGCCTGCGCCACGCGGCGGATGTCGCCGTAGACGTCGTCCAGACAGGACGGCTCGGTGTCGACCAGTACCGGCTGGCTGGAGAGACTGCAGAGCGCGTTTTCCACCTCGTTCATCGACACCGCGCAGACATCGCAGAGCCGCTGCGAGACCACCACGTCCGGTTGCACGGCTTCCAGCGCGTCCAGGTCCAGTTCGTACAGCGCGCCTTCGCCCGCCAGCTTGCGCCGCACCGCCTGGTCAATCTCCAGGCTGGACGCCTGGACCGGGATGACCGTGGAGGTCAGGCGCGGCAGGTTGCCGACCCCTGCCGGGTAATCGCAGGAATGCGAGACACCGACCAGGCAGTCGCGCAGGCCCAGCGCGCAGATGATCTCGGTCGCACTGGGCAGTAACGAGGCGATGCGCACCGTTTAGTCCAGGGGCAGGAAGTCGGTAAAGACAAAGCGGCCGTCGACACGTTGTTCGCCACGCTCGACGTTGATTCGATGGCTGAACATCGGCCCGGCCGTGACCAGCGTGTGAAACTCGCCGTTCTCGCCGCAGGGGTCGACCTCTTCCGGCAGGTCATCGACAAACGCACGGTCGAAGGTCCGGCCGCTGAATTCGGCGGCCAGCTGTTCGCTGTCGACACAGGTCAGGTGTGCCTGCAGGCCACCGGCGTGCATTTCATGCGCCAGCCGGGTCGTGTCTTCGTTCCAGAGTGGAAACACGGCCTCGAGATCCAGGTCCTTCATCTGCTGTTCGCGCCAGGCGCGGATATCCGCCAGGAACAGGTCACCAAAGACGACATGGGTCACGCTGAGCTCGTGCTTCAGGCGGCGGAATTCGCCCCCGACCCGCGCCAGGTATTCGTCGTTGGAGCACGGCGCCGGCAATCCGACCGGGTATAACGGCAATCCGGCCGCGGTCGCCTGGCGGCGCAGCAGTTCATGGCGCACCGCGTGCATGGCCACGCGATCGGCATCCTCGTTCAGCGTTGTCACCAGGCCGACGATGTCGAACGCATCGGCCTGCCGGCAGCGATGCAGCGTCCAGGCGGAATCCTTGCCGCTGGACCAGCTCAGCAGTGCCCTGGGCTTCGGCACGCCGCCGCTACGCCCGCAGGCCCTGTGGGGCCAGGAAGCGTGTCGCCAACCAGTGCCCCCCGAAGATCAGCGTCACGAATAACGCATCCCCGACCATCATCTTCCACAGGAACGGCAGGCCCATCGCGTAACACTCCACCAGCCCCGCCAACGTGTTGGGGTAGTACACCAGCCACACCGGGAAGTTGCTGAGCAGGTAGAACACGATCGCATTGACGGTGATGGCACCGCCGAATCGCAGCGCGGACCGCTTCTCCGCCAGGAACAGGCGCCCGAACACCGCGCTGAGCGCGAATCCGGCATAGACGAATACCATCACCAGCGGGTGGTAGCCGCCCATCAGCGCGTCGCCGATGGCCAGTGGAATCAACGGCATCAGCCAGGCGACACGGCGGTCGCAATGGGCGCCGGCAAACAGGCCGACGGCGCCGATCGGCGTGACATTCCAGGGATGCGGCACCCAGCGCAGCGCCGCCACCAGGAACAGGAAAATCCATTTCATCGTTGCGTCCTCCTCAGAAGTCAAAGCGGCCGCGCAGGCCACCGTACCAGGCGCGACCGGGGCGAACATAGCCCAGCACTTCCTCGTAGCTTTCGTCGGCCAGGTTATCGACACGGCCGATCAACTCCAGCGAATCCGTCAGGCGCCACGAGGCCGCCAGGTCGGCGACGATGTAGTCATCCAGCTTCACCTGGCTGGAGACGAACGTGGCCGGGTCGTAGAAAACATCGTACTGCTCACCGGTGTAGTTCACGTCCAGGTTCAGGTTGCCGCGGTCGCCGGCGAAGGCCCAGTTGGCATTGAAACTGGCCTGGTGACGCGGGCGCCGGACTTCACGCTGCGTGTCGCCGCCGGCCAGGTCTTCGGTGGCATCCAGGTAGGTGTAGTTGAAACCGAGCACCAGGTCGTCGAGCGGCGCCGTGTCCAGCACCAGCTCCACGCCGCGGCGGTCGCTGTCGGTCTCGCGATTGGCCGCGGTGTACAGGAAGGTTTCCGGATTGAAGACGAAGCCGTCGATCTCGTTCTCCAGTACCTGGTCGAAATACGCCACGTCCAGGCCCAGCACATTGTTGAACCACGACGTTTCCAGGCCCACTTCCCAGCCCTGCGACTCTTCGGGCACGAGATCGGGATTGCCGATGAACTGGTCGGTGTAGAAGCCGAAGCGCTCGGTAAATGTCGGCGCCTTGAAACCGGTACCCACCGAGCCGCGCACGCGGGTATTCGGGGTGACCTGGTGGCTGGCGGCCACTTTCCAGGTGGTGATGGAATCCCAGTCGCTGAAATCGTCGTAGCGCGCCGAGACGGTCCACGTGAAGCCTTCGAACAGGCGGCCGATGTACTCGCCCTGGTAACCGGTCTGGTCGGTGGACTGGTCCTGGTTGGGGTTGCCGTAACCGTAGTCGATCCCGCGCTGGCTGAAGTCGGAATCGATGTGGTCCAGTCCCACGGTGAACCGGTGCTGCTGGTCATCGTGCGCGCCATCGACCAGCACGCTGCCGCGCACGCGCGCTTCCAGCACCTCTGCAGCGGTGGCGCTGTCCCAGGCACCGTAGGCGAAATTCTGGTTATCGGTATCAGTCCAGCCGACAAACGCATTGCCGGACCAACGGCTGTCCACCGGTTCGAATCGCGCTTCGCCCGAGACATAGTTGCGCTCGACCTCGGTCAACTGGTCACCGTCGACGGGCAGGCCGGTGACGACGAAGTCCGTCCCGTCGAACTCGTTCTCGGCTTCCACGTGACGACCATTGAAATTCAGCTTCCAGGCCTCGCCGATGTCGAAGCCGATACCCAGGTCGGCCGTGGTGTTGGTGGTGCCATCCTTTTCATCACCCTGGCGGGAGATGTTGGTACCGTCAGAGTCGTAGTGCGACACGCCGCCCGAAATGCGCGCGCCGCCGGCGCCGAAACCACCACTCGCGGCCACGTCGACGGTACCGAACGAACCGCCTTCCGCGCGGCCCTGCAGCCAACTGCCGGCGGCATCCTTGCGGCGAATGATGTTGACCACGGCACCTACGGCGTCAGATCCCCAGGTCGCGCTCTGCGGACCGCGGACGATCTCGATGCGTTCGATGTCGTCGGTCAGCGCGTAGGCAAACTGGAACTCGTCGGCGCCGGCCGGGTCATTGGCGCGGACACCGTCGATCAGCACCAGTAACTGGTTGGATTCCGCGCCCCGGACGCGCACCTGGGTCTGCGCACCGGGCCCGCCGGACTGGCTGACGGTGAACCCGGGCACGTCGCGCAGCAGGTCAGACAGGTATCGTGCCTGTTTCTGGCGGATCTCCTCGGCGGTGATGATGGTGACCGAGGCGGCGACATCGTTCACCGACAGCGGCGTCAGCGCCGCGGTCACCACCACGCGACCAAGGTCGGCGCTCTCAACATCTTCGCTGGACTGGGCCTGCACGGCCGCGATGTGAGTGACAGACAGCGCTACCGCGACCTGCACGGATAAAAAGGATTTCTTCATTACACACTCCCGCGTTCTCACCCGAACGCAACGGGGCCTCGTCGGGGGTCGGGAGTTTTCGGGTCAGTTCGCCTGGTGCGGCCGGTGGTATGGCTGCGCTCGACTCACCCGCCCTCGCCCGCCGCGATGACACGTTGAGATTCACCGCTGGCCGGTCTCCGGACTCACGAAGGGTGCGCTGTCGCGTACCTGCGCCGGGTCGCCTTCCCATGCCCGGGCATATTGCCCTTGGACACAGTGGCTGCGTTGACCCAGCCCTCGTTTACCGTTGCGGGGGCAGTGACGGCATTGCCTCGATCATGCTGAAGCGCACCGTCTTCCCGTTTCATCCCCTTGGCCGGGCGGCCGTGGGGACACCAGTGGTATCGAACGCGGGAATATGCGGGAACGCCTGCGTCAAGTCAAGCTGGGGTGACGGGTGACGGGTGACGGGTGACGGGTGACGGGTGACGGGTGACGGGTGACGGGTTATTCAATGGGGATGCAGCGGTTCTGGTCGAGGGCGTAGCGGCAGAGGGTGCCGTAGTGATCCGGGTTTTGGGGGACCCAGGTGGCGTTGCCATCGACGTGGATGTTGTCCAGGCCCAGTCGGGCCATGTCCTCGAGCGTGTAAGTCCAGGCGAAATCGGTGCTGCGCGGTGGATAGCCGGCGCCCTCCGTGAAACCCAGGGTAGTGATGCGCTGGTCAACGCCGGCGAGTTCGAAAAACTGTTCCTCGCGGGCGCGTTCGCGATGGGCAAACGCCATGCATGTTTTATGGGCGGATGAGCCGACACCATCACTATCCGCAAATTTCTGGCACATCGCCTCGGCGCTTTGCCACTGGCGAGTGCCGCCGTGCCAGCCGATCACCGCATCCGGGGACAGGCGGCGCTGGCGACCCGCGATGAAAATGTAGTTTGCACAGGATGAATAGCAGTACTGGTCGACGTAGACGGCTAGGCCCCGCACCAGGATCCATTGCGCGATGTCCATGCCGACGGTGATGGAGCCGCCGCCACTGTTGATTTTCAGCCCAACGTCGGGGTGTGCCGCCATCAGGTCCAGCAGCTGCCGACCGCCCTCCTCTGACAGCGGACCGTCATAGGCGATCCATTCGCCATCGAAGCGAACCGTGGCTTCTTCGGGAAACGGCATGCTGGCGCACGCCTGTAACAGGCCGGCGAACAACAACGCGAAAACGCCACGCTGCATTCGCCCGAAAGGATCAGGTGTAGTCCTGGTAGGACTTCTCTTCAACAATGGTGGAACCCAGGTACAGGTTTAGTTCTTTCTTGGCGGCGGCGCGCTTGTCGTTGGTGACATAGACCGCGCGCGCCAGCTCGATGAAGCGGTCGTCGAATTCCTTCGCCCGCTCCTTGTCGCGGATGTCGTCCTCGATCTCCCACAACGCCTCGTTGATGGATTTCAGCTCGGCGTGGATTCGCGTGACGGTGTCGTCGGCGGTGACGGCGTCGCCCCAGGTGGCGTTCAGCAGGTCCAGCTCGGTGCGGACGTTGGCCAGCTTGGCGGGGTCGTCCATGCGCTCGGACTTGATCTCCAGGATGGTGATCTTGTCCAGCAGTTCGCCGGGTGACATCGGGATGTGGATCAGTTCCATGTTGTCACCTCAGGCCAGCGTGTGGGCGTTGTGCCAGAGCCAGATGGCGCAGGCGACCAGGTAGACGGTGATGTACAGCTCACCGTTGCGGATCAGCGACTGGTGCGCGCTCCACGTGGTGTCGGTCAGTTTGCCGATATTCAGGCGCTTCGGAATCACCGCCCAGGTGCCGGTGCTCCACTGGCGCCAATCGTCGCCAAATATCTTCTCCAGCTTGGCATCTTCGTAGCGAATTGCGGCCGGGTACCAGATGACCCAGAACGCCACGACGATGGCGATCACCCAGATATTCGCCGAGGCCAGGCAGAAGCCGACCAGGATCAGCAGGTTGCCCAGGTACAGCGGGTGTCGGACCAGCGAGTACGCACCGGTGCTGGCCAGGCGCTTGTTCTTGAAGATGGTGCCGGCCGCGAAGGTGCGGAACAGCTGGCCGAAAGCGGCAATGCCCAGGCCCCAGATCACCCGGTCGTGCCCGAATTCGGCAAAGGCCGCGGCCACGGCGATGAGTAGCAGGCCAAATGCCTGCCGGTAGATTTCCTTGTAGCGGACGCGATCGACGAATCCCATGAATCCGCCGCGTGCGCCGACGACCTCGGTGCGGTCTCTGCCCATGCCGTTTTCTCCGTGTAAGAACGGGAATTTTAGCCGATTTGGCAGCCACCGCGTGGCCCGGGTAAAAATCAGGGGCGGCAGACGTCGGCTCCTGCTCCCCCCATCAGACTGATCAGTTACCGGCCGCGACGTGCATACCGGATGAGTCCAACCAACCCTTCGCTAACACTTCCAGCCGCTCCGCCCGCGCCTCCAGGCGCAAGATGCGCTCCTCCAGTTCGCTGTTGGCGAATTTCAGCGCCCGATTTTCTTCGGCCAAGGCCTTGACTGCCGCCATGTTCACCCCGGCCATGTCGCGTGCCGAAATACGCGTCTCGCCGCTGGCGAGGCCAAAAGCAGCATAAAAGTCCTGCGCCATCGGGCCGATGTGGCGCTGGTCGGCCGACTCGCCCTTATACGACCACTCTGACACCGGTACCTGCGCCAACTTATCCAGAACAGACACGCC
>ENA-ORCV01000705-ORCV01000705.1-marine-metagenome-genome-assembly--contig:-NODE-705-length-16523-cov-4.108659_pt1 | contig 16523 bp, 12 predicted proteins | sample MGYA00237779_ERZ508509 | MGnify/ENA primary metagenome ERZ508509 (study PRJEB26180, sample SAMN06268772) | marine metagenome | isolation source: Bioluminescent Bay, La Paraguera, Puerto Rico | place... | reverse complement strand
GGGATCGCCTTCTGTTTCATGACCCAGCTGGGCCGCTACGCAAAGATCGCGAAGAAGGATCTGCGCGAATACCGCATCGTGCAGGATCTGCATCTGTCGGCCGGCGGCGCGACGGGCGGGACCGGCGCGGCGGGCGCGGCCGACCCGGTCGAGACCCATGTCCATCTGGCGAGCGGCGAGAATGACGGCTTTGCCCGGCTGTGCCTGGATATGTCCGAACAGACCTGTTTCCTGCACGCGCTCTGCCGCACCGACCTGAAAGTTCGGGTCAGCGCGAACCAGCGGGCCGCAGAGCCCGTTTAACGGCCATGACGCCCCGCCCGCCGAGCAAACCGCCCAATCCCGTCGTCCGCGGCGACCTGGCGCGGCGGCGCAAGGCCGGGGCGATGCCGCCGAAAAAGGGCAAGGGAACGCCCTATGACCGCAGCAAGGAGAAGGCGGTCGACCCCGACGAAGCGGAGTAGGCTTCGCAGCGATGAGTTTCGTCACCCGTTTCGCGCCCTCGCCCACCGGCTATCTGCATCTGGGCCACGCCTTCAGCGCGCTGACCGCGTTCGACGCGGCGGCGGAGGCCGGGGGGCGGTTCCTGCTGCGGCTGGAGGATATCGACCAGACCCGGGTGCGGCCCGAATTCGAACAGGCGATCTATGACGATTTGTCCTGGCTGGGCCTGGAATGGGAAACGCCGGTGCGGCGGCAGTCGGAGCATTTCGGCGAATACGCCGCGATGCTGGACCGGCTGATCGGCCGGGGCGTGATGTATCGCTGTTTCAAGACGCGGCGGGAGGTGCTGGAGGAGATGTCCCGCGCCCCGCACACCGCCGGCGAAGGGCCGGACGGCAAGGTCTATCTGGGCCCGGATGCGCCGATGGACGCGGACGAGGAAGCCGCCCGCGTGGCGCGCGGGGAGGCGTTCGCCTGGCGCATCTCGCTGGCCCGCTGCCGGGAGGTCCTGGGGCCGGATTGGGATTCGCTCAGCTTCATCGAGGAAGGCGAAGGCCCGGAGGGGGAGACCGGAGAGGTCGCCGCCCGCCCCGAGCTGCTGGGCGACGCGGTGCTGGCGCGCAAGGACGCGGCGACCTCCTATCACCTGGCCTGCGTGCATGACGACGCGCTGCAGGGGGTCAATCACGTGATCCGGGGGCGCGACCTGTTCGCCTCAACCCATCTGCACACGCTGCTGCAGACGCTTCTCGGCCTGGACGCGCCGCGCTATCGACATCATCGGCTGATAGAAGACGCAAGCGGCGCCAGACTTGCAAAACGCCATGGCGCGCCATCGATCCGCGAGGCGAAAGCAGCAGGCAAGTCACCGCAAGACGTCAGGGAAATCATCTTCTCCACAAGCTGAGCTGCGATTTGTGCAGTTGCGAACGGAACCTTTTCTGACCTCTTAAACTTTTGCGACGAAAGCAGTTTAACCATTTTGAACGAATCAGATATCAGAGCGGGGGCGGAGCTGGCTGACCTTAAGGGTTTGACAACTTCTGACGCGGGCACTAAGTGCGCCGTCCCAGTCGCCGGCGGATCTATCCGCGGCGGCTTTTTGCTGGCGGAGGCCGCGTGGGAGCGCGGCGTTACACCCGGTTCTTTTGAATGAACATCGTTATGAAAAATCGCGCACGCAGTGCGAAACTTGCGGTGCGCGCCGGGGCGATTGTCGCCTCGTTCTGTCTTTTCGGTTTCGCCGCCCCGGTGGCGGTGCAGCGCATGGGCGTGCAGCAGGTTAATTCCGACTGGCGCGACCGCGCCGAATCCTTCGTCGCGACCTTCGCGCTGGATTCGCAGTCCGCACGCGACAATGACTTCATGATCGGCGACGTGGCCGACGAGCGCCTGTGGCGCATGGCGCGGGCCTATGGCTCCACGCAGAATCTGGACGGGGTCGAGCGCGACCGTGACGCGATCGGCGTGTACCAGACCTTCGCGACCGCCCATTTCGACCAGGCCCAGCGTCAGGCGCAGGAACGCAAATGCCTGGCCGAGACGATCTATTACGAGGCCCGTTCCGAATCCCGCCAGGGCCAGATGGCCGTGGCCGAGGTGGTTCTGAACCGGGTCCGTCACCCGCTCTATCCCGGCTCGATCTGCGAGGTCGTGTTCCAGGGGTCGGAGCGCCCGACGGGCTGCCAGTTCACCTTCACTTGCGACGGGTCGATGCGGCGCACCCCGCGCGGCGCGGCCTGGGCCGGCGCCAATCGGCTGGCGGCGCACGCCATGCTGGGCTTTGAAGACGGTCCGAAGACCGGCGGCGCGACGCACTATCACACCGTGGCGATCGAGCCGTACTGGTCCGCCAATCTGGTGCGCACCGGCGTGGTGGGAAGCCATATCTTCTATCGCTTCCCGGGCGCGGCGGGCCGGCTTCCGGCCCAGCCCAAGGTGGCGACGGCGCGCGGCGAAACCCCGGCCTAGGCCGTCAGCCCTACAAAATGTCCTGAAAACGCCTGAGCGCCCTTACTGGGCGATGTTCAGGCTGATCACGGCGAAGCCGTCATGGCGGCCCTCGCCCCAGCCGTCCTTGGCGTGAGCGCGTTCGCGCCGGACATAGGCCAGCGCCAGATCGGCGTCGCCGAGGTCGAAGGCCAGGCCCGCCTGGGCGTCGCCGACAATGGCGCGGCGCTCCACCTGCGGATCGGTCAGGCCCATATAATCGTCGCGCGGATCGAAGGTGACGGCCTTGGCGCCCGCGCCGGCAAACAGATACCAGCCGCGCTGGTCATCCCGGTGCTCCAGATTGCGCCCCAGGCGCGCCACCACGCCGGCGCCGGCCGCACGGCCGTCCGGGCCGCTGGCGAGCGCGGCACGCGGGCCGATGTCGAAATCCAGCTCGCCCGCGTCGGCGCTGAAGGCGCTGGCGCGCAGGTCCAGGCGCAGGGCCCGGGCGTCATACTGGCCGGACAGCGACGGATCGCTCATCCGGAACGCCTCGGACGGCAGCAGGCCGCCCGGGCGGGCCGATTCGGCCGCCTGCCAGCTGGAGATGCGCAATTCGCTGAAATCGTCGTCCGCGCCGCCGAAGCGCATCCCGGCGCTGGCCCAGCCCGCGCCGGTCAGATCCTGCAACGGGCTGCGCGCGCTTTGCGAATAATCGACGAGGTCGAGGGTGAGGCCGGGCAGTTCGGCGAACGCGACGTCGCCGGCCACGGGAGCTTCCGCCCCCGTGCAGGCCAGCGCACACGCTGCAGACGCCGACGCCATCAGACCAAACATGCCGCACCTCGCGCTCGCGAATCAGCCTGCAGTGCGATCTATGCCCGTCCGGCATAACGCCCGTGCGACGACCCGCTTAATGTCCGCTTAGGAAACAGGCTCAGCCGCCCTGTCGCCCTTGCGAAGATCAACGCCGCGCCCATACGGCGGTTCCCAACGCGGCGATGAATAGCAGAGACGGGTTAGCGCCAGCCTACTGACATGCGAGGCATTCTTCGTAATCGGTCGGCGCGGCGGCGGCCATCGCGGCGGCCATGTCGCCCTCGGGCGAGGCCTCCGCGCGGGTGCCGTTGGCGAAGCCCGCCCGCTGGACCGATTTGGACCGGCAGTAATAAAGCGACTTCACGCCCTTCTCCCACGCCGTCCAGTGCAGCATGTGCAGGTCCCATTTATTGACGTCGCCCGGCAGGAAGACGTTCAGCGACTGGGACTGGCAGACATAGGGCGTGCGGTCGGCGGCGTGCTCGATCACCCAGCGCTGGTCCAGCTCAAACGCGGTCTTGAAGATCGCCTTCTCGTGCTCGCTGAGGCAGTCCAGATGCTGGACCGAGCCGTCATGCTCCAGGATGGAGGTCCAGACATTGGGCGTGTTCGCGCCCTTTTCCTCCAGCAGGCCCTCGAGCTGGGCGTTCTTCACGGTGAAGGAGCCCGACAGCGTCTTGTGGGTATAGATATTGGCCGGGATCGGCTCGATCCCCGCGCTGGTGCCGCCGCAGATGATGGAGATCGACGCGGTCGGCGCGATCGCCAGCTTGTGGGAGAAGCGGGCGTTCATGCCGGCGCGCTTGGCGTCCGGGCACGGGCCCTTCTCCTCGGCCAGCTTGACCGAGGCGGCGTCCGCCTCGCGGCGGATATGTTTGAACATCCGCATGTTCCAGGACTTGGCCAGCGCCGATTCGAACGGCACGCCCTGGGACTGGAGGAAGGAGTGGAAACCCATCAGGCCGAGGCCGACGGAGCGTTCCTGGATCGCCGAATAGACCGCGCGGTCCATTTCCGACGGCGCGCGGTCGATAAAGTCCTGCAGCACATTGTCGAGGAAGCGGAACACGTCCTCGATGAACTGTTCGTCGTCCTTCCACTCCAGATATTTCTCGGCGTTCAGCGACGACAGGCAGCAGACCGCCGTGCGCTCCTTGCCGTTGGCGTCCTCGCCGGTCGCCAGCATGATCTCGGAGCACAGATTGGACTGGCGCACGCGCAGGCCCTGCTCCTTCTGGTGCTTGGGCAGGGCGGCGTTCACCGTGTCGGAGAAGATGATATAGGGCTCGCCGGTCTGCAGGCGCAGCTCCAGAACCTTCTGCCACAGCTTGCGGGCGCTGACCGTGCGCATGACTTCGCCGGTCTTCGGGCTCTTCAGCTCGAAATCCTCGTCCGCGGCCACCGCCTCCATGAAATCGTCGGAGATGTTCAGGCCGTGGTGCAGGTTCAGCGACTTGCGGTTGAAGTCGCCGGAGGGCTTCCGGATTTCCAGGAATTCCTCAATCTCCGGGTGGGAGATGTCCAGATAGACGGCGGCCGAGCCGCGGCGCAGCGAGCCCTGGCTGATCGCCAGCGTCAGGGAGTCCATGACCCGGATGAACGGGATGATGCCGCTGGTCTGGCCGTTCTGCCCGACCTTTTCGCCGATCGAGCGGACATTGCCCCAATAGGTGCCGATGCCGCCGCCATTGGAGGCCAGCCACACATTCTCGTTCCAGGCGCCCAGGATCGAATCCAGCGAATCCCCGACCGAGTTCAGGAAACAGGAGATCGGCAGGCCGCGCGCCGCGCCGCCATTGGACAGGACCGGGGTGGCCGGCATGAACCAGAGGTTCGAGATGTAGTCGTAGATCCGCTGGGCGTGCTGGATGTCGTCGGCATAGGCCTTGGCCACCCGCGCGAACATGTCCTGGAAGGACTCGTTCGGCAGCAGATAGCGGTCTTCCAGGGTCTTCTTGCCGAAGGCGGTCAGCAGCGCGTCGCGCGACCGGTCGATCTTGATCGAGTCGACGATGCGCAGTTCCGGCCGTTTCGGCTTGCCGCGCCTGAGCGCCGGGGATTCCTGAGGCGTAACGCCTTGCGGCGCTTCGATTTGTGCTCCGACATCCAAAGGCGGCATTTGGGACCCCCGTATCGTTGTGTCCGGCCAGCTTCGGATGCAACTTTCCCGTGCGCGCAAACACCCTGCGCGCGGCCGGTCCGAGCTAGTCGATTTTTCGGGTCCATGCCCCCGGACCCGCTAGATATAGTGATCAGGTCCGCCGGGAGGGTCAACATCTTTGATCTGCTCGGCGTAATTTTTTCGTCAAGAAAGGGTTAATTCGCAATGATCTCAAGGGGAAAGCATTAACTATAAGCGCAGTTCGGGGCGTCCGGCCGCCTCGGCGGCGGGACCCGGACACCGGCCCGTTCCGAGGCCCCATAAGGGCTCCGAAGGCGGAAAAAGCCGCGCGGAAACGATGCCGCCCATCAGGATCGCGGGCAAACCCGGATTCGCGCGACAGGGGAATTTTCCACAGCCTAGCTGAGGTTCAGCAGGTCCGGATCGCCGCCCTGGGCGGCGACATTGACGGTCAAAGTGCGCTCCACCGCCAGCCGGGGCAGCATCAGCGGCCCGCCGGCCTTGGGCCCGGTGCCCGACAGCCCCTCCCCGCCGAAGGGCTGAACGCCGACCACCGCGCCCACCATGTTGCGGTTCACATAGACATTGCCGGCCGGGACCGCGGCCCGGACCGCGGCGGCGAACCCGTCCAGCCGCGAATGCACGCCCAGGGTCAGGCCGTAATTGCGCGCCGCCAGCGCCCGGGCAGCCGCCTCCAGCCGTCCGGGGCGGTAGCGGATGACATGCATCACCGGCCCGAACACCTCCCCCGCCAGCGCGTCCAGCGACTCGATCTCCACCAGGGCCGGGCCGAAGAACAGGCCGGATTCGGCCAAGGGGCCCGGATCGATCTGGCGGATCAGGCGCTGATCGCGCGCCATGCGGGCGACGTGGTCCTGCAGCGTCCGGCGGGCGTCCGCGTCGATGATCGGGCCGATATCCGTCGCCGGGTCGGCCGGATCGCCCAGGACCAGCGCGTCCATCGCCCCGGCCAGCCCGTCGATCAGCCCGCCGGCGGTCTCCTCCGGCAGGAACAGGACGCGCAGGCAGGAGCAGCGCTGGCCCGCCGAATAGAAGGCGGACGTCACGGCGTCGTCGATCAGCTGTTCGCGCAGAGCCGTCGTGTCGGCGAACATCGCGTTCATCCCGCCGGTTTCGGCCACCAGAACGCCCAGCGCCCCGTCGCGGGCGGCGAGCGCGCGATTGATCGCCTGGGCGGCGGCGACGGAACCCGTGAACACGATCCCGTCCAGGCCCGGATCGGCGCTGAGCGCGGCGCCCACCGTCTCCCCCGTCCCCGGAAGAAGGTGCAGAACGTCCGGCGGCAGGCCGGCCTCAAGGAAGAGGCGAACGGCGGCGTGGGCGGTCAGCGGGGTCTGCTCGGCCGGCTTGGCCAGCACCGTGTTGCCGGCGGCCAGCGCCGCGGCGCACTGGCCGGTGAAGATAGCCAGGGGGAAATTCCACGGGCTGATACAGCCCATCACCCCCCGCCCGGCCAGGCCCAGATGGTTGGTCTCCCCGGCTGGGCCGGGCAGGCGCTCCGGCGCGCCGAAGCGGGCCTCGGCCTCCGCGGCGTAATAGCGGCAGAAATCGGCAGCCTCCCGCACCTCGGCGATCCCGTCGGCCAGCGTCTTGCCGGCCTCCGCCGCCATCAGCGCGATCAGGCGCGGGCCGGCGGCCTCCAGCGCGTCGGCCATGGCGCGCAGGATCTCCGCCCGGGCCGGGCCGCCGCGCCGGTCCCAGTCCGGCTGCGCCTTCGCGGCGGCGGCCTTCGCGCGGGCAATGTCCTCCGGCGCGGCCGTCACGACGGTCCCGATTTGGCGGGACAGGTCGGCCGGGCTGAATGCGGCCTCCCCCGCGCCCTTCCCCGCCTGCCCGGACACGATGGGGCCGGCGGCGATGGACTCCAGCGCCGCCGAGGCGGCGCGTAGGTCCCGCCGCACCGCCGCCTGGCTGAGATCGAGGCCCGCCGAATTGCGCCGGCGCGCGCCGTACAGGTCCGGCGGCGCGGGAATGGCGGGGTGCGGCTGCAGATCGTCCGATCCCGCGAACGGATCGCGGGCGGCGATCTCCGGCGCGATGTCGTCGTCCAGGAAGGTGTGCACGAAAGAGGTGTTGGCCCCGTTCTCCAGCAGGCGGCGCACCAGATAGGGCAGAAGGTCTTCGTGGCTGCCCACGGGGGCGTAGACCCGCACCGGCGCGGCGCTGCCGCGCGCCGCGAGCGCCGCGAAGAGCGGCCGCCCCATGCCGTGCAGGCGCTGGAACTCCAGCGGCGCGCCCTCGGGCGCCCCCTCTCTGGCCATGGCGAGCACCGCCGCCACGGTGTGAGCGTTATGGGTGGCGAATTGCGGATAGATGGCGTCCGGCGCGTCCAGCATCGCGCGCGCGCAGGCCAGATAGGAGATGTCGGTCGCCTGTTTGGTGGTCCAGACCGGATAGCCGGGGAAGCCGCGCATCTGGGCGTGCTTGATCTCCGCGTCCCAATAGGCGCCCTTCACCAGCCGCACCGGGAAGCGCCGCCCGGTTTCCCGGCCGAGCGCCGCGATGCGGGCGATCACCGAAGCGCTGCGCTTCTGATAGGCCTGGACGGCGAGGCCGAGCCCGTTCCAGCCCGCGAGGGCCTCTTCCCGGGCCAGCGCCTCGAACAGTTTCAGCGACAGGACCAGGCGGTCCGCCTCCTCCGCATCGACGCAGAGATTGAGGTCGTGGCGGGCGGCGATTTCCGCGATGGCGCGCAGGCGGGGATAAAGCTCGCGCGCGGCCGTTTCGGCCTTTTCCGCCGCGTAGCGCGGGTGCAGGGCCGACAACTTGACCGAAACGCCGTCCACGGCCTCGCCCGGGCCGCCGGGGCGGGCCGTGCCCACCGCCTCCACCGCCGCGCAATAGCGGTCGAAATAGCGCCTTGCGTCGGAATCGGTTCGCGCCCCCTCCCCCAGCATGTCGTAGGAGAACAGCGTCCCGGTCTCGTCCGCGATGCGGCGGGATCGGGTCAGCGCCTCCCCGATCGTGCGGCCGAGCACGAACTGCTCCCCCATCAGGCGCATCGCCTGCATCATTGCGGCGCGGATCACCGGCTCGCCCAGCCGCGCGGCCAGGCCGCGCACGAAGCCGCCGGGATTGCGCCGGGCGCCGGCGTCGATGTCGACCAGCCCGCCGGTCAGGATCAGGCCCCAGGTGGAGGCGTTGACCAGCCAGGATTCGGATTCGCCCAGATGCGACCCCCAGTCGCCGGAGGCGACCGCCTGGGCGATCAGGGCGTCGGCGGTGTCGGCGTCCGGCGTGCGGAGCAGGGATTCGGCCAGGCACATCAGGGCCAGGCCCTCGCGGTTCGACAGGCCGAATTCCTGGAGGAAATGCTCCATCACGCCGCGGCCGCGGCGCAGCGCCCGGGCCTGGCGCACCAGATCCACCGCGTCCGCATGGGCGGCGGCGCGGGCGGCGCCGTCCATTCCCGTGGCGGCGGCGAGGGGTGCGGCGGCCTGCGCCTCCGGCGCGAACTTGCCGCCGTCCAGCGCGTCCCAGTCGTCGTTCAGCAGCGGTGCGGCCTGCGCAGGTTGGGGACGCGGGCCGCTCTCGCTCATGACCGGACCGGGTCCTCCCACAGGGCGGGCATCTGCATCACTTCCTCGGCATAGGCGTCGATCCGCTCGGCCGCCGCCCCGGCGTCCCCGACCTCCGCCACATGGAACAGGGCGTCGCCGCGATTGACGACGGGCATGGTGGCGAGGCCGACGACCACGCCGTCATGCTGGGCGATCACCGGCTGGGGGCCTTCGCCGAAGGGGCTGGCGACATAGCCCAATTCCTGCCCCTCGCGCACGCGTTCGCCCAGGCGGATCTCGCTGCGCAGGACGCCGGCGGCGGGGGCGCGCAGCCATTTGCTGGCGTGGGCGACGATGACGCGCTTGCGCCCCGGCCGGTGCGGCCGGCTGGCCATGCCGAGCGCCTCCATCACCCGGATCACGCCCAAAGCGGCGCTGCGGATGGAGCGTTCGTCAAAGCGCAGCGCCTCCCCGCCCTCGAAGGTCAGGACCGGCGTGTTGGCCTCCTGCGCCGCGGCGCGCAGCGTGCCCGGCATCAGCCCGGCGTCCAGCACGACCGGCGCGCCGAAGGCGAGCGCCAGCTGTTTCAGATTCTCGTCCTCCAGCCGGGCGCGGACCTGGGGCAGATTGGAGCGGTGGATGGCGGCGGTGTGCAGGTCGATCCCGAAATCGCAGGGTTTGACGACGTGCGTCAGCATGGCGTGGGCGATCTGGCCGGCCAGCGATCCGTTGGGCGAGCCCGGGAAGGCGCGGTTCAAATCGCGCCGGTCGGGCAGATAGCGGCTCTGCTGGATAAAGCCGAACAGATTGACCACCGGCAGCAGGATCAGGACGCCGCGCATCCGGTCCAGCACGCGGGACCGCGCGATCCGGGCGATGGACTCCACCCCGTTCAGCTCGTCCCCGTGGATGGCGGAGCAGACGAAGAGTTTCGGCCCGGCCTGGCGGCCGACCACGATCTCCGCCTCCAGCGAGACCGGCGCGCCGAAGGACAGCTGGGCGATCGGGATTTTTACCCGCCGCCGCTGGCCCGGCTCGACCGTCTCCCCCGCGAAGACGAAGGGCTCAGCCTTTTCCCTTGGTTTTGGTTCTGCCCTGGACGGCATTCTTCTCTATGAAATCGACAATGGCGCCGGCGACGTCTTTCCCAGTCGCATTCTCGATCCCCTCCATCCCCGGAGAGGAGTTCACCTCCATCACAACCGGGCCGTGATTGGAGCGCAAGATGTCCACGCCGCAGACATTGAGGCCCATCGCCTTGGCCGAGCGCAGGGCGGTGGAGCGTTCCTCCGGCGTGATCTTCACCGCCGTGGCCTTGCCGCCCCGGTGGAGGTTGGAGCGGAAATCCCCCTCCGCCCCCTTGCGGTTCATCGCGCCGACGACCTTGTCGCCGACCACAAAGATGCGGAAATCCTCCCCGCCGGCCTCCTTGATGAATTCCTGGACCAGGATGTTCACATTGGCGCCGCGGAACGCCTCGATCACCGAGCGGGCGGAATTATGCGTCTCGCCCAGCACCACGCCGATGCCCTGGGTGCCCTCCAGCAGCTTGATGACCACCGGCGCGCCGCCGGCCATCTCGATCAGCTCGTCGGCCTGTTTGGCGGAATGGGCGAAGCAGGTGACCGGCAGGCCGAGCCCGCGCTTGGACAATAGCTGCATGGAGCGCAGCTTGTCGCGCGAGCGGCCGATGGCGACGGATTCGTTCAGCGGCCAGACGCCCATCATCTCGAACTGCCGCAGGACGGCGAGGCCGTAATAGGTGACCGAGGCGCCGATGCGCGGGATCACCGCGTCGTACGTCTCCAGCTTCTCGCCCTTGTACCAGATCTCCGGGCGGTGGGAGGTGATGTTCATATAGCACTGGAGCGTATCCAGAATGTCGAGCGTGTGGCCGCGCGCCTCGGCCGACTCCACGATCCGTTGATGGGAGTAGAGGCGCGGATTGCGCGCCAGCATTGCGATACGCATGGGAAATCCTGAACCGCTGCGGAGAGAAACGCACGGGACGCGGCCTTAGCGAACGGGCGGCGGCGCCGGTTCCTTGGACGCGCCGTTTTTTCATGTCAAAGCATGATTGCTGTGGGGATCCGGAGGTTGGCCGCCGTGCGCATCATGCTTGTGACAGACGCGTGGGAGCCGCAGATGAACGGCGTGGTTCGCACGCTGTCGCGGACCGTCGCCGAATGCCGCGATATGGGACACGAGGTCGAGGTGATCTCCCCCGACGGCTTCCGCACCATGCCGTTGCCGACCTATCCGGAAATCCAGCTGGCCATGGGGGCAAAGAAGGAGATCGAGCGGCGGATGCTGGCCTTCGCACCGGACGCGATCCATATCGCGACCGAGGGCACGCTGGGCGTGGCGGCGCGCGCGATCTGCCTGAAATGGGGCTGGCCGTTCACCACCTCCTATCACACCAAATTCCCGGAATATCTGTCGGCGCGGGTGAAGGTGGCGCCGCTGCAGGCCGGCTACGCCTTCATGCGCTGGTTCCACAACGCCGGCGACCGGCTGATGGTGGCCACGCCGTCGATGCGCGACGACCTGGCCCGGCGCGGCTTCAAGAACATCACGCCCTGGGCGCGCGGCGTGGATGTGGAGCTGTTCAATCCCGACAAGCGCTTCATGGGCGGCAAGGACGTCTATGAGGGGCTGGAGCGGCCGATCCTGCTGAATGTCGGCCGCGTGTCGGTCGAGAAGAACATGGAGGCCTTCCTGAAGCTGAAATCGCCGGGCACGAAGGTCGTGGTCGGCCACGGGCCCCAGCTTGAGGAATTGAAGGCGAAATATCCGGACGCGGTGTTCGCCGGGTCGCGCTTCGGCGAGGAGCTGGCGCGCTATTTCGCCGACGCCGACGTGTTCGTCTTCCCCAGCCTGACCGACACGTTCGGCCTGGTGATCCTGGAGGCGATGGCGACCGGCACGCCGGTGGCGGCCTATCCCGCGCACGGGCCGAAGGACATCATCCCGGGCTCCGGCGCCGGGGCGGTCGGCGACGACCTGGAGGCGGCGGTCACCGAATGCCTGACGCTGGACCGCGAAAACGTGCGCGCCTACGCGGAGGGCTATAGCTGGCGCAATTGCGCGATAGAGTTCGTGGCCAATCTGGAGGCGCCGCCGCCCAAGCAGCGGCGCCGGTTCTGGCGCCGCCTGCGCAAGATCGGCGGCCACATGCGCCCGCGCCTGCCGATCCGGCTGCGCCGGCTGCTGCGGATGAAGCCGCCGAAGCCGAAGGCCCCGGCGGCGTGATCCGGCGGCTCTCTTATTCGGCGGGGCGGTCCATCGGGGTCATGGCCCGGACGGCCTCCGCCACTTCCATCCGGCGGCCGGACGGCAGCGGGATCAGGCCCTTTTCGGACAGATAGCCGAACTCGCCCATCGCATCCTCGGACGTGTATTCGGCGACAAATTCCGGCAGGCCCGGCGTGACGGTCTGGTTCTGCCCCTTCACATAGACGAAGAGCGTGCGCGAGATCGGGTATTCGCCGGAGGCGATGTTCTCGAAGGTCGGATCCACGCCGTCCACCGTCGCGGCCTGCAGCCGGTCGGAGTTCTGGTCCAGGAAGGAATAGCCGAACACGCCGAAGGCGCTGGGCGTCTTGGTCAGGGTCTGGACGATGGCGTTGTCGTTTTCGCCCGCGTCGATCCAGGCCCCGTCCTCGCGCAGCGTGTGGGCCACGGCGGTGAAGGCGTCGCCGTCCTCATCCTTCATGGCGGCCAGGCACGGATAGCCCTCGGCCCCGTGCTCCATGCCCAGCTCGACGAAGGCGTCGCGCGTGCCGGAGGTCGGCGGCGGACCGTAGACCTCGATCCGCTCGTCCGGGAGCGAGGCGTCGATGTCGCTCCAGTTCACATAGGGATTGTCCTGCAGCGTGCAGTCGTCATCGGACATGGGCACCTGGGCGGCGAGCGCCGCGAACAGATATTTGGCGGGCATGTCCAGCGTCTCGCCTTCCTTGGAGTCGGCGATGACGATGCCGTCGAAGCCGATCGGCACCTCGATGATCTCGGTTACGCCGTTGCGGGCGCATTCGTCGTACTCGCTGGCCTTGATCGGGCGCGAGGCGTTGGAGATGTCCGCGGTCTGGGCGCCGACGCCCTCGCAGAACAGCTTGAAGCCGCCGCCGGTGCCGGTCGATTCCACGAAGGGTGTGGCGAAGCTGGAGCCCGCGCCGAACTGTTCGGCGACCGTGGTGGTGAAGGGATAGACGGTGGAGGAGCCCACGACCCGGATCGCGCCGTCGCCGGTGGCCGGCTGGGCGGCGGGGATTTCCGCCATGTCCGGGGCGTCCGCGGCGGGCGCCGCCGCCTGCGGGGCGGGGGCGGAGCTGTCGCCGCAGGCCGCGAGGGCGAGACCGGCCACGCAGGTTGTCAGGCAGGTCGTGGCGAGGCGGAGCTTGAGCATGGAAATCACCTGTTTTGGGGAGTGGGCGTCTGGGTCCGCGAGTATCAAACTTTTATGACAGTTTTCGCACCAGGCGGGTCCGGCGCGCTGAGTCCGGCGGCCGGTCACCAGTCGATCTGGAAGCGCATCTGGAAAATCTCCGACGAGCCGTCGCCATAGACGCCGCCGTCCACGTCGCTGTCGACATAATTGGCGGTGATGCGCGTGCGGGCGGTGGGATACCAGTTGGCGCCCAGCGTCCAGTTCGACATGTCGCCGCCGGCGATCGCACCGTCGTTCAGGTCCAGCGCGTCATAGCGGACCATCAGCTCCAGCGCGCCGAAGCCGCCCTTGCCCAGCGGGCGCAGCGGCCTGGTGCGGTCGAACTTGCCGGCGCCGGCCTCATAGGTGCGGTGCTCCCCGGTCAGGAACCAGCCGCCGGACAGATAGAAGCCGCTGAAATCCGCGTCGGCCGCCGGGCCGTCGGCCGACAGCCAGGCGTATTCGGCCTCCGCATGCAGCGGACCCTGGCCCCAGGCGGCCTCCAGCCCCAGCATCGTGTCGCTGTCCGCAAAGCGGGCGGTGGAGACGGTGCGCGGCGCCAGATGGGCCAGCGGCCGCTGCGCATAGCGGAACAGCGGATCGGCGCCGTCGCCATGATCGCGCCAGCGGCCGGATGCGCCCAGATGCACATAACGCGCATCCTCCAGCACCGGCGCGAAGGTCGCGCGGCTGGAGACGGACACGCCGTCCGACATCACGTCCAGCCCGTCCATGCGCCCGCCCTGGACCGCGGTGGTCCAGGTCCAGTTCGCGCCGGACAGCGCGGCGCTGGCGCCGACGCGCCGCGACAGGTCGAACGCGTCGGTGAACGAGCCGCGCTCCATGAAGCTGATGAAGCGGCTGGAGGTGATCTCCTCCATCGAGACCGCCTCCTTGAAATGGCCAGCGGTCAGGGTCAGCCGGTCCGACACGCCGACCGCCAGCAACAGGTCGGCCGCCTGGACATCGTCATCGACGAAATCCAGCTCCACCGTGACCTTGGCGGCGCCGGCGGTGATGTCCGCGCCAAAGCGGGCGGCGCGGATTTCGGACTCGCCCACCGAATCCGACGGCAGCGCGAAATCCTGATCGCCGTCGGCGATGTCGTACTGGAGCCGGCCGCGCACATCGACGGTGACCGGGGATTCCTCCGGCGACCATTTCGGCACGCCGTCGTGGAAAATATCGGCCGGCGCGGCCATTGCGCTGTTCGGGGCGCCGGTCGCAGCAGCAGCGAGACTTGCGGAGAGGAGAAGGAGCGTGGCGCGCACGGGGAATATCCTTGCGTGACGAATCCATGTCGGTTCGGTGACAGGGCTTCTGCGTCACTTCGATGACGTTTTTATTACAGCAGGCGCAGGCGCGCATTAACGCTATATTCGATTGAATATAGCGATCTGTTCTTGATAGCGCGGCGCCGGCGCGGGGCGCCAGCGATCAGTTTTCGCGGCGGCTTTTAGAAAATCTGGGGCATGGATGAGGCCGGCTCCGGAGGGCGTGGCCCGGACGCCACAGTGTGTTCGCATCTGCGACAAGTCACTGGTTCCATTGCGGGACCGCGCTAGAGTGCCCGCCCCATGAGTTTGCATGCGGCGGAAGGGAGCCGTTGCGGATGTCGGAAATCACCACGATAGGCATTGTCGGCGCGGGCCAGATGGGCACCGGAATCGCGCATGTGTGTTCGCTGGGCGGATACGACGTGCTGGTGTCGGACCTGTCCCAGGAGCGGCTGGACGCCAGCCGCACGCGGATGAGCCAGAACATGGCGCGCCAAGCGTCCAAGGGCGCGATCGCTCAGGCGGACGCCGACGCGGCGATGAAGCGGATCCAGTTTTCCACCGAGCTGGGCCAGATGGCGCACGCCGATCTGGTGATCGAGGCGGCGACCGAGGACGAGAAGGTCAAGCGCGCGATCTTCGCCGACCTGCAGAGCGTGATGAACAAGGACGCCTTTCTGGCGACCAATACGTCCTCCCTGTCGGTGACTCGCCTGGCCGCGTCCACCGACCGGCCGGAGCGCTTCATCGGCCTGCACTTCATGAACCCAGTGCCGGTGATGAAGCTGGTGGAGCTGATCCGCGGCATCCAGACCAACGAGGCCACCTATGAGATGGCCAAGGGTCTGGTCGACCGTCTGGAGAAGACGCACGCCACGGCCGAGGATTTCCCGGCCTTCATCGTCAACCGCATCCTGATGCCGATGATCAACGAGGCGGTCTACGCGTTGTACGAGGGCGTCGGCACGGTGGAGTCGATCGACCGGGCGATGCGGCTGGGCGCGAACCACCCGATGGGGCCGCTGGAGCTGGCCGATTTCGTCGGGCTGGACACCTGTCTGGCGGTGATGCGCGTGCTGCACGAGGAACTGGCGGACACCAAATACCGCCCCTGCCCGCTGCTGGTGAAATATGTCGAGGCCGGCTGGCTGGGCCGCAAGGCGGACCGCGGCTTCTACGACTATCGCGGCGAGACGCCGGTCCCGACGCGCTGACGCGGTCTGGATGGGAAAGGGAGGCCCCGTTCGGTCCTTGGGGCAATCTCGGACCGCTCAAGGCCTCCCGCCACCGGAAGGTGGGTGCGCCCCCGCCCTCCGGCTTTAACCGACTATCAACGATAGTCGGCGTGCGATGTGCGATATGTCACAGACGCGACGAACCGAATCTCCGGCGCGCGCTTGCCCGGCCGGGTCCCGATGCCTAAGACATGAACGAATAACCGAGGAACGACCGCATGCTGTTCGAAGGCACCGATGCCTATGTCGCCGAGAAAGACCTGACCGTCGCCGTCAACGCGGCCATCCGGCTGGAGCGACCGCTACTGGTCAAGGGCGAGCCCGGCACCGGCAAGACGGAACTGGCGAAACAGGTCGCCGCCGCGCTCGGGCTCGATCTGATCGAATGGCACATCAAGTCGACGACCAAGGCGCAGCAGGGCCTCTACGAATATGACGCGGTGTCGCGGCTGCGCGATTCGCAGCTCGGCGATCCGCGCTTCGAGGACATCACCAACTACATCAAGCGCGGCAAGCTCTGGGAGGCGTTCACCGCCGACAGGCGCACCGTGCTGCTGATCGACGAGATCGACAAGGCGGATATCGAGTTCCCGAACGACCTGCTGCAGGAACTCGACCGCATGGAGTTCTACGTCTACGAGACCGGCGAGACGATCACGGCGAAAAACCGGCCGATCGTCGTCATCACCTCGAACAACGAGAAGGAGCTGCCCGACGCCTTCCTGCGCCGCTGCTTCTTCCACT
>ENA-ORCV01000701-ORCV01000701.1-marine-metagenome-genome-assembly--contig:-NODE-701-length-16652-cov-5.268235_pt1 | contig 16652 bp, 13 predicted proteins | sample MGYA00237779_ERZ508509 | MGnify/ENA primary metagenome ERZ508509 (study PRJEB26180, sample SAMN06268772) | marine metagenome | isolation source: Bioluminescent Bay, La Paraguera, Puerto Rico | place... | reverse complement strand
CGCTCGTACTCTGCCACCTGTTCGTCGGAGGCGTCGTCGGTGGCGGCGATCACCATGGCGTCCACCAGGTCCAGCTTGTGATCCGCGAGCTTGGTCTTGCCCGCTTCCATGGGACCGCCGGATACAAAGATCACCGGAATATTCAGCCGCAGTGCCGCCATCAGCATTCCCGGGGTGATCTTGTCGCAGTTGGATATGCACACCAGTGCATCGGCGCAGTGGGCGTTCACCATGTACTCCACCGAGTCGGCGATGATCTCGCGGCTGGGCAGGCTGTAGAGCATGCCGTCGTGGCCCATGGCGATACCGTCGTCCACCGCGATGGTGTTGAATTCCTTGGCCACGCCGCCGGCTCTTTCGATTTCCCGCGCCACCAGCTGGCCCATGTCTTTCAGGTGCACATGCCCGGGCACAAACTGGGTGAAGGAGTTGGCGACGGCGATGATCGGCTTGTGGAAATCGTCATCCTTCATGCCGGTGGCGCGCCACAGGGCGCGGGCGCCGGCCATGTTGCGGCCGGCGGTGGAGGTGCGGGAACGGTACTGAGGCATAGTGATTCTTGGTGTCTGGTGATATCTGATGGTTCTGGCTGCAATTCGCAGTGGAAAGCGCGACAGGTTAGCAAAATGCAATAAATTTTGCGCGACTTAGTGTTCTCAAGCGTAGATTCGAGATACTGGTCCGCAAAATGCGCTGTAAACACTGAAGTTATTGTGCTTTCAGCGGCTTGCGTAAAACGCGGGAATTGCGCTGGATGTTGTACAACGACTGCCGGCTGGCGGGCAGGTCGCTGACCGCCACCTGGGTAAAGCCGCGTTCAATAAACCAGTGCTCGGTCTGGGTGGTGAGCACGTAGATCTCGCCGAGATCCAGCGCCCGCGCCTGGCGTTCCAGATGCTGCAGCAACTTGGCGCCGCGGCCACCGCCGCGAAACTCCGGATGAATCGCCACGCAGGCGACTTCCGCGGCGACGGTATCGCCCTGGTCGTCGAGTATCGGGTACAGCGCCGCGCAGGCCACCGGGGTGCCGTCCACTTCCACCAGGGTAAAATGGTCGATCTCCGCCTCCAGCTTTTCCCGCGAGCGCCGCACCAGGATGCCCTGCTTTTCCAGCGGCCGGATCAGGCCGAGGATGCCGCCCACATCGGTGATGCGCGCGCGCCGGATCACTTCGTAACTGTCCCGGTAAATCATGGTACCGGCGCCTTCACGGCTGAACAGCTCCTGCAGCAGCACGCCGTTGTCCGCATAACTCAACAGGTGCACCCGCTGGGTGCCGCTGTTGCAGGCGTTGATCGCGCAGTTGAGGGTTTCGCTGTCGAGCTTCTCCGCTACCTCTTCGGCCTGGTTGATATTGAGGTCATATACCGGTTCCCCCGCAACCTCCAGCTGCGGTACGTCGCGGAACAGCACCAGTTTCTCCGCCTGCAGTGCTTTGGCGGCCTCGGTGGCGAGGTCCAGGTAGTTCAGGTTGAACAGTTCGCCGGTCAGGGAGGTGCCCAGCGGCGACAGCAGTACCAGTGAGCCCTGTTCCAGCGCGCGGTCAATGGCGCCCACGTCTATGCGCCGCACCCGCCCGGTCCAGCCCATGTCGACGCCGTCGATAATGCCCTCGGGGCGCGCGGCGACGAGGTTACCGGATATGATTTTGAGGGCGGAGCGCGCCATGGGGGAATCTGGCAATCCTTGGGAAAAGGACGCCTCGATTTCAAAGCGCAGCTTGCCCACGGCGCCCTTGATGATTTCCAGGGTGTCGCGGTCGGTGACCCGGGTGTTGCCGCAAAACTGGCTGTTGATGCCCACCTGTTCGAGCATGCGGTTGACCTGTGCGCGTGCGCCGTGCACCAGCACCAGGCGCACGCCAAGGCTGATCAGCAGGGCCAGGTCGTGCACCAGGTTGCGAAAGTTCTCGTGCTCGATGCCCTCGCCGGGAATCGCCACCACCAGGGTTCGCCCGCGCAGATCGTTGATATACGGCGCGGCGTGACGGAACCAGTTGAGGGTGGTGTTATCGGTGCTCACAATCTAGTCGCTTCAGCAGATGAGTTGGTTGTTGCGACAATATATCGCATTTTCTGCGGTTAATCGTTTTCTTTCGCTTTACCGGGGCGGCCCTTTAGCAAGCCTGGTGGCGGTGCCGCTACCGGGTGCTGCCTTGCGAGACACGCCGTGAACCCATCCCTGGGGGCTCTTCGAAAAAGTCCCTTTTTTCGAAGGTCTCGCAAGGCAGCACCCGGTATCGGCACCTTCGCGGAGCGTCCTGCGCTTCGTCAGAGGCAAAATTTTCCGATCAGGCCGCGCAGAATTTCCACCATCGGCTCGATACGCTCAAGCCCCAGATATTCGTCCGGCTGGTGTGCCTGGTCGATATCACCCGGTCCCAGCACGATGGTCTGCATGCCCAGTTTCTGCAGGAAGGGCGCTTCGGTGGCGAAAGCCACACTCTCGGCACTGTGGCCGGTGAACTGTTCCGCGACCTTCACCAGCTCGGAAGTGGCCGGCTCTTCGAAGGCTTCCACACCGCCGATCAGCGAGTGCATTTCCAGGCGGATTTTTTCGTCGCTGATGCTGCCCTGCAGGCGCTGTTGCAATTCCTCGCGCAGCGCGTCCATCTGCATGCCTGGTAACGGGCGCAGGTCGAACTGCAGTTCCGCCCGGCCGCAGATGCGGTTGGGGTTGTCGCCGCCGTGAATACAGCCGAGGTTGAGCGTGGGGACCTGCACTTCAAAACCCGGGTTTTGAAAACGGTTCTGCCACTCGCCGCGCAGCTTGAGGATTTCGCTGATGGCGCCGTGCATGGCCTCCAGCGCACTGGCGCCATAGGCGGGGTTGGACGAGTGGCCGGCCTGGCCGGTGATGCGCAGGCTTTCCATCATCATGCCCTTGTGCATGCGGATCGGTTTGAGTCCGGTGGGTTCGCCGATTACCGCGTAGCGGGCTTTCGGCAGGCCGGCTTTGACCAGCGCGCGCGCGCCGGACATGGAGGTTTCTTCGTCGGCGGTGGCGAGGATGATCAGCGGTTGCTGCAGGGGCTTGTCGACGAAGCTTTTTGCCGCCTCGATCGCCAGCGGGAAAAAGCCTTTCATGTCGGTACTGCCGAGGCCGTATAAACGGTTGTCGCGCTCGGTGAGTTTGAACGGGTCTGACTGCCAGCGGTCGTCGTCGTAGGGCACGGTATCCGTGTGACCCGCGAGCACCAGGCCACCGTCGCCGCTGCCGAGGGTGGCAATCAGGTTGGCTTTGTGGGGCTGGCCGTCGATGGGCATGATGTCGGTTTTGAAGCCCAGGGTATCCAGCCACGCCGCCAGCAGGTCGATGACACCGCGGTTGCCCATATCCAGTTTGGGATTGGTGGCACTGACACTGGGACTGGCGACCAGTTGCTGCAGCTGTTGTTGCAGGCTGGGCAGGGAGCGGGCATTCATGTTCTGGGTCCTTGAATGGTGAGCAGACGGTTCCGGTTGTCTGGAGATTGCAACGCTGTGAGGAAATGTACGGCATCCAGCGTCTTTGTGCCATGTGTCTGGCGGCGCCTGAGTGCATGGATTAGCGGGGCTGGTTGGGTTTGTTCTGGTATTCGGGGCGCACCTGAATGCGGATTACGGCGGTAAATGCCCTGGTCAGGGCCGCAGTTGATACGCCAATCATCAATCCACCGTTTATGGCTTCCAACGGGCCGAGCAGGCGGTGTTTGTCGGACATCACCACATCGCCGTAGCCCAGGGTGGCGAAGTTCACCGCGGAGTGATAGAGCGCGACTTCGAAGCGGTCGAATTCGCCCAGTACCGAAAAGAGCAGTGCCCAGATGGCCATCTGCGCGAGGCTGCCAAAAATCAAAATGGCCACCAGGCCGATGATCACCCGCTCGGCGTGTAAAAAGGTCGAGCGGATGTGGTGCTCGCGGCGCAGGTAGAAGCGTAGCGCCGCGACCAGCGCCAGGCTCTGCAGGATCAGGCACAGCGAGGTGGTGGCGGTGCCGAGCAGTATCTCCAGCAGCATCAGCTCGCCATCTGATCCGGAATCACAAAATAGGTGAGTCCCAGGATCAGGTAGACGCAGAGTAGCTGCACGCCTTTCAGCCAGTCCGAGCGTCCGTCACCGGCAACTTCTCCGGTGATCCACACCGCCAGCAACATACTCAGCACCAGGCCGCCGGAGAACGCCAGGTCCATGGGGTTCGGTCCCACCGCCAGGCTCAGCAGTACCAGCAGCGGCGCCACAAACAGCGCCACCTGTACCCCGGAGCCGATGGCGATGGCGAGCGACAGGTCCATACGGTTTTTCATCGCCGCGGTAATGGCGGATGCGTGTTCCGCCGCGTTGCCGAGTACCGCGACGATGAACACACCGACAAAAATATTGCTGAGTCCCAGCTCGTGGGCGGCGGGTTCCACCGCACCCACCAGGATTTCGCTCATCCACGCGATAAACACCGTGGACACCGCCAGTACCGCCAGTGCCTTGGCCACGGACCAGGGCGCCGGGTGATCCGAACCCTCCGCGAATTCTACCGAACCGGTAAACAGTGCCCGGTGTGTCACCAGGGAAAACAGCAGAAACAGCCCGTAGACGATCAGCAGCACCACGGAAATGGAAATGCTCACAAACCCCAGCCCGCGGGGCACCTGTTCCGCGATGGCAAAGGAATAGGCCGCGGGCAGGACCAGGGCGATGGTGGCCAGCGTCAGCATGGTCGACTGCGAGCGCGCGCCCTCGGCGCTGTATTTCTGTTCCTTGTGGCGCAGGCCGCCGGCGAGCATCGAGGCGCCGAGTACCAGCAGGATGTTGCCGATGATGGAGCCGGCGATGGAGGCCTTCACCACATCGTGCAGCCCCGCCTTCAGTGCCACCAGCGCGATGATCAGTTCCGCGGCATTGCCGAAGGTGGCGTTCAGCAGCCCGCCGACACCTTCCCCGGCATGCTCTGCAAGGTGCTCGGTGGCGCGCCCCAGCCAGCCCGCCAGCGGCAGTATCGCCAGTGCGGAAGTGGCAAAAATGAGCAGGTGCTGGTCCGGCGCGAAATGCTCGATGGCGATGGCGACGGGAATAAATAGCAGTAGCAGGTTAAACATGGCCGTAACCTCGTTTCGGTTACTGCAAGAATAGACCCCGACGCAGCGGGAACTGTCTCCGCCGCCGCGCCAATAACTTCCCTATCGCAAAGCTTACCGGCAATCACCGCCACGGCTACCTGTGCGCGGTGTTTTCCCCGCTGCAGTGTTCGGCGCGCCAGCGCGCGGGCGCCTTGCCGAACTGGCTGGTGAACCAGCGGGTAAAAGAACTCGCCACTGAATAGCCGAGCATGTCCGCAATCCTGCCCAGGGAATAGTTGGGGTTTGCCATGTAGTGGACGACCAGGTTGCGGCGCACATCGTTGATCAGGTCGGAAAAGGTTTCGCCGTTTTCTTCCAACCTGCGCTGCAGGGTTCGCACGTTGACACTGAGCGCCTCGGCAATCTGTTCGATGTTTGCGTGGCCCATGGGCAAGAACAGGTAGATCGCCTGGCGGACTTCGTAGGAAAAAGGCCGGTGCTTGGAGCCGGGCAGCGAGGCGACAAAAGTTTCCGCGTATTTCGCCATCGCCGGGTCGGCATTGGGGTTGGGGAAGTCGAGGTCGGCAGCGGGGCAGACGATACCATTGAAGTCTGCACCAAACTCGATCTTGCAATTGAACAGACGCTTGTGCAGTTGCAGGTCCGCCGGCGCGCTGTGGGAGAAATTGACACTGACCGGATGCCAGTGACCATTCAGCAATGCGCTGCACAGGCGGAACAGTACGCCGATGGCAAATTCCGTTGCCTGTCGCGAGGGTCGCGAAGTGTCGGTTACCACTTCCTCGCGAATGATCACCACCTTGCCCGCCTCCTCGATGTGCATCACCAGCGCATCATTCATCAGGTGGCGGTATTTCATGGTGGTATGCAGGGCATCGCGCAGCGTCTTGACGTGCGGCAACAGCAGGCTGATCGCGCCGAAGTCGGACAACTGACGGGTTTCCGCCAGGCGCAGGCCCAGATTCGGACAGTTGCTTTCCGCGGCGGAGAGTTCCAGCAATTCGACCGCGGCGTCCGCGGAAATACGGGTATCCGGCTGTGCCAGCACGGTCGGATTCAGGCCGACCTGATGCATCAGGCGCTGGTAGTTCAGCCCGAGTTGCTCCGCCAGCTCCACATAATTGTTCAGCGCGGCCGCGCGTACCTGACTCGTCATTGTTCCTCCCCGGGCGACGGACTCCCTATTCTAGTGTGTCATGAAAAGAAAAGTATATGTCGCTGGATGTGAAGATACCGCAGGGGGAAATATTTACAGTAATAACTGAAGAGAAACCGATACCACCCCGGAACAATCGCTACAGGAGGCATGGGAATGGTCAAGGCAGTGCGTTTTTATGAAACCGGAGGCCCGGAAGTCCTGCGTCTCGAGGATGTGGAGGTAGGTGAGCCGGGGGCGGGCGAGGTGCGCTTGCGCCATGTGGCAGTCGGCCTGAACTATGCGGATACCTATTTCCGCAACGGCACCTACCCGATTCCCATGCCCAATGGCATCGGCGTGGAGGCGGCCGGTGTGGTGATGGAAGTGGGGCCGGGCGTGACCAATGTCGCGGTGGGTGACCGGGTTACCTATACCGGTTTTCTCAATACGCTCGGTGCCTACGCGACCGAGCGCCTGATTCCGGCCGCGCCGCTGATCAAGCTGCCGGAAACCATCGCGTTTGAAACTGCCGCGGCGATGACCATGCGCGGCCTGACGTCCGCCTACCTGATGCGCCGCATTCACGACTTCAAGCCGGGCGATACGATTCTGCTGCACGCGGCTGCCGGCGGCGTCGGGCTGATCGTGTCGCAGTGGGCAAAACTGCTGGGGTTGAATGTGATCGGCACCGTGTCCTCCGAAGCCAAGGCGGAAGTGGCGCGCGCCCACGGCTGCGATCACGTGATCAATTACAGCTGTGAGCACGTCGTCAGCAGCGTGCGCGACCTGACCGACGGTGTCGGTGTCGACGTGGTGTTCGACAGTGTCGGCAAGGATACCTTTATGGCGTCCCTGGACTCGCTGAAGCGCCGCGGCCTGATGGTCTGTGTCGGCACGGCGTCGGGCACCATTCCACCGTTCGATCCCCAGCTGCTGGCGATGAAGGGCTCACTGTATATGACGCGCCCGGCTCTGGCGGACTACATCGCGGACCCGGAGGAAAAGGCGGCGCTGGCGGGAGAGCTGTTCGACCATGTGGGTAGTGGCCGCATCAAGATCGAAATCAACCAGCACTACGCGCTGCAGGATGCGGTGCAGGCGCATCGCGATCTGGAAGCGCGCAAGACTACCGGCTCATCGATTTTCGTTATCTGAGGCGTAGACCATGCAAATTGAACAGCTTACCTGCAGCATCGGCGCCGAATTGTCTGGCATCAACCTCGCCGATGCAATCCGTGACGATGCGCTGTTTGCGGATATCCGACAGCTGCTGGTCGAGCACAAGGTGCTCTTCCTGCGCGATCAGGATTTCTCCCGCGCCGAGCATGTGGCCTTTGCCGAGCGCTTCGGTGCTCTGGAAGATCACCCGGTTGCCGGTTCCGACCCGGAACACCCCGGTCTGGTGCGGATTTACAAAAGCCCGGACCAGCCGATGGACCGCTATGAAAACGCCTGGCACACCGATGCCACCTGGCGCGAGGCGCCGCCCTTCGGCTGCGTATTGCGTTGCATCGAATGCCCGCCGGTTGGCGGTGACACCATGTGGGCGAATATGGCCATGGCCTACGAAATGTTGCCGGAGCACGTAAAGGTGCAGATCGACGGCCTGCGTGCGCGTCACTCTATCGAGGCGAGCTTTGGTGCCGCGATGCCGATAGAAAAGCGCCTGGCACTCAAGGAGCAGTATCCAGATGCGGAGCATCCGGTGGTGCGCACGCATCCGGATACCGGAGAAAAAATTCTGTTTGTAAATGCGTTTACCACGCACTTTACCAACTACCACACCCCGGAGCGGGTGCGCTTCGGGCAGGACGCCAACCCCGGTGCCGCGGACCTGCTGCGCTACCTGATCAGCCAGGCGTATATCCCGGAATACCAGGTGCGCTGGCGCTGGCAGCCGAACAGCGTGGCCATCTGGGACAACCGCAGTACCCAGCACTACGCGGTGATGGACTACCCGGCGTGCCACCGCAAGATGGAACGCGCCGGCATCATCGGCGACAAGCCGTACTAAACAATTTTTCCGAACAAAAATAATCGACGACAGATGAGGATTAAACCATGCAATTTCTAGATGATTCCCTGCATCCGCAAAACCAGGACAAGGTGGTTATTACCGTTGCGCCTTACGGACCCGAGTGGATGCCGGAAGATTTTCCGGAAGATATTCCGGTGACCATGGAAGAACAGATCCAGAAGGCGGTCGATTGCTACGAGGCCGGCGCAACTGTGCTGCACCTGCATGTGCGCGAGCTGGACGGCAAGGGTTCCAAGCGTCTGTCGAAATTCAATGAGCTGATCGCCGGTGTGCGCGAAGCGGTTCCGGACATGATCATCCAGGTGGGCGGTTCCATCTCCTTCGCCCCGGAAGACGAAGGCCAGCAGGCCAAATGGCTGTCCGACGATACCCGCCATATGCTGGCGGAACTGACGCCGAAGCCCGATCAGGTCACCGTGGCCATCAATACCGTGCAGATGAATATCACCGAACTGATGGCGGAAGATGAAGTGGCGGGTACCAGTATCTGTGATCCCGTCTACTGGGAAGCCTACCGCGAGATGACCGTGCCGGCAGGCCCGGGCTGGGTGGAGGAGCACCTGAAGCGCCTGCAGGCAGCGGAGATCCAGCCGCACTTCCAGTTGACCGGAATGCACTCGCTGGAAACCCTGGAACGCATGGTGCGCCGCGGCGTTTACCGCGGTCCGCTGAACCTGACCTGGGTCGGCATCGGCGGCGGCTTTGACGGCCCCAACCCGTACAACTTTATGGAGTTTATTCGCCGCGCCCCGGATGGAGCCTGCCTCACCCTGGAATCGCTGATGAAAAATGTGTTGCCGGTCAATACCATTGCCATGGCGCTGGGCCTGCACCCCCGCTGCGGTATTGAAGATACCCTGATCGACCAGCACGGCAACCGCATGACTTCGGTGGCTCAGATTCAGCAGCTGGTGCGCATCGCCCACGAACTGGGCCGGGAAGTGGCCAGCGGGCAAGAGGCGCGGGAAATCTACCGCATCGGCACCTGGTACAAGGACGCCAATGAAACCCTGGCGGCCCATGGCATGGCGCCGAACCGCAAACTGGGGCAGAAAAATGTACCGCTGCGCGGCTACTGATCAGGCATTCCTGATACGTGTTTACTGAGCTTCGCACTGGCGGCCTGGTGCCGCCAGACGCGACGTGCCCGCGGGCTTCCTGTTGGCCAGCTTTCTGCGAGGAAATCCCATGGCTCATTACTCCCACAGTGATATCCCGGTAGTTGCGGTATCCCGCCGTTACGCCTGGGTGGTATTTGCGCTCACCTTCGGTCTGCTGATTTCGGACTATATGTCGCGGCAGGTGCTCAACGCGGTATTTCCATTACTGAAGGACGAGTGGCTGCTGACCGATGCGCAGCTCGGCTCCCTTTCCGGCATCGTCGCCCTGATGGTCGGCCTGCTCACCGTACCCCTGTCGATCCTGGCGGACCGCTGGGGTCGGGTAAAAAGTCTTACCCTGATGGCGCTGCTGTGGAGTCTGGCTACGTTGATGTGTGCCCTGTCCGACAGTTTCAGCGAGATGTTTGCCGCCCGTTTCCTGGTGGGCATCGGTGAAGCAGCCTATGGCAGCGTGGGTATCGCGCTGGTGCTTTCGGTTTTTCCCCCCAGTCTGCGCGCTACCCTGACCGGGGCATTTATGGCTGGCGGCATGCTGGGTTCGGTCATGGGAATGGCGCTCGGGGGTGTGATGGCGGAACACCTGGGGTGGCGCTGGGCATTTGCCGGAATGGCAACCTTCGGCATTTTGCTGGCACTGATTTATCCACTGTTGATCCGTGAAAAAAAGGTTGCGCCACAAGTGCAGGCGGTCCGCCGCGAGCGTCCGTCCCTGCGAGGACTGGTAAACAATCCATCGGTGTTGTGCGCGTATATCGGCAGTGGCTTGCAGCTTTTTGTGGCGGCTTCGATGATGGCCTGGATACCCAGCTTCATGAACCGCTACTACGAGATGGGTACCGACAAAGCAGGCGTGGCTGCGGCGGTGTTCGTGTTGATCAGCGGCGCCGGCATGGTGGTATGCGGCATGTTGAGTGATCGCCTGTGCCGCCAGCGACCGGAGCACAAGATTTCCCTCGCTATTGTTTACTGCCTGTTGTGCTGTGTGCTGCTGGGTATCGGTTTCCGTCTGGCACCGGGCACGGCGCAGTTGTTGTTGTTGGGGCTGGGGATGTTCCTCGTCGCCGGCACCACCGGTCCCGCCGGTGCCATGGTGGCGAACCTGACACACGCGGCGATTCACGGCACCGCATTTGCAACCCTCACCCTGGTCAACAACCTGCTGGGGCTGGCCCCCGGGCCTTTTGTCACCGGTATTCTGGCGGATGGAGTAGGGCTGTCGCAGGCGCTTGCACTGGTGCCAATCATGAGTCTGGCTTCCGCGGCGGTGTTCTATTTCGGCAAACGGCATTACCAGCGCGATGTGGCGTGTGTGCGCGATCTGTCCGAGCAGTCTACGGCGGTGAACGCATGAACACACTGCGTATCGAAGTCGCTTTTGATTTTATCTGCCCCTGGTGTCTGATCGGCAAGCGCAATTTGGCGCGCGCACTGGCGCTGTTCGCGCAGGAATTTCCGCGTACACCGGTCAGCGTGCAGTGGCAGGGCGTACAGCTACTTCCAGAGCTGCCAGCCGCTGGTGTGCCGTTTGCAGAGTTTTACCGCTACCGGTTGGGAAGCGATGAGGCGGTGCGCCAGCGTCAGGCGCAGGTGACGGCTGCGGCGGCAAGCGCCGGGGTGGTGCTCGACCTGAAAAATATCCAGCGCATGCCGAACACCGCCAATGCGCACCGGTTGTTCCAGCGTGCCAGCCTGTTGCTGGAACCGGCGCAGGCGGAGAATCTGCTGGAGCGAATGTTTGCCGCCTATTTCAAGAACGGCGAAGACCTGGGGGATGGCGACACCCTGCTGGCAATTGCCGCATCCTGTGGACTCGATGCAGCTGTAATTTCCGTCTGTCTGGATAGCACCGAGACGCGGTTCTACGCCCCGCTAGTTGTCGCTGGGGTACCGAATTTCACCGTCAATGGTCGTGTGCAGCTGACCGGTGCTCAGCCGCCAGAGCAGATTTTTGACGCACTCTGCCAGCAACGCGAAAGCGTGCCGGCGTGACCGCGGCGAGACTGTGAAGCTTGCGCAACCGGCCCATCGAGAGGTTATCCAATGATTGCTGCCACCTGGTTCTCGGTGCGTTCGCGAACGCACGTCCTGATGCCTGGTATTATTGCCAGTGCGGTGGTTGCCGCCGCCGCGAGTTTTCTGTCCGAGCACTACGGCGCGCCGGTGATGCTGTTTGCACTGTTGCTGGGGATGGCGATGAATTTCCTGGCAGTGGATGGCCCCTGCAAGGCCGGTATCGAATTCACCGCGCGCTCCGTATTGCGGATTGGCGTGGCCCTGCTGGGAATGCGTATCACCTTTGATCAGGTGGCCTCGTTGGGATGGGGGCCGGTATTGATGGTGATCGGTATTGTTACCGCCACCATTTCCATCTCCGTGGTCCTGGCGCGGGCGTTCGGCTTCCAGTCCCTGTTCGGTTTACTGACCGGTGGCGCCACCGCAATCTGTGGCGCGTCTGCGGCGATGGCGCTTTCCGCAGCGATGCCGGCGCACCCGGCCAAAGAGCGCGCAACCCTGTTCACGGTGGTGGGGGTTTCCGCGCTGTCTACCCTGGCGATGATTGCCTATCCGATGATCGTGCAGTGGTTTGGCCTGAGTGATGTGGATGCCGGGGTCTTTCTCGGCGGTACCATTCACGATGTGGCCCAGGTGGTGGGGGCGGGCTACAGTATTTCCCCCGAAGCCGGCGACACCGCGACCATAGTAAAGTTGATGCGAATTGCGATGTTGCTGCCGGTTATCGTGTGTGCGGTGATGATCGCACGTGCCAGGGGCTCCGAGGACGGTGGCGAGCGCCCGCCGCTGTTGCCGGTATTTGTGGTGGCCTTTGTGGTCCTCGCCGCGGTCAACAGCACCGGCTGGGTGCCGGGAAGTATCCAGCAACTGGGCAGTGATCTATCCCGCTGGTGCCTGGTCATAGCGATCAGTGCCCTGGGAATGAAAACCCAGCTGCGGGAGCTGGCCAAAGTGGGTTTCAAGCCGATCCTGCTGATGGTGATCGAGACTGTCGTGCTTGCCGCCATGGTGCTGGCGATACTGCATTTTTCTTAATTTCACTTAATTTCTCTAATTTTTCTTAGCCTGTCGCAGCCTCCTCGCGCGTGCGCTGATTTTGCCGGGCACCTGTTTCCTGGTGCCCCGACTCAGCGCACACGCCTCCATCTTCTGTTTTAAAAAGTTTGACGCATAGCTGGGTAACAGTCGGTGTTTTTATAATCGTCGAAAAAATATGCAAAAAGTGGTTCGGATGTCACCAAATGAAAAAACTATGTCGTGGAATGTGAAGTCCCCTTTGCCCGCCTCTTTTAGAGTGAGGCAGTGGTCACGCGTTATGGGCCACCCCAAACACTGGCGGCGGGCAAACCAATACCTGTCGACCAGTCACGCTGCAGTGCGCGGCACTGTGGTATTTCGAGGAGATAATAATGAAATCTATACGCACCAATCCTGATAAAGATAATTCCACTGGACTGGTACAGCCGTCGCTTCTGGCACTTGCCATTAGCCTTGCGTTAAACCCTGTGACGGGGATGGCTGAAACCGGCGATGACACAGACCTGAAAATTGAAGAGATCACGGTTACCGCGCAAAAGCGCAGCGAGAGCCTGCAGGATGTTCCCGTGGCCGTGGATGCCCTGACCGGGGACCAGCTGCTCAAGGCTGGATTCCGCGATGTGGATGACGTGGCCGCACAGATTCCCTCACTGATCGTGACCAGCAACCTGTCGCCACTGAATGCGACTTTTCGCATCCGCCGTATCGGCAACGAAGGCAATATTCCCACCTTCGAGCCCGACACCGCGCTGATTGTTGACGGCGCATTCCGTTCCCGCTCCGGAGTCGGCCTCGGCGAGCTGGTTGATGTGCAGTCGGTGGAAGTACTGAAAGGCCCCCAGAGCACCCTGTACGGCAAAAATGCCAGTGCCGGAGTGATTACCGTGAATACCCAGGCGCCGTCACCGGAGTTTGAGGGAATGGCGGAATACGGTATGGGTTCCGAGGGACTTAACCAGCTCAAGGGGTATGTCAACGGCGGCATCACCGATGCGGTCAATGGCCGCGTGAGTTTCTCCAGTACCCGCCGCGACCAGATGATTGACAACCTGATAGGTGAGGGCGGCGACAGTCAGGACGGCCAGGCCCTGCGCGTGCAGCTGAGTGCCGATCTCACCGACCGGCTCACTTCCCGTGTGATTCTGGGGCATACCGAGCGGCACATGAATACCATGCTGGGGGATACCTGGTACACCCCGACCGTGGTGTCGGTGGCTGGCGCCATGGCACAGTTTGGTGCCGGCAATCCGGTTACCAATAACGATCCTTCCGACCGCATTATCGAACAGGTGGGCACCAACGATTTCGACCAGAAGGTTACCGATGGTGTAGTCCATTTCGAGTACAGCGGCGACGGCTTTGTTTTCAATTCCATCACCGGTTACGAAAACTATACCTCCAGCAACATTATGTACGGCGTCGAACAGATGCCTGCGGACTTGCTGGTGTTCAACGATATGCAGGACGGCCGTTCCTACTCCCAGGAATTTCGCCTGATGTCCGACAGCAGCGACAACCTGAGCTGGCTGCTGGGCGCTTTCTACTACAACAATACGTTTACCCGCGGCGACCGCAATGCGCCGGAATTCGAGCTGCAATCCGATATCGGCATGCTGGGTAATGTGGTTGGCACGGTGCTGGGCGTGCCCGAGCAGTTCCGTCCCGCACTGTTTGGCAGCGCTGGAGACACCGGTGATGTCTTTGCGCAGCAGGATTCCGAAAGCTACGGTGTGTTTGGCACCCTGGGGTATCACCTCACCGAAGACCTGAAAATCGACACCGGTCTGCGCTATTCGCTGGACGAAAAAGACGGAAGTGTCGAGCAGTACACCACCACCGCCCTGGGTTGTGTACTCAACAACCTGGCCTGTTCGCTGACGCCGGACGCCAGCGACTTTGCGGACAGCGATAGCTGGTCGGCAGTGACCGGGAATGTCACGGTGAGCTGGTTCGCCAATGATGACACCATGCTGTACGGCACCTACAGCCGCGGTTTCAAGGCCGGCGGTTACAGCCTGCAGTGGGGCAACTTCAGTGAAGAGGCGCGCCCCTTTGCCGAGGAAAGCATCGACAACTTCGAACTGGGATGGAAGACCGAGATGTGGGGCAACCGCGCGCGCATCAACGGCAGTGTATTCCATACCGAATACGACGATTTCCAGAACGCGACCTTTATCGGCCTGGCGTTTGCGGTCAACAACGCCGAGAAAGTGGTCGTCGACGGTATTGAACTCGATTCCACCTGGCTGTTGTCAGAAAACCTCACCGGCACCGCCAACCTTGCCTACATCGAAGCCCGATACGACGAGTACACCGGTGGTCAGTGTTACTACGGTCGCGCCGCAGAGAACGCCCTCGGGCAGTGTGACTTGAGCGGTGAAATCCTGCCATTCGCACCGAAACTCACCGCAAACTTCGGGCTCGAGTGGGAGCAGCCCCTTGCCGGCGGCGACTGGTATTCCCGAGTTGACTATCGCTACACCGGCGAAGCCAATTACAGCTCGGAGCTGGATCCGCGCCACCTGGAAGACGCCTACTGGGTGGGCAATTTGCGCACCGGTTGGCGCAACGACACCTGGGATCTGTCCGCGTGGGTGAAGAACCTGGATGACGAAGTGTATTTCATCCAGAAAACTGCTTCGCCCATCGCTTCCAAGCTGGATGGTGGCGCTTCCTATCAGGCCTATACCGGTACCCCGCGTACCTTTGGTCTGACCGCGAGAATGAATTTCTGATTTCTCGTTTGCCGGGAAAAAAATGAAATTTGGAGCCTTGGGGGGATGATCAACCTTGTTGTTCATGCCCCCTTTTTTTGAGGAAAGAAAATGTACACGCAAGCAACGATTCTGATTGTGCCGGGGCTGCGAGATCATGTGGAAGATCACTGGCAGACTTTGCTGCAAGCCAAACTGGAAAAAGTTCGCAGCGTCCCGCCGCTGACCGAAAACAAGCTCGACTGCCGGGCACGCATGGACAATATCCAGCGAGAAATTGAACGAATCGAAGGGGACATCATTCTGGTGGCCCACAGCGCAGGCTGTCTGATGGTGGCCCACTGGGCCGCGCACTATCAGCGGGAAATAAAAGGCGCGTTACTGGCCGCGCCACCGGACCTGAACGCACAGTGGCCACCGCAGTATCCAACCCCGGCATCGCTGCGGGAACACGGCTGGGATCCGCTTCCGCGTGAGCCGCTGCCGTTCCCGAGCATACTCGCCGCCAGCACCAACGATTATCTGGCGTCGTTCACGGCGGCGAGTCAGTTGGCCCATGACTGGTGTAGCAATCTGGTGAACCTGGGGGATGTCGGCCACCTGAATCCGGCATCGGGTTTTGGCCCCTGGCCCGCGGCGGAAACATTTATTGAAGAGCTGGATTGCTGCCTTACAACCTGCGACGTTTAGGTTGTTCATGCCCCGCAGACAGCTGAAAGACCTTGACCATAAGTCTCAACAAAAACACTGAACGAATAGAGAAGAGGTGAAATCGTGCACGGACAAATGATGAATCTGCCGCTGACTATCACCAGCATCATGCAGTTTGCAGACAGAGTGTATGGCAGCAGCGAAATTGTTTCGGTAACCGCCGACAATCCCTATCACCGCTACACCTACGCGGATGCTTTCCGGCGCACCCGCCAGCTGGCCAATGCACTGGCAAAGCTGGGTGTGCAGCGCGGCCAGTGTGTCGGTACCCTGGCGTGGAATGACTACCGCCACCTGGAACTCTACTACGGCATTTCCTGCTCGGGCATGGTGTGCCACACCATCAACCCGCGGCTGTTCCCGGAGCAACTGGAATACATCATCAATCACGCCGAGGACCAGTACCTGTTTGTGGATGTGATGTTCGTGCCGCTGCTGGAAAAACTGTGGGAACGTCTGCCGACGGTCAAGGGCTTTGTGGTACTGACCGACGAAGCGCACATGCCGGAAAATTCCTGCCTGCCCAATCTGATCTGTTACGAAACCCTGATCGCAAACGCGCCGGACCACTTTGACTGGCCGCAGCTGGATGAAAACGAAGCCAGCTCCCTGTGTTACACCTCCGGAACCACCGGCAACCCCAAGGGTGTACTTTATTCCCATCGGTCGACCGTGCTGCATTGCTATGGCTCCGCGCTGCCGGATTCCTTCGGCCTGTCCGGGCGCGATGTGGTGATGCCCATCGTGCCCATGTTCCATGTGAACGGCTGGGGCCTGGTATACAGCGGTCCCATGGTTGGAGCCAAGCTGGTCATGCCGGGGCCG
>ENA-ORCV01000700-ORCV01000700.1-marine-metagenome-genome-assembly--contig:-NODE-700-length-16665-cov-3.750000_pt1 | contig 16665 bp, 15 predicted proteins | sample MGYA00237779_ERZ508509 | MGnify/ENA primary metagenome ERZ508509 (study PRJEB26180, sample SAMN06268772) | marine metagenome | isolation source: Bioluminescent Bay, La Paraguera, Puerto Rico | place... | reverse complement strand
CACGGGTCTCGCAACCGGGGGCGCACGTTTACGGCACCAGCACCGCCGCACCCTCGAGCCGGCCGGCCCGCAGATCATCCAGCGCCGCGTTGGCCGACTCCAGCGGATAGCGGCGGGTGTGGGTCTCGATACCGGCCTGCACCGCCAGCGGCGCGCCAAGGGCGGGGATGGCGCCCGGCGCGGCGGTCAGATGCACCGCCTCCCGCACCCAGCCGCCGTCGGCGCGGCGTTCGAAGGCGAGCACGCCGTCCATCGGCGGCAGGTCGTCGCGCAGGGCGAAGCCGGGCGACAGGTCCAGCGTCAGCCCGTCATCGCCATAGAAGGCGGCGGGCTGGGCCGCGGCGGGCTCCACCGCGGCGGGCAGTTCGGGGAAGAAATACAGGTCGCGCACCGCGTCCGGATCGCCAAGCTCCGCGTCGGCGACATGCAGGGCCACCGTCTCCCCCTGCCGCGCCAGGATCGCGTCCGCGCCGAGCGGGCGCGGGGCGCCGGCCAGCGCGTCGGCGATGGGGTCGGCCCAGTTCGGATTGGCGCGCGGGGTTTGGGTGACCAGAAGGTCGAGGGTGAACGCCCCGTCCTCCGGAATGCAGATCTCGTAACAGACCAGCCAGGTCGCCTCGGCGTTCAGGGTGACGGAGGCGGCGTCCAGGTCGGCGGGCGGGGTCACCGCGATGGGCAGCAGGACCTCGTCCGAATAGCCGTAATTGACCAGCGGCCCGAAGGGCAGGCGCTCGGGCGCGGGCCAGACGATCTCCTCGGCCGTCCAGCCCTCCGGCAGGTCCAGCAGCACCCGCGTCGGCTCCCCGGAATCGCCGGGGTTCTTCCAGTAGGTGTGCCAGTGCGGGGCGATCTTCTGGCTGAGCGCGACATAGAAGGTCTGGCCGGGGGCGATGGAGACCGCGTCGGCGACCAGCTCTGCCTCCACATTCTCGGTGCGCACGACATTGGCCGCGGCCGGGGCGGCGGCGAAGGCGGCGCAGAGCAGCGCGGCGGCGAGGGACAGAGTTCGGGTCATACGAAAACGGCGCGAGACTGGCGGATATTCCCCCAAGATATAGGGGCTTAAGCCGCCGGCCGCACGCCGTATCGCGAATCTGTGAAAGCCGGCGGGAACCGGCCTTCGGAGGCTTGGCCCCGGCCTCAGGCCTGGGCGATGGGCTCTTCGGTCTTCTGCTCGCCCGTCGGCAGTTCGACGAAGCCGCGCTCGACGCTGCGGTGGAGCAGATTGCTCCAGTTCAGCAGCGAGATCTGGTGCGCATAGATCAGCGCCAGATAGCCGCGCTTGTGCAGCTCCTGCAGCTGTTCGGGCTTCAGCTCCCGCATCTTTTCTTCCGGCACGCCGCGGAAGGTCGCCACGCGGGCGTTGACCGTCACGTTGCCGTCGGGGCCGCGCGTCGAATAGTCGGACTGCATGTCGCCGAACAGGTCCAGCTCCCGCAGGAAGGCGACCAGCTTGTCGGTCTCGATCCGGTCGCGTTCGAAGACGTGCAGGAACTCGATCGTGCGCTTCAGGTAGTCGGTCGGCTCTTCGCCGTTGAAGAAGGGGATGTCCGGATTTTCGCCGATCGCCTCGTGCGCGCGGTCGAGGCAGACCACGGACTGACCCTGTTCCGGATTGTTGGCGAAGATGAAGGGATAGCGGCGGGCGTAGCCGGGCACGTAATGGTGCGGCTCGTAGGTGCCGTCCTCGCGCACGAAGACGTTCTGGCCTTCCTTCAGCCCGGTCACCGCGATCGGCATGTAATTCTCGCCCGCGAAGACGATCGGGTAGAAGCGGGACAAATGCGCGAATTCCGCGGCCACGCAGGGCAGATAGCTGGCGCCCTTGAGGAAGCTCAGCATGGTGTCCGGCGTGGTTTTCAGGCCCAGCTTGCCGTGCTGGGCAAAATTCAGCGGCTCCGGCTTGCGGTAGAGCGGCGCGTTGCCGCTGATGCTGAGTTCCGGAATCTGCTCGCCGTTCTCGGCCATGATGGTTTCCCCTCCCGTCTGAACCGCGGGCTAGATAGCCGATCAGGCCAAGGCGAACAAATGCCGCGCGCACGGCCCAGCGGGAAGGAACGCTGCGGGGCCTAGAACCCCGCAGCGAGCGCCAGACGGACCGACCGGCCCGGAAGCGGCAGAATGTCCTTCAGATAGGAGGTGTGAACCCGCGCCTCCTCGTTGAAGATATTGCGGACCCCGGCGATGACGCGCAGGTCGGCGTCCGTCATCGGCCGCCAGGTGGCCTGCAGATTGACCAGATTATAGGGGTCGGTCTTCAGCTCGCCCGGATAGGTCCGGGTCTGGGCGGCGGCGGAGACCAGTTCCGCGCGCAGGGCCAGGGCGTCGCCGCGCAGCGCCTCCAGCCCCAGCGTCGTGGACAGCGGGGGCAGGCGGGGCAGGTCCGGGCCGGATTTCACCGTGCCGTGGACGTATTCGACCGAGGCGTCGGCGTCGATATCCCAGGGACCGGCCGCAAACAGATGGGCCGATGCGCCGAGTTCGGCGCCCCACAGACTGGCGTCGGCCTGGGTCTGCTGGAAGACCGGCAGGCCGTCTTCCTCCAGCCCCGTATCGGCCAGGAAGATGAAGCCGTCATAGTCCGCGCCCCAGAGCGCGGCCTCGGTCTCGATCCAGCCGGCGTCATAGCGGACGATGCCTTCCAGGGTCAGCGCCTTTTCGGTGGTCAGCGTGGCGTCGCCGACCTCGAACTGGCTGGTGGCGGCGTGCGGGCCGTTGGCGAACAGCTCCAGATCGCCGGGCGCGCGCTCGGTATGGGCGGCGGTGACGCCGACGAACAGGCCGGAGGCCGGGCGCAGGAAACCGCCGAGCGACAGGGACACCGCATCGAAATCGCGCGAGAGCGAGGGGGTGTCGACGGTCGTGGAGTCCCAGCGGGCGCCGCCTTCCAGCCCCCAGGGGCCGGCGTCGTAGCGCTGCACCGTGAACAGGCCGACGCTCTGGGTCGTGGTCGGCGGGGACAGCGCCTCTTCGCCGGTGGCGGAGAAATCCTTGTCCAGGACCTGGGCGCCGCTGGCGCCGGTCCAGCCGCCCTGGGCGGCCTGGACCAGTTCGGCGCGCGCCTCCCACCCCTCGGAGTCGAAGACCGTGCCGGGGAAGCCCGGCGCCTCGAACTCGGTATGGGCGTAGTCGGCCCAGGCGCCGGACACGCGCAGGGCGTCGAAAGCGGCGAAGGGCAGGACGAACTCGCCGCGCGTCTCCACGCGGGTCTGCTCCATGTCGATATAGGGGACTTCCTGGACGCCCGCGGCTTCGAGCGCGGCGTGCAGATCGTCCTCTTCCTCCTCGTGGTCCTCGTCCTCGCCCTCTTCGTGTTCGTGCTCATGCTCGTGGGCATGGGAGTGGCCGGCGAGGCCGTATTCGGATTCGAACCGCTTCACCGTGGCGCCGAAAAAGCCCCAGTCGCCGGTCAGCGAGGCGCCGATGGCGCCGGAGCGGAAATCGTAGCCGGAATTGGGGACCTTGCCGTAGGCCTCGGCCTCTTCCTCCTCGTGTTCGTGCTCCTCGTCCTCGTCGTGGTCCTCGTCGTGGTCCTCTTCCTCCGCCTCGTGCTCGGCCTCCTCGGCCTCTTCCAGTTCGCGGAAGCGGGCGGATTCGGCGAAGCCGGGGATGGCGTAGTCCTCGGCGTGGCGGACAGAGAACCGTCCGGTGATCACCAGCGGCCCGGCGCCGCCGGTCGCGGAGGCGGCCGCGGCGACCGAGTCCGCGGCGCTTTCGCCGCCGAGATAGGCGCGGCCCGTCCAGCCGTCCGGCGCGGAGTCCGGGATCGTGCCGTCGAAGACGTTCACCACCCCGCTGATCGCCGAACCGCCATAGGCCAGGGCCGAGGAGCCGCGCAGGATGTCGATCCGCTCGGCCTCCAGCCCCTCGCTGGACACTGCGTGGTCGGGGCTGACGGCCGAGGCGTCGATCAGGCCGACGCCGTTGGACAGGACCAGCGTGCGCTCCCCGCCCAGGCCGCGCACCACGGGGCGGCCGGCGGCGGGGCCGAAGAATGTCGTGGAGACGCCGGGCAGGGCGGCCAGCGTGTCGCCCAGGCTGCCGGCGAAGCCGTCCTGGATTTCGTCGATCGTCACCACGTCGATGTGCTGCAGCGCGTCGGCCTCCAGCGTGCGCAGCGCCGAGGAGGTGACCACGACCCGGTCGTGCAGGTCCGGCGCGTCCGGCTGGCCATCCTGAGCCTGGGCCCGTGCGGCGGCGGGCAGCGCCAGCAGAGACAGGGCGACGGCGGAATACAGGCGAGGCGACATGGATGGCTTTCCTTCTGCGAGGGTTTGGCTGCGCGGGACGCACCGGATTCTGGACGCGTCACATCTTCGTAATGTAATAACATAACGGTTTTAGACTCGGCGCGGCTCGCACACAAGCGGCGGCGCGCCTATGTTCCGCCCATGGCTGTCCGAAATATCGATCGAGACCTGAAAACCGCCGCCCGCGTCTGCGCCGAGCGCGGCGAGCGGCTGACCGACACGCGGGAGCGGGCGCTGCGCCTGATCCTTGAGGCCGAGCAGCCGCTGAAGGCCTATGACCTGATGAATCTGCTGGGCGAGGAGGGCAAGCCGGCCAAGCCGCCGACGGCCTATCGCGCGCTGGATTTCCTGACCCGGCTGGGCTTCGTGCACCGGGTCGAGACGCTGAACGCCTATGTGCCGTGCCTCGATTCGCACGACGATCACGACTGCGCCGGGCCGGAACTCTATATCTGCGAAGCGTGCGGCCATGTGGACGAACGGCACCGCCATGAACGTCCCGGTAACCCTCCGAAGGGATTTCAGCTGGACAGATCGGTGGTCGAGCATTACGGACGCTGCGCCGCGTGCGCAGGGGCGTGAGTCCAGGGGCGCCAAATCGCCTCAAAGCTCCCGAATTCCGGCCCGATTCGGTGCGTTCTATATAGGTTGGAAACAGAAGAAGAGAGCGGCGCCAATGTCGCCCGACCGGACTACAGACCTCCCCCTCAAGCCCGTCCGCGAGCGCCGCGAACCTGTGCGTCAGGCTCCGGTCTCGACCAGCATCGCGCGCGCCTGGCGCGCCGTGGTGCGCAACGGCCTGATCTGACGGATTAGCGTTCGCGCGCGGTTTGAGCCGCTCCGGCGCGGGGTCTAGACTCCGCGCGGAGAGGATTCATGGACGAATTCTGGCGCGGCAGACTGAGCCCGGACGCCTGCGCCGCATCGGGCGCGGCGGACGCGCGCACCCATCTGGCCATCGCGACCGAGGCGCTGGGCGGGCTGGCCGCCGCGCTGGGCCTGGGCGCGCCGTTCGCGGCGTCGGCGCTGGCGCGTCTGTCCCTGCATTCCGCGGAAATCGAAATCACCGGCGCGGCGAAGGCCGGCGACGCCGTGCGCCTGACCGGCGGGGTCGCGGGCTGGACCGAGGACGCGCTGACCGCGGTGTTCACGCATAGCGATGCGGACGGCGGCGCGCTGGCGCGCACGCGCATCCGCGCGCGCCACGTCTCGGCGCGCAGCTTCGAGGCGTTCGCCTGGCCGCGCCGGGCGACCGAGGCGTTCGGCCGCCTGCCGGCGCAGGATACGGGCTGGCAGGCGCTCACGGAGAGCGATGCGCCGGGGCTGGAGCAGGCGCAGGAGCTTGCGGCCGCCGGGCGCGGCGTGTTCGGCGCGGCGGACGCCGACACCGCCGGGCGGGTCACCGCGCACGCCATTCTGGGGCGGCTGCTGGACGCAGCGGGGGAGGCCGATGAGGCAGGGGCGCGGACGAATCTGGTCCTGCACATCGCGGCGCTGCCGGGCCGGCCCTATGCGGTTTTTGCGAAGGACGGCGGCGCCTGGATGCTGGATGCGGCGTCGGGGCGGGCGCTGGCGGAGCTGGCGCGGTGAGCCTGCGGCAGGCGGCGACCGAATTCCGGGTCCAGACCCGGCCGCGGCGGTTCCACGACGTGACCGGCGAGATCGCGGACTGGGCCGCGTCGCAGGGGATGGAGACCGGGCTGCTGACGCTGTTCCTGCGCCATACCAGCGCCTCGCTCGTGATTCAGGAAAACGCCGATCCGGACGTGCTGGCCGATCTGATGGACGCCTATGAGCGGCTGGCGCCGCAGGACGCCGGATACCGGCACGACGCCGAGGGGCCGGACGACATGCCGGGCCATATCAAGGCGGCGCTGGCGCCGGGATCGCTGTCCATCCCGCTGCGCGGCGGGCGGCTGGCGCTGGGGACCTGGCAGGGCATCTATCTGGCCGAATGGCGCGCCCACCCCCACAGCCGCACCATCGCCGCGCATCTGCTGGGCGAGTAGGGCCGGTTCACAAGGCCGTCAGCGGCGATTGAAGCGGGGGCGGGCGCGCATATCTGCAGCGTCCGGTGATCGAACTTTTCATTGCTATCGGGCTGATCGCCCTGAACGGCGTGTTCGCCCTGTCGGAGCTGGCCGTGGTGTCGGCGCGCCGGCCGCGCCTGATCGTGATGGCCGAGCGCGGACGGCCGGGTGCGCGCGCGGCGCTGGCGCTTTCGGAACGGCCCGGCCCCTTCCTGTCCACGGTGCAGATCGGGATCACGCTGGTCGCGATCCTGGCCGGGGCGTTTTCCGGCGCGGCGCTGGGCGCGCGGCTGACCGCCTGGCTGGAGGCGGCGGGCGCCGCCGACGCGCTGGCCGAACCGCTGGGATACGGGCTGGTGATCGGCGTGATCACCTATCTGTCCGTCGTGGTCGGCGAGCTGGTTCCCAAACATCTGGCCCTGCGCAATCCCGAACCCATCGCCTGCGCCGTGGCCGCGCCGATGCGCGCGTTGTCGCGGATCGCCGCGCCGGCGGTGTGGCTGCTGGACCGGTCCACGGTGCTGGTCCTGCGGGTCTTCGGCGTGTCCGCCCGGTCCGCCAGCGCGGTGACGGAGGAGGAGGTCCGCACCGTGGTGGCGGAGGCCGCGTCCGCCGGGGCCATCGAGGACCATGAGCACGACATGATCGCCGGCGTGCTGCGGCTGGGCGACCGGACCGCGCGCGGGGTGATGACGCCGCGGCCCGACGTCGAATGGCTGGACCTGAACGCGGACCCGGACGAGATCCGCGCGCGCCTGGCCGGGGCCGGGCATTCCTGGCTGCCGGTCGCCGAGGGCGATCCGGAAGGGTTTATCGGCGTGGTGCAGGTGCGCGACCTGCTGGGCCCGCTGCTGCGCGGGAAGACGCTGGACCTGCCCGCCCATGTCCGCCCCGCGCCGGTGGTCCCCGACACGCTGGGGGCGCTGGACACGGTGAAAGTGCTGCAGGATTCCGAGGCGCCGATGGCGCTTGTCCATGACGAATACGGCCATTTCGAAGGCGTCGTGACCCCGGCGGACGTGCTGGACGCCATCGCCGGGGCCTTCCTGTCCGACGAGGGCCCGGCGGAGGACGAGGCGGTGCGCCGCCGGGACGGGTCCTGGCTGCTGGCCGGCTGGATGCCGGCGGACGAGATGGCGGACCTGCTCAGCATCCGCCTGCCGGAGCGGCGGGCCTATGAGACCGCAGCGGGATTCATCATCACGCAGATGGGCCGCCTGCCCAAAGCGGGCGACGCCATGGAGGCCGAGGGCTGGCGGTTCGAGGTGGTGGATATGGACGGGCGGCGCGTCGACAAGGTTCTGGCCGAACGCATCTTGCCGGAATCGGGGGCGCCGGACTCCGGACCGGACGCGCCGGCCTAGAGCCGCCGCAGCATGTTGATGAGCGTGGCGAGCCCGTCGTCCGGGCTGACGTCCATGGCGCGGTCGTAATAGTCCATCGCCGCCTGACGGCGGCCGGCGTCCTGCTCCAGCACGCCCAGGGCGACCAGGGTGCGGGCCGAGGACGGGTCGAAGGTGGACAGGCGCTGGAACACCTCGCGGGCGCGGGCGGTCTGGCCGTCGCGGGCCAGGCACGCGCCGTGATCGTACAGCGCGTCCAGCGCCCAGGGATCGGCGCTGACCGCCTGGGCGGCGGCGTCGCAGGACACCCGGTCCAGCGCGGCGGCGAGCAGTTCGGAGGCCGCGCCGGGGGCGCCCGGCGGGGCCGCGGCGCCGGGCTCGGCGTCCGCGCGCGCGGCGCCGCCTTCGTCCCAGATCGCCTGGCCGTCGGTCTCGATCCCCTCCGGCACCTCGGCGGCGGCGGCGAGCCGGTCGGCGTCCGCCTTCGCCTTTGCTTCGGCTTCGGCCTTTGCCTTGGCTTCTGCCTCAGCCTCCGCTGCGGCGACGGCGGCCTCGATCTCCGCATCGCTCAGGCCGGACCCGGGGGGAGCGGGGGGCCCGGATGGCTCCGGCTCCGCCAGTTCGGGTTCGGCCAGTTCGGGGGCAGGCGCGGGCTCGGGCGGGGCCGCCGGTTCGGCCAGGGCCAGCTGGGTCGCGGGCTCCGGTCCGGAATCCGCATCCGGGGTCAGCGGGACGGGCGCGGCGGCGGTTTCGGGGGCGGGGGCCAGGGTCAGCTCGAACAGGACCGAATCGCGGAACACGGTGGCCTCGCCGCCCAGGATGGTCCGCCCGGCGACCGCGCCGACCGACAGGCCGAGCGGCCGGTCGGCCACGGTCAGCTGGCGCAGCACGCCGTCCTGGGGCCGCAGCACGCGTCCGGACCCGTGCGCGCCAGCGATCGTGGCCTCGGCGCGCGCGCCCTCGACGGTGATCGAGGCGCCGGTGGGCTGGACGTCGAAAACGAACAGGATGCGCAGGGAATCCGGCGTGGATTCCGCCTGCACATCAAGGATTTCCGCCGCCGCGGGCGCGGCGGACAGGCCCAGCGCGACGAGGGGCGCGAAAATGCGGGCGGCGGTGCGCATGTGGCCGATTGAACGCGCCCCCGCTTAAATCTGCGTTAACCATGCCCGGAGGCGGGCATATCCCCTGTTCGCGGGGTAGCGAACGGCCCGCCCCGCACGTAAATTGCGAATCCGAGGGAACATCGTGCGCGCGCCAGCTATCATCCTGACCATAAGCCTCTGGCTGCTGGCCGGCGGGGCGCAGGCCCAGCTCTATACAGAAGCCAATGGCGTGCTGATGACCCCGCGCGGGGCGGCCGGCGTGGATTCCGATACGCTGTTCCGCCGGGACGCCATCGCCAACGCTCTGCCCGGCCTGCGCATCACCACGACCAATGTGATGCAGGAGGACGCCACGATCCCGGTGATCCTGGCCTCCGACCGGGGCGAGGTATTGCTGCGCATCTATGGCCGGGACGGGCGGGTCTATTCGGTGGAGGGGCTGAGCCGGCGGGTCTATGGCCCCGGCCGGACCCAGATCGGCATGCCGTTCCGCCGGGTCAGCGGCCAGAACCTGACCTATTGCACGCCGGGCATGGAGGAATGGTCGGGCGCGGTGCTGTGCGGCGCGGCGCCGGACGCGACGCTGTGGTTCGTGTTCCAGCCGACCAATTATGGCGGGCCGGACGGCGAATTGCCGCCGCCGGAGGCGCTGTCCTCCGCCGAACTGGTGCAGATCCGCTGGCTGGCCGAACCGCCGGCGATCATGCAGGCGGGCACTGAATAAAGACCGCGCCGTCGCCGCGCAGCGTCTGATCGCCCAGCATCGCCTCGCCGCCCTCCGGCGGCCGCACGGCCAGGCCGTCGATCCCGTTGCGCGCCACGCCCAGCTCCGTCGCGTCGAACACGAAGCCGGCGTCCGAGCCGCCGGGGCCGGCGCGGCGGACATGGCCGGTGCGGTCCCGGCCGTTCAGCGCGGCCTGCACGATCAGCCCGCCCGCCGCGTTCTCGGTGATCGCGAAATCGGCCTCGCCGCAATCGCCGCCCTTGGCGGTCCAGCGGTGCAGCAGATAGGCGTCCGGCAGGTCGGCGGTGGGCGCGCGGGTTGCCGGATCGCGCTCAGGATTGGGCGGCGGGGTCTGGTTCTGACCTGGCGGCGGTTCGGTCTGAGACGGCTCCGTCTGGGCCCGGTCCTGCCCGGAATCGGGCGCGCAGGCGGCGGCGCAGAGGATCAGGGCGCCTAGGATCGGGGCGGCGGCGAACGGACGGCGCATGGCGGTCTCCCTTCGAAGCGTCTCGAAGGGCCAACGGGCGCGCTTTGTGCTTTGTTCGGGACGGGCTGCAGGCCGGGTCCCGAGACCCGTCAGTCGCCTTCGTATTCGACGAGACAGGCCACGGGCACGCCCATCGCCTCGATCTTCTTCGCGCCGCCCAGATCCGGCAGGTCGACGATCGCGGCGAAGCCGACGGGTTCGGCCTGCGCCCGGCGCAGCAGTTTCACCGCCGCCTCCGCCGTGCCGCCGGTGGCGATCAAATCGTCGATCAGGATGACGCGTTCGCCGGGGGTGAAGGTGTCCTCGTGCAGCTCCATCTCGTCGTCGCCGTATTCCAGCTGGTACGACTCGGTGAGGGTGCGCCAGGGCAGCTTGCCCTTCTTGCGCAGGGGCACGAAGCCGGCGTCCAGGCAGTGCGCCACCGCGCCGCCCAGGATGAAGCCGCGCGCCTCGATCCCCGCCACCTTGGTCGCGCCCTTGTCGGCGAACACGCCGCACAGCGCGTCGACCGCCGCGCGAAGCGCCTGCGGATGGGCCAGCAGCGTGGTGACGTCGCGGAACATGATGCCGGGCTTGGGATAGTCCGGAATCGTGCGGATATGGTCCTTCAGGTCCATGGTTTTCCCCTCGCGCGCCGCCGATCTTAGTGAAGCTCCGGCGACGCCGGAACACCGTCTTTTGGGCGCGGTATGCGGTCAGAATGCGGTCAGACAGGGGCCGCGGCGAGCCGGGTCAGGCCGGCTCGCGCGTTTTCAGCACTCCGCGCTCCAGCGCCAGTTCGGCGATCTGGACCGCGTTCAGGGCCGCGCCCTTGCGCAGATTGTCGGAGACGACCCACATCGACAGGCCCTTATTGTCCGGCACCGTGATGTCGTTGCGGATGCGCGAGACGAAGACGCCGAATTCGCCCTTGGCCTCGACCGGGGTGATGTAGCCGCCGGTCTCCCGCTTATCGATCACCACCACGCCGGGCGCCTCGCGCAGGATTTCGCGGGCCTCGTCGTCGGACAGGGGCTGTTCGAACTCCAGGTTCACCGCCTCGCTGTGGCCGACAAAGACCGGGGCGCGGACGCAGGTGACGGTCAGCGCGATGTCCTTGTCGATCATCTTCTGCGTCTCGTTCCACATCTTGGCTTCCTCGTCGGTGTAGCCGTTGTCGAGGAAGGTCCCGATATGGGGGATGACGTTGAAGGCGATCTGCTTCTGGAATTTGCGCGGCTCGGGGGCGTCGTTGACGAAGATGCCCTTGGTCTGGGTCCAGAGCTCGTCCATCCCCTCTTTCCCGGCGCCGGAGACGGACTGATAGGTCGCCACGATCGCGCGCTTGATCCGGGCGGCGTCGTGCAGCGGCTTCAGCGCCACGACCAGCTGGATGGTGGAGCAGTTCGGGTTGGCGATGATGCCCTTGCGGATGTCCTTGATCGCGTCCGGGTTCACCTCCGGCACGATCAGGGGCACGTCGGGGTCCATCCGCCAGGCGGAGGAATTGTCGATGACCAGCGCGCCCTGGGCGGCGATCTTCGGCGACATGTCCTTCGACGGGCCGCCGCCGGCGCTCATCAGCACCAGGTCGACCGTGGAATAGTCGAACGTGTCGGCGTCCTTGCAGGTCAGCGTTCTGGAGCCATAGGACAGCTCCCGCCCCATCGAGCGGCGGCTGGCCAGCGCCACAACCTCATCGGCCGGGAAGCGGCGCTCCTCCAGGATGGTCAGCATTTCACGACCGACATTGCCGGTCGCGCCCAGTACGGCGACCTTCACGCCCATTTCTGCTCTCCAGTCATGCGGAGCGGGCGATTTAGACCCTCCGGCCCGCCGCTTCAATGCAAAGACGCCGCACCCGCCCGGACGGGGCGGATGCGGCGAGCAACTTTGCGGGGCGCGGCGCTAGCGGGTCAGGCGCAACTGGCCGATGGATTCGCCGATGGAGGCGAAGGCGGTCTGCAGCGCCGTGCCGTTGGAGGCGAGAAGCGCCGAGCCGGACGCGCAATACTCCATGATCGCCTCTTCCTCGGAATCCGCGGCAAGGCGGAAACCGACCGTATAGATCGTGATCCCGGCGGCCTTCATGGCGTCGCACAGGGCCTCGGCCTGGTCGAACGGGTCGCCATTGGTGGCGTCGCAATTGATCTGGCCGCCATAGTCCTGGCTGGGCACGCCGTTGCAGTAGGCCCGGTTGAATTCGCCGTCCGTCATGATGACCGCGACCTTCAGCACCTGCGGCGTGCCATAGGCGGCGGCGTTGTTGGTGGAGGTGGGCCACATCTCGTTGAAATTCGGGGACAGCGTGTACCAGCCCCAGGCGATGCCGATATGGCCCGCCGTGCCGCCGCCGGTCGACAGATTGGTGATCGTCGTCGTCAGCGTGGTCTTGTTGCTGGTCAGCGGGACCAGCGCCCGGTTGGGGCAGTCGCCGTCGCCGCCGTCATTGTCATAGATCATGCCGACCGGCGCGCTGGAGGGCGAGGCGTCCGTATAGGCCTCGTCGCCCGTGCGCTCGCTGACGCAATCGGTCAGGTCCCAGGTGCGCTCGTCGGAATCGTCGAACCGGCCGAAATCCGGGTCCCAGAAGCGGTAATACGGACAGCCATAATAGGTGCAGTCGATCTTTCCGCCCGAGGAATAGGTTCCGTAGGTGTTGGCGCCGTCGAAATTCAGCCGGTCGTCGGAGACCCGGTCCACTGTGTAAAACTTGTCCTGGAAATAGGGCAGGCCGACGTCCGAGACATAGACCTTTTCGCCGTCAGAAAAGCCGTGATTTTCCGAGACGAAGGACTTCTCGGCGTCGAGATTGCTGCACCACCAGTCGTAACAGCGATACAGGACGCCGCCGCCCTCGTATTCGTCCCACCAGCGGCTGTCGATCTTGTTGTTCCAGTAGTCGTAGAGGTCGATCTTTTTCGCGCCGCGGCGGTCGACCCGGTAGGTCTCGCCGTTCAGCTCGGTCATGCCCTGGACGTCGTAGATACGGATATAGTTTCCGTCCTGCAGGCCGTGATTGTCATGGGTGCGGATTTCGGTGGGCCGTTCCTGGGACGCGGACGTGATGTCGAAGCCGCCGGTCATCTCCGAACTGTAGTCGCTGATCTCCTTGGCCGGGACCGGCGCGCCGCGCGCGTCGTCCGCCATGCCGCCCAGATAGACGCCGGTGGAATAGGGGACGATGGCCGCCTTCGAATAATAGGGGGTCTGCACGTCCTGAACGACGGAATTGATGAGGCTGGTCGCGGCGGTCTGCAGCGAGCCGAGGTCGTCCTCCATCGAGCCGGTGACGTCCAGAACCAGCGAGATTTCCAGGTTCACGCCGCCGCGTTCGGCGGCCGAGGACGCGGTAACGGGGCTGACGTCGCGGCCCAGCAGGGCGCTGAACGTCATCGGCACGTTGGACACCGCGTCGACATCGACCCCGCCGCTGGAGCTGCGCGAGATGAGGACCTGGGTGATCGTGCCCTCGCCGTCATAATTGGCGGCGACGAAATTATTGATGGCGGCGTCGATCTGGGCGTCGGTGGAGTTGATCGGCATGCGCGCGGCGGCCAGCACCGCGGCGTCCACGGCGGCCTGGAGCTTCGTGCGCTCCACCCGCATACGCGAGAGATCGACCGAGCCGCCCACCAGAATCGCAATCGGCAGCAGGGCCAGGGCAAAGATCAGGGCGACATTGCCGCCCTTGTCAGTGAAGAACTTCCGCATCTTTTCCGGTTCCGTCGAACCGCCGGACACCCCCTTCCGGCAACTGCGGAAACAATGGATCGATAAAATTGCAATGAAGTTGAGCGACGTCGTTAACGGGATGTGAATTGCACACCGCCGTTCCGTCGTTCCGGCCTTCCGGCGTTACATCGTCAGGCGCAGCTGGCCGATGGAGTCTCCGATCTGGCGGAAGGCGGTGCGCAGCGCCGTGCCCGTGGCCGCGATCTGGGCGTGGGCGGAGTCGTTGGCGCAGGCGCGCATGAAACTGGCTTCGTCCGAATTCGGCGAAATGTCGAAGCCCACCGTGTAGATGACGACTCCCCTGGCCTTCATCGCGGCGCAGAGCTGGGCGGCCTGGGTAAAGGCCGAACCGTTGGTGGCGTTGCAATTGATGCGGTCGGACGAGGAGCCATAGCCGGTGTCCTTAGCCGAGACGCCCTTGCAATAGCCGGTGTTGAACGCCCCGTCCGTCATGATGACGGCGACCTTCAGCGTCTGCGGCGTGGCATAGGCGGCCGGACGGTTCGCCGTGGGCCACAGCGAGGCGAAATTCGGCGACAGCATGTACCAGCCCCAGGCGATGCCGATCTGGCCGGCGGTGGAGCCGCCGTCGTCGAGCAGCGCGATCTGGGCGCCGAGCGCCGTCTTGTTGCTGGTCAGCGGGGTGACCTGCACCGCCGGGCACGGATTGCCGGACGGCGCATAGACCCGGCCCAGCGGCGCGCCGGACGCGGCGGCGTCCGTATAGGCCTGGGTTCCGGTGCGTTCGCTGACGCAGGTGTTGATGCGGTGGGTCTGCAGCGTGTTCGCCGCGGAGGTGAATTCATAGAACTCGCACCCGGCCGTCACGCACCAGACCTTGCCGCCGGAACTGTAGGTCCCGCCGCCGACCGAGCCGGTCAGCAGGAAGGAATTGGCGTTCTTCCGGTTCACCGTGAACGTATTGTCGTTCAGCGTGACCATGCCGGCGGCGTTCACGTCCGTGACGTGCACGCGGTCGCCGCTGGCGAAGCCGTGGCCGTTGGACGTGATCTGCACCTCGCAATCGGCGTTGGCGCACTTCTTCGCCGAGCCGTAGGAGGAGCTGGAGAAGCTGCTGTAGTAGCGGCCGTCGACGCGGTTTCCGTCGTCGTCGTACAGCTCGAACATCGTGTTGGTCCGGTTGGCGACGGTGTAATAGCGGTCGTTCAGCTGGGTCATGCCCTTCACGCCCGCGATGAAGACCTGATCGCCGTTCTGGAAGCCGTGGCCGTTGGACGTGGTGACGACGACCGGGCGCGCCTTGGTGGCGCCGGTGATCGTCTTGGTGGCCCCGGTGGCCCAGGTCGCGTTGGTAAGCGTCTTGCCGGGCGTCACCGATCCCCGCAATTGCGCGGCGTTGGCGCCGACATTCACGGCGTTGGAATAGGGGACGATCGCGACCTTGGAATAATAGGGGGTCTGCACGTCCTGGACGACGGTGGCGATGAGGTCGTTCGCGGCCGCCTTCAGATCCGTCAGTTTCGATCCCCCCATCGAGCCGGTGATGTCCAGAACCAGCGCGACCTCGACATTGACGCCGCCGCGCTCGGCAGAGGCCTGGGCGGTGACCGGGCGCGTATTGGCGCCCAGCATTGCGGCGAAGATCATCGGAACGTTGGAGCGGGACTGGACCTGGACCGCCGAGCCGTTGCGGACGACCTGGGCGGGGGTGAGCGTTCCCTCGCCGTCATAGTTCGCGGTCAGGAAATTATCGATCGCGACCTGGATCTGCGCGTTGGTGGAGGCCGCCGGCATGATCGCGGCGGCGAGCACCGCGGCGTCCGTCGCGCTCTGCAGCTTTGTGCGCTCCACGCGCATCCGCGACAGGTCCACGGACCCGCCGACAAGGATCGCAATGGGAAGAAGAGCCAACGCAAAGATGATCGCGACATTGCCGCGAACGTCCCCGAGAAACCGACGCATCACACGCCAACACCCCGAGTCGGTCCGCCTAGCCGGTTCCGATCTCACGCGCCTTGTCGCACACAGAGATTGAGACGGAATTGAAAGGAATGGCTAACGCCGCATTTACGCTGGCGCCGCGCTAGAGCCGCTCCAGGAATTTGCGCAGGCGCTGCATGTCCTTGGGCGGATCGGTCTCGAAGCGCAGCTGTTCGCCGGTGATGGGATGCACGAAGCCGAGGATGGCGGCGTGCAGGGCCTGGCGGCTGAATTCCTTCAGCTCCTCCCCCTCCGGCGTGAAGATGCGCCGCCAGGTGCGCAGCTTGCCATAGGTCGCATCGCCCAGGACCGGATGGCCGATACTGGCCAGATGCACGCGGATCTGGTGGGTGCGCCCGGTCTCCAGTCGGCATTCGATCTCGCTGGCCGCGGGCGTGCCCGCCGGTTCGTTCGGGATCTGGCCGAACGTCTCCAGCACGCGGTAATTGGTGACGGCGTGCTTGCCGTGGTCGGTCTCCTGCTCCCGCAGCACGGCCATCTTCTTGCGGTCGTGGCGGGAGCGGGCGATGCGCGCCTCGATCTTTCCGGCGCGGGGGCGCGGGGCGCCGCGGGCATAAGCCAGATAGGCGCGCTCCACGCTGTGGTCGGCGAACTGTTTGCTGAGGCCCTGATGCGCGGCGTCGGACTTGGCCGCGACCATGACCCCGCTGGTGTCCTTGTCCAGGCGGTGGACGATGCCCGGGCGCTGCTCGCCGCCGATACCGGTCAGCGACGGGCCGCAGTGGGCCATCAGGGCGTTCACCAGGGTCCTGTCCGGGTTGCCGGCGGCGGGGTGGACGACCAGGCCGGCAGGCTTGTTCAGCACGATCAGGTCGGCGTCCTCGTAGAGGATTTCCAGCGGGATCGCCTGGGCTTCCAGGGCGACAGGCTTAGGCTCGGGGACAAAGATGGCGAAAGTTTGGCCGGCCTTCACCTTGACCGAGGCGGTGGTGACCGCCTGGCCGGCGGCGGTCACCCGGCCCTCCGCGATCAGCGCCTGCAGGCGGCTGCGCGAGAGTTCCGGAAGCGTGGCGGCCAAGAGGCGGTCCAGGCGCTGGCCGGCATCGGCC
>ENA-ORCV01000697-ORCV01000697.1-marine-metagenome-genome-assembly--contig:-NODE-697-length-16757-cov-2.808813_pt1 | contig 16757 bp, 14 predicted proteins | sample MGYA00237779_ERZ508509 | MGnify/ENA primary metagenome ERZ508509 (study PRJEB26180, sample SAMN06268772) | marine metagenome | isolation source: Bioluminescent Bay, La Paraguera, Puerto Rico | place... | reverse complement strand
TGAGCATTTCAACTTCTGCAAATGATGCGCGTGATGACGACAGCGTTGTTTTGTTGAGCGAAGCGCTGGTTGGTGATGTCGTTTCGATCAAAATCGAAGGCAATGTTTCTACAGTGTTACACATTGACCGTGTGATCGATGGTGCGGCTTCAATCAACGCCGACAAGGTTGTTGTTGAGGTTGCAGCAGGTGCGAAGGCGACTTTGGTCGAGACATTCAACGCATCAGACGCTGCGCATATGCGTTTGGCAACGACCGACATCAAATTGGGCGACGGTGCTGAATTTGTGCACTTGCAGCTCGATGGAAACTCAACAGACACACGGCATTTCGCAACAAACCGTTATGAGCTTGGTGGTGATGTGCAGTTGCGCACATTTGTTCAGCACACTTACGCTTCTTTGAGCCGTACTGTTGTAAATGCGAACTTCGCGGGCGAAGGTTCGCATGCTGATTTTGCCGGCATGAACTTGTTGGCAGAAAATCAACATGCTGACATCACGCTTGTGGTTGACCATGCTGTGCCGAACACAACAAGCACTGAAAGCTTCAAAAATGTTGTGATCGATCGCGCGAAGGCAATCTTCCAAGGCCGCATCAATGTGGCGCAGGATGCTCAAAAAACTGACGCGCAGATGATGAGCCAAGGTTTGATCTTGTCTGAGCGTGGCGAGATTTTGGTTAAGCCTGAGCTTGAGATTTTTGCTGATGATGTGATTTGCGCCCACGGTGCGACTTGCGGTGAATTGGATGAGAACCATCTGTTCTATTTGATGAGCCGAGGCATTCCACGCAAAGAAGCAAAAGCAATGCTGATCCGCGCTTTCTTGGCCGAAATGTTTGAGCCGATTGAAGTTGAAGCTGTTGTTGGTTCACTTGAAGCGCAAGTTGATCTTTGGTTGCACAAGCGAGACGAGGCCTAAGGGCATATGTTCGATTTGGATCGCGTACGCGCCGACTTTCCTATTCTGAAAGAAGAGATACACGGCCGTCGGCTGGTGTATCTGGATAGTGGTGCGTCCGCGCAAAAGCCACAGCAGGTGATCGATCGCATCACCAAGGCTTACCAAAGCGAATATGCAAATGTGCACCGTGGACTTCACACGCTTTCAAATCGTGCAACTGAAGCATTTGAAGCTGCACGCGAAAAGGCTGCAAAGTTTTTGAATGCTCCTCGTTCAGAAGATGTGGTGTTTACGCGTTCCGCGACCGAAGCTTTGAACCTTGTTGCCTCAAGCTTTGTGGGGCCAAAGATCGGTGAGGGCGACGAAATTGTCATCAGCATGATGGAGCACCACTCCAACATCGTGCCGTGGCATTTTCACCGTGAGCGCAAAGGCGCTGTGATCAAGTGGGTGGATGTCGGCGATGATGGCAGTTTCGACCTTGATGCATTTGCGGCAACGCTGACGGAGCGAACAAAAGTCGTTGCAATCACGCACATGTCGAATGTGCTCGGCACCGTCGTGCCGATCAAAAAGGTGTGCGAGATCGCCCATGCACGCGGTATTCCTGTGGTCGTAGATGGCAGTCAGGGCGCGGTACATGAAGTGGTTGATGTTCAAGATTTGGACGTCGATTTCTACATCATGACGGGCCACAAGCTCTATGGACCAACGGGTATCGGCATACTCTACGGCAAGGCTGAGTTGTTGCGCGAGATGCAGCCATTCCAAGGTGGCGGCGAGATGATCAGCGATGTCACATTGGATGATGTGACCTACAATGAGCCACCGCATCGCTTTGAAGCGGGCACGCCGCCAATCGTGCAGGCGATTGGGCTAGGCGCTGCGCTCGACTATATTGAAGATATTGGTCGCGAGAATATCAAAGCGCATGAGGCGGAGCTTGCCCAATATGCGTATGAAAAGCTCAGCCAGATCAATTCATTGCGATTGATTGGCAATGCACCGGGCAAAGGTGCTATCTTTTCCTTCGCGATGGAAGGTGTGCATGCGCACGATCTCAGCACGATTCTGGATCGCTATGGCATTGCTGTCCGTGCGGGTTCACACTGCGCGCAACCATTGCTGAAGCGGTTTGGTGTCACATCAACCTGTCGTGCATCATTTGCTGTTTATAATGGCAAGGACGATGTGGATGCTTTGGTTGAAGGTATTGAAAAAGCGCAAGCATTTTTCGCTTAAAGGAGCGAGTTTATGAGTGAAGAAGTAGCTCAAACAGCGGAGCCGGCAGAAGAAGTTGTGGTGAATGCGGCAGACTTTTCTGTGCCAAAAGGCATGACCGAAGCGGAAATGGCGCGGATTACCGAAGAGATCGTTGCGGCACTTAAAACCGTCTACGATCCAGAGATCCCCGTTGATATTTATGAACTCGGTCTTATCTACAAGGTAGATATGGATGACGATCGCAACGTGACCATTGACATGACGCTTACGGCGCCTGGCTGTCCGGTTGCTGGCGAAATGCCAGGCTGGGTTGAGAATGCAGTGCGCACTGTTGGCGGTATTCAAGACGTGGCGGTGAACATGGTGTTTGAACCGCCATGGGGTCCGGATCGCATGTCAGAAGAAGCGCAGGTTGCGCTCAATTGGTGGTAAAAAGAGATGAAAATCCTTAGCATAACCGAGCAAGCTGCTGATCAAGTCAAAGCAATTTTGGCGCAGTCAGAAGACAAGACCGCAAACGCCGTGCGCGTTGGCGTGAAGAATGCTGGTTGTGCGGGGATGGCCTACACCATGGACTATGTGAGCGAGCCAGTTGCCGGTGACGATCATGTTTCTGAACATGGCGTTGAGGTCTATATTGACCCGAAAGCCACTCTATTCCTTCTCGGTACCGTGATGGATTTTAAGGAAGACATCCTGAAGTCCGAATTTACGTTCGAGAACCCAAACCAAAAAGGCGCCTGCGGTTGTGGCGAGAGCGTGATGCTCGAACCAGCCGATTTGGAAGAAATCGCGAAAGCACGCGCAAAAGCCGACGCCTAAAGGCTAGGTTTGCCCCAACAATTCTGATACCTATATCGCAACATGCTCCCATGGGGATGGTAGGGCGGGATAGTAGGGCAGACATATGCGTATCTTCGGAATTGTTTTGATCATTGTAGCCTCAGCGCTGCCACTATATTGGTTTTATCCAATGGCAGTGAAACATGGGTTTCCAGCGGTTTTTAGTCAGTATATTGGCGTCGTTGCGCTTATTTTGATGTGCTTCACCCAGTTGCTGGCGACGCGACTTGTTGTTCTTGAAAGCATATTCGGTGGGCTCGACCGAATGTATGTGCTGCATAAGTGGCTCGGAATCATCGCGTTAGCGGCAGTCCTGCTGCATGATACGATTGATGCAGATGTTGAGGGTGTTGGTGTCGAAAACGGTTTGACCGAACTAGCCGACACATTTGGAGAAATCAGTCTTTATGGTTTTCTGATCCTTGGCATCATTACTGTTGTCACTTTCATTCCGTATCACTGGTGGAAATTGACCCACAAATTTATGGGCGCACTCTTTGCAATGGCAGCGTTCCACTATGTGTTTATCATCAAGCCATTCAATGTGTTCGACCCGGTGGGCATATATGTGAACAGTTTCTGCATCGCGGGCCTGATCTTTTATTTGTACACATTGCTCCCGAACACAATTTGGCGTGGGCGACATGGCTACACGGTTTCGAAAGTTGAGCAGAGCGGCGACGCTACCTCGGTTACCCTGTCGCCAAATGGCCGCGGATTAAACCACGCTGCGGGTCAGTTTGCTTTTGTGAGTTTCAAAGGGGCAGGGCACAACGAAATTCACCCATTCACCATTAGTTCGGCGCCTAACAAAGATCGAACCATTCGATTCTCGTTCAAACAATTGGGGAATGGGACGCGTAAGCTTTCTCACGGCATTGAAGTTGGCGGAAAAGCCAGATTGTCGCCAGCGTTTGGACATTTCCGTCGGAATGATAAATCCGCGACGCCGGAAATCTGGATTGCAGGTGGTATTGGTATCACACCGTTTTTGGCTTTTGCTTCTGCGCTTAAGCCAACTGAGACGCCGGTTCATTTGTTCTATTGCGTGAGAATGCAAGCGCAGGCTGCACATCTTGACGAATTAAAAGCCGCGGCAAGCGAAAACAAGAACTTTCATCTTCACTTGATTGAAAGTCAAAATGGTGGCCGTGTAAGCGTTGAGCGCATACAGGAACTAACTGGGTTCTCGATGGAAAGCTGCAAAGTCTATTTTTGTGGCGCTGAAAAGATGCGCACCTCGCTAGCAAGTCAGTTCAAGTCTTTTGGGTTGCCCGCGCGTAACTTCAAATTCGAAGAGTTTGAAATTCGCCAAGGTATTGTTTCTGCGCAAACGGCACGCAAGATGTTTGATTGGCTGGTCGTCAAGTTTCTTGCACGACGGCACGCAAGTTAAGCTGCAATGCTGCCACCAAATCTTTTGGTATTCTGAAAAATCAGACGGCGATGAATTTACGCAACTTTTGAGTTGCGGAATTCTTCGTCTGTTTCGCATACAACACGGTTGCGACCAGCGCGTTTGGCGGCGTAAAGACACTCGTCGGCGCGTTCGATGAGTTCATGTAGCGACTCATCGCGGTGAATGGATGCGGCACCGATTGAAACGGTAATGCGGCCAAGTTTTTGATTTGTTGAACGTTTCAACAATTCTTTAGCGTGGACCGCTTTACGGATTTTCTCCGCAATAACGCGCGCACCTTTAAGGTCCGTGTCCGGCAAGATCGCTGCAAACTCTTCGCCACCGTAACGAGCGGCGTGATCACGGCCTTTAATGTTGGATTTCACAGTCATCGCCACAAGACGCAACACTTGGTCACCTGTTTGATGGCCGTAATTGTCGTTGAATGCTTTGAAGTGATCGATATCCATCATCAATAGGCTAAAGCCTTTGCCAGACTTGGCGTAAAGCTCAAACTCTTGTTTGATGCGCTGATCGAAACTTTTCCGGTTCGGAATTTTTGTCAAGGCGTCAAGCATGGTCTCGCGACGAGCTGTATCCAAATCGCGTTTCAAGCTTGAAATGTCGTTTTTTGAGGCTTTGAGTTTTTCTTCAAGGTTTTGGTTTGCCTCTTGCATGCGTTTTGTTTCCGCATGCAGTTTGGCTGCCAAACGCTTAAGTGTCGGTGCGTCGAGTTGACTATCAAGTTTAGTTGCTGCGCCTTCAAGAGAACCGGAATAAACTTCAGCTGTGTCAATTGCTTCGTCCATTGCGCGGTTAACCGCATCAATTTTGGACGACATTTCTTGCGAAACGTTGGTCAATTGCGATTCGAGATCGGAAGGATTGTCAAAGAACTCGCGATAGACTTGGAGAACGTTTTCCATGGAAAGCGTGTTCTCTTTACCAAGCAACATGTTCAAGCGCTCATTGAGCTGCTCGTTAATGCCGGAAGCGTAGGTATAGCAGAGTTCATAAAAATGCGGATAGGGCGGTATCTTGGCGCGCTTCAGCATGCCAAGGGCAGAGAACGAATATTCTAGCGTTCGCTGATAATCATGCTCAGAAACAAGCATTCAAGTAAGGCTCCACCACATTTTCCCTCACTAAACTCGAGCGACTCGATATTTAGCTCGTCAATTTATCGCTTCTAAAGGCTAAATTTTGAGTTAAAGAACTGATTAACTAGCCTGTCTAACTGGGCGCAAAAGGAATGCTGGCACCTGATCAGACTGACCGAAAGGAATCGAATCCTTTTCGTTCTTCCTGTTGTTTCTTTTGCCTTTTTTATGTGATGACGATTTTTGGGCCGCTTGCTCAAAATCTTCCACATCAGCAGATGGGCCAGAACGACGCTGGTTGGATTTTGATTTGCTGCTCTTTTGTTTTGGTTGTTCAGCAGAATCGGGTGCTGATTTTTCTGGCTCGATCCAATCGAGTTTCTTCTCAATCAGCTTTTCAATTGCGTCCAGATATTTTTGGTCCGACTTTGCAACGAGTGTTACAGCAACGCCGTCACGACCAGCGCGGCCGGTACGACCAATGCGGTGCACATAGTCTTCAGCGTGCGTTGGAATGTCGAAATTGAACACATGGCTTACATCTGGAATGTCGAGACCGCGTGCTGCCACATCGCTGGCGATCAAAAACTTGATTTCGTTTTTCTTGAAGCCGTCGAGCGTTGCCATGCGTGACTTTTGGTCCATGTCACCGTGCAGGGCACCAGTATTGTAGTCGTGGCGCAGCATTGAACGGGTCAATGTGGCGATATCGCGCTTGCGATTACAAAAGATAATCGCGTTTTTGAGGTCTTTCGCGGCGTCGATTTGCTCACGTAGCGCGGCGCGCTTTTCAAACGGCTTGCCGCCAACTTTGATCAGCTTCTGCGTGATTGTATCTGCAGTAGAGTTTTGACGCGCAGTTTCAACGCTCACTGGGTTTTGCAAGAATTTGGACGTAAGTTTTGCAACCTCATCTGGCATTGTGGCTGAAAGGAACAAAGTCTGACGACGCTTTGGCAGCAAAGCAGAAATGCGCTCAATGTCCGGGATAAAACCCATATCGAGCATGCGATCTGCTTCATCGATAACAAATACATCAACGCCAGTCATCAAAAGGCGACCGCGTTCAAAATGATCGAGCAAGCGGCCAGGCGTCGCGATAAGTACATCAGCGCCGCGGTCTAGCTTTTTGTTTTGCTCTTCAAACGACACGCCACCAATCAAAAGCGCCACTGTGAGCTTGTGGTTTTTGCCGTATTTTTCGAAATTTTCATGAACTTGAGCGGCGAGTTCGCGTGTTGGTTCCAAAATCAGCGTACGAGGCATACGCGCCCGGGCGCGGCCTTTTTCAAGAAGCGTAAGCATCGGCAACACGAATGACGCCGTTTTGCCGGTTCCTGTTTGCGCAATGCCAATCACATCTCGTTTGTCGAGAATGTGAGGAATGGCTTTTTGCTGAATATCGGTAGGCGTCTCATAACCAGCATCTGCAACAGCATTTGTTACGGCCTGGCTAAGACCTAGTTCTGCGAATTTTGTACTCAAGTAATTACGTCCACTTTGGTTTTACTGGTCATCACGACTATTTCTAGTGGCCCCGCAGCTGGGACAATAACGCGCAGGTCGCTTTAGTCAATGAAAGAATCGCATTTTTGTTAACGATCGGCTGTACGATAGTCATGAATTGCAACAAAAGCACAGTTTCGTAGATGTTTTTGCGTAATTGAGGCGCGAATCTGGATCAAATATCCAAGTCAGTGGCGAATTCGGCGTTTTCTTGGATGAATTGGAATCGCAGCTCGGGTTTGTTGCCCATCAACCGATCAATAGAGTCTTTTGTCTCGGTGAAGTTGTCTGCCACCTGAATTTGCACCAATCGCCGCGAGCCGGGTTTCATGGTGGTTTCTTTCAAATGCTGGAACGGCATTTCGCCCAACCCCTTAAATCGGGTGATCTCCACCTTGCCACGACCGGTAAATTCGGTGGCCATCAGTTCATCTTTATGCTCGTCATCGTTCGCATAAAGCGTTTTTGCGCCTTGCGTGATCCGATAAAGTGGCGGCATTGCCAGATAAAGGTGACCTTCTTCAATGAGGTTTGGCATCTCTTGGAAGAAGAATGTCATCAATAGTGAGGCGATGTGCGCACCGTCAACGTCCGCATCTGTCATGATGATGACTTTATCGTAGCGCAAATCGTCAGCCTTATAGCGGTCACGTGTCCCGCAACCCAAGGCTTGCACCAAGTCGCCAATTTGCTGGTTTGCAGCAACTTTGTCGCGTGTCGCGCCTGCAACGTTTAGAATCTTACCACGCAATGGCAAGATCGCTTGGTTTTTCCGGTTACGCGCTTGCTTCGCGCTGCCACCCGCGCTGTCACCCTCAACGATGAAGATCTCGGCGCCTTCTGCTGCGCCCTGAGAACAATCGGCGAGTTTGCCCGGTAACCGCAGTTTGCGTGTTGCCGTTTTGCGGTCAATTTCTTTTTCTTTTCGGCGACGGATGCGCTCTTCCGCGCGATCGATGGCCCATTCAATCAGTTTGGCTGATTGGTTTGGTGATGCGGCCAGCCAATGATCGAAGGCGTCGCGCACTGCGTTGTCGACGATCTTTGTGGCTTCGCTGCTCGACAGCTTGTCTTTAGTTTGACCGACAAATTCAGGTTCGCGCACGAATACAGAAAGAACCGCCGAACAATTTGCAAGAATATCTTCAGCTGTAATTATCGAAGCGCGCTTGTTGCCGGTTAATTCAGCATAGGCCTTGAATGCGCGGAGAAGGGCTGTGCGCAAACCTGCTTCGTGGGTGCCGCCATCTTGAGTGGGGACCGTATTACAGTATGAGTTGATAAACGCTTCGCCCAGAGTGAAAGCAATCGCCCATTCTACAGAGCCATGTTTGCCAGGTTCGCCTTTGCGACCCGCAAATGTCTCTTCAACAATCTTTGTGCGGCCTTCAACGCGTTTCTCCACATAGTCTTGTAGACCATTAGGAAAGTGGAATGTCGCTTTGGCTGGGATATCTGTGTCTTCAACCAAACTCTCATCGCACGACCAGCGAATTTCCACGCCGGCAAAAAGATAAGCTTTGGCTTGCGCCATATCGTGCAGACGTTTTGGTGAGAATTTTGCCTTTTCGCCAAAGATTTGCGGGTCAGGATGAAACCGTGTGCTCGTGCCGCGTCGGTTGCGCACCGGTCCATGGTCGATAACGCCGGTGGTTGCGATGCCGCGTGAAAAACTTTGTGAGTAAAGGTTTTGATCGCGCGCGACCTCTACGACCATCTCATCAGAAAGCGCGTTCACAACAGAAACACCAACGCCGTGCAGGCCGCCGGATGTTTCGTAGGCTTTTGAATCGAACTTGCCGCCCGCGTGAAGGGTGGTCATGATGACGTCGAGCGTTGAGCGGTCCTTAAATTTAGGATGCGGCTCTACAGGAATGCCACGACCATTGTCCGTTACGCTTAGAAAGCCTTCCGCATCCAAATTGACTTCTATTCGCGATGCATGGCCCGCGATCGCTTCATCCATTGAGTTGTCGATGATTTCGGCAAACAAATGGTGCAGCGCGTTGATGTCTGTACCGCCGATATACATGCCGGGGCGTCGACGAACGGGCTCAAGACCTTCAAGAACTTCAATATCGTCAGCAGTATAACTGTCGCCACCGGAAGGCTTTGAAGGAGCAGATTTTGGCGCAGTTGGTTTGGGCGCAGAAGGAGGCGCCGACTGCGTCGGTTTCTTTTCCGCTTCACCACCACCAATATTTCCAAAAAGATCGTCGCCGCTGCTCATTCGGTTCCCTGCGATATTCGAATCAAACTCACTCATCGTTTAACACAATTGGATCATTTGCGGGTGAGCAATTCAATTTCTCAAATGCGAAATTCACGAGGAAAATCGGGCCTTTGCGCCGCAATTTTCAGCGCCAGTTTAGACAGATCTTGAGAAGTGATTTTGTTTAGAAGTGTAAACAAAAACTTTCGCGATGTGCCGTTAAGCGACGGAAATGATTGATAAAATCTAACTGAGCCGTCAGCACTTTTTTAACAACGAACTGCTAGAAATCTCCTCATACGGTTTTGAGTATGGAGTTCCGTATATGATCGTCAAAGCAAAGGTCAGCGTATCAGACCAATCTGGTTCGACGATCATTTATTGGCTGGAGCAGGTCGGATTTAATAGTTTTGCGTACCGACTTGCCCACTTGCCCATTTCGCGCGGCTTTTTGTTGTGCGCCCTAACAGGCTTGTTTGTCTTCCTCTGATAAAATTTCCAGTTGTCATTGAGAAAATGCTGCGTTAGCTTTTGCTCGAACTGGCGAGGATGGTCCGTGCCGGAGCGGGGAGAGCAAGATGATTATGGCGCATCGCATTTGCTTATTATGGTTCGGCCCGCGTTTTGCCCTGCAGACACAAAAGTAACTGTAGGGCGGACCAAGAGAATTCAAATCAATATCTGATTTCGGTCTGCCTCTTTCGGCCCACCCAAGGGCTATTCCTTTTATAGTATTCAAGGAAATAGAGCAGAAAATGGCTTCTATCCAACTCAAAGATGTCCGCGCGATTGCGCAGGAAGATCTATTCAAAAATCTCAGCTTCTCACTTTCAAACGGTGAGGTACTTGGCCTAATTGCGGCGAATGGGCGCGGAAAGTCTACTTTGCTTGGCTTTCTGGCCGGCCATGACGACCCCAATGAGGGGCAAATTGTATATTCGCGTGGCGCGCGCGTCGGGTTTGTTGAACAGGAAATTCCAGACGAAGATTTGGGCAAAACTGTTTATGATTTCGTTGCAGAGGCCCTGACGGACGAGCAGCGTGACTACGAAATTTGGCGTGTTGATGTGGCCCTGGCGGAGTTTGGCGTGCCCGAAGCGCAATATCATGCGTCACTGAAAGAAATGAGCGGTGGCTGGCGTCGATTGATCATGATTGCGCGGGTTTGGTTGAAAGAGCCTGATATTTTGCTTCTGGACGAGCCGACCAACCACTTGGATTTGCAAAAAATCATTCGATTGGAAAATTGGATCAAGCAAATCTCAGCGCAAACCCCGGTAATTTTGGCGAGCCACGATCGCGCGTTCTTAGATAATTGCACCAATCGATCATTGTTTTTGCGTCCCGGTATTTCCCGTTTCTTTTCGTTGGCGTACTCGCAGGCAAAAGATGCGCTTGAAGAAGAAGATGCGGCTGCCGAGCGCGTGCTTGTGAAAGAGCAAAAGCAGGCCAAGCAGCTACGTGAGCAGGCGGCAAAACTGAACAATGTTGGTATCAATAGTGGTTCTGATTTGCTGCAAACTAAAGCGAAGCAGTTGCGGCAGCGTGCAAGCGATATAGAAGACAATATGCGTGATCTGCACAAGGAACGGCATGGCGACATCACACTTACCAACAGCGGGACACACGCTAAAGTCTTGATGTCTTGGGAAGATGTTTCGGTTACCAAACCAAATGGCGAAGAGCTATTTCATATCGATAAGCAACTCATTTATGCGGGCGACCGGATTGTTATTCTGGCCGAAAATGGTGCCGGCAAAACGCGCTTGGTGAAAAAGCTGCATAACGCGTTTAAGGGCGAAGACACAGAACCGGGCATTTGGGTCACGCCGTCTGCGGTTTTGGGGTATGCGGATCAGGAAATCTCTCAATTGCCTGAAGACGAAACCCCAGAGGGCTTTATCACCAGTCGATTTAGCACTGGCGATGCGCGGTGCCGGTCATTGCTGGCAAATGTTGGATTCGAGTTTGAAAAACAGTCTAAGTCCATAAAAGAACTATCTTACGGGCAGCGGTCGCGGCTGGCGATCCTCGCGCTGCGCTTAACGGAGCCGAACTTTTATTTGTTGGACGAACCGACCAACCACATTGATATCCCGGGGCGTGAGCAGCTTGAGCATGAGATAATCGAGAAGGGCGCGACGGCCGTCATTGTCTCGCACGATCGGCAATTCGCTCGAAATGTCGGCACGCGCTTTTTCGAGATTGATAAGTCGAGAAAACGTGGCCGCTTGGTGGAAGTTGATAGTCCCGAGCCGTTCTTTGAGCGGCAATATGAATTAAGCTAGGCCGCAAGTGCCGCGCCGCCGTTGCAAGAACGACTTGCCGCCAAGGCGTGTGGGCACTAAAAGGTCACCAACCAGAATGTAAGTAAAGGCTGACAAATGTCTCAAAACTCGGCGACACCGCTTTATTGGATTGCTTCATACCCGCATAGCGGCGACTTGTTGGTGCGTTCATTTTTGCAGCATTTGTCCAAAAGCTTTGGCTATCGCCCGCAAGATCCGGCAAATTTGCAGCTATTGGATCGTGATTTGCCTTGGGATGTTCATGCGCACTTCTATGAGACTGTGGTTGGCAAAAAGCCGACGGAATTGTCAGAGGAAGAAATTGCGGCGGCGCGGCCTAAGGTCCACGAACATATCTCGAAAAACTATCCGGGCTTGCCAGTGGTGAAGACACATGCGGTGCGCGGCGAGTTTTATGGCGTTCCAAGCATCAATGCGTCTGTTTCTCTCGGTTCAGTTTATCTGATCCGCAATCCATTGATGTTGGCCCCGGTATTTGCAGTGGCTGGCGGCAAGGATGTGGTTTCTGCATTGAAATTGCTGGCAACCAGTGAGTACCGTCAACCCAGCACCGACACCCATGCATTGGAGCCTTGGGGTAGCTGGTCACAAAATGTGGCAAGCTGGACGGGCAACAATGTAGAGGGTGACCTCGTTGTACGTTTTGAAGATTTGATGGCCGATCCAGTGGGGCAACTTACTCGCGTTGCTGAACATTTAAAAATGCCAGTGGACAAGGCGCAGATTGGCGCGGCAGCGAAAGCGGCACTAGCAGAGCACGGTGTGACAGCAAAATCGAATAATCCTGGTGCATGGAAAGGCGCGGTATCGCCGAACCATGCGCGGGCGCTTATCGAAATCCATGCTCGCCAAATGGCGCGGTTCGGTTATTTGACCAATGAGGCGCTAAATCACGCCGGCTTGACCCGCGAAGAGGCGCTAAAGGCATCAGCGCGATTTGAAGACCTTGCTAGACTGCCCGTAACCGCGGCAGGGAACGCATAAGGCGCATTCTTGATTCAAAAAACTAGTGCGATTTTGTTGATTGGCTGCCTCTCCATGCTTTTTGGAGAGGTTCTTGCCGGGTCATCACGCGCTTGGTTTTTGGATGTTTGGGGGCTTTTTGTCACGCTGCCTTTATATCTTGGGCATGTGTTACTGCTTTGGATGGTTGCTGCAAAAACCGAGAAAACAAGTCTTGTGCAGCTTTACTGTCTTGGGATGATTTTCGGGCTTTACGAAGCGTTTCTCACAAAGGTTCTGTGGGCAGGCTATTGGGATCAGCAAAATGCCGGATTTGGCAAGTTTGCTGGCATCAGCATGCTTGAGTTCCCGATGCTGGTGTTTTTCTGGCATCCGGTGATGTCGTTTATCTTGCCTATCATCGCGTTCCAGAAGCTGACGGGCAAAAAGCTTATTGCTGATCATGAACAGTTGATTGCAAAAGGTCGCTGGCGCGGGATTGCTTTGTTGATACTTGTTGCCTTGTTGTCGAGCTTTTTGGCGAGCGGCGCTCAATTCGATGTCGTTTCGGCAAATCTGGCGTTCGGCGGTAGCTTGATTATCGTTTTGGTGCTCCGATTAGCGGCGCGCGGCGCAACCATTCAAAGTTTGCTCTTTGACCGGTTCGGAAATTTGGTTTTGGCCGCGCTCATGGCAATCGGTTATGTGGCTTGGACCATGTTGGTTTTGCCGCAAAACCTGCCGACGGACGCCCAAAGCTATGTATCGATTGCTATTGCGTACTTAGTGGCCATATTCATGTTCCTGACGGCGCAACCAAAGACAAACAACGAAGCTAAAACTGAAGGTTTTCCAACACGCTATTGGGTTGGCTTAGTCGCCATTTATTGGGTGACACTCAATGTTTGGTTGGTTGTCCCGGATATTTCGACGAGTGTTTTGTCGATCACATACTTGGCGCTGTGCGGTGCAGGCGCGCTATTCGCGGGGACATTGCTTGCAGGCTCCATTCGACGATTTGTTTATCCGAACCGTTAGCTGCGGCGGCGTGTTGCCAGCCGCAACATGCGTTGAAACTGTGGGCAGCTGAAGTGATCTTCCTCGGGACAGTGAACGACATGTTCCAGCATATCTTGTAAGGCTGTGAGTTCTTTGATTTGCGCTCTAATTTCTTCCGCACGTTCTCCGACTTTTCCTCGATCGATTGTAAATCTGTCGCGCACGGTCATGGCGCGGATCTCCTCCAGTGAGAAGCCGGCGATTTGAGCCAGTTTGATGAAGGCAAGTTGATCCAAAATTGTCGTGTCGAACTGACGACGCAGACCGTTTCTGCCAACTGAGGCAATAAGGCCGACTTCCTCATAATAGCGCAATTTCGATGCTGGTGTGTTTGAGCTTTTGATGACTTCGCCGATGTCTAAAGTGCCTTGCATTTCGCTCTTGACCTCAAGTTGACTTGAGTTCGTATCCTTGATTCCAATCGAAGATTTTTCAAGGACATTTTCAATGGAATCGGTATCTCGTCGGGCAATCGCTCGGAACAGTTTTGTACTTTATCTCCCAATGGGCATTGCAACGTTGCTGCCAACCTTTGGCATGAGTATTGCCAATGTGGCACTGCCAACATTTACGGTGACGTTCTCGCAGTCGCTGGCCAACGTCCAATGGGTTGTATCAGCCTATTTGTTCGCGCTTACGGTTTTCTCTTTGTTGGCGGGAAGGGTGGCGGACGGGGTTGGTGCCCGAACAACTTTGCTTTTGGGTTATCTGGCTTTTGTCGCTGGAAGCGTTGTCTGCTATTTCGCGGCAAACTTACCCATTTTGATCGCTGGTCGCGTGGTGCAGGGCACTGGTGCTGCGGCGTTGGCGGTCGTCGCCATTTCGCTTGCGAAGTCCATTGGCGGCGAAGACAAGTTGGGACGCGCCATGGGCACCATGGCGACATTGACAGCTGTTGGCACCGCCTTGGGACCGTCGGTTGGCGGTATTGTGCTTGAATTGTTTGGGTGGCGAACTTTGTTTTTGCTTTTGATTGCTGGCGCGGGCTTTGGGGTGCTCAGCGTTGGGTTCATACCTGCACAATCACCTAGGTGGAAACAGGCGGATAGTGGTGCAATTGGCAGTGATAACACGTCTCTTGTTGAATATGTCGTCCCAGCAATTGCGAACTGTTTTGTCTCTGTCATCATGATGACGACATTTATCGCCGGACCGTTTTTCCTCACCTATGCGCTTGGCTTTAGCGAAGGTGGCGTTGGAATTGTCATGGCAATTGGGCCTGTGATTTCGGTTCTCGCCGGCGTTCCATCTGGGTATTTGGTTGATCGGCTGGGTCCGCAACGGGTGATGGCGGTTGGTTTGTCCCAACTTGTAATTGGTGCCCTTTGTTTTGCCTTTTTGCCCAATATCTGGGGCATCGGCGGATATGTGGTGGCGCTAATTGTGATGACGCCGGGCTATCAGATGTTTCTGGCGGCGAACAATACGTCTGTAATGCGTGGGGTGCCTGATCATCGACGTGGCGTTATTTCCGGCCTTCTCAACATGTCGCGCAATGCTGGTTTGATCCTTGGCGCATCAGCCATCGCGGCATTGTTTATGTGGGGAGCGGGAACGCCTGATTTGCAGTCTGCTGGTGTATCGCAGATTGGTGATGCTTTTAAGCTGGTGTTTTTGGTCAATGCCGCGCTGATCACTGGGGCTGGCGTGATGCTGTTTCTTGCGAGAAATGAGCGCTAAAACAAAAGGGGGCGCCAAAAATGGCGCCCCAAGTTATAGGTATTGCTACCTAGGGGATAGAAACTACGCAGAGTAGTACATGTCGAATTCGACAGGGTGAGGTGTCATTTCGAAACGCTCAACTTCTTCCATCTTCAATGCGATGTAAGCGTCGATCTGGTCGTCGTCGAATACGCCACCAGCTTTAAGGAAGTCTCGGTCAGCGTCCAATGCTTCCAAAGCTTCACGAAGTGAAGATGCAACGTGTGGGATCTCTTTAAGTTCTTCCGCAGGAAGCTCATAAAGGTCTTTGTCCATTGGATCGCCTGGGTTGATCTTGTTCTTGATGCCGTCAAGGCCAGCCATAAGAAGCGCAGAGAATGCCAAGTATGGGTTTGCAAGTGGATCAGGGTAACGAACTTCAACACGCTTAGAAGCTGGTGAAGAACCGAATGGAATACGGCATGAAGCTGAACGGTTACGTGCAGAGTATGCAAGAAGAACAGGTGCTTCGTAGCCAGGAACCAAACGCTTGTATGAGTTGGTTGAAGGGTTTGTGAAAGCGTTTGTTGCTTTTGCGTGCTTGATGATACCGCCGATGAAGTGAAGGGCAGTGTCTGAAAGTCCTGCGTAGCCGTCGCCAGCGAATGTTGGCTTGCCGTCTTTCCAGATTGAAAGGTGACAGTGCATGCCAGAACCGTTGTCGCCAAATACTGGCTTAGGCAAGAATGTTGCTGTTTTGCCGTATGCGTGCGCTGTTTGCTGAACGCCATATTTATAAGTTTGAACTTGGTCAGCAATCGCTGTCAAAGTTGCGAACTTGATGCCCAATTCGTGCTGAGCAGATGCCACTTCGTGGTGGTGTTTCTCAACAGTTACGCCCATTTCTTTCAATACTGAAAGCATTTCAGAGCGAATGTCTTGTGCGCTATCAACAGGTGGTACAGGAACGTAGCCGCCAGTTGTTGGCACGTGGTGACCCATGTTGCCAGCTTCGTACTGTGAGTTTGTGTTTGATGGCAGCTCTGTGTGGTCTAGTGAGAAGCCCATTTTGTAAGGGTCGGTGCTGTAACGCACATCGTCAAACATGAAGAACTCAGGCTCAGGACCAACAACAACTGTGTCACCAATGCCAGAAGCTTTTACGTATTCTTCTGCTTTGCGAGCAGTCATACGTGGATCGCGGTTGTAAGCTTCGTATGTGCCAGGCTCAAGCGTGTCACAGTTGATGACCATTGTGGCTTGGCCAAAGAATGGGTCCATCTGAACAGTTGAGAGGTCAGGCATCATCACCATGTCGCTCTCGTTAATGGCTTTCCAGCCAGCGATTGATGAGCCGTCAAACATAACGCCATCTTCGAACATGTCTTCATCGACAACAGACGCATCCATTGTCATGTGGTGAAGTTTGCCGCGTGGGTCAGTGAAGCGGAGATCGACGAATTTTACGTCTTCGTCTTTAATTTTTTTGATGATTTCGTTCACAGTAGTCATAGTGATATCCCGCAAGAGAGAGGTTTTTTGTTGTTGGTTTGATTAAACGGCTTCGTCACCGGTTTCACCGGTACGAATGCGAATGGCTTGATCAATTGTCGAAAC
>ENA-ORCV01000696-ORCV01000696.1-marine-metagenome-genome-assembly--contig:-NODE-696-length-16759-cov-4.292531_pt1 | contig 16759 bp, 12 predicted proteins | sample MGYA00237779_ERZ508509 | MGnify/ENA primary metagenome ERZ508509 (study PRJEB26180, sample SAMN06268772) | marine metagenome | isolation source: Bioluminescent Bay, La Paraguera, Puerto Rico | place... | reverse complement strand
GGGGCGCAGGCGATCCCGATCGAGCTGATCCGCCCCAATCCCGACCAGCCCCGCCGCGTCTTCCGGCCCGAGGAGATCGAGGAGCTGGCCGCCTCGATCCGCGGCAAGGGCGTGCTGCAGCCGATCCTGGTCCGCCCGGCCGAGGGCGAGGCCTATGAGATCGTCGCCGGCGAACGGCGCTGGCGCGCCGCGCAGAAGGCCGGCCTACACGAAATCCCCGCTTTGGTCCGCGTCCTCAACGACGAAGAGACGCTGGAAATCGCGGTCATCGAAAACGTCCAGCGCGCGGACCTGACGCCGTTGGAAGAGGCCGAGGCCTATCAGGCGCTGGCGACCGATTTCGGCCGCACCCAGGCCCAGATCGCGGAGCTGATCGCCAAGTCGCGCGCTCATGTCGCCAACACGATGCGCCTGCTGGACCTGCCCAAGGCGGTGCGCGAGATGCTGGCCGCCGGCCAGCTGACCGCCGGCCACGCGCGCGCCTTGATCGGCGCGCCGGACGCCGAGGCGCTGGCCAGACAGATCGTGCAAAAGGGCCTGTCGGTGCGTCAGGCCGAGGCGCTGGTGAAAAGCGGCGGTGCGGCCAAGGGCGGCGGCGGAAAGACGAGCGGTTCTTCGAAGTCCGCGCACAAGGACCCGGACACCGCGGCGCTGGAGGCCGATCTGGAATCCTCGCTCGGCCTGTCGGTCAGCCTGCACGATTCCGGCGACGGCGCTGGCGAGCTGCGCCTGAAATACGAAACGCTGGAACAGCTGGACGATCTCTGCCGGCGCCTGTCGCGCGGCTAGTTCGCCCTACCGTGCGCTGAAGCGCGGGTCGTCTCTCATCGCGCGCTGAAGCGCGCGAGGCCCATCACGAATTTTCCAAGCACCGCGCCTGCTGGCGCGCCGGACCCTTTCAGCTTCACTTCGACGTCCAGCGCCTCCCGCAAGGCGGAGTCGAGCGCGCGGGCCGGCCAGCGGTTCAGCGCCGTCCCGAAGGCGCGCTTGCGCATCATGAAGACCGGCGGGCGCAGGCCGCCCATGGCGGTGTCGGGGCTTGCCCCGCTGTCGAGCTTCGCGCGGGCTTCCTGCAGCCGGCTCAGATGCCGGGCGAGGGCGCGGATCACGGTGACCGGCGCGGCGCCGGAGGCCAGGATCCGGCGCAGCGCCGCGTCGGCCTGGTCGGCCCCGCCGGTGGACGCCGCATCGGCCAGATCGTCCAGGTCGCCCTCCGCTCCGGCAGACAATGCAGCCGCGAGGTCGGCGAGCGAGACGCTGTCTTCGCCCGCCGCCCGCGCGCCCTTCGGGCCTTTATAAAGGATCAGCTTCTCGATCTCCGCCCGCGCGAAGCCGCGGTCGGAGGGCAGGAGTTCGGTCAGGCGCGCCCGCGCGTCGCGGTCCAGCGACAGGCCCTCGCTTTCCAGCATCGCTTCGGCGATGGAGGCGAGCGCGGCGGGCGAGTCCGGATAGCAGCCGATCTCGGCGGCGGACTTCGCCTTGCCGAACGCGGTGCGCAGTTTGGAGCGGGGCGTCAGCTCCCCGGTCTCGACCAGGATTTTCGCCTCGGCCTGCGCGTCGCCGGCCTCCAGCGCCTCGATGAACTTCGCCGCCGGCGCGCTGTCCCCGTCCAGCCGCACGCGCACCAGCCGCGCCCCGCCGGTCAGCGACATGGCCGCGGCCTCGTCGGCCAGGCGCGCGGGGTCGGACTTGATGTCGGAATCGGTCAGCGTGGCGACGGCGAACGGATCGCTCGGGTCGGGCGTCCATTGCGCGGCGATGGCGGCGGCGCGTTCGCGCACCAGCCCCCGGTCCGGCCCGTGCAGCAGCACGGCCGTCACGGCCGGGTCCGGCGCCTTGGCGAACCGGTCGGCGGCCGCGCCGGAAATCTTCATGATTCAAATCCGCGAAGCGGGGTCGGCCTCATCCGGCCACGATATTGATGATCCGCCCGGGCACATAGATGAATTTGCGGACCGTCAGGCCTTCCAGCCCGCGCGCGGTGCGGGAATCGGCCAGCGCCGCTTCCTTCGCCGCCGCCTCGTCGGCGTCGGGGGCCAGCTCCACCTCCGACCGCTTCTTGCCGTTGATCTGGACGCCCACCGTGACGGTCTGCTGCGCCGCCAGCGCCTCGTCATGCACGGGCCAGGGCGCGACGGCGGCCAGGCCCTCGCCGCCCAGACGCGCCCAGCCTTCCTCGGCCAGATGCGGGGCGAACGGGCCGATCAGCCGCACCAGAATGCCCAGCGCCTCGGCGCGCGCCGCCGTCTCGGTCTCGCCGGACGGCAGCTTGCGCAGCGTGTTCACCAGCTCATAGAGCTGGGCGACCGCGACATTGAAACGGAACTCCTCGATGGCGCGGCTGACCTCCTTGGCGGCGCGGTGCGCCGCACGGCGGATCTCCAGCGCCGGTCCCTCTGCCCCGTCCGCGACGGTCAGCGGGCCGGGCCCGCCTTCGGGATGGTCGTCGACCAGCGCCCACAGGCGCTGGACGAACCGCGCCGCGCCCTCCACGCCCTGGGTCGTGTACTGGACGTCCCGCTCCGGCGGGCTGTCGGACAGGACGAACCAGCGCGCCACGTCCGCGCCGTATTCCTCCACGAAGGCGTCCAGATCGACGACGTTCTTCTTCGACTTGGACATCTTCTCGACCGCGCCGCGCTTCACCGCCGCGCCGGCTTCGTCGACCAGCGACCCGTCCGCCTCGCGCACCTCTTCGGGACCCAGCCATTTGCCGGCCGCGGAGCGATAGGTCTCGTGGGTCACCATCCCCTGGGTGAACAGGCCCGCGAACGGCTCCCCGTCCGGCAGGTCCAGATAACCGCAATCGCGCATCGCCCGGGCGAAGAAGCGGGAATACAGCAAGTGCAGCACCGCGTGCTCCACCCCGCCCACATATTGATCGACCGGCAGCCAGTAGGCCGCCTTGTCCATCTCCACCGGCGTGTCGGCCGCCTGGGGCGAGCAGAAGCGCGCATAATACCAGGACGAGTCCACAAAGGTGTCGAGCGTGTCGGTCTCCCGCTCCGCCATTTCATTGCATTGGGGGCAGTGGACGTGTTTCCAGGTCGGGTGCGCGGCCAGCGGATTGGATGGCGAATTAAAATCCACATCCTTGGGCAATTCGACCGGCAGGTCGGCTTCCGGCACCGGCACGATGCCGCAGGCGCTGCAGCGGATCACAGGGATCGGACAGCCCCAATAACGTTGCCGCGAAACGCCCCAGTCGCGCAGCCGCCAGGTCGTCGCGCCCTCGCCGGCCTTCAACTCTTCCAGCTTCGCAATCGCGGCCTCGATGGCTTTCGGCGTCTCCAGCCCGTCCAGAAATTGCGAATTAAAGCTCACGCCCGGGCCGATATAGGCCTCGTCCGTGATCTCGAAACTGGCCGGGTCGGCGCCGGGCGGCAGGACGACCGGCTTCACCGGCAGGCCGTATTTGCGCGCGAAATCCAGGTCGCGCTGGTCCCCGGCCGGGCTGCCGAAGATCGCGCCGGTGCCATAGGTCGACAGCACGAAATTGGCCGCCCACACGGGCAGCTCCCAGTCCGGATCGAACGGGTGACGGACAGTCAGTCCGGTGTCCACGCCCTTTTTCTCGGCCCGCTCGATCGCCTCTTCGGACGTGCCCATGGAGGCGGTTTCGCGCATGAAGGCGTCCAGGTCCGGCCGGTCCGCGGCCATCGCCTTGATCAGCGGATGGTCGGGCGCGACCGCCACGAAGGCCGCGCCGAACAGCGTGTCGGGCCGCGTGGTGAACACCTCGATCGCATCGGCCGCGCCCTCGGGCGGATTGGACAGCGCAAAGCGGACATGGGCGCCGCGCGACCGGCCGATCCAGTTTTCCTGCATCGTGCGGACCTTGTCGGGCCAGCGGTCCAGCCCCTTCAGTCCTTCCAGCAGCTCTTCGGAATAGGCGGTGATGCGCAGGAACCATTGCTCCAGCTCCCGCGTCTCCACCGGCGCGCCGGAGCGCCAGCCCTTGCCGTCCACGACCTGTTCGTTGGCCAGAACGGTGTTGTCGACGGGGTCCCAGTTCACCTTCGCCGTGCGGCGATAGGCGATGCCCTTTTCGAGGAAGGCCAGGAACAGCGCCTGCTGATGCTTGTAATAGGAGGGGTCGCAGGTCGCGAGCTCGCGCGACCAGTCGATGGCCAGGCCCAGCCGCTTCAGCTGGCCGCGCATCACCTCGATATTGGCGCGCGTCCAGTCCTCCGGATTCACGCCGCGGTCGCGCGCGGCGTTCTCCGCCGGCAGGCCGAACGCATCCCAGCCCATCGGGTGCAGGACGTTATAGCCATTGGCCCGGCGGAACCGCGCCACGACGTCGCCCATGGCGTAGTTGCGGGAGTGGCCGACATGGATCCGCCCCGAAGGATACGGAAACATTTCAAGGACATAGGCGCGCGGCGCATCGCCCGCTTCCTGCGGGTCGCGGGCGCGGAATACGCCCGCGTCTTCCCACGCCGCCTGCCATTTCGGCTCGGCCGTCTTGGGGTCGTAACGCGTCATCTGTGACCGGGACGAACGCCCGTCCTATTCGAGGTTGGAGACCCGCAGCTGGCGCGCCCGCGTCAGGATCGCGTTCTCGATCTGCACCTCGGTCTCGGTGGCGGTCGGCTCGTCGATATAGCCGGTGCCGCGGTCGATCTGGCGGTGGATGGTGACCTTCAGGGCGTCCGCGCGCAGCTGCTGGTCGAGGATATAGACCGTGGCCTTGAACCGCTCCTGCGGGGAGTTCGGGTTCGTGTACCAGTCGGTGATGATCAGGCCGCCGAACGGGTCGACTTCGGACAGCGGCATGAAGTCCAGTGTCTCCAGGCTGGCGCGCCACAGATAGGCGTTAACGCCCAGGCTCGCGCGCTCATTGCCCGACAGGCCGCGCCCGCCCTGGCTGACGCCGGTGATCTGGCCGGTGGAATCGTCTCCGCCGCCAAAGACCGAGCACGCCCCCAATAACAGGGCGGCGGCGACCGGGAGCGCTCGCGTGAAAATCTGCATGGAAAATCCGTTCTCCGGGAGTCCGTCGCGCGCTGGCCGGCGCGAGGCTTGATGCGTGTCGTCCTCGTAGTGGCTGTATAACATCCCTTTTCCTGCGCGCTAGGCCCCGTCCCTGCGGCTCCGCCGCGCCCGGAGGGGCGTGCGCGCCATGACGCATTTGCGCAACAGCCCGCTGATTTATAGCGGATTCGCTGATTCCGGTTAGATTTTGGGAACGCTCGCTCTATATATTGCGTCTGATACGCTATGCGCACCGTGACGATCATCCGCGCCGCCATTCTGGCGGCATCGCTGACCGGCCTAGCCGGCGCGGTCCACGCCCAGGAGGCGGTGGATACCGACGCCGTTGCGCCGGACACCGCGGTCTCGGTTGCGCCGCAGGGGCCCGTGGCCCCGTGGTATCAGGAATTCACCGACAGCGAACGCCGGTTCGACCTGTCCGGCGCGCCGCTGGATCCGGGCGGCGCCACGGTGGAATTCGACGCCGGCTCCAATTGGGGTCTCAGCCTGGGCTTCGAGGGCGGCGCCCGCCGCGACGAGGATCTGGACGGCGTCAGCGCCGGCGCGTTCTATCGCCTGACTCCGCGTATGCGCGTGGGCGGCGAGCTGGGCTATCGCGCCCGCCAGAACGACCCGGCCGGCCTGCGCCCCGACGAAGTCGGCGCGCCGCAGGTCAAGCTGCAGTCCGCCTTCAGCTTCTAGGGCTTCCTAGCCTCCTGAAATCAGATCGCTTACCGGCGTTTGCGGCGGCGACAGCGCGCTGACCGACGCGATCCCTGCGAGTCCCGTTCCGATCAGGCTTGCGGCGTTCGCCGCGCCGACGCCGCCCAGCGCATAGACCGGCGCGGACGCCGCGCGTGCGATGGACGCGGCGCGCAGCAATCCCAGCGGCCGCCCGGCGCTGGGGCTGTCGCTGGCGAAAACCGGCGACAGAAACACGATATCCGCGCCCGCCGCGGCGCCGGACACGGCCTCGCGCAGCCCGTGGGCCGAGACGCTGTTGATCGAAAAATGCTGCAGTTTTGTGCGCAGCATTTTCGGCCGCGCCCAGCCCGGCCAGTGCACGCCGTCGGCGCCGGTTTCCCGGGCCAGGTCCGGGTCCGCGGCGATCAGCAAAGCATGTCCCCCGGCGTCGCAGGCCGCGCGCAACGCCGCGGCGGTGCGCTCGCGCCCGGGCGCGCCGAAATGCCGGAACACGACGCCGCATCCGGGCGGCAGGCCGCGCACATCGGCGACCGGGTTGGGCGTTCGCGCCGGGTCGGTGAACAGGAAAAGCGAAGGCAGGAAGGCCGGCGTCCCGGCCGCCTCGGCCAGGCGGTCCGCCAGCCGGGCCAGGGCCAGTCGTCCCGGCGCCGGTCTTGCCGGCGTCTGGCGCGCATCGTACGCCGCAACCATGTCGCAATCTCCGTCAGACCCCGCCGATATCGCCCAGCGGCGCGCCCGCATCCTGTCGCGCATCGCCGCCGCCGCCAAGGAGGCCCGCCGCGATCCGTCCGACGTTGCGCTGGTCGCGGTCTCCAAGGTCCAGCCGGAGGCGCGCATCGAAGCGGCGCTGGACGCCGGGCAGCGCATCTTCGGCGAAAACCGGGTGCAGGAGGCGCAACAGCGCTGGGCCGAGCGGCGCAGCGCGCAGCCGGATCTGGAGCTGCGCCTGATCGGGCCGCTGCAGAGCAACAAGACCGCGGACGCGATGGCGCTGTTCGACGTGATCGAAACGCTGGACCGGCCGAAACTGGCGCGCGCCATCGCGGACGCCGCAGCCAGGACCGGCGCCGCGCCGCGCCTCTATGTCCAGGTCAATACGGGCGAGGAGCCGCAAAAGGCGGGAATCACCCCGCCGGACGCCGACGCCTTCATCGCGGCGGTTCGGGACGAATACGGTCTCAGCGTCGAAGGCCTGATGTGCATCCCGCCGGCGGACGAGGCGGCCGGGCCGCACTTCGCGCTGCTGGCGCAGATCGCCCGGCGCAACGGCGTGGAGAAACTCTCCATGGGGATGAGCGGCGATTACGAGACCGCGGTGCGGCTGGGCGCGACCAGCGTCCGCGTGGGCGAGGCATTCTTCGGCCCGCGCATTGTGGAAAACGCCTAGGACAGATCGTGGAACGATCGTGAATTACCAGGGGACAGGCCGGGGATAATTCAGCCGCGCTTGAAGATCGGCACGATCAGGCGTTCGCCGATCAGCCAGCCTCTCTCGGGATCGCGCACATAGACGTCCCGGAAATCGGCGATCAGGAACGGGTCGATCGGCAAGGGCGGCGCGCCGTCCTGTGCAAAACTCAGGACCGCGCTCTTGCCGCGCGCGGTCGACAGGGCCGTGAACTCGATCATCAGATTGGAAAAGAAGTGGCGGGAGGTGCGCGGCCCCTTCTCTGTCCGCTTGCGGAAATAGGCCTCGATCTCCTCCGCGCCGCTGCACTTGGCGGTCGGGCTGACATAGAGCGCGTCGCTCGCGAACAGCGCCATCAGCGCCGGAACGTCGTCGTCGTCCAGATGCGCGCAGAAGGCATTGTTCAGCGCCTCGATGGCCAGGCGGTCTTCAAGGCGTTCGGGCGGATGCATTGGCTCAGCCCGTCTGCAGCACGGGGTTTTCGAGAACGCCCAGCCCGGTGATCTCCACCCGCACCGGACCGCCCAGCGCCGTGACGTTCGCGGTGTGCAGCGGCCGACGGGCGCCGCCGGGGCGGAAGGCCGTGCCCATGGAGATGACGTCGCCCGGCCACAGGCTGTGATAGCGGGTCACGAACTCGATCACCTGCGGGATCGAGTAGGTGTAGAAGGCCGTCGAGTCTTCGGCGATCAGATCGTCCTTGTGCCAGCAGCGCACCTCCAGCGCGTGCGGGTCCGGCACCTCGTCCTTCGTCACCAGATACGGACCCATCGGACCGAACGTGTCGCTGCCCTTGTAGCGGGCGGTATAGGACAGATGCTGTTCGCGCTTCTCGACCTGGTTGGGATCGTCCTTGGACGGATACAGCGCCCAGTAATGCACCATGTCCTCCGCGCGCATGCCGTTGCCGGTCATGTCGTTGAAGATGGTGTAGCCATAGACGCATTCCATCGCGTTCTCGGCCTTCACGTCGCGGCAGGTCTTTCCGATCACCACGCCCAGCTCCGGCTCCGGATGCACGCTGCCATAATAGGCGCGCGCCTCGATCGCCTGTCCGTGCCCGATCAGGCAGGAGGCAGGCTTCAGGAACATCAGCGGATGGTCCGGCGCGCTGATCTTGCGCGCGTCGCTGGCCGAATTGTTCATCGCGATGCCGACGATTTTCGACGGGCGGCGCACCGGCGGGCGCCACTCGACATGGCCCGCGTCGATCCAGGAGAAATGATCCGGCGCATGGCTCAGCCCGTCCGCGATGTCGGTCAGCAGGGATTGCCCGGCGTCGCCGGATTCGATCAGCGCGATCATGTCGGCGGGCGCGTCGTCCGGCCCGCGCCCGACATGGGCGGCGGCGTCCGCCAGATCGACCAGCGTGTCGTCGCTGATCGCAACGCCGATCCGTTCTTTTCCCTGAAACGCGAAACTGGCCAGCTTCACTTGGCTCTCCCCCTCGACCCGGCGCCGATTGACCTTGGCGCTGTGCGCCACGATGAATGGCGCGCCCCTCCAAGGGGTGTCAACGCGCGCAGCGGCGATAGAGGCAGACGTGAAGACCAGCACCGACCGAATCCTGACCACCCATGTCGGCTCCCTGCCGCGCAGCGACGCGGTGAACCAGCTGCTGCTGAAGAAGGAGCGGGGGGAGGATTACGACCCCGCCGAATTCGACCGCGTGATCGCGCAGACCGTGGCGGACATCGTCGCAAAACAGCAGGCGGTCGGCATCGACGTCGTCAGCGACGGCGAGACCAGCAAGATCGGCTACGCCACCTATATCAAGGACCGCAACGAAGGCTTCGGCGGCGACTTCACGCCCAAGCCGCACCGCGACCTTCAGGAGCATGACGATTATCGCGAGCTGCTGACCCGCACGCGCGGGCCGAACCTGTTCCGCCGCGCCTGCTGTACCGGGCCGATCAGCCCGAAGAATGAAGGCTCGCTGGAAAAGGATCTGGCGAATTTCCGCGCCGCGCTGGACGGCGCAACAGTCAGCGAGGGCTTTCTGAACGCGGCCTCGCCCGGCGTGGTCGCGGCGTTCCAGCCCAACCGCCATTACGAAAAGCACGAGCACTATGTCGAGGCGCTGGCGAATGTGCTGCAGCCCGAATACGAGGCGATCGTGGAGGCGGGCTTCCTGCTGCAGGTCGATTGCCCGGACCTCGCCATGTCGCGCCATACCGGGTTTCAGGATCTGAGCGACGCCGAATTCCTGTCGCGCGCGCAGCTGCATGTGGAGGCGCTGAACCACGCGCTGCGCAACGTGCCGCAGGACCGGGTGCGCATGCATCTGTGCTGGGGCAATTATGAAGGCCCGCACGATTACGACATCGACCTCAATACGATCTTCGACATCGCGATGAGCGTGAAGGCGCGCGCCATTTGTTTCGAGGCCGCCAATCCGCGGCACGAGCACGAATGGACGATCTGGCGCGACCGCGCGCCGGACGACCGCATCCTGATCCCCGGCCTGCTCGACACCTGCCACAATTATGTGGAGCACCCGGAGCTCGTCGCCCAGCGCATCGTCCGCTTCGCCGAGGCGGTCGGGAAGGAACGCGTCATCGCCGGCACCGATTGCGGCTTCGGCACCTTTGTCGGCTCGGTCCTGGTCGCGCCCAGCGTCGCGTGGAAAAAGCTCGCGGCCCTGGTCGAGGGCGCGCGGCTGGCCAGCGAACGTCTCTACTGACCCCTACTGCCGGTCCTAGCGCGGATTGGCGTGATAGGAATCGTCGACCATGTGGTCGAGCGACCGGTCGATACAGGGCGGCGACTCCACGATCTCCCAGTCCGCGTGCGGGCTGACGCGCGGGTTCAGCCGCCAGGGCTGTTCCAGCACTTCGGGGTCATAGGCGGTGGCCACCCATTGCAGCGCGCCGTCATCGGTCAGGGACAGCTCCTCCACCACGCGCAGATTTTCGGTGTGGAAGGCGCCATTATCGGTCAGCCAGGTGTCGTCGGTCATGCTGACCGTCTCCACCATCAGCGTGTCGCCCTCCCACCAGCCGATCGAGTCGCCGTGATAGGAAGGGTCGATATCCTCCCGGTGCTCGGCGTTCAGCGGCACCATGCGGAAGAACGGGCCGGAGACGTCCTCGTACAGGAACACGAATTCGTCCTCGGCCTGCACGATCTTGTCGGGCGGGCCCAGGCGCGGCAGGCCCGGCGGCAGGCAGCGCAGGACCGGGTCCTCGTCCACCTGCCGTTCGGTCAGATCGGCGACCCGCTCCTGATACTCGGCCTTGTAGACCGGCAGGCTCGGCGCCGGGCGCGCCCCGCCGCCGCCTGATGCGGCCGCCGCGGGCTGCGGGCAGCCGGTCACGCAGATCGACTGGCCCTCCAGATTCTGCGGGTTGAGGAAGCCGATGCCTCCGCCATTGTCCCAGGTGCCGGACAGGTCGGGGCGCTCCTGCGCCATGGCCGCGCCCGCGGTCAGCAGCGCGGCGAGGCCGGCGGATGCGAAAAGCCGATTGGTCATGGCCGCCCTCCGTCTAGTTGGTGGAGAGCTGATAGAAGTGACCATCGGCATAGGTGATGGTCAGGATATAGGCGAGGTTTTCGGTGCCGTCGCGGGCGCGCAGGCCCTCGATCTCGATGACCTCGCCCTCCTCGCCCTGGATCATTTTCCGGGTGATGCCGGCCTTGCGCATCATCGCGGGCGGGATCGACTCCATCTCCCATTCGGTGACGGTGCCGTCGTCATTCTCCACCGCCAAATGGATATAGGTGTGCGGATTGATCCAGTCGATCTTGGTGATCGTGCCCTTCCAGGTCCGCGTTTCGGACGTGTCGAACACGCCGGCGACCGAATGGTGGGCCAGAACCGGCCCGGCGGCCGCCAGAGCCGACGTCAGAGCCGCGGCGGCGGCGATAAATGTGCGCAGGATCATTGCCGTACGCCCTCCCCGATTGATTGTTTTGTTAGACAAAGCATCCGGGAAAATCTGCGCCGCATCAAGCCGCCCGCGCGCTAGTGAAAGTCCCGCGAGCGCGGCATCGCCCGCCCGGCCTTCAGGCGGTTCGCAGCCTGGCGGCGTTTGACGGCCTCGGCGTCGCGCGGCTGCGGCCCGAAACCGGTTTTCACCAGGTCGGCGTGCGCGACATGGCCGTCGCCGAAATCTTCCTCCCCCCGCGCCGCGCGCATCAGGTCCGCGCGCCGGTTCTGCTTGTCCTGCGTCGCCTTGCGCGGGTCGACGCAGGACCCGTGCGCGACCTCGTCCGCATTGGCCAGCGCGGCGTCGCCGAATTCCTCCGCCGCGCTGCCGGCCCCGTTTCCGGCCATCGCCTCCAGAAGATGCGACCGGTCCTCCAGCCGCCGGGTCACCAGATGGATCACCCGGCCTTCCTTCTGCAGCACGCCGTGCGCCGCCATGACGCGGGAGGTCAGCACCGTGCGGCGATAGCGCTCCGCCATGCGCGGCCAGACGATCAGGTTTGCGATGCCGGTCTCGTCCTCCAGCGTGATGAAGATCACCTCGCCCGATCCCGGGCGCTGGCGGATCAGCACCAGCCCGGCGACGCTGACCCAGGCGCCGTCCTTCATCGCCGCCAGATCGGCGCAGTGCAGGAAACGCTCGCGCGACAGGCCGTCCCGGAAGAACTGCATCGGGTGGCCTTTCAGGGACAGGCGCGTGGTCTGGTAGTCGCGATAGACCTCCTCCGCCGCGCCCATGTCGGGCAGGGCGGGAAGCGGCGCGTCCGCGCCCTCCCCCGTGGCGGCGAACAGCGGCAGCGGCGCCTGCGTCCCGCGCGCGGCCCAGCGCGCGCCGCGCCGCCGCAGGTCCAGAGAGCCGAACGCGTCCCCGGCCGCCAGGGCGTCCAGCGCCCGCCGGTCCAGCGCCGCGCGGCGGCCCAGCGCCTCCACCGAATCGAACCGCCCGCCATGAGCGCGCGCGCCCACGATGCGGGCGGCGGCGGCCTCGTGCAGGCCCTTGATCTGGCGCAGGCCCAGCCGAACGGCGTAGCGGCGGCCGGCCTCTTTGTTTTCGCCCGGCTCCAGCACCGCGTCCCAGTCCGAATGGTTCACGTCGGCGGGGCGGATTTCCACGCCATGCTCCCGCGCGTCCCGCACCAGCTGGGCCGGGGCGTAAAAGCCCATGGGCTGGGCGTTCAGGATCGCCGCGCAGAACACGTCCGGGTAATGATGCTTCACCCAGGCCGAGACATAGACCAGCAGGGCGAAGCTGGCGGCGTGGCTTTCCGGGAAGCCGTATTCGCCGAACCCCTCGATCTGGCGGAAACAGCGTTCGGCGAAATCGCGCGCGTATCCGTTGGCGACCATGCCTTCGATCAGGCGGTCCTCGTAGCGGTCGATGATGCCGGCGTGGCGGAACGTGGCCATGGCGCGGCGCAGCCCGTCCGCCTCCCCCGGCGTGAAGCCCGCCGCCACGATGGCGATCTTCATCGCCTGTTCCTGGAACAGCGGCACGCCCAGCGTGCGGTTCAGCACCGATTCCAGCGCCTTTGACGGGTATTCGACTTTCTCCCGCCCGTCGCGGCGGCGCAGATAGGGATGGACCATGTCGCCCTGGATCGGGCCGGGGCGCACGATCGCGACCTCAATCACCAGGTCGTAAAAGGTGCGGGGCCGCAGCCGGGGCAGCATCGACATCTGCGCCCGGCTTTCGATCTGGAACACGCCCACCGTGTCGGCGCGGCAGATCATGTCATAGACGTCCGGGTCGTCCTGGGGGATCGAGGCGAGGTCGTGGTCCAGCGCGTACCGGTCCTTCAGCAGGGCGAAGGCGCCGGCCATCAGCGACAGCATGCCCAGGCCCAGCACGTCGACCTTCATCAGGCCCAGCGCCTCGATATCGTCCTTGTCCCATTCGATCATGGTGCGGTCGGCCATCGCCGCGTTCATCACCGGAACGATCTCGTCCAGCCGCTCGCGCGTGATGACGAAGCCGCCCGGATGCTGGGACAGATGGCGGGGAAAGCCGATCAGCTGGCGCGTCAGGGCCAGCGCCTGTTTCAGGCGCGGGGAATCCGGGTCCAGCGCCAGCTCGCGCACGCGTTCGTCGCTGACCGCCTCTTTCGACCAGCCCCAGACCTGGCGCGACAGGGCGTCGGCCATGTCCAGCGACAGGCCCATCGCCTTGGCGACCTCCCGCACCGCGCCCTTGGCGCGATAGGTGATGACGGTCGCGGTCATGCCGGCGCGGCAGCGGCCGTATTTGCGGTAGACGTACTGAATCACCTCCTCGCGCCGCTCATGCTCGAAATCGACGTCGATGTCGGGCGGCTCGTTGCGCTCGGCGGATACGAACCGCTCGAACAGCAAATCGATCTTGGCCGGGTCCACCGAAGTGACGCCGAGGCAGTAACAAACGCTGGAATTGGCGGCCGATCCCCGCCCCTGGCACAGAATGCCCTCGCCCCGGGCGAAGCGGACCAAATCGTGGACCGTCAGGAAATAGGGCGCGTAATCCAGCGACTCGATCAGGCCCAGCTCGTGATCCAGCGCCGTACGCACGGGCCCGGGAATCCCGTCCGGATAGCGGTCCCGCGCCCCGGCCTCGGTCAGCCGGCGCAGGGTCTGCATCGGCGCCTCGCCCGGCTCCATCACCTCCTCCGGGTATTGATAGGTGATCTGGCTGAGATCGAATGCGATCGCGGCGGCCACAGCCTCTGTCCGGCGCAGGGCCTCGCAATCCTCCGGAAACAGGCGCGCCATCTCGGCCGCGCCCTTCAGGTGCCGCTCGGCGTTCGCCTCCAGGATCAGACCCGCCGCATCGATGCTGACCCCCTCGCGGATACAGGTCACCACGTCCTGCAGCGGCCGGCGCTCCGGCGCGTGATACAGGGCGTCGGCGGTGACCAGCGTGGGAAGGCGGTTCTGCGCGGCCCACCCGCGGATTGCGTGCAGGCGCGCGCCGTCCCGCCCGTCGAAAAACCGCGCCAGTGCAACGAAAACCTGCGGGTCCGATCCGGTCTGACCGCGCAAATGCTGCACGAAATGCTGCGCAGCATTCCGGGCCCCATCCCAGTCCGGCGGGGGCAGCAGGATCAGGGTCTGGCCCTCGGCGTGGGCGGCGATGTCGGCGGCGTCCAGCCAGCATTCGCCCTTCGGCGCGCGGCGGCATCCCAGCGTTAGCAGGCGGGTCAGCCGGGCATAGGCCGCGCGGTCGTGCGGATAACAGGCGATCTCCAGCCCGTCCGTCGTGACCAGCCGCGCGCCGGTCAGGACGCGCACGCCGCATTCCCTTCCCGCCTTCCAGGCGCGCACCGCCCCGGCCAGCGAATTGCGGTCGGCGATCCCGATGGCCGACAGGCCCAGCGCCGCGGCCGCGGCGACCATCTCCTCAGGGTGCGAAGCCCCGCGCAGGAAAGAGAAATTGCTGGCCGCCGCCAGCTCCGCAAAGCCCGTCATGACGGCGATCCAGCGCAAAAATGCTGCGCTTTATGCTGCGCACAAAAATCTGCGGGACCGTGGGGGACGAGCAAAAAATGCTGCGCAGCATTTGCTGCAGCAAAACCCGCGGAAAATTGGATGCCGCGCATCATCCCGCCCCGCACACGAACCAGCGCGGATCGGCGGAATTCCCCCCCTCCTCGCGGTCGTCGTCCCGGCCGTGCAGGCCGTCGCGATACAGATAGAAGCGCCGCCCCTCCACGGTCTCCACGCGGAAATAGTCGCGCGTCATGCGCGCCGCGCCCTCGCCGCGCCACCATTCGGGGGCCACGCGCTCCGGCCCGTCGGCGCGGGCGACGCGGTGGCGCACGCGGCGCCAGACGAACAGGCGCGGCGGCCCGTCCGGCAGCTGGGAAATCGCCTCCACCGGTTCGGGCCGCTCCAGCATCAGAAGCGGGCGGCGGGAATCCGGGCGGACGGCGGCCGGGGCCGCATCCTCCGCCCGGGCCCAGAAACTGGCCTGTTCCGGGGCGTGGCTGGCGCGCGCGGCGGCGCGCAGCACCGCCCCCTCCCCCAGCCGCGCGGCCAGCCGGTCGGCCAGCCGGTCCGGGTCCGCCCCGCCGGTCTCCTCCGTGAAATCGGTCTGCGCGGGGCGCAGCGGGTCGGCGGTCAGGGCGGCGGCCTCCACGATCTCCACGCCGAAACCGGTGTCCAGTGCGGCGCGGGCGATCCGCTCGGCCAGCAGGCGGGTCAGATGCGCCGCGTCGCGCACCGGCGCGCCGGCCCCGATGCGGACCTCCAGCAGCCGGCCGTCGACCCGGTACAGGCCCAGCAGCACGCGCCGCGCGCCCAGCCCCTCCTGCTCCAGCAAAGCGCACAAATCCTCGGCGGTCTGGCCGGCGGCGCGCAGGATCTGGTCCTCCCCGGTCAGCGGCTCGGCATAGCGCCGCCGGGCGCGCAGGCGCGCGGCGGGCAGGACGGGGTCCAGCGCCTCCGGCTCCAGTCCCCGCGCCTGATCCAGTCGCCGCACCAGATCCACGCCGAACCGGCGGGCCAGATCCGCCCGGCGCAAAGGCAGCAGGTCGCCCGCATGGCGCAGGCCCAGCGCGTCCAGCGCCTCCGCCGCGTCCGGATCGATGCGCAGCGCCGCGACCGGCAGGCGGGCCAGAACGCCCGGCGCGTCCGCCGCCGGGATGGCGAGCGGCCGGGCGTCCGGCAGGCAGCGCGCCGCGCCCCAGGCCAGGCCGATCGTGGGGGCGGCCGCGATGCGCGCGGTCAGGCCCAGCCGGGCCATGTGCGCGGCGATGTCCGCCAGCAGCGCCGCTTCTCCGCCATGCACCCGCTCGCAGCCCGTGGTCTCCAGCAGCAGCGAATCCTCGCCCGGATCGGCCGGGCGCGCGGCGGTCCAGGGCGTCCAGCGGCCGCACCAGCGGGCGAGACGTCCTAGCGCCGCTTTGTCCGCCTCCGGCTCGGCGTCGCGGGCGGCGATGTCCGGCACGGCGGCGCGGGCGTCCGACAGCGTCATGCCGGGGACGAGGCCCTGCGAAGCGGCGGCGGAATCCAGCGCGTACAGGCGCACCCCGCCGGCGCCGGACCGGGTCAGGACCAATGGAGGAGTGAGAGGATCAGGCCGCGCGGATGCGCGGGGTCCGCTCCCGATCGCCTGCATCCCGGTCCGGATCCGCTCGGCGGACCAGTGCGGCAGGCGGATCGAAACGAAGCGCCGTTTCATTCCACTCGACCTCGAAAGACGGGGGCGCGCCCAGCGCGCGCTCCTGGGTGACGCGCCAGCGCCGGGCGCACAGCCCGGGCAGGCCGGCCGCCCCGGCGAACGGGGCGGCCTCGCCCGCCGCGCCGGCCACGCGCCAGCGCGAACGGGCGGCGGTTTGGTCGCGGCTGCCGGCGCGGCGCAAAACCAGAACCGGAATATCTGTTCGCTCTGCGGCCAGGGTCAGGCGCCGGCTGGCCAGCAGCCCATAGGCCCGGTCCGGCAGCACGGCGGCCACCGCCGCGGCGATCCCGCGCGTGCGCGCGCTCTCCTCCAGCGCCCACAGCGCCGCGCCCGGATCGTGCGCGCGGACAAGGAGTATCCGCTCCGGCGCCACGCCGGCGGCGGCCAGGGCCGCGGCGTTCGGCAACCCGAAATCGAATTCACGTTCGCAAAGGCTGAGCAGGACCGGACCCGGTCGCCCGGCCCCGGCGCGGGCGGCCAGGGCGGCGATAAAGGCGAACCCGGCCGGGGTCTCCAGATAGGCGTCCGGCAGGGCCTCGGTCACCGCGCCCGGCAGGGGATCGGGGATGGCGGAGGCGGCGGGGGGCGG
>ENA-ORCV01000695-ORCV01000695.1-marine-metagenome-genome-assembly--contig:-NODE-695-length-16764-cov-2.870378_pt1 | contig 16764 bp, 17 predicted proteins | sample MGYA00237779_ERZ508509 | MGnify/ENA primary metagenome ERZ508509 (study PRJEB26180, sample SAMN06268772) | marine metagenome | isolation source: Bioluminescent Bay, La Paraguera, Puerto Rico | place... | reverse complement strand
CCCGGGTTTTGCTGGTAATGCCACTTGTAGGCACCCGTATCAGGGTCGAGGGCGAGGATCGATGCAAGGAAGAGGTTGTCTCCCTCTCCCGCCGAACGCGCCCGGTGGTTCCATGGTGAGCCATTGCCGACGCCAACAAGCAGCTGGTCGAAATCCGCATCATAGACGAGCGAATCCCATACGGTCCCGCCGCCGCCCATCTCCCACCAGCTGCCGTTCCACGTGTCGGATGCAAATTCCGCGAACACTTCGTCTGAGGCGGCCCCATCAGGCCCATCTGCAGGATTGCCGGGCACGGTGTAGAAGCGCCAGACGAGCTCGCCGCTCTCGGCATCATATGCTGAAAGGTAACCGCGCACGCCCATTTCGGCACCAGAATTGCCGATATAGACCTTGCCGCGCACCACGCGCGGAGCCTGTGTGATGGTGTAGGGCTGCGCCTGGTCAACCGTGACAACGTCCCAGATTTCCTCACCCGTCGCGGCATCGAGCGCGATCAGCCGACCATCGATCGTACCTAAGAACACCTTGCCTTCCCACACGGCAACACCGCGGTTGACCACGTCGCAACAGGCATGGGCGCCCTTGGTCCCGTCCACTACGGGGTCGTAGCGCCACAGCTCCTGGCCAGTGGCAGCGTTGATGGCCATTACTTTGGACCATGCGGTGGAAAAATACATGACCCCGTCCACGACGATGGGCGTCGCTTCCTGCCCGCGATTGGTGTCCAGTTCGATGGCGAAAGCAAGCGAGAGATCGGCCACATTGTTGGTATTGATGTCGGCCAGTGGGCTGAAACGATCCTCCGCATAGGTGCGTCCGTGGGAGAGCCAGTTGTCATGATCATTGGCCGCGTCGAGCAGGCGCGCATCGTCGATAGCGCCAAACTGCGCGGGGGAATCGGAACAGGCAGCAAGCCCCAGCGCGCAAATGCCCGCGATCAAGATGGTGTAGCGGGCCATACCCATTTATGCCTCTCCCCCGAGCTAGCGCCCTTTGGGGGCGTCATCGTCACGAACGTTAGAATAAGGTTTAGGGCTTGGCGAGTCCTTCCGGCAGTGCTTGGGGCTGCTGGTCTGCGCCAATCTCAAAGACATAATCAGCACGTCGCGGCAGGTCTTCCAGCATGTGCAGGGTCAGCCTTTCGTAATGCTGGCAGAAGCGGGTGAGGGCAGCATCTTCCATCAATCCCGGCGCATTGGGATGGGCGGCCCGCAGCTTGTCCTCCTGCTTGCGGCGATTGGCGAGAACGGCGTCGAACCCATCCACCTTCAACATCACCAGCATGTCGATCTGGTCGAACAGCTTCCAATAATCGCCGCGTAGCCAGAGATTTGCGACGGCGCGCCAGACGCCTTCTGGGTCTTCATTGCGTTCCAGTTCATTGACCGGTTCCAGCAATTCCTCGTCGGCCTGCGGGCGGCATCCGACGCACCAACCCTCCAGCAAGAGAACATCGACCGGACCGGTGATGCGTTCGCCTTCGGGAGAGCGGTCGTCAGTGGCCTTGTCGAAGCGCGGCAGGTCAAAGGCGCGACCGGCGCAGATATCCTCGATGATTGAAAGGCCAAGTGCAGGAGAATGGGTCCCCGGTACGCCGCGCGTGGCGAACAGAGGATGGACTTCCTGCGCCAGCTTCTGTCGTTCGGCCTTGCCGAGATAAAGATCATCGATGGATAGGGTGACGGCGCGAACACTTCTCTTGGCGAGCAGCACTTCGAGGAATGCGCACAAGGTGGATTTTCCAGATCCTTGTGCGCCATTGATACCGACGATCAACGGCTTGTGCTTCGTGGCCTCACGGGCAATCGCATTGGCCAAAGGTCGCCAATAGGTCTCGACCACATTCTTGTAGGTTTCAGGAAGGTTGTGCGCCTTGATCAGTCTGTCGATAGTGTCGGAACTCATCCCACGGGATTAGGCAGTTCGGCGCCCTTTGCAAAGGCCTCCACATTGGCCAATGCACACATGCCCATTGCTACACGCGTTTCGGCATTGGCGCTGCCAAGGTGGGGCAGAAGGACGGCATTTTCGAGCCCCAGAAGGCATTCGGGTACGGCAGGTTCTGCCGGATAGACATCGAGGCCAGCGCCCGCGAGGTGGCCGGACTTAAGCGCATCGGCCAACGCCTCATGGTCCACGACACCGCCGCGGGCAGTGTTGATCAGATATGACCCCGGCTTCATCGCAGCGATTGCGTCCGCGTCGATCATGTTGGCAGTCTCAGCACCACCGGGGACATGCAGAGAGACGAAGTCCGCTTTGCCGAGCAGGTCTGAAAGTTCAGGACAAAACTCAGCATCTAGTTCGTCCGCCACGGCGGGATCGCATTCCCGCCTCCCGTAATAGGCGATCTTCATGCCGAAGCCGTGATGCGCACGGCGGGCGGTAGCTATGGCGATGCGGCCAAAGCCGACGCAGCCCAATACCTTGCCCTTCAGTGCGCTGCCAATAAGGTGGGTGGGGCGCCATCCACTCCATTGACCGGCACGCAATTCGCGCTCGCCTTCACCAGCGCGGCGCGCGGCCATCAGCAGTAGGGTCATGGCGATATCGGCGGTGGCATCGGTTAGCACGCCGGGCGTGTTGGTTACAGCGATGCCCCTGGCCTTGGCAGCGGCGAGATCGATATGGTCGAAGCCGACACCGTAATTGGCGATCAGCTTCACCCGGTCTCCACCAGAGATCACCGCTGCATCGATTTTGTCTGAGACGGTTGGGCAAAGGACGTCATATTCCGCCATGGCCACCGCTAGAGCGGCCTCGGTCATCGGCTCATCGCTCTCGTTCAAAGTGACATCGAATTGCTCTGCCAGTTGACGCTCGATTTCCGCGGGCCAGCGGCGTGTGACCAGGACTCTCAGTTTTGCCAACGCGCTCAATCCTGCTTGTTGATCTTCTTGGTTTCGGCTTGCGTGGAAGCCGGACCGGTATTGCGCTTGAAGATGCCGCCCTGGCCCGCCTGCCGGTTGAAAAGGTCGGGATCGCCCTCGCGCTGCTCTAGCCCGAAGATCGGGAACAGGCCGGGGTGGTTGCCGAGACCGCCGAACAGTGCGCGCACTTTCTCAACCCAGTCACGCAGCGGATCGTCTGCGGCGAGTGCGGGCGTGCCCGCCACCGATGCCAGCCACAGGAAGCCGCCCATGATGCGGTAATCCGCATAGTTCGGCTCGCTGCCGCCGAGGAAGGCATGCTCGCGCAATGTCATGCGCAAGGGTTCGAGCGCGGCTGAAATGGCGGGCAGGCGATCCTCGCGCCCGGCCTGCATGTCCTCCAGCTTCTTGCCCAACATCACCTCGCGCGTGCTGGTGACGTATTCCTTGTCGTGCTCGTAGCAGATGTCGCGATAATCGGCGCAGAAGCAACGCATCCACGGGCCGACTGCTGTTGCCCAGAACCATGCGTCCAGCGCCTTTGTCAGCGCGGCTGTGCTTTCATGCGGGATCAGCATCGGCCGATCGGGATAGGTCTCGTCGAGATATTCGACGATGCCCCAGCTATCGAGCACCCATTTGCCATCATCTACGATTGCGGGCAGGCGCTCGGTCTTGTCGCCCGTTCGCTCCATGATGCCGGTGAAGCCCCCTTCGACGATATCGAGATCGAAACCCTTGTGCGCCACGGCCAGTTTGGTCGCCCAGACAAAAGGGCTGATCGTGGCCCCGGTGGAGACCTGCAGGTCATAAAGGGTGATTGTGTTGTCCTTGGCCATCGCCGGGATTCCTCTTCTGCACGTGTTTCGGCTTGCTATTGGTTGATGCGGCAAAAGGAAAGTGGAAGACATTGCGCCATGTCAGAAATCGCATCCGTCAGCCTTGAAAAGCCACTGTCAGAGTTCGCAGATGATTTGGGCCGCTCGTTCGAGGAGTTTGGTTTCGCTGTGGTGCGCGACCACGGGATCGACCAGCAATTGATTGACCGCGCCGATGCTGCAGCACGCGCTTTTTTCGCCCTGCCAGATGAGGTGAAACGGCAATATCATCGCGCCGGGCAAGCGGGCGCACGGGGCTATACGCCCTTCGGGGTCGAAACCGCCAAGGGCGCGAATGTGCACGATCTCAAGGAGTTCTGGCATGTCGGCCGCGACCTGCCACAGGGCCATCGCTATGCCAGGTTCATGCCGCCAAATATCTGGCCCGAAGAGCTTCCCGATTTCCGGCCGATCATGCAGGACCTGTTCCTCGCCTTCGAATGGACAGGCAAGCGCATATTGTCTGCCATCGCCCTCTACCTTGGTGAGGAAGAGGACTTCTTCGAGGACAGTGTGAAGGATGGAAATTCCGTCATGCGCTTGTTGCATTATCCGCCCGCGATGGATGAGCCGGAGGATGGAGCGATCCGCGCCGCAGCGCATGAGGATATCAATACGATCACACTGCTGCTGGGGGCGGAAGAGGCCGGGCTGCAATTGCTGGCCAAGGATGGCAGCTGGATGCCCGTATCACCGCCGCCGGGCGCTCTGGCTGTGAATATCGGTGACATGCTGCAACGCTACACAGCTGGGCGATTTCGCTCGACGACGCATCGCGTAGTCAACCCCGTGGGAGAGGCGGCCAAACGCTCTCGCTTTTCCCTGCCCTATTTCCTGCACTTCCGGCCCGATTTCCTGATCGATCCGATTTTCGAGGATGGCGAAGAGCCCATCACCGCGCAGGATTACCTGATGGAGCGGTTGCGAGAGATCAAACTAGCCTAGTTTGGCCTCTTCCAGCTTGACCAAATGCCACAGCGTCTGCGTGACGGGTGCGGTTAGCCCTTTGGCAAGCGCTGCTTCGACGATCGCGCCGTTGATCGCATCGACTTCAGTACGGCGTCCAGCTTTCATATCCTGCAACATGCTGGCTTCGTGATCGGCATGGTCCGTCATGGAGGTTTCGGTCAAATCGTGGATCGGTTCGGCATCGATCATCGCCCCATTGGCATGGGCTGCCGCAACGCCCTCTTCAACCACGGCGCGAATGGTTGCGCGCGCCTGACCGCTTGCGCCAAGGAAACCGGGCGTGCGGCGTGTGAGAGCGCACATGGGGTTCATTGCGGCGTTGAAGATGGCCTTGGACCAGATGGCTTCGTGGATCTTCGGGTCGAGCTGGGCGGGGAGGCCGCCTTGCGTCAGCGCATCGGCAACCTTCTGCGCCATGGCGGGGTCGCCGCCGAATGCAGGATAGAGCTTGGAATAGCCCTCGCCATGGCTGCGCACCTTGCCCGGGCCTTCAAGGTCGGAAGGCAGCATGCTTGCGCCCACCATCACGCGGTCGTCGCTGACGACGCCCGCCAGCTTGGCATCATTGCCAAGGCCGTTCTGCAGGCTGAGCAAATGGGTGTTGTCGCCAATCGAGTGACGGATGCCTTCCAGGGCACCGACTGTATGGAAGGTCTTGGTGAAGACCACCACCAGATCGAAAGGCCCCTCCGCATCAGCGGGAAGGCGGGCAGGGATGGGCAAATGCTCCACACCTGCGCGCGTGTCGAGTTCGAGGCCGTTGGAGTTGATCGCATCGACATGCAACTGGTTCACGTCGATCAACGTGACATCGCATTCGGCTCGGTGGAATGCCGCGCCAAACAGGCAGCCCATGGCGCCCGAACCGAGAATGGCGATCTTCACAGTGATACTCCCAACAAGATGAGGAGGCGCACGTCGATGGCGACGCCGCCCTTGCGGAAATGCTCCACGCTTCGGGGCAGGTCGGCAAGCGCAATCCGGTGCACAGTGATATCCTCTCCTTCTGTCCCGCCGCCATCGCCGACTTTCGTGAGATCGGTTGCCTTTAACAGGGTGAAGCTCTCGCTGGTCATGCCGGGGGAGGAGAGGAAGGTCCCGCAATCCTCCCATTCTGCGGCGAAATAGCCGGTTTCCTCCACCAATTCGCGCTTGGCCGCTGTGACAGGGTCTTCGCCTTCCTTGCCGACCTCATCCCCGATCAGTCCGGCCGGCAATTCGAGCACGCGTCTGCCATGCGGCACACGGTACTGTTCCACCAGGATGACGGAATCTCCATCGATCGGCAGGATCACCGCCGCCCTGATACCACGTGTCCGGCTGACATATTCCCACCTGCCACGCCTTTTGGCAGTGATCCATTTCCCGGACCACATCACCTCTTCGGGCAGGATTGCATCTTTGACTGACATTGCCGCCGGTTATCGGAGGGTTAGAGTTCGATCAAGCGATCCGGCAGTTCGTTTGTGTCGTTTTCGTCCCGCGGGAAGTGTTCGGATAGGACCTTGCCCACATCGCGAACACCCGCGGCAATGCCCTCAGCTGTGCAGCCCTTGCCGATTTCGACGAGCATATCGGCCATGGCTTCACCCCAGACTTCGGCGGCAACCTTCTCCGCAATGGGCTCATCCGCGACAATCTCCGCGCGGTGTTCCTGCATGGAAAGGTAGATCAGCACGCCGGTACGGCCATGCGTGCGCTTTTCCGCGCCGACCTTGAAGTGCCGCATGGCGCGCTCGCGTACGCGCTGGGATTTCACGGGGCCGGGGATGAGCAGGAAGCGGATGGGGTCCCATTGCTGCACCAGCCATATCAGCACAAAGGTGATGAGGCCGAGGGCGATGGTCATGGTGGCTGTCTCGCCGGTCGTCCAATCGTGCATCCAGCCGCCTACCAGCCAGTCCCAGATATCCATGAAGGGTTGGGGTATGAAGGCAAAGACGCTCATGGCGGTAAAGCTCAGTGCTGCCGCCCAGACCAGCGCGACATCGGAATAGCCGTCCGACCTTTCGGCCAGGACGGTCACGATCTCGCCGCTGGTGGTCAGTTCCGCCTTGCCAACGGCATCGGAAACGATCTTGTGTTGTGCTGCGTCGAGTATCGGCATGATCACCAGCCTCCCGAGGCGCCACCGCCTCCAAAAGAACCGCCGCCTCCGGAGAAACCTCCGCCGCCACCGAAACCGCCGCCAAAGCCGCCTCCGCCGCCCCAGCCGCCGCCATGATGACCGCCTGATGCGCCGCGCGCGATAGCCTTTCCGGCTTCCCACAGCATGATATTGCCCACTGCACTTCCCAATCCGCTGCGATAGCGCCGCCTTCTGCCCCCGCCTATTGCAGGCAGGATAAAGAAGATCAGGATAAAGCCGATCCAGAATATCGCCCCTATCGGAAAGCCGCCTTCACGTCCGCGGTTCTCGCTCACTTGCTGAGCAATGGCTTGCGCTTCCTCGGGAGGCAGTTCGAGCTGCCGGATGATCTGGTCGGCACCCCAGGCAATGCCCCCTGAAAAGTCGCCATTGCGGAAATAGGGCTTCATCCCTTCGATATATTCGAAGGCGAGACCGTCAGGGATGATCGCTTCAAGGCCATAGCCGACCTCGATGCGCATCTTCTTTTCGTTGGGGGCGACAAGCAGAATGATGCCGTCATTGTTCTCCGCGTCGCCAAGGCCCCAATAGCGGCCCAGCTGGTAGCCATAATCAGCAATGTCATAGCCTTGAAGGCTGTCGACGGTGGCCACCACGAACTGGCGTTGGTTGGCTTGCTCGAACGCATCGAGGCGCGCTGTCAGTTGCGCTTCTGTGGCATCGTCGATGATGTTGGCCTGGTCGACCACCGGCGCAGTTCCGCGTTCAGGGAAACTTGGCTGGGCATGGGCGAGAGCCGACAAGGCGAGCGCCCATGCTGCCAGCACAATGGCGAAGAGATTCCGAAAGGGCATAAGGCCGTCCCTGCGTTGCGCCCCGATCACTCGCTGCGCATGTCGAGTTCAGGTGCGACCTCGGCTCCTTCTGTCACAGCCTGATAAGATTCCATCGGTTCCGCGCCATGGATGATATTCGCGCCGATCGTGTCGGGGAAGGTGCGGATGGTGGTATTATACTGGCGCACCGCCTCGTTATAATCGCGGATGGCGACGCGGATACGGTTTTCGCTGCCTTCGAGCTGCGTCATGAAACGTCCGAAATTTTCCTGGCTGCGCAGTTCCGGATATTGCTCGACACTTACCATCAGGCGGGCGAGGGCAGAACCGAGCTGGCCTTGTGCCTGCTGGAATGCCTGCATCTTGGCCGGATCGCCAAGGTCGTCAGCGCTCAGCTGGATTTCGGGGCGGGTCGCCGAAGCGCGTGCCTCGATCACGCCCTGCAGCGTCTCACGCTCCTGCTCGGCAGAAGACATGACGATTTCCTGCAGGTTCGGGATAAGGTTTGCACGCTCCTGGAAGGCGGCTTCCACATCGGCCCATTTCGCCTTTGCCGCTTCCTCTGCTGTGGGAACCGAGTTGATGCCGCAGCTTGCCAGTGCAAGGCTGCCCACGGCAATGGTTACAATACGGCTCAGACGCGAAAACATACAAAGATCCTCCCATACCCTGAAAAAGGTGTAGTGCTCATATAGTACGCCTATGTGAGAATTCAAGGCAATGCGTGGGCTTGCAGCGTGACTTCACGGCTGCCAAGATATCAAAATTCAGGACCAAGGGGATCGAAGAATGCTCAAAGACTTCAAGGAATTTGTTGCTAAGGGTAACGTCATGGAATTGGCCGTTGCCGTGATCATTGGCGGGGCCTTTGCGCTGATCGTCAAGTCGATGACCGATGACCTCATTATGCCGATCGTTGGCGCGATATTCGGTGAAGTCGATTTCTCGGACAAGTATGTCGTGCTTGGCGGTGAGGCGGAGCCCGGCATGTCGCTGGAAGCGGCGCGCGAAGCAGGCCTGAACGTGCTGGCCTGGGGCAACTTCGTGTCGATCGCGATCAATTTCGTGATCCTTGCCTTCATCATCTTCCTGCTCGTCCGTTATGCCAAGAAGGTGACCGAGCAGTTCGAGAAGAAGGAAGAGGCTGCACCCGAGGAACCAGCAGGTCCTAGCGAAATCGACCTGCTCACCGAAATCAGGGATTCGTTGAAGCGGTAGATCAATCCCCCCTCCCGCAAGCGGGAAGGGAGTGTGACGATACACTTTAAATTCAGGACTCTTTCGCTATATGGGGCCTGCCGGTTTCGGCTGGCTATGGCGATAAATTGCGGTGTGCAATAGGCACAGCGGACCCGGGGGCAGTACCCGGCGGCTCCACCACAAAGCGCTGAGAGATCAGCGTGTTATGACGGGGCCGAACCAGGATCGACGTGTGTTGAAAAGCACTGTTTTCGCCCGGGCTGAGTACCCCGTAAAACTGTTCAAAACACACAAGTGCCAACGATAACGAAGCACTCGCTCTCGCTGCGTAATCTGACGTCGTAACGGACTGATCTTACAAAGCTAAAGCGCGGTTGGACCCACCGGGCAACAGAAGCGGATTCCGGGCGTCCGGAGGGAACGTAGCAACAGAATCCCTCCACCCTAACTTCAAGAAATTTAAGAAGATTTAGGCCTCTTCGGCCTCGGCCTCTTTCTCGGCCTTCTCATATTTCAGGCAATCGAGGATCTTGGCGCCCGCAAGGAATACCGCACCGGTGGTAGCGAGGAACAGCGCCCAACCCCAACCGCCGGGATATTTCACGAGATAGTCCGCACCACGCGTGGTGGCACCCAGAGCCAGGGCATAGATGATCACGAAGGCTTCAAGCCTTGTCTTGATCACAAACAGCCTGGCGACTTTGCGCAGCATTTCTTTCCCGTTTTTGGCCCTTTGCGGGCGTTAACCTTTTTTCCGGCAAATCCAGCGCCATGCGGCACATTACCGAGTTTTCGAGAGTTAACGAGTGCTGGGCCGCAAGGCAATGCCGTTAAGGTTTTTGTCCCGCTGCGGGTCAGGCTAGTTCGGAAAGAGCAAGTTCCGAAAGCATAGCCGAACGCGCCGTGCGGATGCTCTCGGCCAGCGTCGTATCGCCGATATCGCCAGGGTCGATTTGTTCGGGCCAATATTGCGTAACGACCTGTTCCATGGCGTCTGCCTTGGAGGAATTGAGCAGGAAGCGCGGGTCTATGGTGGTTGGGTCAGCCACCACACGCAGGCGCAGGCAGGCAGGTCCGCCGCCATTGGCCATGGACTGCCGCACGTCGACCACCTTTACATGGCGGATCGGACCATTGCCCGCGAGCATATCCTGCAACCAGTTCCACACGGGCATGCTGTCGCGGCATTCGGAGGGTACGACCAGCCTCATTTCACCGGAAGGCGGCGTAACGAGTTGCGCGTTGAAGAGGTAGGAGCGGATCGCCTCTTCGAGCGAGACCGATGCGGCAGGCACTTCCACCACCTGTGCAGAGGGGCATTTGGCCCGGATTGCCTCATATGTTCCTTCCCGATTGGTGAAAGCCAGTTCATGCGTGAAGAGCACGCTCTCATTGGCCACAGCGACAACGTCATTGTGGAAGGCCCCGGCTGCAATGGCATCGGGATTTTGTTCCACAAAGAGCACGCAATCGGGATCGAGCCCGTGTTTGCGCGCGACGATGCGGCTGGCCTGTTCGTGCTGGCGGGCGGGGAAACGGCCTCCGCTGCGGCCGTAGACGAAGACTTCTAGCCCCGGATCGCCATGGGCGGAAGTCAATCGCATATGGTTGGCAGCGCCCTCATCACCGAAGGTTGGCGGTACCGGTCCATGCACCGCAAAATGGGCGCTATTGGCAAAGGCGAGTTGCAATTGCTTCAGCGTATCGGGCCATTCCTGGCTACGATGCGGCATGGAGACGAGATTGGCGACCGTGAGGTGGCATTTGCCGTCTTCCGTATCGGGCGCGGGAGAAACCGTGGCGGCATTGGCCGTCCACATGGAGGAGGCCGACCAGGCTCCTGCCACGATTGCAGGATCAGTGTCCTCGTCCGCCACCAATGCTTCCAGCCACACTTCGTTGGGTCGGGGCAGCGGGAGTAGGATGCCCTGCTCCAGTCCCATCTCCATATTCCCGCGCATCTTGGCGATGCCCTGCAAGGCAGCGGCCCTCGGATAGGAAGCGGCGCCCGCATTGCGTGTGGCGGCGAGGTTGCCAAGGCTCAGTCCTGCGTAATTGTGGCTAGGTCCGACGATCCCGTCGAAATTGATTTCCATCAGGCTCAACGCGAGATGCTCCACACCAGGTCGCCTTTGCTAACACCGAGCAGGTTGGCAGCCTGGCTATCTATCGCGATACCATCCTTCCCAAGCTTGCGGGCTCCGTAACAACAGCGGAAACTTGTCAGCCTTCCTGCTGCGATCAGTGCCTTTTCGCCCTTCTCGAGATTGGTGTCAGTCACCGCGACATGCGCCGAATTCTTTATGCTGGCGATATTGTCCGTGCGCGCCAGCATGGTGGGGCCGCCATCGAAGATATCGACATATCCATCGTAGGAGAAATTCTCGTTCTCCAGCATGCGCATGGCTGCACGGCCGCTAGGGTGGGGCATGCCGATGGCACTGCGCGCCTCTTCGTTGAGCAGAGCGGTGTAGACCGGATGCTTTGGCATGAGATCGGCGATGAACTGGTTTCCATGCACGGCATTGAATTCATCGGCCTGCTGGAAATTCATCCCGAAGAACTTTCCGCCGATTGCATCCCAGAACGGCGATCCGCCGCGATCGTCGATAATGCCGCGTAATTCGGCCAGCACACGGTCGCTAAAGCGATCGCGATGCGCCGCGATGAACAGGTATCGGCTTCGCGCCAGCAACAGGCCCAATCCGCCGGCTCGTTCATTGGGGTGAAGGAACAAGCCGCCCACCTCGCTGCATCCGCCCAGATCATTGGTAAGGACGAGCATTTCGGCCGTCACCGTGCGTTCCAACTCGGTCGAATGTTGGGTCAGCGTAGTCAGCCGGTACGAATAGAAGGGCCAGTCCTGTCCGACCTGGGTAAACAGTTGGCTAGTACCGCGTACTTCGCCTGTCTGCGTGTTTTCGAGCACCATGACGAAGAGTTCGTTGGTCTGCTCAAGATCATCACCATCGCGCACAAAGGCGGTCTCTGCGCGTTCCAGCTTGGCGGTGAGGGAAGGGCGGTCAGGCGGCAGATTGGTAAAACCACCGCCGGTCAGCTTGGCCATTTCGTAAAGCGGCTGGAGGTCCGCCAGCGTGGCGGCGCGGATTACGAAGCTCATAACACGGCTCCAGTTGCCAGGCGGTGCAGGACTACGGCGCTGAGTGCGGCCTTTTCAGTAAGCGAGGGGACAATCATGAATTCCTTAGGCGAATGGATCGCGCCGCCGCGCACGCCCATTGTATCAACCACCGGGATACCGCAGGCAGCGATGTTGTTGCCATCGCATACGCCGCCGGTCGCCTGCCAGCCGATCTGCTGCCCCAAGGCTTCGCCCGTGTCGCGCACCAGATCGAACAGCTTCTGTGCCCTTTCGTCCACCGGCTTTGGCGGCCTTGTGATACCGCCGTGGCAGTGTATCAAAACTTCATGATGCTTCTCGAGGAGTTGCAGCAAATCCTTCAAATCGGATTGGAATGCCTCTGCTGCGTCCTGTGTTTTCGGACGGATGTTGAAGCGCAGGACTGCATGATCGGGCACGACATTATTGGCCGCACCACCATCGATCTTGGCGGGGTTTGTCGGCAAGTCGCGATGCTGCATCTGCTTTAATCGTACCGCGCAATCGGCGGCTGCGACAAGGGCATTGCGGCCATTCTGGGGGTTGCGACCTGCATGCGCTGATCGCCCGGAAAAGGTGATGGAGTAGTTTCCACTACCTCCACGGACATGGGCCAGCGTACCATCAGGCAAGGCGGAAGGTTCATAGGTGAGGGCGGCATATTTACCCCGTGCCAGTTCTTCGATCAGTGCCGCCGACGAAAGCGAGCCTGTTTCCTCGTCCGAATTGATCATGACGTCATAGCCGCATTGCGCCGCTTCGGAAGATCGCTCGAAGGCCAGCAGAGCTTCAAGGATCAGCGACAATCCCCCCTTCATGTCGGCCGTGCCGGGGCCGTTCACCGTATCGTCGTCCAACCATGCAATGTCCTGGAAAGGGTGGTCCGCCGCAAAGACCGTATCCATATGGCCGGTCAGCAGTAAGCGACGTTCGGCATCGGGCCGTACCCGGACAACCAGATGTCGGCCATGTGGCTTTTCATATTGCGAGCCGTCTTCGGCCACTGCTGTGACCCGTGCTGGGTCTACCATTTCGACATCGCCCGGAAGCACCGAAAAGGCATCGGCCAGTTCACTTGCCTGTTCGGCCAGTCCTTCCAGATTGGCCGTACCGCTATTGATCTTCGCCCAGCGCAAGCAGCGGTCCAGCATGGCTGCCTGATCGATACCCTCTGTCAGGGCAAGTTCCCGGAATGAAAGTTGTTTCATATGCAACCGGTCTAGCGCAGTCGCTGACGGTGTCAAATGTTGTGACCGGTGTGGGGTGCTCTCTCAGGACTGCAAGGCGCCCGCGACAGCGACAAAATCATCCACTGACAGGGTTTCTGCCCGCCGTGTCGGATCGATTCCGATTTCCTCCAACGCCGCCACGGCACCGGGCACGGATTTGAGGCTCTGGCGCAGCATCTTGCGCCGCTGGCCAAAGGCCGCCTCTGTCAGCTTGCCAAGCTGTCTTGCAGAGACGCCTTTTGGCGCATCTGAAGGCGTCAGATGCACAACGGCGCTCATTACCTTGGGAGGGGGTGTAAAGGCGCTGCGATGCACCTTCATGGCAAGTTTCGCATTGGACCGCCATTGGGACAGCACCGCCAGCCTGCCATATGCCGAGCTATCGGGCTTGGCGACGATCCTTTGTGCCACCTCAAGCTGGAACATCAGCGTGAGCGATGTCCATTGCGGAGGCCATTCTTCCCCGCCCAACCAACGCGTGAACAGCGCAGTGCCGACATTAAAGGGCAAATTGGCGACTACCGCGAAAGGACCGCCCATCAACTCGCCATGGTCGATCTTCAGTGCATTGCCTTCAATCACGCGCAACTGCCCAGGAAAGGCTTCCGCCAGTTCGGCCAGTGCGGGCAGGCAGCGCTCGTCCATCTCGATGGCGGTGACGAGTGCACCGGCTCGTAACAGGGCACGGGTGAGCCCACCGGGCCCGGGACCGATTTCGAGCACGGCCTTTCCCTGCAAATCACCTGGGATAGCGGCGATCCGGTCGAGCAATTGTTCGTCGAAGAGGAAGTTCTGCCCCAGCGCCTTAGACGCGCTGAGACTATGCGCAGCTATGACCTCACGCAGCGGAGGAAGGCTCACGGCGCTGCAGACCTGTTCGCCGCGGCTTCGGCTGCCGTGCGGATAGCGGCGATGAAGGAATCGGGCCGCGCCAGGTCCTTCCCGGCGATATCGAATGCCGTCCCGTGATCGGGCGAAGTGCGGATGATGGGCAGGCCCAGTGTCATGTTGACGCCTTGGTCGAAATCGAGCGTCTTGAGCGGAACCAGCGCTTGGTCGTGATACATCGCGATGACGACATCATAGCTTTCACGTTTGTGCGGCGCGAACAGCGTATCGGCTGGATGCGGGCCGGTGGCGTCGATCCCTTCTGCCTGAAGCTGTGTGATTGCGGGCGCGATGACACCTGCATCTTCATGCCCCATGCGGCCATTCTCACCTGCATGCGGGTTGAGCCCGGCGAGGGCCAGGCGCGGTGCGGCAATGCCGAAATCCCGCTTCAGCGCATCATGGGTGATGCGGGCTGTATGGGCGATGGTGTCCGTCGTCAGCCCGGCAATCGCCTCGCGCAAGGGCTGATGGATCGAGACCAGCGCGACGCGCAGCTTGTCTCCGGCCAGCATCATCACCGGGCCGCGCGGTCCGTCAAATGGCAAATCGCCCGTCAGCGTGGCGACGAACTCGGTATGGCCGGGATGCGCAAAACCGGCGCTGTAAAGCACCGACTTGGCAATCGGATTGGTCACAACGCCGCCGGCCTGACCGTCCGCGGCCAGCGCAACGGCCTGCTCGATCGAGGTAATGACGGCATCGGCATTGGCACCGGAAGGCTGCCCGGCCTGTGCCTCTGAGGCGAGGGATAGCGGCAGGACGGGCAGCTTGCCGGGAAACAGGCTGGCGGCCTCCTGCGGCGAGCCGATCGGCGCGGCCTCATCGCCATAGAGCGCCGGATCGCCAATCACGAAGAAGGCCGGGCCGCTTTCACGCAAGGCCGACCAGGCGGCGCGCGTGATCTCCGGTCCGACGCCGGCCGGATCGCCCATTGTCACCGCAAGCGGCGCGGCCATTAGCGGATTTCGATGGTGGAATCGCGGCGCAAATCACGCAGCCAGCGGCGCGAGAGCATGGACAATTGCTGGTTCCGGAGCTGACGCTCGATATCCGACCGGCTCGGCACGCCCGGCCCGCCAATGGAGCGGTCACAGACGAAGAAGGCCTGCAGGCCCGCCGCGGTTTCCATCAGGCCGGTATTCTCGCCAGTATCGAGACCGGAGAGCGGCTCGGCGATTTGCGGCAGCAGCGAGTCCAGCGTGATGTCACCAAGACGCGAGCTGAACGCGCCATCAACGCTCTCGATCGCGGCATCGATCCCCTCGCAGGAGTCGATCCGCGAGACCGCGCGTTCCAGCGCGGTGCGGCGCTCTGCATCGACCCGGCTGGCGGGCAGGGTGATCTGCACGAGATTGTATTGCACCGACGTAGTGCCTTCGCGCTCGTCGATAAGGGCCAGGATCATCAGCCCGCCCGGCACGCGGAAGGGACGCGACAGCTGGCCCGGGGCCAGCGCCTGGGCGACCTGCGCGACTTCGGGGCGCATCTGGCCGACCAGCATCCAGCCGATCTCGCCACCATTGGCCGCCGAGGGGGCATCGGAGAATTGCTGTGCGACGGCCTGGAAAGGCGCGCCCTGCTGCAGCTGGGTCATCACGGCGAGCGCGCGCTGCTGGGCTTCCTGCTCGTCGGCCTGCACCGGGATTTCAAGGAAGATTTCCGCCAGCCGGTATTGCGGCTCCGAGGCCGATTCGGCCACGCGTTCCAGCGTCGCCTCGATCTGCTGGTTGGAAATGCGGATCCGGTTGGAATAGCGGCCACCGACCAGGATCTGCCAGGCGATCTCGGCTTCCAGCTGCCGGCGCAGTGTCGAGATGTCGATCCCGTTTGCGGCCAGATCGTTGACGATCTGTTGCGGGTCCGTGTTGTTGGACTGCGCGATATTGGTGATTGCGGCGTCGACCTCGGCCTGATCGACCGTGACTTCGTATTCCTGGGCTTCCTGCAGCTGCAGCGTCTCGTCGATCAACGAGCGCAGGGCTTCCTGCTGGATCCGGCCGAGGGCTTCGGGCGTCGGCTGCACGCCGGAGGAGGCAATGATCAGCCGCATCCGGTTGCGCACATCGACCGTCGTGATCGGATAGTCATTGACCAGCGCGGCAATGCCTTCGACCTGTTGGGCCTGGGCTGGCATCGTGCCGCAAGCGGCAAGCGCCAGGGTGAAGAAGGCGATCAAGCTACGTGTCATCATGTCTGCCGATATGTCTTTTTCCGGTCCCGAAAATACTCATACGCGCGCCGCGTGCAATGGCGCTGCACTTGCGTGTGTCAGCTAGTCCGACCCGACACCGCCCAGAGTGAACAACGTGACACGGAATTGAATGGATTCCGAGGGGCCAAGCGCACCTATGTTCAGGTTCTCGCGCTGGTAGAGAACCTCGAAGTCTGTGCAGAAATCGCGATAGCGGAAACCGATCTCCTGGCGGCGGTTCACGCCCGTGTCGAGATCGCGCTGCAGATTGTAGACGAAGCTCCAGCGGTCATTGATCCGGGTTTGCGAGACCAGCTGGACTTCCTCGGACGTGCCGACCCGGCCCAGCGAGTCGTCAAATCCGAAATAACGCAGCTGCCCCGTGAACCGGTCGTTGGAATAGGAGGCGACCATGTCGACCCGGTTGAGCGTGCCGTCATTGGAGTCGAGCCGGGTGCGGGCCATCAGGCCGAAGGCGCCGAGATCG
>ENA-ORCV01000693-ORCV01000693.1-marine-metagenome-genome-assembly--contig:-NODE-693-length-16786-cov-3.519241_pt1 | contig 16786 bp, 16 predicted proteins | sample MGYA00237779_ERZ508509 | MGnify/ENA primary metagenome ERZ508509 (study PRJEB26180, sample SAMN06268772) | marine metagenome | isolation source: Bioluminescent Bay, La Paraguera, Puerto Rico | place... | reverse complement strand
GCGGGATGCGACAGCGGATCGTTGTCGCAAGTCGGGTTGGAGGCGAAGGCGGACGGCTTCAGCCATTTGAATATTGTGTAGATCAGCTTTATCATCATGATGACGTTAAACGCCTGATCCGTGGGAAAATAAATCGACTTCTTGTGAAGATTGTTTTAGAAATACTGAAATGAGAAATCTGAACCGGGTGCATCTTTCGGGATTGAGGGCAGTCGAGGCGGTGGGCCGTCTCGGCAGTCTGGCGGGTGCCGCCGACGAGCTGGGCGTCACGCTTGGCGCCGTCAGCCAGCAGGTGCAACGCACGGAGGAGGCGCTGGGAAAGCCGCTGTTCTCCCGCGAGGGCAAGGGGCTACGGCTGACACCGCTCGGCGCGGAAATCTGCGTTCGGCTGACGACGGGGATGACGGAACTGTCGCGCGCGGTGGCGCTGGCGGAAGAGCGGAACCAGGGCGCGCTGACCGTGTCGGTCGCGCCGATCTTCGCCTCGAAATGGCTGGTCTGGAAACTCGACGGTTTTCGGCGGACCGACCCGGATGTGCGGGTGCGCATCGATGCCGATGTCGGACTGGTCGATCCGAACACGGCGGATGTCGATGCCTGCGTACGCGTCGGCAAGGGGAACTATCCGGGTGTCAAGGCGGAGTGGATGCTGGACCAGGAGGTCTTTCCGGTCTGCCATCCAAGATTGGCGGAAACCCTGAAGGCGCCAGCCGATCTCGCGAAGGTTCCCATCATCCGGGACCAGTATGCGATGTTTTCCTGGGATGTCTGGCTGAAACCGAACGGGCTCGACGAATCGATCCTCGGCGACGGGCCGGTCTATTCCGACGGCGCGCTCGGCCTCGCCGCGCATCCGGCGACCGGCGAGATCTGGGAGGTGGAGAACGGCCCGAACGGCGGTGACGAGCTCAACATCCTGAAACCCGGCGCCAATTATGGCTGGCCGCTGGTCAGCCTGGGCCGCACCTATCCCGGCCCCTGGCAGGCGGGGAACGGCCCGACGCATGAGGGGTTCGAGCCGCCGGTCGTGTACTGGACGCCGGCCATCGCGGTCTCGGGCCTGGCCTTCTATACCGGCGACGCGCTGGCGAAATGGACCGGCGACGTGTTCGTCGGCGGCCTGCGCTATGGCGAGATTCCGGGCACCGGCCAGCTCCAGCGCATCCTGCTCAACCAGGATTTCGAGGAGCTGCGCCGCGAAGTCCTGCTGGACGATCTGCGCCAGCGCGTGCGCGACGTGCGCCAGGGGCCGGACGGCCTGCTCTACGCCGTCACCGACGAGGACGAAGGCGCCATCCTGCGGATCGAGCCGGCGCAATAGGGGCGGAACAGGCCTGAATGGAAGGGGGCGGCGGCGCGGCGCGACCGCGCCGCCGCCTTGCCCTGGCCCCATCTGCTCCCATAAGACAATTCCCATGAGCGGCGAGCAGAAACGCGTCTTCATCAAGACCTACGGGTGCCAGATGAACGTCTACGATTCCGAGCGGATCGGCGACGTGATGGCGGCCGAGGGCTACGCCCCGGCGGACAGCGCCGAGGACGCCGACCTTGTCGTGCTGAACACCTGCCATATCCGCGAGAAAGCCGCCGAGAAGCTGTATTCGGACCTCGGCCGGCTGCGCCCCATGAAAGCCGAAAAGGCCGCCTCCGGCGGGAAAATGGTCGTGGCCGTCACCGGCTGCGTCGCCCAGGCCGAGGGCGCGGAGATCGCCGCCCGCGCGCCGACCGCCGACCTCGTCATCGGCCCGCAATCCTATCACCGCCTGCCGGAGCTTCTGGCCCGCGCCGGAAAGGGCGGGGCGGTGGAGGCCGAATTCGACGCGCCGGAGAAATTCCGCAAGCTCGGCGCCCGCCGCGCCTCCGGCCCCGCCGCCTTCCTGACCGTGCAGGAGGGTTGCGACAAATTCTGCAGCTTCTGCGTGGTGCCCTATACGCGCGGCGCCGAATTCTCCCGCGCCCCGCAGCAGATCCTGGAGGAGGCCCGCGCTTTGGCCGATCAGGGCGTGCGCGAGGTCACGCTGCTCGGCCAGAACGTCAACGCCTGGGCGGCGGACGGCTGGAATTTCGCCCGCCTGCTGCGCGAACTGGCGACGATCGATGGGCTGGACCGGCTGCGCTACACCACCTCCCACCCGCGCGACATGGATGACGAGCTGATCGCCGCGCACGGGGAGGTCGAGGCCCTGATGCCCTATCTGCATCTGCCGCTTCAGTCCGGCTCCGACCGCATCCTGAAGGCGATGAACCGCAAGCACACGCTGGACGACTATCTGCGCCTGATCGAACGCATCCGCGCCGCCCGGCCCGACATCGCGATGAGCGGCGATTTCATCGTCGGCTTCCCCGGCGAGACCGAGGCCGATTTTCAGGACACGCTGCGCGCGGTGCGGGAGACCGGCTACGCCAGCGCCTTCAGCTTCAAATATTCCCGCCGCCCCGGCACCCCGGCCTCCGACGCGGACGGGCAAATCTCCGAGGAAGAAAAATCCGAACGCCTGGCCCGGCTCCAGGCCCTGCTGTTCGAACAGCAGGACGGCTTCAACGCCGCCATGGCGGGCCGCACCATCCCGGTCCTGTTCGAAAAGCCGGGCCGCCACGCCGGCCAGATGGCCGGCCGCTCCCCCTGGCTGCAGGCGGTCCACGCCGATGCGCCCGAAAGCCTGGCGGGCCGGATCGCGGACGTCGAAATCCTCACCGGCCAGCGCAATTCGCTGACCGGCCGTCTGGCGCAGCGGGCGGACGCTGCCGCGTGAGTCCTCCCCGCGATCCCCATGGCGGCGGGCAGAACGCCAATCCCGGCAAACGCCGCCGCGAAGCCACCGAAACCCTGCACTTCGAGGACCCGGAGGTCGTCAAGCGGCTCGCCGGGCCGAACGACCGCTGGCTGGCCCTGATCGAGGACGGGTTCGACGTGCTGCTGGCCGCCCCCGGCGGCGCGATCACCATCACCGGCGGGACCGAGGAGCGCGAAGGCGCCAAGCGCGCGCTGGCGGAGCTGCACGGCCGCGTCGCCGCCGGCCGGCTGGAGGGACGTGAAGGCCGCCATCCGCTTCGCCCGCCATGGCGGCGATCTGGGCGTGCAGGCCAGCGGAATCATCCGCGTCGGCCGCCGCGCCAGCGTCGGCCCCCGCACCGAAAACCAGGCCGCCTATATCGAAACGCTGCAGACCTGCGACCTGACCTTCGGCGTCGGCCCCGCCGGCACCGGCAAGACCTTCCTCGCCGTGGCCTATGGCGTCGCCGAACTGATCGCCGGCAACGTCACTCGGCTGGTGGTCTGCCGCCCGGCGGTGGAGGCGGGGGAGCGTCTGGGCTTCCTGCCCGGCGACATGTCGGAAAAGGTCGACCCCTATCTGCAGCCGATCTGGGACGCGCTTCAGGACCTCCTGGGGCGGGAAGCATTGGACAAGCGCCGGGCAGCCGGAGAGATCGAGGTCGCCCCGCTCGCCTTCATGCGCGGCCGCACGCTGTCCAACGCCTATGTCATCGTCGACGAGGCCCAGAACGCCACGGTCGGCCAGATGAAAATGGTGCTGACCCGGATCGGCCAGGGCGCGCGCATGGTGGTCACCGGCGACCCCAGCCAGGTGGACCTGCCGCCGCGCGAAAAAAGCGGTCTTTCGCACGCCATCGACATCCTTCAGGATGTTTCCGGCATGCGGGTTGTCCGCTTCACCCGCGCAGACGTCGTACGCCATCCGATGGTGAGCCAGATCGTCGCCGCCTACGAGGCCGCCGCCGAGCGCGAGCGCGGCGGGGAAGGCTGAGCCATGGACGGATCCGCTCCCCCAGATGCCGCTCCTCCAGACCGGGCAGATTCAGGCGGCCCCGTCGAGGTGATTGTCGAGGACGAGGCGTGGGACGCCGCCGGCGAGGACTGGCCGGCGCTCGCCGCGCGGCTGAACGGGCTGGTCCAGGCGCGCATGATCGAGCCGCATCCGGGCGGCGCGGCGCTGCTGCTGGCCGGCGACGAACGGCTGGCGGAGCTGAACGCCGCCTTCCGCGGGAAACAAGGCCCGACAAACGTCCTGTCCTTCCCCGCCCATCCCGAAACCGGGGCGCTCGGCGACATCGCCATCGCGCACGGAATCTGCGCCGCGGAGGCCGAGGCCCAGGGCAAGAGCTTCCGCGATCACGCCGCGCATCTGATCCTGCACGGCCTCCTGCATCTGCACGGCTTCGACCATGAGGCCGGCGAGGAAGAGGCCGAAAGCATGGAGTCGCTGGAGCGCGCCATCCTGGCCGAGATCGGCGTCGCGGACCCCTACCGCGCGCGTCGGGCGGCGCACGCCTGATGCCTGAGCCGACCGATGTCTGAGCCGACCGATGTCTGACCCCGGACCCAGTATGGGCGCGCGCCTGGCGGCGCTGCTGCGCCGCGACCGCGCAGAGCCACAGCCGGACGGCGACGCCCCCGCCGCCAGCGGCCTGCAGTCCGAGGCGATGCTGGCGCGCATGGCGGTGTTCGAGGGCCTGCGCGTGGACGACGTCATGGTCCCGCGCGCCGACATAGTGGCGCTGGAGGTCGACACCGCTTTGGGCGAGGCCGTGCGCGTCTTCGCCGAGGCCGCCCATTCTCGCCTGCCTGTCTATCGCGAGACGCTGGACGACCCCTTGGGCATGGTCCACCTGAAGGACCTGATCGGCGTGCTGGCGCCGGAGGAAGGCCGCTCTTGGCCCGCCGACCTCGCCAGCCGCCGGGTGCTGGAATCCACCCTCCGCCCCGTCCTCTACGCCCCGCCTTCGATGCGCGCGGTCGACCTCTTGCTGCGCATGCAGACCCGCCGCGTCCATATGGCGCTGGTGGTGGACGAATTCGGCGGCACCGACGGCCTGGTCACGCTGGAGGATCTGGTCGAGCCGATTGTCGGCGATATCGAGGACGAGCACGACCTGGCCGACGGCCCGCGCATCCGCTCGCGCGGCCCCCGCGCCTGGGAGGCCGACGCCCGCTGCGGCATCGAGGAGTTCGAGACCCTGGTCGGCCGCGAACTGGCGACCGAGGACGAGGATGAGGACGTCGAGACGCTGGGCGGTCTGGTCTTCACCATCGCCGGCCGCGTGCCCGAGCGCGGGGAGGTGATCTACCACCCCGCCGGGTTCGAGTTCGAGGTGGCCGAGGCCGACCCGCGCCGGGTCAAGCGGCTTCTGGTCCGCGAAACCGACGGGGCCGCGCCCGAACCGGACGACGGGTGACCGGCACGCGCGCCGGTGCGGCGAAAGGCGTGGCGCGTCTGCGCGCATGGGTGCTGAGTCTTTCCGGCTGGCGGGCCGGCGGCCTCGCCTTCCTTCTCGGCGCCTTCGGCGTGCTGGCCCAGCCGCCCTTCCATATCTGGCCCGCCATGATCGTCAGCCTGACCGGCCTGATCTGGCTGCTGGACGGCGGGGTGGGCCGGCCGCGCCCTGTGGCGGCCTGCGCCTTCCGCGCCTGGGCCTTCGGCTTCGGCTATTTCGCCGCCGGAATCTGGTGGATCGCCAACGCCTTCGTCGCCCGCGGCCCGGAATTCTATCCCCTGATCCCCTTCGCGGTGACGCTGGCCCCGGCGGGGCTCGCCCTGTTCTGGGCGGCGGCGGGGGCGGTCTGCGGCGCCTGGTGGCCGGCCTCGCCGCGCCGCATCGCGGTCTTCGCGCTGGCGGTGTTCGCGGTCGAATATCTGCGCGGCCATATCCTGACCGGCTTCCCGTGGCAGATGGCCGGCATGGCCTGGACGCCCGGCGGCCCGGTGGCCCAGGGCGCGGCCTGGATCGGCCTGTACGGGCTCAGCCTGGTCACCCTCTACGCCTTCGCCGCCCCGGCGGCGCTCTGGGGCCCGCCCGGCGCCGGGGGCGCCCGCGCGCCCTGGATGCGCGGCGCGCCGCTGGCCGTGGGCGCGGTGATGATCTGCGCCCTGTTCGGCGCGGGTCTGGGCCGGCTGGCCGACGCCGACCCGGCCCTGACCGATGTGCGCGTGCGTCTGGTCCAGGCCGCCATCCCGCAGGACCAGAAATGGCTGGCCGAGAACCGCGGCCTGGTCGCCGAGCGCTATCTGGACCTCACCGCCTGGCCGGACCTCGAATATGTCGATCTGGTGGTGTGGCCGGAGGCCGCCCTGCCGATCCTGTTCCCGGACAGCTATGGCGTCACGCTGGCGGCGCTGACCGATCTCCTGGCCGGGCGCGCCGCCCTGATGACGGGGGTCTACCGCTCCAGCCCCGGCGACGACGAATACCGCAACGCCCTGGCGGTGCTGGACTTTACCGGCGCCGGGCCGCGCATCGACGGCCTCTATGACAAGGTGAAGCTGGTCCCGTTCGGGGAGTTCACGCCGGGCGGCAAGCTGCTGACCTCGCTCGGCTTCCGCCTGCCCAACGCGGTGTCCGGCGGCTTTACGCCGGGCGAGGCCTCGGCGGTTCTGGAGACGGACGTCGCGCCGCCCTTCGCGCCGCTGATCTGCTACGAGATCATCTTCCCGCGCTTCATCCCGCGCGGCGACCGGCGTCCGCAATGGATGCTGAACATCTCCAACGATTCCTGGTTCGGCAATTCGGCCGGACCGCGCCAGCATTTCGCCCAGGCCCGCTTCCGCGCGATCGAGGAGGGCCTGCCGGTGATTCGTTCGGCGTCGGGTGGTATATCGGGCGCCATCGACGCTTATGGCCGCGTCCGGGCCGAACTGGCCCCCGGCGAGCCGGCCGTTCTCGACACTGCAATTCCTGTCGCTGGCGCTGTAACATTTTACAGCAGATACGGGGATTTGGCCTCCCTCTTGCTTTGTGTCGCCCTTGTGTTGATGGCGACGAATATGCGCGCCATCGCGCCGCGCTCGGTCTTGACGACGCGGCGTTTGGACCCCTGATAGGCCCCCTTATACCGGGCCAACGAGAACAAAAGTGGACGATAACGAACCTAACCCCGTAGACCGTCATGTCGGCGCGCGTGTGCGTTTGCGTCGCAAGATGTTGAAGATGAGCCAGGAGACGCTGGGCGAGTCGCTCGGCGTCACGTTCCAGCAGGTTCAGAAATATGAACGCGGCGCCAACCGCATCGGCGCCTCGCGCCTGTGGCGCACCGCCCAGGTCCTGCAGGTGCCCGTCGGGTACTTTTTCGAGGGCCTGTCGGTGGCTCAGAGCGGCGCCCAGGGCTTCGCCGAGGACGACCAGACCCCGCTGGTATACGATTTTATCGCCAGCCCGGAGGGCGTCGCCCTGGCCAGCGCGTTCGGCCAGATTTCGGACCCGCAGGTGCGCAAGCGCGTGCTCGAACTGGTCCGCGCCCTGGCGTCCGAAAACGAGGCCGGCGACGGGGGCTGATTAACCCTCCCTTGTCATCGCGAGCAATATCGGCTTCTGTCCGGCGCCGGCGGACGGCCCCGTCCGTCGTTTCGCATTTTCTGATCGTAAACCCGGAGCAGCTGTATGAGCCGCGCGTCCTATATTTTCACCAGCGAAAGCGTATCCGAAGGCCACCCCGACAAGGTTTGTGACCGCATTTCCGACGAAATCGTGGACGCCTTCTTCCGCGAGGCTGAAAAAGCCGGCTGGAACCCGAAGGACGTCCGCGTCGCGGCGGAAACCCTCTGCACGACCAATCGCGTCGTGATCGCGGGCGAGACCCGCGGCCCCGAGGCGGTCGACGCCGACATGGTCGAGGGCCTGGCCCGCGACGCCATCAAGGACATCGGCTACGAACAGGACGGCTTCCACTGGAAGAACGCCAAGGTCGACGTTCTCCTGCACGCCCAGTCCGCCCACATCGCCCAGGGCGTCGACTCCGGCGGCAACAAGGACGAAGGCGCCGGCGACCAGGGCATCATGTTCGGCTACGCCTGCAAGGAAACGCCGGAGCTGATGCCCGCTCCGATCCAGTTCTCCCACCGCATCCTGAAGCTGATGGCCGACGCCCGCCACAGCGGCAAGGAGCCGGAACTGGCCCCCGACGCCAAGAGCCAGTGCACCGTCCAGTACGAAAACGGCAAGCCGGTCCGCGTGACCTCCATCGTCGTTTCCACCCAGCACAACAGCGAAGCGTCGGAATCCGACGACATCCGCGCCATCGTCGAGCCCTATGTGCGCGAAGCGCTGCCGGGTGACCTGATCGACGCCAAGACCGAATGGCACATCAACCCGACCGGCAAGTTCGTGATCGGCGGGCCGGACGGCGACGCGGGCCTGACGGGCCGCAAGATCATCGTCGACACCTATGGCGGTGCAGCCCCCCATGGCGGCGGTGCCTTTTCCGGCAAGGACCCGACCAAGGTGGACCGTTCGGCAGCCTATATCACGCGCTACCTGGCGAAGAATATCGTCGCTGCGGGTCTCGCTACAAAGTGCACCATTCAGCTTGCCTATGCTATCGGCGTTTCGGAGCCGCTTTCGCTCTATGTCGATACCCATGGCACCGGCAAGGTGGCTGACGACAAGATCGAGGACGCGATCCGCTCGATTGGCAAGTTGGGCGGCCTGACCCCGCGCGCGATCCGCACGCATTTGGGCCTCAACAAGCCGATCTATCGCAAGAGCGCGGCCTATGGCCATTTCGGTCGCAAGGCGGAAGGCGACTTCTTCCCCTGGGAACGCACCGATCTGGTCGATGATCTGAAGGCGGCGCTGGCCTGATCGAATGACCCGAAAAGCCCTTCCCCAGTGGGGAAGGGTTGGGATGGGCGTTCCACCTATCAGGCGTCGAGCCCCCCTCCCTCCCCAAAGGGAGGGGAGTTCCATTCTAGCCTTCGACAGGTGCAGCCCGCGTGCTCGCCAGGTCCTGCGCATAGCTACGCGCGGCGAGCAGATAGTGTGCGCCTGCCCAGACATAGAGCGCGCCGGTAATTGCCATGGCTATGGTCAGCCCCTGCACTGGTCCGTTGCTGACCGCCAGCCCATCGCTAAGATAGCCGAGCAGGACCGGCCCCAACCCGCTGGCAATGCCATAAACCACATTTAGCACTGCGGAACAGGTCGCCCGCATGCGCGGATGCATCAAATTTTGTAGCGAAGCGAAGGTGATGCCGAGATATCCGAAATTGAGGAAGGTCGCGACGCTGATCAGCCCCAGCAGCAAGGGCAGCTCCTCGCGCGTGATGGCGAATGCATATATGGGGCCGCCGATGAGCAGGCACACGGCCGGGACCAGCGCATAGGCAGCGGGGTTCTTCGCGCCCAGCCTGTCACCCAGCATGCCACTGACGATCACCGATATGGCCGCGGGTGCGCTGGCGATCAGGCCCGAGTATAAACCTGCCTCCGCCAGCCCCACGTCGAAGCGGCGGATCATCAGCGAGGTGAAGAAGTAGTTGAGCCCGAAGCCGAGCATGGCGGCAAAGGCCGAGCCAATCACCAGATTGCGCGCGCTTGGCAGGGCAAACAGGCGCTTGAGCACTTCGGTAGCGGGCGGGACCTCTTCGCCATCGTCGCTTGCGGCCAGCACATCATGTGCCCCGCGCTTGGGTTCCGCGACAAGGAACCACGCCAAAGCCGCCAGCAACACGCCTGGCAGGGCGGCGATCAGGAAGGTGAAGCGCCAGTTATATTCCTGCGCGATCCATCCCCCGCCGACAAAACCGACAAAGGCACCGATGGGCGGTGCGAGCATCAGGACCGAGATGGCGAGGCCGCGCTTGTTGGCGGGGAAATAGTCCGAGATGACCGATTGCAAGCTGGGCAGGCCTATTGCTTCGCCCAACCCCACCCCCATGCGTGCCAGCAGCAGATTGATCCATCCGCCCGCCCATCCACACAATGCCGTCGCACCGGACCATAGAAGCGTGCCAACCGAAATCAGCGACAGTCGCCGGACTCTTTCGGCAAAGCGCGCCACCACCAGGCCGACGCCGATATTGAGCACTGTGAAGGCCATCGCCATGAGCGAGACCTGTCCGTCGGTCAGGCCGAACTCGGTCTTGATCGGTTCGACCAGCACATTGACCACGATCCTGTCGATAAAGCCGATCGTGCTGATCGCGGTCAGGATAATGAGCGCCAGCCAGGGCGAATTACGGCGCATGTTCATATTGTGAAGCCCTCTCCCTTTGCGCCAGAATAGCCGCGCCATTGGAAAGGGGAACAGAAAATCGCGGTCAGTCGCCGACCGGCGCAGACTCGCCCTCTTGTCGCGGCGCGAAGATGATCGGAATGCCCTTGGCCGAGCGCAAGGTAACGCGGTTGATCGGCTCTGGCTTTGGCCCTTCGGGATAGGACAGGATGAAATTCTGCAGGATTGTTCCCAGCACGAGCATGGCCTCCTGGTTGGCGAAGCCCGCGCCGATGCACATCCGCGGCCCTTTGCCGAATGGAAGATAGGCGTGGCGGCAAGCTTGGGCCTGTTCGGGGTCTGCGAAGCGTTCCGGCTGGAAGGCGTGCGGGCAGGGGAAATTGTTGACGTTGCGCTGGATCAGCCAGGGGGAGACGGCGACGATCGAACCTGGCTTCATCTGCTTCTTGCGCATCACCGTGGGCTCGGTGATTTCGCGGAGGAAGAAGCTCAGGGGAGGATAGAGGCGCAAGGTCTCGCGGAATGTATCGCGCAGCGTGTCCGCCGTCTTGAGCGTTTCGAAACTCATCGGCTCCTCGCCGATCTCTGTCCTGATGGCCTCCTGCAGGTCCGGACATTCGGATAGCAGGTAAAGCCCCCAGGCCATGGCACTGGCGGCGGTCTCGTGCCCGGCGAGGAAGACTGTCGAGACCTGGTTGATGATCTGCTGCAGGTCGAATGGTTCGCCGGTCTCCGGGTGCCGTGCTTCCAGTAGAGACCGGAGGATATCGGGCGGGCCGGCATCGCCCTTTTCATGATAGGCGTAAAAGCGCTTCTCGACGATGGGCCTGAATTCGGCGTGGATGCGGCCGGCGGTGGAATAGGCCTTGCGGCGCATGCCGAACAGCGGGAAGCCGTAAAGCACCATGACAGAACCGGGCTGGACCAGCTTCTGGTAGGCGGCAAAGGCATCATAGATGCGGCGCGATCCTTCCTTGTCGAGTTCCTGCGAAAAGATCGTGCGGTAGATGATGTCCGCCGCCACATGCGTCATCAGCGGTTCGACCATCGCGGGCTTGGAGAGGTCGAGTCCGCGCATGTGCGTGACCAGATCGTCCACTGCCTGTTTCATCACCGGGAATATGCGCTTCAAGCCAGCCGCCGCGAAGGCGGGGTGCACCATCTTGCGCTGCTCGTCCCAATCCTTGCCGATGGCCGAAAACACGCTGTTGCCGATCAAGGGATCGAGCATTTGCCGCAGGAATTTGTGCTTGGGATAGGTGCCCTTGCGATCATACATGATCTCGTTGACCAGCCCCAGCTCGTTGACGATGAAGAAATCGAGCTTGGGCAACCGCACGTCGCCCATCTTCATCGTATAGCTCTTCTCGAACAGCACATGGATCGAGCTTTTCCACCCCGTGAGGAAGCGCTTGACCGCCTTGGCCTTGCTCTTGAGCGGTTCGGGATAGGGCGGGATGAAGATCGTTCAATCCTTCGCGTTTTCAAATGCCGCGATCGAGGCAGAAAGGGGTTCTCCGCAGCTTGTAACGCGCAGGTAGTCGAGTGGCGAGATGCGATCGAAAGTGCGCAAATATTCGAAATGCACCTCGTACTTGTTGCGTCGGCGCTGGTTATAGGTCGCCGGATCGCAATATTTGAACCAGCGCGGCGAGAGCACGTGTTGCTCGGGGCGATGGTCGGTTGCGCAGGTGACGCATGGATCGACCAGCGGGATGCAGGCTCCGTCGGTGAGCGAGCCGAGGTCGAGCCAGAGGAAGTTGCCCATCGCCACGTCTTCCAGCACGGCGCGGAACGGCTTGGCATCGCCGCGAATGCCCACCAGCGGAATGCAGGAGCCCAGCGTCATCAGCGCGAAGTTGTCGGGCATCTTGCCCTTATGCTTGGCCAACAAGCGCTGCATGATCGGCATGGCCAAGATCGAGCCATTGCTGTGGGTGACGACCAGCACCTCGTCCCAATCCTCATCAAGCGCCTTTTCGATCGTCTCGGCCATGGAAGCGACACGTGCATCCAAATGCGGAATCTCTTCGCCGCGCGCATAGCGATCGTTGAAGATGACGAAGCGCAGCAGCCACAGGCTCTGGATATAGCGCGCAGCGAAATAGCTGATGCCTGCGCCCAGGATAATTGCGATCAGAGGGCCTGCCACCAGCCAGATCAGGCTGATAAGTATGATTGGCAGGATGACCACCGAGAGCGCCGGGTAATAGAAGGCAATGAAGGTGCCCATGGGGATGTGGCGCGCATATTTGCCCCATTCCCATCCCCAGCTGAAAGAGAGGGTGGAGGCGATAGCGCCCCAGAACAGTCGCAAGGGGTTTTTGTCCCATGTGGCGCGGATTACATCGTTCCAGCCCAGGGCGGTAAACTCGGTTTCAACCTCATCGGTCTTGTTGGCGACTGTCCAGCTGGTATTGCCCGCGTCGTCCTGTTCTCGTTTGCTGACAGCAATGTCCTTGCCGGTATTGGCGGCATAGATGCTCGCCTGTTCGCCATAGAGCTGGTGGTAGAAGCGCGCACCGCGCGGATCATAACCGCTGAGGTAGAAGATCTTTCGCCTGAAATTCGCCACGTCTGCCCCCCTGTCGCCGTTACTCGGCGGGCGTCGCGGATGGAGAGTTGCTGTCACCGCCATGTTGCGCCGCCCACTCGTCGAGGCGACGGTCCATGGTCGCAAACCACAAAGGCGGCACTAGCGCCATCAGGAACATGGTGGCGTAGCCATGCGGTAGCTGCGGCGCTTCGGCATTGTGGCGCAGGCGATAATAGGGGCGGCGCGAAAAGCTGTGATGGTCCGAATGGCGGCCGAGGTTGAAGATGTTGAGATTGGTCACCAGCACGCTGGTGTCCCAGCTATGCGCGGGGCCGGGTGCTTCATAGCGCCCATTGGCCAATTGCTTGCGCTGCAACCCGTAATGCTCGAGGTAGTTTATACCTTCGAGCAGCACGATGGCTATCGCCCCCTGCAGCAAGGCGAGCTTGAAGGCGACCGGGCCCAATCCGGCAGAGATACCCGCCAGCACGAGCACGATGAGGACATAGGCGACCAGCACCGGAACGGGCCGCAGCTTGATCGCGCTGATAAGGCCGCCGACGATCGAACGCGGCACAAAGAAATAGAAGTTCTCTCCGCGTCGGGCGGTGGCGGGATCGGCGGGTGTGGCGAAGCGGGGGTGATGGCCCAGCACATGCTCGACACAGAAATGCGGGTAGATCGCGGCGGACATGAGCACCCATGCCAGCAGCCTGCGCGGACGGTCTTCACGGTGCATCAGCTCATGCGCGACGACGATCCCGACATATCCCGTCATGATGCCCGTGCTGATCGTAAGGCCGGCAAACTCCCATCCGGTGAGCGACCTTGTGCTTGCCAGCCACAAGACTCGCGCAAGGACTGCGAGCGTGACGAGCCCGGCAATGACGGGAGCAGCTTCGTATCCGCGCTCCCTGCCGGGGGTGATGTTCTTCAGCGCATTGGCAGATGGCCAGCGCGACGTGCCCAGCCAGCGTTCCAGAAAGGGCGTGCACAGGAAGGACAGGATCGGAATGATCCAGTAGCCGACACCGCCAATACGCGTGCCCAGCAACAGCAGCAGCGCGATGGGAATGCTCAGGAAATAGCCAATCGGATGACGCATGCGGGACGGTTAGGCTACGTGGCTCAAAAGGGGCAAGGCTTTTCCGGTCATTGGCTGTGCAGATAAGGCGAATTCAGGACGATGCGCGAAAATCCGCCGTGATCCTGCCTGCAACGCCGACCTCGTCCTCATGGCTTGTCTCGCGCCAGGTTTCGGCCAGCGCCTCTGTCTCCCATTGCTGCATGGCGGGATGATGGAGCACATGATCGACCCAAGACTGGCCGCGCGCGACATCCAGGCTGAATGTTCGCACGCGAAAGGCTACGGGTGCGAAGAAGGCGTCCACGGCGGTAAAATCGGGTCCTGCCAGCCACGGGCCGCCGAAGCGCTGCAGCCCTTCCTCGAAGATCTCGCGAATGCGCGCTACGTCCTTGGCGAGGGCAGCATCATGCAGTGGCATTTCCACGCGCACGCCGACATTCATCGGGCATTGGTTGCGCAATGCTGCAAAGCCGCCATGCATTTCGGTCACGGCGCACATGGCGAATGCGCGCGCTGCTTCATCGCTCGGCCACACATGTTCATGGCGTTCGGCAAGATAGAGCGTGATGCCCAGCGAATCCCAGACCGTGCGATCGCCGTGAAGCAAGGTCGGCACCTGGCCTGTGGGTGAGAAGGTACGGAATTCGTCCCAGTTCACCGGCTTGGTGAAAGGTTCGATCCGATCGGCAAAAGGAATATTCAGCGCCCTCATCAGCAGCCAAGGGCGCAAGCTCCAACTCGAATAATTCCTGTTCGCCGTGATCAGCGTGTAATCTGCTGCCATCGCATCAGCTTACATAATTGGCGGTCGTCTTTGCAGCCACCTCCTCTGCCGTCACGCCCGGAGCCAGTTCGACGAGCTTGAACGGGGAGCTGTGATCCTCGCGCTGGAACACGCAGAGGTCCGTGATGATCATGTCGACCACGTTCTGGCCAGTCAGCGGGAGGGTGCATTCGGGGATGAATTTGGGATCGCCGTGCTTGCTGGTGTGTTCCATCACCACGATGATCTTCTTCACCCCCGCGACCAGATCCATCGCGCCGCCCATGCCCTTCACCATCTTGCCGGGGATCATCCAGTTGGCGATATCGCCTTTCTCGGAGACCTCCATCGCGCCCAGCACGGTCAGGTCGATATGCCCGCCGCGGATCATGGCGAAGCTGGCGGCGCTGTCGAAATAGGCCGAGTGCGGCAGTTCGCTGATGGTCTGCTTGCCGGCATTGATCAGATCGGCATCCACCTCGTCGGGGTAAGGGAAGGGGCCGATGCCGAGCATGCCGTTCTCGCTCTGCAGCGTCACCTGCATGCCTTCTGGAATCTGGTTGGCGACGAGCGTCGGAATGCCGATGCCAAGGTTGACGTAGAAGCCGTCTTCAAGCTCCTGCGCCGCGCGGGCAGCCATCTGGTTACGGTCCCAAGGCATCAATTGGACTCGGTTGCGAAGTTCAGCACGATGAACTCGTATTCGCCGTGGTCAATATCTCCGTCTCCATCCTCATCGTAATATGCGACGAGGTAGAGCGGGTCTCTTTGCTCTTCGATTCTTACTGTGATCCACCTGTTCGCTTCGTCGCGATAGGATAATGCACTGACGAAGAAGACGTGCCTGTCGGGATCGGGGCCGAGCCGCATGCCGCTCAGGTGATGGTGCCCTCGGAGGTTGAGAGTGAGATGTCCGGAACTTGCTGCGGTGTCGGCCATTCCGGTGCCAGGGCCGAAGAAGGGAGGCTTCTCGAATTCGTTCGACTGGCCGGGGCTGGTCTTGCGCTGAAATGTCTCAAAGATCGAGGTGTCGTTCCATGCTGCAAGCCAATAGGTGTCATCCGCGCTGCGCGTCGGGAAGACTATCGTGAATGGTTTGCGCGCCAGTTCGACCTGGGTGGTGAGGGTGTCGATATTGGCCAGCGGCACTTCGCTTCCTTCCTCGACGAAACGTAGCGCAAGCCAGGGCGTATGGATGACTCGGACCGGTGCTTCCTGCGCAAGGGTTGGTGCGGGGTTGCCGGTCGCCAGCAGTGCGGCGAGCAACAGAATCAGCCATTTCGAAAGTTTGCTTTTCACGCCGTCAGCCTTTCTCTGGTCGTGCGGAACTCGATCTTCTTGTCATAGGGCGCGCCAATGATCATGCGCTGCACATAGACGCCGGGCAGGTGGATGCAGTCAGGATCTAGCGATCCGGCGGGGACAACCTCTTCCACCTCGACAACGCAGGCCTTGCCACAGGTCGCAGCGGGCAGGTTGAAATTGCGCGCGGTCTTTCGGAAAACGAGGTTGCCCGTCTCGTCCGCCTTCCACGCCTTGACGATGGCGAGGTCGGCAAAGATGCCGCGTTCGAGGATGTAGTCCTCTCCGTCGAAACTCTTCACTTCCTTGCCTTCGGCCACCTGCGTGCCGACACCGGTCTTGGTGTAGAAGCCGGGGATGCCCGCGCCGCCAGCGCGCATGCGTTCGGCCAAAGTGCCTTGCGGGCAGAACTCCACTTCCAGCTCTCCGGATAAGAACTGCCGCTCGAACTCCTTGTTCTCGCCGACATAGGAGCTGATCATCTTCTTCACCTGCTTCGTGCGCAGCAGCATGCCGATGCCTTCATTGTCGATCCCTGCATTGTTGGAAGCAAAGGTCAAACCCTTTACCCCGCTGTCGCGAATGGCGGTCAGCAGCCGCTCGGGAATGCCGCACAGGCCGAACCCGCCCGCCGCGATCAGCATGTCATCGCTCAGTAGGCCTTCCAGCGCGGCTTCGGCAGAGGGATAGAGCTTTTGCATTTGGACTGATTCTCCTGTCGTCCCGGGACGCTCAATATATAGGCCGGGCTGCAATGCATAACCTTTCTAGCAGATTAATGCAGTGCAACATAGAGCCTCGAATGTGAGCGCTAACTTTGTCGACCTATACATTGTTCCAAAATACCGGCAATAATAACGCGTGATATCAATATCATGCAGATTGGTGCAAAATTCGCAACAAAGGTTGCGCTTTTCGCACTTGCGAAATGGATGCCGTTCCCGCATATCGAACCTGCCTTTCAGGCATCCTCTCCCAAAACTTTTCAGGCCCGGTTTTCGAACCGGGCCTTTTCTTTTGCCGCTTCCACGCTTCTTACTAGCTCACCAGCTTCGGACAGCTTGCCCCATTCGGCTTGCAGATTGTCGGTGGTCGGCCTGCATTCGTGCCGAAAAGTTCTTTGCAATCCAT
>ENA-ORCV01000692-ORCV01000692.1-marine-metagenome-genome-assembly--contig:-NODE-692-length-16834-cov-2.799188_pt1 | contig 16834 bp, 20 predicted proteins | sample MGYA00237779_ERZ508509 | MGnify/ENA primary metagenome ERZ508509 (study PRJEB26180, sample SAMN06268772) | marine metagenome | isolation source: Bioluminescent Bay, La Paraguera, Puerto Rico | place... | reverse complement strand
AGGCCAACGCGCTGCACCGCATCGGCTTTCCCGAGCACGTCCGCCTCGCCTGTCAGATCCGGCCCAGCGAGCCGCTGTCGGTGGCGCCGCTGTTGTCGCCGCACGCGACACCGGCCGACGGACGGCGTCCGGGTCATCTGCTTGGGCGCGAGCAGCTCGTAACGGTGCTGTTCGTCGATCTGCGCGGGTCGACCGGGCTCGGCGAGGCGCGCCTGCCCTTCGACACGCTGTTCATTCTCAACCAGTTCTTCGCCGAGATGATCCGCGCCCTCCGCGACACCGGCGGGCACTATTCGAACTTCACCGGCGACGGGCTGATGGCGCTTTACGGGCTGTCGGGTTCGGCGGAAGACGGCTGCCGCCGCGCGCTGCGCGGGGCCGGCGAGATGCTGGCGCGTCTGGAGGCGCTCAACGAAACGCTGAAGAACGACCTTCGCGAGCCGCTGCGCATCGGAATCGGCATTCATACCGGCGAGGCAATCGTCGGCGAGATGGGACCGCCGGATGCGCGCACGGTGTCGGCGATCGGCGATACCGTGAACACCACGGCGCGGCTCGAAGGCCTGTCGAAGGACCTTGGCAAGACGATCGTCGTGTCCGAGGACACGATCCGCCACGGCAACATCGCGCTTCCAGGCGTCAAACCGGTGCAGCGCACTGTGCGCGGCCGTCAGAAGGCCATCGACGTCTACGCGACGGATACCATCCCGGCCGACATTCTGTAGCCGGCCGGGCGACCGGTCAGTGCAGGTTCAGCCACTCGCGGGCCGCGCGCTGGGCGTCGGCGATCTGGGCCGGCGTCATCTCGACGGCGATTTCCTGCCGGTAGCGAGCCGCACCGGGGTGCCCCTTCATCGCCGCAATATTGAACCACTTGTGCGCGTCGACCAGGTTCGGCTCGACCGTGCGGCCGGTCGAGTACATCATGCCGAGCCGAAACAGAATGTCGCCGGTCGCAGCGCCTTGCGCCAGTCCGGCCTCTTCGTAGTTCTGGATCTCAAAGCGGGCCATTGTCCCGTCTCCCTCAGTCTCTACAAGTCGAATGTCCCTGGGACCTTTCAAGGGCCCCGAAGTCGTTTGACGGCCTCCACCGTCGATGACTGAGCGTGACGTGGTCGCTTGAATCCGACGTAAAGGATTTGACTTAATTTTCGGCGAAAAATGTCCGAATACTTGGTAAATTCAGATTGCGTTAGCCAATTAAGCCCCCGGATTCGCGCATTTTTGGAAAGCGTCGCAAAATAGGACGCCGACAAACGTTTACCCGGCTTTCACCCTGACTCCATCCGTTCGCGGCATTCTTGCCCCTGTGGCCCGGCTCGAATAGCGTCGGGGACAGGCGTACCGGGGGGCGTACCAGGAGGCATACCGGCGCCGGGACGAGGCACCGGTTGTCGCGACCAAAGAAGGGCTTCGGGAGGAACTCATGAATTATCGCGGTCCGGTCGCATCCCTGTTCGTTGTGCTGGCCCTGCTTGTCGCCGCTGCCACGCCCGCCACCGCCGATCCGTCCGGCACGTGGCTGACCCAGTCAGGCGACACCAAGGTCCATATCGCCCGCTGCTCGAATTCCTATTGCGGAACGATCGTGTGGCAGAAGACACCCAGCAACGACACCAAGAACCCCGATCCGGCCAAACGCAGCCGGCCGCTCGTCGGCGTGCAGATGATCCACGGCATGACGGCGTCGGGCGCCAACCAGTGGAGCGGCCAGCTCTACAATCCGCAGGACGGCAAGACCTACACCGGCAAGCTGAGCCTGGAGGGCGGCGACAGGATGAAGCTGTCCGGCTGCGTGATGGGCGGCCTGTTCTGCAAGAGCCAGACCTGGACCAAATCGAACTGAGGCCTAGGCCGCAGCGCGATCGGCTGCGGCCCGGAAGGCATTCACGGTCTCGCGCAGGCCGCGATTTAGCGGCTTGTCGCTGCGCAAGACCAATCCGAACCTGCGGGAGAGGTGCGGCGACAGCGGGCGCACGGCGATCGGCGACTGGCCAAGCGCACCCCGGAACGCCACGCGCGGGATGATCGCGCAGCCGAGCCCCGCGCCGACCATTTCCTTGATCACCTCGGTATTCGGCAGCTCCATCGACGGCCGTTTCGTGTAGCCCTCGCGCAGGAACCAGTCGTCGATGATCCGGTGGGTCTGCGAGCCGGGGGCGTGCTGCAGGAAGGGCCGTTCGGCCAGGTAGTCCGGTGTTATCCGGTCCGGAAGGTCCGGCTGGCCGGCCGGCGCGACGGCGACGAACGAGTCGTCGAACAGGGGCGTCACGTCGAACATCCGCCCGGACACCGGCAGGGTGACAAGGCCGATGTCGATCGCGTTGTCCTCGACCTGTCGCAGGATGTCGGCGGCATTGGCCGTATGCACGACCACTTCGAGCGTCGGAAATCGCTCGCGGAGGTCCTTGAGGATCGGCGGCAGCAGGTAGATGCTGACCGTCCCGCTGGTGCCGATCCGCACGCGCCCGACGACACCGGCGGCATGCGGCACCATGCTGTCGACCGCCGCGCTGACCGCTGCTTCGATCTGCCTGGCGCGGTCGACGAGTTCCGCACCGGCATTGGTGGGAACCGCCCGCTTGCCGACACGCTCGATCAGCTTCACGCCGAGCCGCCGCTCGAGCTGCTTCACCTGCAGGCTGATCGCCGGCTGGGTCAGCCCGGCGCGCTCGGCGGCTGCGGTAAAACTGCCCAGTTCGACCACGTCCACGAAGGCCTGAAGCTGGTCGAGGCTGAATCCGCGCATGCCAAAGTTTTCCTTATGCTTCGCATAATGAACCGAATCTACACTAATGATTTGGATTGCGCGACCTTACGGCACCCTGACGCACACAAGGCTGCGGAGGCCCGTTATGGACATTACCGACCTGAAGACACTTGCACAGCGGCTGGCCACGGAGCTTGGCCACTATCTGACCGGATCGCCGAACTCGCGCCTGCGGCAGATGGAGATGTTGCGGTGCCTGGACGATCGTCAGCTTGCCGATATCGGGCTCAAGCCCGAGGACGTCCGCCTGGTCGAGACGGGCCTGTTCGACGCGCCTTCCGGCGCCCGCAACGACTTCGCGCGGACGCCGGATTTCGCGAGGTTCTGAGACGCCGGGTCAGCCGGCCCGCTGGCCGAACAGGATCTTCTGGGCGTCCTTGTCGTCGGCGAGGTTCATGCGCTTTTCCTCGCCGACCTTCATCGCCCGTTCGACCGCGGGCCGCGCAAGCAGCATGTCGAGCCAGCGCCGGAAGTGCGGGAACTTAGAGACATCGACGCCCTGGCGCTCGTAGCCGCGCGTCCAGGAAACGATCGCCATGTCGGCGATGGAGTAGTCGCCGGCGATGAATTCGCGGCCCTCGAGCCGCTTGTTCAAGACGCCGTAGAGCCGGTCGGCCTCGTCCTCGTAGCGCTTGATCGCATAGGGGATCTTCTCCGGCGCGTAGTTGCGGAAATGGTGGTTCTGGCCGAGCATCGGTCCAAGCCCGCCCATCTGCCACATCAGCCATTCCTCGACCTCGACGCGCGCACGTTCCTCGGTCGGGTAGAACAGGCCGGTCTTGCGGCCGAGATACTGCAGGATCGCACCCGACTCGAAAACGGAGATCGGCTTACCGCCCGGCCCGTCCGGATCGATGATTGCCGGCATGCGGTTGTTCGGCGAGAACGCCAGGAAAGACGGCTCAAACTGCTCGCCCCGGCCGATATTGACGTATTTCACCTCGTAGGGAAGGCCCGCTTCCTCAAGGAAAATGGTGATCTTCCAGCCGTTCGGCGTAGGCCAGTAGTAGAGCTCGATCGGTTTCGACATTGTGCCGGCGCTTCCTCTTTTCCCTGCCGGCACACGGCCGGCCCCCAACAATTCGAAGCCATATGTCGCGTCAGCGGTACGGCGGCAAGTCCGCTGCGGCGTGTCGGCTAGTCGACGACGTAGCCGCCAGCGCGCGACAGCCGGCGTTCGGCCTCGGCGGCCACGCTCCGGACGATATCTCCGGCCGGCGCGATTTCGCGGATCAGCCCGACACCCTCACCGACGATGACGCCGGCATTGTCCGCATCGCCGCTGGCAAGCGCCTGCTGATAGCCCGCTTCCTCGGCGTCGACGGCGGCCCGCAGCGCCTCCTCGTTGCCGTGCCAGCGGTCGATGAAGCCGTTCTGCAGCACGCGGATCAGGTAGTCAGCAGGCCAGTCCTTGCGGCGGATGATGTCGACGGTCGAGGTCTGCAGGGTGGCATCGCCCGACGCGGCGACAGCGGCGGCATGCAGGCCGGAGGCCACCAGCGCCTCCTCCGAGGCCCAGAACCGCGACCCCATCAGAACGCCGTCGGCGCCGAGCATCAGGGCGGCGGCAAGACCGCGCCCATCGATAATACCGCCAGCGGCAAGCACGAGGGTGTCGGGCGATTCGGCCTGACACAGATCGACGATCTCGGGCACCAGCGGCAGCGTCGCCCGGCTTGCGGCATGGCCGCCGGCCTCCGTCCCCTGCGCGACGATGATGTCGGCACCCGCTGCGATCGCCTCGCGGGCCCGGGCGAGCGTCTGGACCTGGCAGATGAGCGTGACGCCGGCGTCCCTGATCTTCGCCGCGAACGGGCGCGGATCGTCGAAAGACAGCATCACCGCAGCCGGCGCGCGGGCGAGCACCGCATCGAGAACCGCGGGATTCTTCGCCATCGACCAGGTGATGAAACCGCAGCCGATCCGCGCGTTGCCGGCCTCGCGGAACTGGGTATCGATCCAGTCAGCATCGCCGTAGGCGCCGCCGATCAGGCCGAGGCCGCCGGCGGTGCTGACCGCAGCCGCAAGCTTCCCGCCCGCGGCCATCGCCATAGGCGCCGAGATAATCGGATGTGCGATGCCGAGGCGCTCGGTCAAGCGGGTTTTCAGGGCCATGCGGCTACTCGATCCCGAGCTTCTTGCGGACCAGTTCGTTGACCGCCTGCGGATTGGCCTTGCCGCCGGTCGCCTTCATGACCTGGCCGACAAACCAGCCGGCCATGTTCGGCTTCTCCCTGGCCTGCTCGGCCTTGTCGGGATTGGCGGCCAGCACCTCGTCGACGGCGGCTTCGATCGCGCCTGTGTCGGTGACCTGCTTCATGCCGCGGGCCTCGACGATCTCGCGCGGATCGCCGCCCTCGGTGAATACGATCTCGAAGAGTTCCTTGGCGATCTTGCCGGAAATCACCTTTTCGCCGATCAGGTCAATTATGGCGCCGAGCTGGTCCGCCGAGACGGGGCTGTCCTCGATCGCCGTGCCGGCCTTGTTGAGTGCGCCAAGCAGATCGTTGATCGTCCAGTTGGCGGCAAGCTTGGCATCGCGGCCGGCGGCGACCTTTTCGTAGAAATCGGCGGTCTCGCGCTCGGCGACGAGGATGCTCGCGTCATAGGGTGTGATACCGAAGTCGGCGATCAGCCTGGCCTTCTTGTCGTCGGGAAGTTCCGGCAGGTCGGCGGCGATCCCGTCGACCCAGGCTTGCGTCAGCTCCAGCGGCAGCAGGTCGGGATCGGGGAAGTAGCGGTAGTCGTGCGCCTCCTCCTTGGAGCGCATCGAGCGGGTTTCGCCGTTCTTCGGGTCGAACAGGCGGGTTTCCTGGTCGATCGTGCCGCCGTCCTCGATGATGTCGATCTGGCGCCGGGCCTCGTATTCGATGGCCTGGCCGATGAAGCGGATCGAATTGACGTTCTTGATCTCGCAGCGCGTGCCGAGCGGGTCGCCGGGCTTGCGGACCGACACGTTCACATCGGCGCGCAGCGAACCCTCTTCCATATTGCCGTCGCAGGTGCCGAGATAGCGCAGGATCGTCCGCAGCTTGGTGACATAGGCGCGCGCTTCCTCGGACGACCGGATATCGGGCCTGGAGACGATCTCCATCAGCGCGACGCCCGACCGGTTGAGGTCGACATAGGACTTCGAGGGATGCTGGTCGTGCAGGCTCTTGCCGGCGTCCTGTTCTAGGTGGATGCGTTCGATTCCGACCTGGATCTGCTCGCCGTCCAGCATGTCGACGAGCACGACGCCCTCGCCCACGACCGGAAACTGGTACTGCGAGATCTGATAGCCCTGGGGCAGGTCGGGATAGAAGTAGTTCTTGCGGTCGAAGACGCTGCGCAGGTTGATCTCGGCCTTCAGCCCGAGACCGGTGCGCACCGCCTGTTCGACGCAGAACTCGTTGATCACCGGCAGCATGCCGGGCATCGCCGCATCGACCAGCGACACATGGCTGTTGGGGTCGCCGCCGAACTCGGTCGAGGCGCCGGAAAACAGCTTGGACTTCGAGGAGACCTGGGCATGGACTTCCATGCCGATCACCACTTCCCAGGCGCCGGTCATGCCGTCGATCAGCTTCGCCTTGGAGACGTCGCGCACAACTTCGTTCATCGTCCTGCAATCCGTTGGAATTTCGTCGGGCTCCTTCTAGACCAGTTGGCGGCAAAAAGGGAGGGCGCAATGGGCGCCATGCCCGTATCGATGATCCGGTCCCGGGCGCGACGACTCCGTCGCGCGAACCACACCGCACCGTTCCGCCGTGTAGCCTTGGGTCCCGGCTCAAGGCCGGGACACGCGGTTTGTCGTGTAGCGATGCCGCGCTTCACGCGACTGCTTGCGCCCCGGACTTGCGATAAGGCGCAGCCTGAGAAACACGATCAGCCTCGTGCCCCGGACATGATCCGGGGTCCAGAGCAACGGTGGCGGCGTACACGGATGAAAGTGCCAGACTGCACCGCCTCCCGGCGCTCGACCTCGCGCGTTCGGCTCCTGCGAAAGCGATGCTTTCGCTGCCGCTCACGCGGCACCCCCGGCGCTCGACTTTGGGTCCCGCGCGTTCGTCGCTCGAAATGCTGCGCATATCGTCGGCGCCCCTTGGCGCCGACCGCTCCTCACCCCATCGGCGAAACGCCGAACAGCCACTGATGCAGGAACAGGAGGAACACGACGTAGAGCGTTGCACCGACCACCAGCGCGATGATGTCGTTGGCCGGCGCCGGTGCGAGGCCAGGGGCGTCGGACGCCGCCGCAGGCCGGCGCTTGACCGAAATCCGGTCGCAGACGGCCCAGGCCAGGAACGACCCGAACAGCAGGACGTCGGCGAGCGTGCCGTTGGCGAGCAGATGCGCCACCGCCCACAGCTTCACCGAGACCAGCATCGGATGCTTGAGGGTCGACTTGATCCGGCCGGGGATGTAGGCGGCGACGAAGATCACGAATACCGGCATCATCAGCACAAGCGAGATGTGGCGCGTCCAGACCGGCGGCGAATAGATTACGACCGGATCGAGCCGCGAAAGCCCGTAGCCCCAGATAATCAGCACGAAGCCGATGAGCGAGATCAGCGAGTAAAGCCCCTTCCAGCCGTTCTCGCCCAGTCTCGCAAGCATGTCGTCGCGCCATGCAGGCGCCACGATCCGGACCGAATGTACGCCGAGGAAAACGGCCAGACCGACAATGAGGACGAGCATCCTAAGCCTCCGGGGGACGTAAAAGCGCAGACGCTGTGACAGACTGGCACGACAGCGTCGATTCTCCCAACGCGAAGAGCAAACGAGGGACCGCGACACGATGAAACACTACGGACTGGCCATCGGGCTGATCGCCACGAGCCTTTATGCCAGCGCCTGCAACGGCGCGGAGACGACGTCCTCCGGCGTTCCCTCGTCCAGCGATTTGGAGATCGGTTCGCAGGAGCCGCCGGCCGATCCGCAGCAGACCTGCGACGCGGCAAAGGTTCAGTGGGCGATCGGAAAAGCGGCAACCGAAGACCTGCTGGAGCGGGCGCGCAATGAATCCGGCGCCGAGGTCGCGCGCATCCTGCGGCCTGGCCTCTCGGTCACCCAGGAGTTCATGTACGGACGTCTGAACCTCGATGTCGACGAAAGCAACGTGGTGACGGCTGTCAGCTGCTGGTAGGGCCGGCCTCAGTCATTCCCGATCTCATAGGCGATATAGCGGGCGATCCGCCACGCACCGTCCGGCTGACGCCGGAAGATGTCGATGCCGCGGTCGGCGGATTCAGACGTTTCACCGGTCGCCCTGTCCGTCACGGTCAGGTGCCAGATCAGCCGCACCACGGCCATGTCGCCTGCGACCATGATCTCCTGCAGCTCGAGTTCGTAACGGAAGGCGCGCGGGCCACCGCTCAAATCCCGCTGCAACGCGGTGCAGAGCGAATCGAAGCTCTTTTCGGGCTGGCCCCGGTAGTTGGCGATCAGGTCGGGCGCGAACAGGTCGCAGAGCCGGTCGGTCCTGCCGGCATTGAAGTCCTCGGTCCATTGTTCGAGACGCCGCTCGATCGCCTCTTCCGCATCCCCGGCCGGCAACGGCGCCGGCGTCAGGACCGTGAGCCAGGACAGGATTGCGATTGCGGCCAGGCGCATGAACGCATCACCTCCCGAACAGGTCCGCGTACCGCTCCGGCCTGAAGCCGATCTCGACCGTATCGCCGGTTTCCAGCACCGGGCGCTTGATCATCGAGGGCTGCTCCAGCATCAACGCGACAGCCTTCGCCTCGTCGAGGTCCGCCTTTGCTTCGTCCGGCAGCTTGCGATACGTCGTGCCGGCCCTGTTGAGTACCTTTTCCCAGCCGGCCGCCGCGCACCAGCGCTGAAGCGCCCCGCGGGTCACGCCCTGCTTCTTGTAGTCGTGGAAGGCGTGGTCGACGCCGTAGTCCTGAAGCCAGGCGAAGGCCTTCTTCATCGTGTCGCAGTTCCTGATACCGTAGAGGGTGACGGGCATTGAAACTCCTCGAGTTGCCGCGGGCAGCCTGATCCGCTGCGATGTAGCACAGGAGCTGCCCTATGTAGGACCCTATCCGGCACGGTCGGGACCCGCGACAAGTCCATGGACAAGGAGGCGCGAGCAGGAAATGCAGCATCCCGGAAACACGAACCGGCGGCTTCTGGCGCTCGGCATATTCGCCATGGCAGTGACGCTGCCCGGCTTCGCGCAGGCCGACGACGTGCCGATCGGCGAGGCTGTGAAGGATCTGCCGTTGTTCGACGCCCATGTCCACTACAAGGAGCCGGCCTGGGGGCCCTATCCGGTCGAAAGCATCATCGAAATGATGAACGAGAACGGCGTCGCCATGGGTCTGGTCTCCTCGACTCCCGACGAGGGCACCATCAAGCTCTGGGAATACGCCCCGAACCGCATCGTCCCCGAACTGCGCCCGTATCACGGCAGCGCCGGGTCCTCGAACTGGTCCAAGGCCGAGGGCATGGAGGACTACCTGCTCGGACGCCTGGAGGACTATCCGCACGAGGGCATCGGCGAGTTCCACATCCACAATCTCGACACGAGCGACGAGGCGCTGTTCCGCAAGGTCATCGAGATGGCCAAGGCGCGCGACATCGTCATCCACGTGCACTCGGGCACCGAGCCGGTGCGCTGGCTCTACGGCCTCGATCCCGACGTGAAGATGATCTGGGCCCATGCGGGCCTGAGCGAGCCGGCGAGCGCCGTCCACGCGCTAATGAGCGAGTTTTCCGCGCTCTATGCCGACACCTCGCTGCGCGAGCACGCCATTCTCGGCGGCAGCGACGGCGGGCTCGATCCCGAATGGGAAAAGATCGTGATGGACTTCCAGGACCGGCTGATGATCGGCAGCGACACCTGGGTTAACAGCCAATGGGACCGCTATTCCGACATCATGGCATCCAACCGCCTATGGCTGTCGAAGCTGCCGCGCGATGTGGCCGAGAAGATCGCCTACCGGAACGCGGAAAAGCTGTTCGGGCGGACGATCTCGATGGAGCAGATCGGGACGCGATGAGCAGACAGTGTCTTTCCAAACGGCCTCACTGCCCGCGACATTCGTCGCTAAATTCGGTCCACCGGACCGAATTTCCGGCTAGGCCGGGCGCGCCTCACTCCCACTCGATCGTCCCCGGCGGCTTACTCGTCACGTCGTAGACCACCCGGTTGATGCCGTTGACTTCATTGATGATCCGCGTCGCGGCGGCGCCGAGGAAGTCCATGTCGTAGTGGTAGAAATCCGCCGTCATGCCGTCGACCGAGGTCACGGCGCGCAGCGCGCAGACATAGTCGTAGGTGCGGCTGTCGCCCATGACGCCGACGGTCTGGACGGGCAGCAGCACGGCGAAGGCCTGCCAGATGGCGTCATAGAGGCCGGCCTTGCGGATCTCGTCGAGATAGATCGCGTCGGCCTTGCGCAGGATCTCCAGCTTGTCCCGCGTGATGCCGCCCGGGCAGCGGATGGCAAGGCCCGGTCCGGGGAACGGATGGCGGCCGACGAAGGCCTCGGGCAGGCCGAGCTCGCGGCCGAGCGCCCTCACCTCGTCCTTGAACAGTTCGCGCAACGGCTCGACCAATTTGAGGTTCATGCGCTCGGGCAGGCCGCCGACATTGTGGTGCGACTTGATGGTGACCGACGGGCCGCCGGTGAACGAGACGGACTCGATCACGTCGGGATAAAGCGTGCCCTGGGCGAGGAACTCCGCCCCGCCTATCTTCTTCGCCTCGGCCTCGAACACGTCGATGAACAGGCCGCCGATGATCTTGCGCTTGCGCTCGGGATCGCTGACGCCCTCCAGCGCCGAAATGAAGGTGTCCGAGGCGTCCACGTCGACGAGCGGAATGTTGTAGTGGCCGCGGAACATGTCGACGACCTGTTTTGCCTCGTCCATGCGCATCAGGCCATGATCGACGAGGATGCAGGTGAGCTGGTCGCCGATCGCCTCGTGGATCAGCACGGCCGCAACCGCTGAATCGACACCGCCCGACAGGCCGCAGATCACCTTGCCGTCGCCGACCTGCTCGCGGATCCGCTCGATTGCTTCCTCGCGGAAGGCAGCCATCGTCCAGTCGCCCGAACAGCCGGCGATGTTCAGCACGAAATTCCGGAGCAGCTTCACCCCGTCTGGCGTATGAACGACCTCGGGGTGGAACTGCATGGCGTAGAAGTGCCGTTCCTCGTCCGCGATCATGGCGATCGGGGCGTTTTCCGAGGTACCGGTGACGACGAAGCCCTCGGGCAACTCGGTAACCCGATCGCCGTGGCTCATCCAGACCTGATGCTTCTCGCCGACCTCCCAGACGCCTTCATACAGGGCGCTCGGCCGGGTGATTTCGACGAAGGCACGGCCGAATTCGCGGTGATGGCCGCCCTCGACTTCGCCGCCGAGCTGCCGGGCCATCGCCTGTTCGCCGTAGCAGATGCCGAGCACCGGGACACCGGTCTCATAGACCGACATCGGCGGCATCGGCGCGTTTTCGTCGGTGACCGAGGCCGGTCCGCCCGACAGGATGACCGCCTTCGGCTTCAGGGCCGCGAAGGCATCCTGGGCATTCTGGAACGGGTGGATCTCGCAGTAGACACCGGCCTCCCGCACGCGGCGCGCGATGAGCTGGGTGACCTGGCTGCCGAAATCGACGATGAGTACGCGGTCGTGGGAATGTTCCGTCATGGCGAGCTAATAGGTCGACTGACGAGTCGAGTCCAGCCGGTCACGGGGTCGTGTTGTCGCGTGCGCAATTTTGCCACTCGAAGTTACGGTCGGTAATGACTATTTTGTCCGCCGCGGGGCGGAAAAACGTGAGGCAGATAATGAAATCGATATGGACTGGCATTGCGGCACTGGCTTTAACCGCCGGGGTGTTCGCATCGGCAGCGACCAGCGGAAATGCGGCGATGCGCGACACAGCGCTTGAGCGTTTCGGCCCAGGCAGCGAAATTGTCCGGCAGTCGCCGTCCGCGCCGGGCTGCATGCGCAATCCGCCACCGTCGCAGTGCAAGTTCCTTCCGGCTCCGACCGAGCCTGAGCCCGACTCCGCCGACTAGAACACCGGCAAGCCGGCCTATTCGGCGTTCGAGTGATCGCCGGGGCCGGTGTCGCCGTACCCAGTCAAAGACCTGTGTACGGAGAACGACATGCTTTCAACGACCCGCTTCCTGAAACTGTCGGCGATCGCGACCATCGTCGCGGTCGGGGCAGGCCCGTCCTGCGCCACCGACGACCTGCCGCTGCGGCCGCAGGACCGGGTCTATCAGACCTATGAGGCGCCGCGCGGCCCTGGACCGGGGATCGGCTGCAACCGCAATCCGCCGCCCTCACAGTGCTGACGGGCGCAAGCGGCTGCCGGAGCCGACGGGTGGCGCGGAACGCCCACAGCGGGTAGCGGCGCGTATCCGCTTCGGGCGGTGAACCCGATTCGAGGGTTCACGCCGTCCGGTCGCGGATTAGCGAGTCCGCGCGGGCGCTTCGCCGGCGCGGCTGACAAATCGAATCAGAACACTTGGACGGCGATGTTTCAGCGCCGATTCAAAACGGCGACATAAAACCCGTCCGTCCCTGTGCGGCGCGGGGTCAGCTGCAGGCCGTATTTCGTCGCCAGCGCCGGATCGGACAGGCGCGCCTTCGCCGTATCGGCCAAGGGCGACGCGGCAACTGTATCCGGTGCCGGCACGGCCGCGAACTCCGGGTTTGCCGCCAGGAAAGCCGCGACCTGACCGTCGTTTTCCTCCGGCAGCACCGAACAGGTCACGTAGACGAGCCGGCCGCCGGATTTGACGAGCGGCGCGGCCAGCGACTGCGCCGCGGCCTGCTCGGCCTTGCGGTCGGCCAGCGCCTTTTCGCTCACCCGCCATTTCGTATCCGGACGGCGGCGCCAGGTTCCCGTCCCGGTGCAGGGAGCATCGACAAGCGCCAGATCGATCCGTCCGGCGAGGTCGGCAAGCACATCGGCATTGCCGGCTTCGCGAACCTGGGCGTTGCGGACGCCGGCACGCTGAAGGCGCTCGTGAATGCCGGCGAGCCGGTGCCGGTCCGCATCCCAGGCGTAGACCTGCCCCTTGTTCTGCATCGCGGCCGCTAGCGCCAGCGTCTTGCCGCCGGCACCGGCGCAGATATCCGCGACCTGCTGGCCGGGCGCCGCACCGGTCAGCAGGGCGGCGAGCTGCGAGCCCTCGTCCTGCAGCTCGAACCAGCCTTTCTTGTAACCCGCCTCGGATTCCACATGCGGCTGGCGGACCGGTCCCCTCTGCGCCGCGATCCGGATGCCGACAGGCGATAACGGCGTTTCCACCGGCTCGACACGGGCAAGCGCCTTCATCGCCTTGTCGCGGGTGGACTTCAGAAGGTTGACGCGCAGGTCGACCGGTGCACGGGCCGCAAGCGCGGCGCCCTCCTCCGCCGCATCCTCGCCGAAGGCGTCCTTGAAGCCCGGTGCAAGCCATTCGGGATAGTCGCCGCGCACCCAGTCCGGCGCCTCGTCGAGGTTCGAGGTCCTCAGAGCGATCTTTTCGCGGTCGGTCGGCGGCTCGGGCGAATGCCGGTCGGCGGCGAAGGCGACCTCGAGGCGCTCGCAGCCTACGTCCCACGCGAACGCGTACGCGCCCAGCGCCAATGCCCGCGGGGTGTCGTCGCCCATGCGCCAGACGATCGAGGCGCGGCTGCGCAGAGCATCGAAGACGAGGTTGCCGATAGCCGCCCGGTCGCCGGATCCGGCGAAGCGGTGCGAAACGCCCCAGTCCCTGAGCGCCTCGGAGGCGGGACGGTGGCGGGCCTCCATGTCCGAGAGGACGTCGATCGCCGCAGCGACTATTCCGCCGTGCTTCATAGGACCATTTCTCCAAGGACGATGATCAGCGCGTGAATCGCCAGAAGCGACACCGCCACCATTCCGATCGCGAAGACACGCGGACGCAGCAGGACATCGGTGGTTCTGGTGTGCACGAAGTGATGGATCACGCGGCCGATCACGAAGATCCAGGCGAGAACGACGTCGATCATCGTGACGCGGTTGATCGCGACGAGCATCAGCACGACCGCGTAGAACAGGACCGGCAGTTCGAACTGGTTGCGCAGGTTGTTGGTCATCCGCGCCATCTCCGACGGCTCGCCTTCCACCAGCACGTACTGCGAGGCACGCAGCTTCTTCGACCGCACGGCGGCAAACCGGCCGCGCACCAGCACGATGTAGACGATCAGTGTCAGGAAGACCTGGGCGAGGAGTGCGAGAAGGATCAGGGCAGTGTTGAGTGGCATGTCGGACTCCAGTCCTGGATCGCTCGCCGGGCACCGGCACCCCGTGTGCTGATCATGTTGCCGCGATCCGGTCAACCGCATCGGATGCCACCAATGCGGCAGCTTGACGTTGGAGAAGCAGTGCTGAACATGGAGTCTGCGGCGCGTTCAAGACGGCGCGACTATCCGATCGCAGGGGAAAAGACCTTATGGACCTGCACCTTCGCGGCAAACGTGCGCTCGTAACCGGCGCTTCGCAGGGAATCGGCGAAGGGATCGCAAAGACCCTGGCCAGCGAGGGAGTTGACCTCGTGCTTACGGCGCGGTCGGCCGACAATCTCGATCGGGTCCGCGGCGAAATCGCGGGGATCTCCGGCGTCGCCGTCGAGATCCTGCCGCTCGACGTCACGGAGGCCGGCGCCTGCGAAAGGCTTGCCGCCGAGACCGGCGACATCGATATCCTGGTCAACAATGCCGGCGTCATCCCCGGCGGCGACCTGTTCGACATCGACGAGGACAGGTGGCGCGCCGGCTGGGAGCTCAAGGTGTTCGGCTACATCAACCTGTGCCGGCAGATCTATCCGAAGCTGAAGGCGCGCGGCGGCGGCGTCATCGTCAACATCATCGGCAATGCCGGCGAGGCGCTTGACCCCCAGTATATCTGCGGCTCGACAGGCAACGCCTCGCTGATGGCCTTCACCCGGACGCTCGGCGGCAACAGCCTCGCCGACAACGTGCGGGTGGTCGGGATCAATCCGGGACCGGTGAACACCGACCGCATCTACAGTCTTTTGAAGAAACTCGCGAAGACGCGATTCGGCGACGAAAACCGCTATACCGAACTGGAAGCGATGTATCCGCTCGGCCGGCCGGCCCATGTGGGCGAGATCGCCGATCTGGTCGCCTTTCTCGCCTCCGACCGATCCGGCTATACCAGCGGCACGATCTTCACGGTGGACGGCGGCATCGCCTCACGCCGGTCGATCGTCTGAACACGGGAATTCCTACATGCCCCGCATCACTACCACCGACGGAGTCGGTCTTCATGTCGAGGACACCGGCGAAGGCGCGCCGATCGTGTTCGTGCATGAATTTGCCGGCGATCACCGCAGCTGGGAACCGCAGGTGCGGTTCTTCTCGCGCCGCTATCGCTGCATCACCTATTCCGCGCGCGGTTATCTGCCCTCGGACGTGCCGGACGATCCGGCCGCCTACAGCCAGACCCGGGTCGCCGACGATATTCGCGACGTGATGGACGGGCTCGGCATCGACCGGGCGCATGTCGTCGGCCTGTCGATGGGCGGTTTCGCGACGTTGCATTTCGGGCTCGCCTGTCCCGACCGCGCGCTGTCGCTGGTCGCCGCCGGGGCCGGAGCCGGATCCGATCCCGATTACCACGATCGTTTCAAGCGGGAGGCGCTGGAGATCGCCGATGTGATCGAAGCGCGCGGCATGGCGCATTTCGCGACAACCTACGGCGAAGCAGCCACCCGGCAGACGCTGGCCGCCCGGGACCCGCGCGGCTTCGCCGAATTCGTCCGCCAGCTTGCCGAACACTCAGCCAAGGGCTCGGCCAACACCATGCGCGGCTATCAGGCTACGAGGCCATCACTCTACGACTTCGAGACGCAATTCGCGGCGCTTTCGGTGCCGACGCTGCTCGTCGTCGGCGACGAGGACGATCATTGCCTCAAGCCGAGCGTGTTCCTGAAGGGCGTGATGCCGACGGCCGGGCTCGCGGTGCTGCCGAAGACGGGCCATGCGGTGAACCTCGAAGACCCGGCGCTGTTCAACCACCTCGTCGCGGATTTCCTCACCCAAGTCGAACACGGCCGCTGGCCGGTGCGTGATCCGGAGACCGCGGGCGAGTTGATGCGGGTAAAGTAGGCGACAGGAGCATGCAGGCGATGCCGACGCGAAACCGCGCAACGAGCAGGGTGATTCCGGCCATCGGCCTGGCGCTGGGCCTGGGGTTTGTATTCCCGGCCTTTGGACAGGACGCGGAGGATCCCGCGCCCTACGACGTCGTCACGCCGCCTGCCTGCACCAACGACAAGGGCGAAACGGTCCGGTTCATCGACACCGGCCGTGGCCGCGGCGGCCTGGCGGCAGGCATGGCCAACCGGGACGGCAGCGGCGAACCGGTCGTGTTCCGCTCGAACTACGGCTTTGCGCCGCCGGAAATGCAGAGCTTCATCGACCGGCACGAATGCGCCCATCACCAAACCGGCGACGTCGACCGACCGCATCCACCGCGCAACAGCCGCGAGCATCTGATGAACGAGAGCATCAGCGACTGTGTCGCAGTGCTGCGGCTGCGCGACGAGGAGGGCTACGACCAGGCCGCGTTCGACAGGGTGGCGGCCGCCCTGCGCGCCGATATGGAAAGTATCGGCTTTCCGGAAATCAGCGTCAGCAGTCGGATCAGCAACATGCAGAACTGCTTCGACAAATACGGCGCACCGCAGGCCTTCGTCGACGGGATCCTGCAGCAGAGGGGTCTGAACGGGAACTAACCGGTCCACACGACCGGGTCAGACGACCTGATTGCGCAGCGAAGCCTCGCCGCGCCACAGCCGGTCGAGGTTGTCCATAAGGGTATCGACGACGTTGTCCTCGTAGCGGCGCGTCTCACCGCCGGTGTGGGACGTGATGAAGAGGTTGGGGAGGTCCCAGAGCTTTGAGGAGGCCGGCAGCGGCTCCTCTACGGCGACGTCGATGGCGGCGCCGGCGATCTGGCCCGGCACCATGATCCTGAGAATGCGCATGTCCCAGGTTCGCCAGTAGGACCAGAGCGTCACCACGTCCTGGGTCAGCAGGATCGGCGTCAGGATGCCGATCGCCTGGATCGGCGGCCCCGCG
>ENA-ORCV01000689-ORCV01000689.1-marine-metagenome-genome-assembly--contig:-NODE-689-length-16943-cov-4.500711_pt1 | contig 16943 bp, 11 predicted proteins | sample MGYA00237779_ERZ508509 | MGnify/ENA primary metagenome ERZ508509 (study PRJEB26180, sample SAMN06268772) | marine metagenome | isolation source: Bioluminescent Bay, La Paraguera, Puerto Rico | place... | reverse complement strand
ATCACGGCCGCGCTGGACGTCGCGAGAACGCACGACTTAAGGCTCTTACGATAGGACATCGAGTTTTACCTCCCTCAAGAATAATTGGCCCGGCGCCGGATCGAGCCGACGCCGGGCGGGCCCGCCTGATGAGCAGAGTCCCCCCTAACCGTTTTGTAATCGTGCTGGATGGGCGGAGAATCCGTCAACCCTGTTCATAACGATGGTATGACGATTTTGACGGGCGTGATGCGCATATGCCGCACTTTTCCGCACAAGCCGCGGAATTCACTCAGGTTTTGCTGCAGGTGCGAAGAGAGGGGCGCCCGGCGGGGCGGTAGCAGACGGCGGATTCCAGGTGCGCGGAGCCGTCCGCGAGGGCATGGAGCCCCCGCGCCGGAACGGCAGAATTTCAGGGAAACTTCCGGAAAGCGGAGGCCCGGAGGCCGGTTACTCGATCCGCTCGACCTTCAGAACCCGGTCCATTTCGAGCAGGTGCATGCGGTAACCGCCGGCCCAGGATTCGTACATGTCCACGGCGACCGGATCGCGGCTGGTCAGACGCACGCGCTGGGTGTCGGCGTTGGTCTGATTCCAGATCTGGCCGTTATCCAGCTCGAACTGGAGCAGGCCGGGTACGCGCTCGCGATAGGACACGATGGCGGCGCGCACGCGCGGGGCGCGGAACTCGTCGCTGGTATTGGTGCGCATCGCCACCTGGCCGGCGCCGAAGCCCTGGGCGAATTCCGATTCGGAGGCGTAGAGCGCATTCGGCTTGCCGCCGCCGCCATCGCCGAGGATGCCGAGGCCGAACAGCCCGCCGCCGCCCTCGTCGCTGTCCGCCGAGGCCAGCGCGGATTCTGCGGCGACCAGCGCGTCCTGCATGCAGGTCAGGCGCTCGTCATCGGTGGGCAGCGCCATGCAGCGCACGGCGGCCGACTGGCCCCCGGGCGTCGCCGGGGAAGGGGTCGGGGAAAACGTCTGGGGCGCGGCCTGCGCGGCGGCTTCGGCCGCGGCCGCCGCCTCCATCCCCGCGCGGGCTTCGCGCAGGCAGTACAGACGCTGCTGGTCGGTCGGCAGGGCCAGGCACGGATTGGTCTGCGCGGCCGCAGGCGCGGCGGCGAGGCCGGCCGCGGCGGCCAGGGCCGCTGCGATGATCATGAAAACGCCGGCGCGCGCGTTCATGGCGCCTCTCCCGTACAATATTGTTTTGTCGAACCGGGGCGCAGTGTGGCGCCCGGCCCGGTCCGCTGGCAAGCGGGCCGGTCTGCGTTTGAAGCCGCGTTTCGCGCCCGGCGCAAGGCGCTCTACAGTCCCCGCGCCGCACCGGCCGGGGAGGAACGATGACGGCGCAGATTCGCGAAGACGCCGCCGCCCTGGCGGAAGCCGACCGGCTGGACGCCGCCGGCCGCCATACCGAGGCGATCGACGTGATGGCGGGCGCGGTGAAGCGCGGCTGCGTCACCTCGATGACGCGGATCGGCGCGCGCATCATGGTCGGCGACCGGGCGCCCATGCTGGGCGAGCAGGGCGCCGGGCTGATCGAAGACGCCGCGAACGCAGGCGGCGGCGAGGCGGCGGCGCTGATGGCGGTGCTGCGCGGCGCCGGCGTGTACCGCACCGCGGACTGGGGCGCGGCGCTGGACTGGCTGACGGCCTCGGCCGAACGCGGCTTTGGGCTGGCGCAGGGCGCGCTGGCGGCGCTGGCCGGCGCGGAGGCGCCGGATGGCAAGGGACAGATCGACTGGCGGGCGATGCGCGACCAGGCCGCCGCCGAAGACTGGAGCGTTGCGCCAGACCCGAAAACCCTGAGCGGCGATCCGCAGATCCGCGCCTATTCCGGCTTCGTGACGCCCGCGGCGGCCGCCTGGATGATCGGACGGGCGCGTGGCCGGCTGCGCCGGGCGGAAATCTACAACGCGCAGGCGCGCGCGGCGCAGGCGCACGAGAACCGCACCAATTCCGCCGCCAATTTCAGCCTGATCGACGCCGACCTGGTGCAGATCGCCGTGCAGCGGCGGATCGCCGCCGCGGCGGGCGCGCCGTTCCAGCATCTGGAGGCGCCGGCGGTGCTGAACTATGCGCCGGGCGAACGCTTCGCCGAGCATTTCGATTTCATCGATCCGCGCACGCCCGGCTATGAGGCGCTGATTGCGCGGGACGGCCAGCGCGCCGCGACGATGCTGGTCTATCTGAACGCGGACTATGAGGGCGGGGAGACGGCGTTCCCGCGCCTGCACATCCGCTTCCGGGGCGAGGCCTGCGGCGCGCTGTATTTCGCCAATGTGCTGGAGGGCGAGAAGGCGGACGTGCGCACCGTGCACGCCGGCGAGCCGACCGCCAGCGGCGAGAAATGGGTGATGTCCCAGTTTATCCGCAGCCGCCCTGCTCTGCCGGGCGCGTCCGGCGGCGGGTTCTTCCAGCCGTGAGGCAAAGAAAAACCCCCTTCCCCGGGCGGGGAAGGGGGCAAAGCTCCCGGTCAGGTTGAGGGAAGCTTTTTCTTTCCTAGAACCGCGCGGTCGCGCCGAGATAGAAGCGGCGGCCGAGCGTGTCGTAGTTGCCGTTGGTGCTGCTGAGCGCGTTGTTGAACGGCGTGCGCCCAACGACCTCAGGCAGCTCGTCGAGCAGGTTGTCGATGCCCGCCCGCAGCTCGTAATTGTCGTTGATGATGTAGCGGCCGAAGAGGTCCACTTCAGTGTGGGACTCGGCCCCCTGCGTGCCGAGGGTCGAACCCGGCGCCGGCAGGATGTCCGGCAGGTACCGGATGCGGGCGCCCAGGCTGTAGCCGTCGGTCCGCCAGGTGACGGTCGTGAACGTCTTGTAGTCGTACAGACCGCCGTTCGCGAGCGTACCGGCATACTCGATGTACTCGGCGCCTTCGAACGGAGCTTCATCGAACTTGTCGAGGAAGCTGGCCAGGAAGTTCACGCTGAGCGAGCCCGGAATGGAGGACAGGCCCATGTCCGCGAACTCCGCGGCCCAGTTGAGGGCGATGTCGATGCCGGAGGTCTTGGTGCCGCCCAGGTTCACGAACTGCGCGTTGTAGTTCCGGTCGATCCCCGAACCCACGCCGCCGGCCACGCCGGCGAAGTTGGTCGGCTCCCGGTTGATCAGGGCGCAGTACGGGTTGTTGGCCAGGATGTCGGCGCCGGTGACGCTGCCCGCGGACGAAGCGACCAGCGGGTTGAACTCCGGATCCAGACACTGCTGGTACACGGTGATCGCGCTCGGCGTGTCGATCGTGTTGGACAGGTCGATCGAGTACCAGTCCACCGACAGGCTGACCTGCGACAGCAGCGGGTGGGTGAACGGCGAGGTGACCACGCCGCCGAACGTCCAGGTCTCCGCCTCTTCAGACTCCAGCGCCGCGTTGCCTTGAACCAGCGCCAGGGTGATCGGGAACGGAATGTTGTAGCCCGGCACCGTGTTGCGGAAGTTGCTGATATGCGTGGCGTCGAAGCCCGGCGTGCCGACCGCCGAGGCGGGCTGGCCCGTATTGGTCGGGTCGGTGGCCAGCGTCGTGTAGGCGAAACCGCCGTCCCGGCTGATCAGCTCGGCGCAGGCCAGCTGCAGGTTCACCCGGTTCGGGTTGGAGTCGAGGTTCCCGTATTCGGCGGTGAAGCCCGGGATGTTCGTACACGGATCGTTGGTCGCCGAGAAATCGGGCGAGGTCGCGATCGGCGTGAACAGCTCGTAGACGTTCGGCGAACGCGTGGCGAGCTGGTAGCCGCCGCGGAAGCGCAGATAGTCGTTCACACCCCAGTCGCCGAGGATCTTGTACGTCTCCTCGCCGCCGGTCGTGTCATAGTCGGAATAACGTCCGCCAAGCTCCAGGTTCAGCTCCTGGACGAACGGAATGTCCGCGAGCAACGGCACCAACAATTCGCCGTAGACTTCCGTCGCGGCGATCTCGCCCGAGGATTCCTGCGGCAGCGAGATGATGTTGATGACGTTGGCGCGCGCCTGCTGCGCGTTCAGGCCGCTGTCCGGCACGAACTGGTAGCGGACGTCGCGATAGGTCGCGCCCGCGGCGTACCGGATTTCGCCGGCCCAGTTTTCGAACAGACCGCCCTGGACGGTGGCTTCGATGATGTCCTGCTGCAGCGTCGTGAAGCTGTTGGTCTTCAGCGTCGCATAGTCCACGCAGTCCTGGCTGACATTCACCTGATACGGCACGGAGCCGTCGGCGTTGAAGATCGGAATGCCCGATGAGCAGGAGCCGACCGTGGCGGTGCTGAACGTGCCCGCCGGGCCGTTCGTCCAGCCCTGACCCCACGGGCCGGTGGCGGTGTAGTCGCCATAGACCTGCACGCCGTTGACCAGCGAGACCGCGCGGCCGTCGATGATCTGCTGCAGCTTCTCCTGCGAGATGGAGCCGGAGAGCTGCTGCGACAGAACGTCGGTTTCGCCGTGCGACCCGTAGACTTCCCACGTCCAGTCGCGGACCGGCAGTTCGCCGCGGAAGCCGCCGGTGACCTGATAGACATTGGTGGTCGTGTCGGTCTTCAGACGGCCGAGGAAGTCCAGCGAGCGGGTCATCACCCAGTTCGCCCCCGGCACCGCGCGGGCGTTCAGGATGTCCGCCAGCTGCGGGCTGACCGGGTGGAAATTGGTCTGGTCGGCCCCGAAGGTCGGCGAGTCCGGATCGTCGTTGGTCGGCGAATACGGCATGCTGAGCGACCAGAAGTTGAAGGCCGGCGGCACCAGGCTGACGGCTTCGGCGTAGGTGTGCGTGTAGTTCGCCTCCAGGAACGCCGTCACGGTGTCGGTGACGTCATAGTGGGCCGAGGCGAAGGTCGAATACCGCGTCAGCGGGATCGACAGCTGGTTTTCAGGATCGTTGTAGCCGAGCGAACGGAAGGTCGCCGCGGCGTTGGTCAGCGGGTTCAGCTTATAGCCCGCGCCTTCGGTCTGGCTGTTCAGCGGCCCGGTATAGGGCGCCGCCGGGTTGTCCGCCTGCGCGACATTGAAGGTCGAGCCGTCGGAGTTGAGGCCGAAGTTCAGGAAGCCGAGCAGGTTGTACTGCGTCAGGCCGGGAACGGCGTTGTTGACGCTGCCCGCCGAGGTGCCCGGATCGTTCCAGGCGCGGGTGTAGAACTCCCGGTTGCGCTGATAGACCGGCCCGCGGTCGGCCCATTGCAGACCCAGCAGCGCGTTGCCGCGGCCGCTGGAGAAATTGCCCCCGATCAGCGCGCTGAACTGGGCGGTCTTGTTGTCGCCCGCTTCGGCGATGCCGTACTGGCCGTCGACCTCGATCCCCTCGTAATCGTCCTTGAGGATGAAGTTGACGACACCGGCGATGGCGTCCGCGCCGTACACCGCGGCCGCGCCGCCGGTGATGACTTCCACGTTCTGGATCGCCGCCGACGGGATCGTGTTCACGTCCACGACCAGGAAGGCGTTGATCGGCTGGGGCCGGCGGCCGTTCAGCAGCACCAGACTGCGGTTGGAGCCGAGGCCGCGCAGGTTCAGCGTGGCCGCGCCCGGCGCCTGGGAGGCGTCGAGGAACGGCGACCCGCCGCCGCTGGCCAGGTTCTGGCTCTGGCCCGGCGAGAATTGCGGCAGCTGGTTCAGCGCCGCTTCGACGCTGAAGCTGGACCGGTTTTCGAACGTCGACTCGTCCACCGTGACGATCGGGCTGTTGGCCTGAAAGTCGCGGCGCGCGATGCGCGAACCGGTGACCACCACGCGGTCGTCGGTCAGCGTATCCTGCGCCATGGCCGCCGGCGCCGACACCGTCGCGAGCGCCGCGCCCAGCGCCGCGAGGCTGGACGTAGACAGAATTCCATTACGGATTGCGTGAGACATATTCCCTCCCCAGATGCCGGGTTTTTCCGGCTTGCGGTCATTCTTCGCCCGCAGGGAAAGGGAATCAAGGGAATTGTTATATGATTTTGAATAGGTTTTTCGAATATTCTGATATCTAGAATATCCTTATTTCGTATGATATTAGGCCGAGCGATAGCAGCCGGACGCGCGACGGCGCCCGCGCCGGAAAACCGACGCCGGTCACAATTCTGTATTTTTTGTAATGAATCCCGCAGCCTGCGGATTAGCGGACGCGCTCGACCTTGATCTCGCGGCCGGTCTCGCTGAGCTGCATGCGGTAGCCGCCGAAGCCCGATCTTGTGATCTCCACCCCCTGCCGGAGGGCCCGCCGGGGGGTCAGAAGGAATGTAACTTTTTCCGTCTGGCGCCACACCTGACCGTTATCGAGCTGCACGACGAGGAAGCCGCGGGGGTCTTCCTCGGCCCGGGTGATGGAGGACAGGAGGGCCGGCTCGGGGCCTTTTTCCTCCTCCAGCTGGCGCGACTCGTTGTTTCGCACCGCGACCTGTTCGGCGCCGAATTGCTCGGCCTCCGGCGCGGCGGACTGGACGTGCGCCGGCGCGGCGGGCGCGGTCTCGCCGGCCTCATCATCGTCGCCGCCGAAGAAGGGAATGGAGGGCAGGCGGAAGCCGCCGCCGTCCTCCTCGCCGCCTTCGCCGGACATCAGCGCCTCTTCGAGACAGGCGATCCGTTCGGCGTCGCTCGCCATCGCGCGGCAATGGTCGATCGCCGACTGCTGGGCGGCGGCCGGCGCGCCCGCCGATGCGGCGGCGCAGGCGCCGATAAGGGCGGCGAGCGAAACGGTGCGGACGGCGTACGTCATGATTGTCCTCCCCGGCGGGCCGTCTTGCAGCGGCCGCGCACGGGCCGGAGTGTGGAGCCGGGCCGGAAAACTGGCAAGCGGAACCCGGCGCGCCGGGCTCCGCCTGCCTGAGGCCCTGCCTGACGCCCTAGTCGTCCAGGCCGTAGATGACGCCCTGGGTCACCATCGGCTGAACGTTAGAGAAGTTCGGCACATCGGCGACCAGGGTCGCGCCATGCTCGGCCTGCGCCGCGTCGAACGCCGACTGGTCGGCGATATAGATGTTCACGACGGCCACATATTGCGCCGGCGGCATGCCCTCAGGCATTTCGGCCGGCTTGATCAGTTCGAACCGCGAGATGGAGTCGCCGTACAGGTCCATGATCAGGGTCAGGTGGTGGTCGCGGTAATAGTCGATGTCGAACTGGGTCGGCTCGCCGGTTTCCGGATTGGTCGCCGGATACAGGATGGACAGCATCGGCTCGCCCAGCTCCGCCGGGCGCGCGGCGGCGAAGCCCGGGGCGAGCATGGCGGCGGCGGCAAGGCCCGCCAGCGCAGCTTTGACAGTGTTGGACATGATGGATCGTTCCTCCCGTTGCATTCCGCCCGGCATTGGCCGGTCCGGCGGGCGCAAGCCTAGGCATTCGGCGATTCAATATGAAGGCGCCTGTGATAGGGGCGGAAATTCTGCCCCTCTGGCGCCGAAAAGCGCGGCGCATCGCGCAATTGCGGGGCTTTCCCGGGCCTGCTAGCAGCGATGGCAAGACAGACAGAGCGGCCTTCAGGCGGCCGCGCAAGAACAGGGAAAACGACCATGGCCCGCATCATCGGCGCGATCGCCACGTCCCATACGCCGACCATCGGATTCGCCGTCGACGGCAAGAAACAGGAAGACCCGGTCTGGAAGCCGATCTTCGAAGGCTATGAGCCGATCAAGGCCTGGCTGGACGAGAAGAAGCCGGATGCGCTGTTCATCGTCTATAACGACCACATCACCTCCTTCTTCTTCGACCATTATTCGCCGTTCGTGATGGGCATCGGCGAGGAATATTCGGTCGCCGACGAAGGCGGCGGTCCGCGCAACCTGCCGCCGATCAAGGGCCACGGCCCGCTGTCGCGCCATATCGTGCGCTCGCTGGTGGCCGACGAGTTCGACATCTCCACCATGCAGGGCAAGCCGCTGGACCATGGCTGTTTCAGCCCGCTGTCGGTGCTGATGGATCATGACGAGGGCGGCTGGCCGATCCCGATCATCCCGCTGCAATGCGGCGTGCTGCAGTTCCCGGTGCCGAGCGCCAAGCGCTTCCTCAATCTCGGCAAGGCGATCCGCAAGGCGGTCGAATCCTATCCCGAGGACATCAAGGTCGCGATGATCGCCACCGGCGGCCTGTCGCACCAGGTGCAGGGCGAGCGCTGCGGCTTCAACAACACCGAATGGGACGAGAAGCTGCTGGATCTCTACGAGACCGATCCCGAAGGCCTGACCCAGTTCACCCACGCCGACCACGCCCGGATGGGCGGCATGGAGTCGAGCGAGTTCGTGATGTGGCTGGTGGCGCGCGGCGCGCTGTCCAGCGGCGTGAAATGCGTCCACCGCTCCTATTTCCTGCCGTCGATGACCGCGATCGCCACCGCGATCTACGAGAACCAGGCCGTCGACATGCCGAAGGAAACCGCCGAGGCGCTGCGCGCCCGCAATACGGCGCAGACCGACGAGATCGCCGATCTGGAAGGCACCTATCTGTTCGACCTGGAGCGCAGCGTCGAGAACTACAAGCTGAACAAGCTGCTGCACGACCTGGTCTATCCGGAGCACCGCAAGGCCTTCCGCGAAGAGCCGGAAGCCCTGTTCGACCGGTACGGCATCACCGAGGAAGAAAAGCAGATGATCCGCGACCAGGACTGGCAGGGCCTGATCCGGCACGGCGCCATCTTCTTCGTGCTGGAGAAGCTCGCCGCCGTGGTGGGCGTCGGCAATCCGCACGTCTACGCCGCCTTCCGCGGCGAGACGATGGAGGAGTTCCAGGCCTCCCGGAACGCGGTGATGAACTATGGCGTGGGCGGCGACGAAGCCCAGTCCAAGGTCGACGCCGGCAACCGCTGAGGCGGTCTTCCGCTTCGAATGACAAAAGCCCCGGGCAATGCCCGGGGCTTTTTTCTTTGCAGCTCTGCCCTGACCGTCAGGTCAGCTTCTTGGCGCCGGCGACCCCCAGCACCAGGAAAACCAGGAACAGAACCAGGAACAGGAAGAGCAGGAATTTGGCGATGCCGGCGGCCGCGCCGGCGATCCCGCCAAAGCCGAACACCGCGGCGACCAGCGCGATGACGGCGAAAATCAAAGCCCATTTCAGCATGGGGAGCCTCCTTATCGGTTTCCGTTGAAACTCGATCCGGAGGCGGCGGTTCCACGCCGGGCGTGCGGAAGCCCGCGCGGAAAGGGAGCGCTAACCCTTATCCCGCGCGGCCTTCAGCGCCTCGCCCCACCAGACCAGATTGTCCAGGAGGTCGGTGCGGCTCTGTTCCAGGAAGGGATAGTCGGCCATCTGCTTGTCCTGCGTCAGCAGGCCGATAAAGGCGTCGCCGCCGATATTCACCTCGTGCTTCAGCGGGACCATCTGCAGTTCGATCGCCACGCCGCGCATCACCTCGATCGCGCGCGCGCCGCCGACCCCGCCATAGCCGACGAAGCCGACCGGCTTGCGGATCCATTCGAAATAGGCGCTGTCGAACGCGTTCTTCAGGACGCCGGTCGGGCCGTGATTGTATTCGGCGACGGTGCACAGATAGCCGTCATAGGTCCCGATCTTGTTGCGCCAGGCCTCGGCCGCCGGCTCCGAATAGGACCCGCCGGTGAACAGCGGCGAGGCCGGCTCGTTGAAGAAGGGCAGGTTCGCCTCGCGCAAATCCAGCACGTCGAGATCGATCCCGCCATGGGCCTTGGCCCCCTCCACGACCCAGGGGGCGACCTTGTCGGCCAGGCGGTTCGGGCGGGTGGACCCGACGATCAGGGCGATCTTCAACATTGGACTGCGCTCTCCTGGCTCAGGCTTATTGGCGCCTATTCGGGCGAATTGCCCTCGGCGATGTTCTTCATGTTGACCAGCATGCCTTCGAACAGGGTCCGCCGGCGGGCGAGGTTCTCGTCCTTGGCCGCCTGGTCCTCCAGGTTCGAGACGTCGTACATCAGCGTGTAGACGATCTTGGAGGTGTTCTCGCCGGTCGGGCGGGCCTCCATGAAGCCGTGATACAGGTCGTAGAAGCGGCCCTCGACGGCCGGCTGGGCGTAGCCGTAGGACAGCTCGGTCTTGCCGATCAGAATTTCCTCGATCGTGGCCGGACCGGCGGTCAGGGTGCGGACCGCGCCAACCTCGTTGTTTTCGCCGGCCGTGATCTCGCAGGCCAGGCCACCCCATTCCGCGATATCGCAATAATCGCCAACGGCCTCCCACAGCGCTTCGGCGGAGACGTCCACGTCCAGCTCCATCTCGATGGTGGCGTATTCGGCGGCCATCGCGGGCGCGGCAAAGAGCGTCAGCGCAGCGCTGGCGGCGATCACGGTTTTCATAGGCGGTCCTCCCCGTATGTTTTCCGGCGTCTGTGCGCCGCAGGCCAGCACTAGCGCGCCCGGCGCCGGGCGGCAACGAACCGTTCGGCGAGCGGCGGACAAAAAAAGCGCCCCCTTCCGGAGAAGGGGGCGCGACAGCTTCCGGTTAGGGAAGAGGAAGCTGAACTTTAGAACCGGGCCTTGGCGCCGACATAGAAGCGGCGGCCCAGCACGTCGTAATTGCCCGCATCGGTCGTGCCGACGGCCGAACCGGTCGGCGAGGCCGGGTCCACGCCCACCAGCGGCGGACGCTTGTCGAGCAGGTTGTCGACGCCCGCGCGCAGCTCGAGCGTGTCGTTGATCGCCCAGCGGCCCGACAGGCCGAACAGGTCGTAGGACTTGGTCGGCAGGACGGTGGCGGCCGGCGTGGTGACCAGCGTGGAGTTGCGCGTTTCCGGCAGGTGACGCCAGTTCAGGCTGACCGTCGCCGGGCCGACATTGACGCCGACCGTGGAGTACAGCTTCCACTCATAGATCGCGCTGCCCGTGGGCGACGAGGTCGAGTCGGCGTATTCGAGCGCCGTCCCGCCCGGCAGGTCCTGGATCTCGAATTTGTCGACATAGTTGAAGCTGATATTGGCGAAGGCCGTGCCGTCCACGCCCAGCCCATCCGGCAGGCCGGCGTTCCAGGCGAGCGCCGCGTCGAAGCCCGACGTGTTGATCGAGCCCAGATTGGAGAACTCCGCGATCGTGGTCAGCCAGAAGCCGGTCACGTTGGAGCGGACGATCTTGGTGCAGGCCTCGTAGGTCGGGTCGTAGGACGGGTTGGTGCCGTCGGCGTTGAAGCAGTCCCGATAGATTTCCTGCGTGCCGCGGGTCTGGATCGCGCCGTCGATGGTGATGTCATAATAGTCGACGGTCAGGGTCATGTTGCGGAAGCCGTCCGCGTCGATCGGCGAGCGCACCACGGCGCCCACCGTGATCGTATCGGCCTCTTCAGGATCCAGGTCCGGGTTGCCCGTCTGCGAGTCCCGGCCAAGCGGGAAATAGAAGGGCTGGTTGCCGACATAGGAGTCGCCGATGGCGAAGCCGCCGGCGATCGACGTACACAGCGCCTGCACCTGCGCCCGGTCGGGGTTCGAAGCGACATTGCCGAAATCAGCCCGGGTCAGGTTGGAGCAGGGGTCGTGGTCCGACCAGCCGACCGTCAGGAAGGTCGGCGGCTGGAACAGCTCGGCCACGTTCGGCGCACGGGTGGCGCGCTGGAAGCCGCCGCGGAAGGTCACATAGTCGTTGACCACCCAGTCGGCGATCGCCTTGAACGTATGAACCCCGCCGGCCCCGGTATTGTAGTCGGAGAAGCGGTAGCCGAGGTTCGCGGTGATCGACCGCGCAAACGGCAGGTCGGCCACTATGGGCGCGAGCAATTCGCCGTAGAACTCCGCCACCTCGACCGAGCCGCCGGTGGGCGTCGTGTCGAACAGGCCGAGCGTGTGCGAGGTGATGTTGGTGGTCGAGAGGTTGGACGACGGCCGGTAGTCGAAATCGTTCTTCCGGTAGTCCGTGCCGATCGCGAAGCGCACCTCGCCGGCGGGCGCCTCGAACAGGCCGCCCTGGATGTTCGCCTCCAGCTGGTCCTGGATCAGGTCGGTGGTGGTGAACAGGCGGGCCTGGACGATGTCGATACAATCCTGCGCCACGGCCCCTTCCAGGAACGGGCTGAGCCCGGTCTGGCACGAGGCCGCGCGGCCCAGCCGGAAGTTCGTGAACGCATTGGCGTTGGCGTCCGGCAGGATGCCGTAGCCCGGCGCGTCGAGCAGGGCCTGACGGCGGGACAGGTCGGCGAAATTCACATATTCGGCGACCTGATAGGTGCGACCGTGCGAATAGAAGACGTCATAGGTCCAGTCCTTGTAGGGCAGATCCCCGCGCACCCCGAACAGCAGCTCGTAGGTGTTGGTGATCGTGTCCAGACCTTCCGGCCCCAGATAGTCGAGCCGCTTCTGGTACTGCCAGTCGGCGTCCGGATCGGGGCGGCTGTTCAGGATGTCGGCGAGCTCCGCCGGCACCGGATGGCCCGCGCCCGGACCCAGCGGGACATAGCCGGGGGAATCCGGGTCGTCCGTGTTCGGGTCGTAGGGGATCGTCACCGACCACTGGTTCACCGCCGGGACGTAGGCCGAGCGGGTGCTGGTCTCGGTCTGGTCGAATTTCGCCTGGCCGTAGACGGTGACGCTGTCGGTCACGTCGTAATGGGTGTTGGCGAAGACCGAATAGCGCGTCAGCGGCAGGGACAGCTGGCCGACCGTGTTATTGCTCGCCAGATTGCCGTTATAGACGATCTTGTGCTCCGGAAAGAGCACGCCGGTATAGCCGGGCGCCGGCTGGCCGGAGACCGAGCCCGCGTTCGGCGAGAACACCGTGGCGGCCTCGGTCGAGGGCGCCTGGTTGAAATAGATGCCGCCGGTCCGGCTGACGTCGCCCTCCGGATAGCCCTTGGCCAGGAACACCGAATTGACCGCGGCCTGGGTCGGGTAGTTGCCGAAGGCCGGCTGGAACCCGCCGAAGCCGGGGAAGGAGCTGCCGCCGGAATTATTGATGTCGGCCCAGCCCTCCACGAAGAAGTCGCGGTCGCGCTGATAGACGACCTCCCGCTCCGAATAGGTCAGGCCCAGCATCGCGTTGCCGCGGTCGCCGGCGAAATTGCTGCCGAGCAGGGCGGACAGGCGGTATTGCGCGCCGTCGCCTTGTTCGGTCTCGCCGTACTGGGCGTCCAGCGTCACGCCTTCATAGTCGTCGCGCAGGATGAAGTTCACGACGCCGGCCACGGCGTCCGCGCCATAGGTGGCCGCGGCGCCGCCGGTGATGATCTCCACGCTGTCCAGCGCGGCGCTCGGGATCGTGTTGATGTCGACGACCAGCGAGGCGTTGGCCGGCTGGGTCCGCCGGCCGTCCAGCAGCACCAGCGTGCGGTTGGAGCCGAGGCCGCGCAAATTGACGGTCGCAGCCCCCGGGCTGGTGGTCGGGGTCGCCTGGGTGGCGCCCGCGTCGGTCAGCTGGTCGCGGCCCTCGCCGAATTGCGGCAGCTGGCTCAGCGTCTGGTCGAGGCTGATTTCCGACGTGTTCTCCAGCGTGTCGGTGTCGACCGTCACGATCGGCGTCTGCGAGGTGAGGTCGCGGCGCGCGATGCGCGAACCGGTGACCACGACGCGGTCCTCGGCTGCCGTGGGCTGCTGGGCGAAGGCCGGCTGGGCTGCGCCCGCGGCGATCGCGACGGCCAGCGTGGCGGCGCCGGCGGTGGAAAGAGCGCTCAGTCTAAGCGAATGACGCGGTCCGTTTTTCATGACTTTCCCCAAAGATCATCTGTTCAGAGACGCGACGCGTCTCTGTTGCGGTGGATTTTCGGCAATAGAGCTCAGTCACGCGCACGATGGTGCGCGCCGGACTGGACTTATTTCCTGCTGATTGGCCCGGATTTGGCGGCTTTCGGAACCTGATCCCGCCGCACGCCCCCTGAAGGAAACAACAAACGCCTTATGCGTAGTGTTTCCGCACTCCGGAAACCTTTTCTATTTCTATTTTTCCGATATTCGGAAACTCATATGCATACCTCCCCGGATTTATATTTATTTCTGCACTATCACGACGAAATGATTTCTGTCCATAGAGGCGTGACAAATACTTTAGTATTACCGGAAAGCGGAAAGCTTCGACTTTGAGCGCACGAAAACGCCGCCGCGAAACCGCGGCGGCGTGCGCGGCAAACCCGCGTGATTTCAGGAACTTGAAGAGGCCGGAGGCCGGCGCGTCTAGCGCGCGCCCTGACCCTGCAAAAGCTGGGCGATGTCGCTGGCCGCCGCGTTCAGCGAGGGCAGGAAGGAATGCATCCGCGACAGGCTGGCCACGCCGACATGCGCCCCGGCGCCGACGGCGGCCAGCGCCTTGCCGTTGATGCGCACCGGCACGGTGATGGATCTGTGGCCCGGCATGGCCTCCTGATCGTTCAGCGCCCAGCCGTCGGCGCGCACCTGCGCCAGGGATTCATAGAGCGCGTCGACCGTGGTGAGGGTTTTGGGCGTGAACGCCTCCATCTCCCGGTCGGCGAACAGCGCCTCCAGCTCCTCGCGCGTTTTGTCGGCCAGCAGGACCTTGCCGGCCGAGCTGGTGTGCGCGGGAAACCGGCTGCCCACGTTCAGCGGCTCGCGCGCGGTCTCTTTCGCGGTGGTGCGCGCGACGAACACCGTGTCGGCGCCGTCCAGGACCGAGATCGCGCAATTGGCGCCCAGCTCCTCAGTCAGCTCCGCCAGGCGCGGCCGCACCAGGTTCGCGACCGGTAGCGAGTTCAGATAGGAATAGCCGAGCTGCAGCACCCGCGGCGTCAGTTCGAACCGCGTGCCGGTGCAGGAGGCGTAGCCCAGAAGGTGCAGCGTGCGCAGGACGCGGCGCGCCGACCCCGGGCTGAGTCCCACGCGGCGGGACACTTCGCTGAGGGTCATCTGCGGCGAGCTGGCCGAAAACGCCTCGATCACCGCCAGGCCCTTGGCCAGCGAATGGATGAATTCCTGATCGTTCGCCGCAATGCTCGCCCGTGAGGGCCGGCCGCGCCGGACGCCGTCCGCCCCGCCGCCGCCATCTTTTGCCTCGTTCAGCATCAGCCGCCTCCCTCTGCTGTCCCGGACCGGAGCGTTTCGCGCTCCCTGTTTTTCCGGATTCCGGAAATATTTCCGGAACTTACGGAAAAAGATGTCCGAAGCCCGGAAGGCTGTCAAACCGGCCTTGAAATCAGGCGGTTACGGCGTCGCTGGGGATCGCGCGCAAAGGCGGGCGCGGCGCATCGCGCGGGTCTGAAATGTCCACGGGGGAGGAAAAAGGAAATGGCGCGCCCGAAGAGATTCGAACTCCTGACCCCCAGATTCGTAGTCTGGTGCTCTATCCAGCTGAGCTACGGGCGCGCGCTCGCACGGGCCATGGCCCGCTGCGGAGGCGCGGAACCTAGCGACGGGCCTTCGGCTTCGCAAGCATCGCCTGCGCCCTTCGCGCAGCATCGCGTCTGCGCATGGCCGGGACCCGCTCCGGCGGGTGGCCGCGCGGGGCGCGGGGAGTATGCTGCGCCGCAATGACACGACTGACCCGCGCCCTTCCCGCCGCCCTTCTGATCCTGGCCGCTTGCGCACCGCAGCGCCCCCTTGCCGCCGAGCCCGTCCCTGAAAACGTCCACGAGACAGCCATGGTCGCCGCGGCGAACCCGCTGGCGGTGGAGGCCGGGCTGGCGGTGTTGCGCGCCGGCGGCGGGGCGGCCGACGCGGCCGTCGCGGTGCAGGCGGCGCTGAGTCTGGTGGAGCCGCAATCGAGCGGGCTCGGCGGCGGCGCCTTCCTGATCCATTACGATGCGGAGACCGGCCGGACGACGGCCTATGACGGGCGCGAAACCGCGCCGGCCAGCGCCGGGCCGGAGCTGTTTTTCGGCGATGACGGCCAGCCTTTGCCCTTCCCCGTCGCCTGGACCTCCGGCCGCGCGGCGGGCGTGCCCGGCGCGGTCGCCATGCTGGGCGCGGCGCAGGCCGATCACGGCCGGCTGGACTGGAGCGAATTGTTCGGCGGCGTGATCGCGCTGGCCGAGGACGGCTTCGCGGTCAGCCCGCGCATGAGCCAGTCGATCGCCCGCGTGGCGCAGTTCGGCCCGCTGGACGAGCGCCCCGCCACCCGCGCCTATTTCTTCACCGACGACGGCGCGCCCCTGCCGCCGGGACATGTTCTGAAGAATCCGGACTACGCGCAGACGCTGCGCACGCTCGCGGCCGGCGGACCCGGCGCTTTCTATAATGGGCCGATCGCGGAGCAGATTCTGGCGGCGGTGCGCGAAACGCCGCTGCCCGGCGGCCTGACCGCGGACGACATCGCCGCCTATGCGCCGCGCACCGCGCCGGCGGTGTGCAGCCCCTATCGCGTCTGGCTGGTCTGTTCCGCCCCGCCGCCGTCTTCGGGCGGGGTCATCCTGGGCGAAACGCTGGGCGTGCTGGAGCATTTCCCGCTCGGCGATCTGGGGCCCGGCGATCCCGAGGCCTGGCATCTGATCATCGACGCGCTGCGCCTCGCCTATGCCGACCGCGACCGCTATGTCGCCGACCCGGAATTCGCGGACGTGCCGGTCGAGGGAATGCTGGACGCGGATTATCTGGCCTCCCGCACCGCGCTGCTGGCGCCGGACGCGGCGGTCCCGGTCGCCGAGGCCGGCGACCCGCCGGGCGCGCCGTCCTATGGGCGGGACACGACCGAGGAAGTGCCGGGCACCAGCCATTTCGTGGTCGTGGACCGCTGGGGCGATGTCGTCTCCGTCACCACCAGCGTGGAGGCGGCGTTCGGCAGCCACCGGATGGCCGGCGGCTTCCTGCTGAACAACCAGCTGACCGATTTCGCGCGCGAGGCCTACGGTCCGGACGGCGCGCCGCTGGCCAATGCGCCGGCGGGCGGCAAGCGGCCGCGGTCGTCCATGTCCCCGACCATCGTGCTGGACGCCGACAGCGGCGCCTTCGTGCTGGCGGTCGGCAGCCCGGGCGGCAACGCCATCCCCTCCTATGTCGTGAAGGCGCTGGTCGGGATGCTGGACTGGAATTTGCCGCCGCAGCAGGCGGTCGATCTGCCCAATATCGTGGCGCGCGGTGAGCGCACGCAGATGGAGACCGGCTTCGACCCGGCCATCGTTTCGGCGCTGACCGCGATGGGCCACCGGATCCAGTCGTCGCAGGGGGAGAATTCCGGGCTGCACGCGGTGCGCCGCCTGCCGGACGG
>ENA-ORCV01000688-ORCV01000688.1-marine-metagenome-genome-assembly--contig:-NODE-688-length-16948-cov-4.191749_pt1 | contig 16948 bp, 13 predicted proteins | sample MGYA00237779_ERZ508509 | MGnify/ENA primary metagenome ERZ508509 (study PRJEB26180, sample SAMN06268772) | marine metagenome | isolation source: Bioluminescent Bay, La Paraguera, Puerto Rico | place... | reverse complement strand
GCGGTCACGTCGTCATTGCCGGCATCGGCGAGGCGGATGAGCGCATGCAGCCGGTGCGCCACCCGCTCGTGGTCCTCGGCAAGGTCTGTCACCATTCCGCCGACCGATGGCAGGTCTTCCTTGTCCTTCAGAACCGAGTTCTTCTCGAGTTCCGCGAACTGCGCCGGGGCGAGTTTGCCAAGTGCCCTGATGCGCTCGGCAACCTCGTCGGCGGCGCCGAACATGTCCTGGTACTGCTCCTCGGTCAGCTTGTGCAGCGAGAAGAACAGCGGCCCGGTGACATTCCAATGATAGGCATGGGTCTTGAAGATCAGCCGGTAAGTGTCGGCCAGGATATCGGACAGGCCCTGCGCGATCGCGTCGCGGTTCGCGACACCGGTTTCAACGTCTTCGGCCTTGGGAACGATGTTCAGTGCTTCAGCCATGATATGACCTCCTTTTCAGCGTTTTCTATTCGGTCTGTTGCGCGCGGCGGCCGGAACGGGCCGCTGCGGCTCCTGCGTGTAACCTGGGTCCACATGTCACGGGGCCCGGCCGGATATCGCCCTGGCGACGAGCACCACGACGAACAGCACCACGAAGATGAAGAACAGGATCTGCGCGATGCCGGCAGACGCAGATGCGATGCCGCCGAATCCGAAAATCCCGGCGATTATGGCTATCACAAAGAATACTACAGCCCAGTAAAGCATTGCGCTCTCCTTTGATTTCTCAACCCGGAAACATCCGATCGTAAAGATTGTTCCAGACATCACGAAATCGCGTTCGATTACGATCTAGAGCGCGCTCGTTTCTTTTTCGAACATTCATTGTTTACTGAGCGAAACATCGGAACCATTCGACGCATAGCGCGTTTCAGCGTCGAAGACGAAGATTGAAAGGAGGCCGACCATGGCACGCGCGAACACCAACGGCGGTTCGGCAGAGGAACTCACGACGCAGGACCTGAAGGATCAGATCGGCAAGCTGAGCGACGACATCGCCAGCCTCACCGACATTGTCGGAGGCCTTGGCGAGCAGTCGGCGCGGCCAGTCCGCGATGACCTGAGGGCGCGCGGCGCCGGCGCTGGATGTGCTGCGCGAGCGGATGGCGGAGGTTTCCGCAGCGGCGGTTCTTGTTGGACCGGAAGGGGGATTTTCCCCCGCCGAGCGCGACCGCCTGCGCGCGCACGGCAATGTGATTCCGGTCGGACTGGGCCCGCGCATCCTGCGCGCGGACACCGCGGCGGCCGCGGCGCTGACGCTGGTCCAGGCGGTCTGGGGCGACTGGCGCGGCGATTAGCGCCTTGCGGATCGCGCCGGGCGCGCCTAACTGCCAAAAACCGTGATCCCGAGGGGGGAATGTCCGCCAGTTTCGAAGACGCGCGCCCGGTCGAAAGCCGGGCGGACCTGGCAGCCGCCCTCGAAGCCGGCGGCAAGCCGCGCACGGCGTGGCGGATCGGGACCGAGCACGAGAAGCTGGGCTTCCGCCTGTCCGATCATGCGCCGCTGCCCTACGAGGACGCCTCCGGCGGTCCGAGCATCCGCAAATTTCTGGAGGGCCTGACCCGGTTCGGCTGGGAGCCGACGCTGGAGAACGGCCGGCCGATCGCGCTGAAGCGCGACGGGGCCTCCGTCAGCCTGGAGCCGGGCGGGCAGTTCGAGCTGTCCGGCGCGCCGCTGGATTCGGTGCACGAGACCTGCGCCGAGGTGACCGGCCATCTGCGCGAGGTGCGCGAGGTGGCCGAGGAGACCGGGGCGGGATTCCTGGGCCTGGGCTTCGCGCCGACCTGGACGCTGGACGAGATCCCGGTGATGCCCAAGGAGCGCTACCGGATCATGTCGGCATATATGCCGAAGGTCGGGTCGCTGGGCCGGGAGATGATGTTCCGCACCGCCACGGTGCAGGCGAATTTCGACTTCCTGGACGAAGCCGACATGGTGCTGAAGATGCGCGTGTCGCTGGCGCTGCAGCCGGTGGCCACGGCGCTGTTCGCCAATTCGCCGTTCACCGAAGGGCGGCCCAACGGCTTTTTGTCCTACCGCTCGCAGATCTGGACCGACACCGACGCCACGCGCACCGGCATGCTGCCCTTTGCGTTCGAGGACGGGTTCGGGTTCGAACGCTATGTCGATTTCGCGCTGGGCGCGCCGATGTATTTCGTGGTGCGCGACGGCAATCTGATCGACGCGTCGGGCGAAAGCTTCCGCGACTTCCTGGACGGAAAGCTGCCGCAGCTGCCCGGCGAGAAGCCGACCATGGGCGACTGGGAGACGCATCTGTCGACCATCTTCCCCGAGGTGCGGCTGAAGACCTTCCTGGAGATGCGGGGCGCCGATTCCGGGCCGTGGTCGCGCCTGTGCGCGCTGCCGGCGTTCTGGGCCGGCATCCTGTACGATTCCGGCGCGCTGGCGGCGGCCTGGGACATGGTGAAGGACTGGACGGACGAGGAGCGCGAGAGCATCCGCGCCGACGTGCCGAAGCTGGGCCTGAAGACGCGGTTCCGGAATCTGAGCCTGCAGGAGGTGGCGGTGGAGTGCCTGCGCCTGTCGCGCGCGGGGCTGCGCGCCCGGGAACGGCTGAACGGCCATGGCGAGAACGAGACGATCTTCCTGACCGAGCTGGAAGACATCGCCCGGTCCGGCGTGACGCCGGCCGAGGGCCTGCTGAAACGCTATCGCGAGGACTGGGGCCGCGAAGTCGACCCCGTGTTTCAGGAACTGGCGTTCTAGAGGGAGTATCGTTTTTCGATAATTATTTATTGTTATGCGATGCGGCGTGATCTAGGGTCCCCCCAATAATCGGGAGGGACATCATGCTGAAATGGACATTGCGGATTCTGCTGGGCCTCGCCGCGACGGTGGTCCTGGCCGTCGCCGTCACACTGGTCATGTTCTTTTCCTGGCGCGCCGACGCGGTCGCGCAGCGGGAGAACGACCCGGACCGCCGGATCGCGCAGACCGCGCTGGGGCCGATCGAATACGCGGTTCATGGCGAGGGCCTGCCGCTGCTGGCGCTGCATGGCACGCCCGGCGGGTATGACCAGTCGCTGAGTGCGGTCCGCGCGACGCCGGAGCTTGCGCCCCCGAACACGATGACCATCGCGGTGTCGCGCCCGGGCTATCTGGGAACGCCGCTGAGCTCCGGCGCCAGTTTCGAAGAGCAGGCCGACCTCTACGCCGCGCTGCTGGACGAGCTGGGCGTCGAGCGCGTGGTCGTGCTGGGCGCGTCGGGCGGGGGCGGCGCCGCGCTGCAATTCGCCCTGCGCCATCCGGATCGGACGATGGGGCTGATCCTGTATGCGGCCGAAACCAAAGCCTCGCCGGACTTTCCCGATCCGCGGGAGCTGCCGGCGATGAGCCCGTGGCGGATGACCCTCCTGGAGGGCGGGATGTGGCTGGTGGGCGGTCCGCTGCGCTCCGCCGTCGTGAACGCGTTCGATCCGGACGACCCGGTGCAGAAGACGCGCTGGGTCGCGATGATGAAAACGACCGTGCCCTGGGCCGATCACGTGCCCGGCCAGCATAACGACGTCATCCAGCGGCTGGACCCCGCTTTGGACGACTGGCCGGTGGAGCAGATCGCCGCGCCGACCCTGATCATGCACGGCGACGCCGACGTGAATGTCGACTACGCGAATTCCGTGGAGATGGCGGAGCGGATTCCGAACGCCGAACTCGTGACGTTCGAAGGCGGCGACCATTTTGTGATGATCACCCGATGGGAAGAGGTGGCCGCCGCCAACCAGGCCTTCATGCAGCAGTTCCGGTAGGACCGCCCCGCAGGAGCCGGTCTTCAGGCCGGGGGCCTAGCGCGCCGCGACGAAGAAGCCGTGCTCGCCGCTGACGCGGACCATGGCGGCGCGGCCGGAATCCTGTGAGGCGCGGGCGCGCTTGTGGGCGTGGGCTTTCGCCTCGTCCTTGTCCTTGCAGCGGTGCAGGACCGAGCCCTCGCTGACCACGATCCAGGCGCCGTTATTCTGCTGGACGGTGAAGACCGCCCGGTCGATCACATTCTGCATGACCATGTCCTTTCGCCCGCGTGCGGGGCGGGCGAAAGCCGGGCCGGGCGCAGGAAATTCCGTGAAAGACCCAGTCTAGCAGGCTTTTGCCGCCGCGTCCCGCCGCCGTATCTGCTTGACTTCGCGGGGCGAAGGCCCCACGTGTCGCGCACCGCACACGATGCGGTCCCACGCCCGGCGGCGTGAGCGGCGTCGAAGAACGCCGTCTCGCCGGGCCCGCTAACCCCACCGAATTGCCCAAATCACGCGGGGCGTTCATCACCCCGCCGGCCGTGCGCGCGACGATTCCGCGCGCCGGTCCGCATATGAAAGATTCACTGTGACCACATTCAAAGACCTTGGCCTGGATGAGACGCTGCTGCGCGCGCTGGCCGAGGAAAACTATTCGACGCCGACGCCGATCCAGGCGCAGGCGATCCCGCAGCTTCTGACCGGGCGCGACCTGCTGGGCGTGGCCCAGACCGGCACCGGCAAGACCGCGGCCTTCGCCCTGCCCATCCTGCAGCGGCTGGCCGGCGGCAAGAAGGCGCAGGCGCGCAACGCGCGCGCCCTGATCCTGTCCCCCACGCGCGAACTGGCGACGCAGATCGCCGACAGCTTCCGCACCTATGGGCGGCACCTGAACATGAAGGTCACCGTGATCTTCGGCGGCGTCGGCCACGGCCCGCAGCGCGACGCCCTGCAGCGCGGCACCGACATCCTCGTCGCCACGCCCGGACGCCTTCTGGACCATATGGGCGAGGGCAATCTGGTGCTGGACCGGACCGAGGTGTTCGTCCTGGACGAGGCCGACCAGATGCTGGACATGGGCTTTATCCGCCCGATCCGTCAGGTGGTCGCCAAGCTGCCGCGCGAGCGCCAGTCGCTGTTCTTCAGCGCGACGATGCCGAAGGAGATGGCGGCGCTGGCCGGCGAATTGCTGACCGATCCGGCCAAGGTCTCTGTCGCGCCGCAGGCCACGACCGCCGAGCGCGTCAGCCAGCGCGTGATCTTCATCGAGACGGCGAAGAAGCGCGACCTGCTGACCGAACTGCTGAACAGCGAGGCGATGGGCCGGACGCTGATTTTCACCCGCACCAAGCACGGCGCCGACCGGGTGGTGAAGCATCTGGCGATGACCGGCGTGCCGGCCGCCGCCATTCACGGCAACAAGAGCCAGAACGCGCGCACGCGGGCGCTGGACGCCTTCAAGGCAGGCAAGACGCCGATCCTGGTGGCGACCGACATCGCCGCGCGCGGCATCGACGTGGACGAAGTGACCCACGTCATCAATTACGACCTGCCGAACGTTCCGGAATCCTATGTCCACCGCATCGGCCGCACCGCGCGCGCCGGGGCGGAGGGACGGGCCATCGCCTTCTGCGATAACGAAGAGCGCGCCTATCTGAAGGACATCGAGCGGATCACCCGCCAGTCCATCCCCGCCGAAGACCGCCGCGCGGGACGCGGTGCGCCGGTGGAGGCCGCCGTGGTGGTGAAGAGCGCCGAGGCCGTTCGCGAAGAGTCGCGCAGCGAAAGCGGCGGCGGCCGCGCGCGCCAGGACGGCGGGCGCGGGCGCAAGCCGCGCAAGGGCGGCAAGGGCCGTGGCCGCGCCGATGGCGGACAGCGGCAGGACCGCCAGCCGCGTGAGGCCCGTCAGGCCGACGGCGACCGGCAGGGCGGCGAGCGCCCGCATGGCGAACGTCAGGGCAGCGAGCGCCAGGGTGAACGCCAGGGCGGACATCAGGGCGGACAGAAACGGCGCGGTCCGAAACAGGGCCAGAAGGCGGGCGGTCACAAGGCAGGCGGCCATGGCGGCCACAAGGCCGGCGGAAAAGGCCAGGAGCGCGCTCACGGCGCCGGCGGCCAGAAGCCGGGCGGCGGCAAGCCGCACCGCAAGGGCGGACCCGGCATGCGTCAGGGGCCGAAATCCCGGCGCGCGCCCGCGCACGCCTGACCCGGCCGGCCGGGAATCCGGCCGTACGTCCCACCGCGAAAACCCCCGGCGGGCCAGCGCTTTGCGCTTGGCCTGTCCGGCGGCGCGTGCTGGTATTGCACCGCACCTAATGCAACCCACAGCGGAACGGGCGGGGAAGCCATATGAATATCGTGGTCGTCGCGGGAATCCTGATTGCCATCGCGACGTCCATCCCGGTCTTCCTACAGATGCGGCAGCACCCCAAGGGTCTGCACATCCTGTTCTTCGCCGAGATGTGGGAGCGCTTTTCCTTCTACGGGATGCGCGGCCTGCTGATCTTCTATCTGACCCAGCATTTCCTGTTCGAGGACACGTTCGCGCAGGAGCAGTACGGCTCCTACAACGCGCTGGTCTATCTGCTGCCGCTGCTGGGCGGGTTCCTGGCCGACCGCTATCTGGGCACGCGCAAGGCGATCGCCTTCGGCGCGCTGCTGCTGGTGGCGGGCCATTTGCTGATGGCGGCGGAGGGCGAGCCGGCGGTCCAGACGCTGGAATATGGCGGCGAGACCTATGCGTTCGAGGCGACCGGCACGCAGGACCAGCGCCGCGCCTTCCTGCCGGTCGGCGATACGGTGTGCGCCTTCAACCCGCAGCCGGGCGATGCGGACACGGGCTGCGAGCTGCGCGCTAATCAGGCGGGCGACCTGGAATTCGACGGCCTGCCGGCGGACGCGGGCCTGCCGCAGGTTCTGCCGCGGGCCGATTACGAGCTGGGCGTCGGCGAGCGCAATCCGCTGTTCGTCGGCATCTTCTATCTGGCGCTGTCGCTGATCGTGATGGGCGTCGGCTATCTGAAGGCCAATATCAGCTCCATTGTCGGCCAGCTCTACGAGCAGGGCGATCCGCGCCGCGACCCGGGCTTCACGCTCTATTATTTCGGCATCAATCTGGGCGCGTTCCTGGCCTCCATCCTGTGCGGGGCGCTGGCGGCGGAGTTCGGCTGGTGGGCGGGCTTTGGCCTGGCGGGCGTCGGCATGGCGTTCGGCTGGCTGGTGTTCGTGCAGCGGCGCCTGCTGTTCTTCATTCCGGGTCCGAAACAGCTGCCCGACGAGATCGGCGCGCCGCCCGATCCGGAGCGACTGAAAAAGTCCGTCGCCGGTCCGCTGAAATTCGAGCACACGCTGTATCTGCTGGGCCTGGTCGGCGTGGCGGTGGTCTGGTGGGTGATCCAGCGGCCGGACGTGACCGGGGTGATGCTGCTGGCCGGTCTGGCTTTGTTCGGCGGCTACATGATCTGGTTCATGGTCACGCGCTGCACATGGCGGGAGTCGCAGGAGCTGATCCTGGCCCTGATCCTGATCGTGATGTCGACCGTGTTCTGGTCGCTGTTCGAGCAGGCGGGCTCCAGCATGAACCAGTTCGCCGAGCGCAACACGCAGATGCCGTCCGACGGCTTCTTCACCATCACCGCGGCGCAGACCCAGAGCTTCAACGCCGGCTTCATCCTGCTGTTCGCGCCGGTGTTCGCGGCGCTGTGGACGTTCCTGGGCCGGCGCGGGCGCGACCCGAACACGCCGCTGAAATTCGCGCTGGCGCTGGTGCAGGTGGGGCTGGGCTTCTGGCTGCTGGTCTGGGGCGTCGGCTTCGCCGACGAATCCTATCGCGTGCCGCTGATCTTCCTGGCGGGCGCATACCTGCTGCACACCACAGGCGAGCTGTGCCTGTCGCCGGTCGGGCTTTCGATGGTGACCAAGCTGTCGCCCGCCGCCGTCGTAAGCTTCGTGATGGCGGGCTGGTTCATGGCCTCGGCCTTCGCGCACCATGTGGCGGGGATCATCGCCACCTTCACGGCCAGCGACACGGTGGCCGGGCAGGTGCTGGACCCGGCGGCGAGCCTGCAGACCTATCGCGAGGTGTTCTGGAGCATCGGCCTCGTCTCCATCATCCTGGGCGTGCTGTTGGGCGCGGCGAGCTTCTGGCTGAAGCGGCTGGGCCACGGCAAGGCCGGCCGCATCGGCGGCCAGCCGGGCGCGCCGCTGGCCGAGACGCCGGCGATGGAAGCCGGCGGGCCCACCCCGCACCGCGAGGATCAGGACGGGCGCCAGACGTTCTAGGGTCTAGGGAATTTCGAAGGTCTGGATTTCGGCGGTCTAGAACGTGCCGCGGATCCGGAAATTGATCATCAGCTCGTTATATTCCTTGCGCTTTTCGACCACCGTGATCGGGGCGACATCGCGCGGGCCGGCATAGATATAGCGGATCCGCTCGCCGTAGAAGCGCCCGATATTGCCGATCTGCAGGCGCATGTTCACGCCGAAGAAGCGCGTGGTTTCGACGAAGCCGCCGACGCCGCCATTATTGAAGCTGTTCGCGGTGAGTTCGGCGATCCGGTAGGAATAGCTGGACGAATTGTTGTTGTAGTCGAAGCCCCAGGAGAAGCCGGCCTCCGGATAATCCTTGCGGAAGTCGAGGCGGAAGGAGCGCCGCCCGTTGCCGCCGCCGAAGAAATTGTTTCCGCCGCCGCCGGACAGGAGGCGGATTTCCCCGGTCACCGGGTCGACCACTTCGGACTCGCCATATTCATAGGAGGTCTGGACGCGGGCGTCCTCGATGCCGATGCGGTCGAGCGGGACGTCCAGCGCGACGCGCGCCTTCCAGCGGTCGGCGTCGCCCAGATTGCCGGGGCCTTCGCCGCCGCCGCCCAGCGGCACCAGGCCCGAGGCGTCCGAAATCCAGTCGCGCGTGTATTCCAGCGTCAGGACGCCGTCGTCCCAGAAGCGCTGTTCGGCGACGACCTGGGCGGTCCAGGTCTGTTCGGGCACCAGGTCCGGGTTGCCGGTGTCCTGGGTGTTGTCGTTGAAGCTGACCGAGCTGGCAAAATCGTTGAAGGACAGCTGGCCGACCGTCTTTTCGATGGAGAAGCGCAGCTGGGTGTTGCTGAACGCGTCCCAGGTCACCGAGGCCGAGCCCTTCGGATAGAAGAAATCGCGGGTCTGTTCGGCGTCGCCGGTCTGCTTGATCTGGGAGACCTCGCCGGCCAGCGAGGCGTCGAGCGCCAGATTCGAGGTCGGGCGCCAGAGGCCGGAGATATAGGGCTCGGCGCGCAGCTCCTCGACCTTCGTATTGGCGATGGCGAGCGGGATGGCGACCGGGCCGGAGCCGCTGTCCACCGTGATGGCGTTGGCGGAGTCCAGATAATTGTAGGCCGCCTCCGCCCCCGTCTCGATCGAGACGTTCGAGGCGGGGATCCAGGTGACGAAGCTGCGCAGGATGCTTTCGCCGCTGGTCGATTCGCGGTCGGAGGTCAGCTCGCTGATAAAGCCGGCGGCGTCGTAGCTGGCGAAGGTGGAGAGGCCGTTTTCCTTCTCATAGCCCTGCAGCGCGATGATCTTCAGCGTCATCTCGCTGTTCAGGTCGCGCTCCAGATCGCCGCCCAGCTCGGCCTCGGTCTGGTCGTTGTCGAAGACGGTCTTCTCGAACGGAAAGCCGAAATTGGCGATGCGGGGATCGGCGGTCAGCCCGCGCGGCCGCACCAGGCCGGCGACATAGCGGCCGTATTCGTCGTTGCCGAAGCCGCCGTCGCTGACCCGCCCGTTCAGGCGCAGCGTCCATTCGCCGATGTCGCGGTCGGCGTTGAAGGTCGCCGCCCAGCCCCTGGGGCCGCCCTTGCGGTTCTGGAAATTGTGCTGAAACAGCGCGCCGTCGGGCGTGTAGATATATTCGTCGCGGTGCTGGCCCTGCGGGAAATTATTGGTCGACACGCCGATCGAGACGTTCGCCCCAAGGATCGTCATGTTGCGGTTGATCTCGCCGTTCGGCGCGACCTCGCCGGTATGGGTGTTGTAGTTGGCCTGCAGCCGCCAGGTGCCGCCGCTGCGCGTCGAGACGCGGCGGATGACGTTCACGACCACGGTCTGGCCGCCCATGTCGATGCCCGCGACCTGGCCGCGGATCAGGTCGATGCGGACCACGTCGGCGACCGGGATGCGCTGCAGGATGTCGCCGACATCCTGGCTCTTGGCGCTGGGCCGTTCGCCGTTGATCAGGACGTTGCCGGCGTTCTGGCCGAAGCCGCGCGCATTGCCGCCGCCCTGGGCGTTGAAGCCCGGAACGCGGTTGACCATGTCGTTCGCGTTGGTCGGGTTGTAGGGCGAGAAATATTCCGGCGTGTAGGACGTGACCGATTCGCTGGACCCGCCGCCGCCGGCGACCCCCGGATCGGAGATCGTGCCCGCCGGACCCTCGGTCTCGATCACGTCGGAACGCTCGCCTTCAACCACGACGGTGTCGGGCTGCTCCTGCGCGGCGGCGTGCGCGGCAGGAACGAGAAGCGCAACGGCGCAGGCCGCGAACAGGGACGGCTTCATATACGAATCCTTAGTCGTCCTAATACGTGAGGGGAGCGCCCGAGACGGGCCCACGGTCGGTGCTTTGCCGCGTGGAAGCCACAGCCAGATTGATCAACAGTCCGTGACTCCGCGCCGGGCAAAAAAATTCGCCCGGGAGCCGGGCGGGGGCCTTTCTGCCGCCTGTATGCATTCCCATCTAGTGACAATAAATTCATAAAGAAAGCACGACCTTCCATGGATTGGCTGACGGCCGAGGCGGTCTCCGCCCTTCTTCAGGTTATCGCGATCGATCTGGTTCTGGCGGGCGACAACGCCATCGTCATCGGCCTGGCCGCCGCGGGCCTGCCCCGTGAACAGCGCAGCCGGGCGATCCTGATCGGGATCGGGGCGGCCACCGTGATGCGGATCGGCTTTGCGCTGATCACCACCCAGCTTCTGGCGATTATCGGCCTGCTGCTGGCCGGGGGAATCCTGCTGTTATGGGTGTGCTGGAAGATGTGGCGGGAGCTGCGCGCCGGCCACAAGCACGAGGCCGAGGTGGCGATCGACACGCTGGGCGCGGACAGCACCGAGATCGGGGCGCCGCGCAAGACGCTGCGTCAGGCGGCGACCCAGATCGTGATCGCCGACATCTCCATGTCGCTGGACAATGTGCTGGCGGTGGCCGGGGCGGCGCGGGACCATCTGGAGGTGCTGATCATCGGCCTCGGCCTGTCGGTCGTGCTGATGGGCGTGGCGGCGAGCTTTATCGCCAAGCTGCTGAACCGCTGGCGCTGGATCGCCTATATCGGCCTGCTGATCATCCTCTACGTCGCGCTGGACATGATCTGGCACGGCGCGATGGAGGTCTGGGGCGCGACCCACTAGCGGGCGCTTAGAACTGTTTGCGCAGGCGTAGCTGGATGAAGTCCCGCGGGTCGGTCCTGCGGCGTTCGCGATAGTCGATGGCCTGGGTCAGGCGGTCGGCATAGACGTCGCGCCCGACGCGGAAATCGTTCCAGATCGTCGCCTCGATCCCGAAGGTGAAGCCCGGGCTGATCGTGTATTCGATCGAGCCCTCCACATAATTGTGCACCGTGAAATAGGTGTACTGGTCCGGCTGGTAGTTCGGGTTGAGGTAGTAGGGCAGCCAGAACAGGCTCCAGGTCAGGTTGTAGCGCGGCAGGTCGTGCTCGAACTTCAGGGTCGGGCGGAACGGGCGCACCCCGGAAATCTTCCGCCGCTCGCCGGTCGTTGGGTCGGTGACGCGCGTGTGGTCGAGCGGAAGCTCCAGCGTCAACCGGCCATTGGCGACGCCGAACCGGTCGGTGGGCACGCGCAGGTCCAGCCGCGCGCGGTCCAGCGTGCCGCCGCCGATATTGCCGACCGCGCTCAGCCCGCCGTCCAGCGGGACGGTGTCGATCACGTCGACGATTTCGTCGTGGCGCAGGGTGAGGGTGAGGGCGCCTTCGCCCCAGAACCGGCGCTCATAGACGAATTCGCTGATCCAGCGCTGTTCCGGCTGCAGGTCGGCGTTGCCGCCGAACACCTCGTCGTCGCTGAGCGAGGAGGAGGCGGCGAAATCGTTGAAATCGAGCTGGCCGACCTCTCGCTCGAAGCGCAGGCGGATCTGGTTGTTCTCCGCCGGGGTCCAGGTCAGCGCGAGGCGGGGTTTGGGATAGAAGAAGCTGCGCTCGTTCTCGGAATCCCCGCTCTGGCTGATGGTCGACTGCTCCAGCCGCAGCGCGCCCTCCAGCGTGAGATTGTCGCGGGCCTGCCAGAGGGCGCGGGCCGAGGCCTCGCCGCGCAGCTCCTCCACCTTCACCGAGGCGCCGGGCAAAGAGACGTCCACGCCGTCAATCGCGAAGCTCTGGCTGGCGTCGAGGACATTGTAGGCGACCTCCGCCGTGCTCTCGAGCGTCAGGTTCGGGGTCTTGCGCCAGCGCAGCTCGGTCCGGCCGACGCTTTCGCTGGTCTCGTTGTCGAAGACGAAGCGCTGGGACACGCCGGCGACGCGGCTGCTGGCCACGCCCTCGCTGGTTCCCAGATTCTGGACGACGCGGCCGATCAGGTCGACGCTATCCGACACCGGAAGCTCATAGCGCGCGCCGAATTCCGCCGAGCGGTCGTCATGGCGCGAGTCGAAGCGGCGCAGATCGGCCGGGGATTCGAAAATGGAAAAGTCCTGGAAGTAGTCGTCCGAGGCCGAGGCGGTGAATTCGGCGCGGCCGGGGCCGAGCGGGCCGGCCCAGTCGGCCCCGCCGTTCCAGCCGCCGCCCTCCATGCCGGTGGTCAAATCCTCCAACAGGACCACCGCGCCGTCCGGGCCGGTGCGGACCAGGGAGCCGAAGCCGGTGGAGTCGTCATAGCCGTAGCTGCGCCCGACGCGGGCGCCCCAGCTGCGCTGGCCCTCGCTGGCGCTGAATTCGTAGCGGCCGTTCGGCATGGTCGGGCCGCCCTCGAAGATGATCGTGCGGGCGCTGACCGTGTGCTGGCGGGAGGACTCCTCGCTGAGGATGACGTTGGCGATGACGGACTGGCCCTGCATGTCGATGCCCGGCGCGCCGCCGCGCACCAGGTCGATGCGGATCACCCGGCTGGCCGGGGTGCGCGCCAGCACGTCGGAGGGCGAATCCGATTTCGAGGCCGGGCGGGCGCCGTTGATCATGATATTGCCCTCGGAGCCGGCCAGGCCCCGCACGTCGTCGTCGCCGTCCTCGATCGAGAAGCCGGGCAGGCGCTGGACCATGTCGAGCGCTGTGACCGGATTGGACGAGGCGAAGAATTCCGGGGCGTAGCTGAGCACGCCGCCGCCTTCGGGCGTGTCCGGGGGCGTGTCCGGTCCGGCCGGGACCCGCTCCAGCGGCCCGGGGGCGTCCGTGGCGTCCTGGGCCCAGGCCTGGGCGTGCGGGAACAGGCAGGCGGCGAAGGCCGCCAGGCAGGTCGTCCTGATCACAATCTCTCTCTCAGATGCCGGATGCCGCGGACTCCCGCGGCGCCTCGGATGCGACGTTTGTCGCTTATACGCGACTTGTGTCACGCGTCACATCGGAAGTCAATCAATATTTATCGAAAACCGATAAGGTCAACAAGCGGAAATGCTGCGCCTGCGCACAGCACCGCCCTCGGGGCGGAAAAACCCTTTGAAAATCAGATGGTAAGGAGGCTAGCCGGCACCGCCGACAGTGAGGCCGTGGATCTTCAGCGTCGGCTGGCCGACGCCGCAGGGCACGCCCTGGCCGGACTTGCCGCAGACCCCGACGCCTTCGTCCAGCGCCATGTCGCTGCCGATCATGGACACGCGGGTCAGCGCCGTGGGGCCGTCGCCGATCAGGGTCGCGCCCTTGATCGGGGCGACGATCTTTCCGCCCTTCACGCGATAGGCCTCGGTGCACTGGAAGACGAACTTGCCGGAGGTGATGTCCACCTGGCCGCCGCCGAAATTGGCGGCGTAGACGCCGTCGTCCAGGCTTTCCAGGATTTCCGCCGGATCGTCATTGCCGCCCATCATGAAAGTGTTGGTCATGCGCGGCATTGGGCAGTGGGCGTAGGATTCGCGGCGGCCGTTGCCGGTCGCCTCCATGCCCATCAGGCGGGCGTTCAGCCGGTCCTGCATATAGCCGACCAGCTTTCCGTCCTCGATCAGCGTGGTGCGCCCGGTGGGCGTGCCTTCGTCGTCCATGGTCAGGGAGCCGCGGCGCTCATGGATCGTGCCGTCGTCCACGACGGTGACGCCTTTGGCGGCGACCTGTTCGCCCAGACGGCCGGAGAAGGCGCTGGAGCCCTTGCGGTTGAAGTCGCCTTCCAGGCCGTGGCCCACCGCCTCGTGCAGCAGCACGCCGGGCCAGCCGGGGCCGAGGACGACGTCCATCTCGCCGGCCGGGGCGTCGACCGCCTCCAGATTCAACAGGGCGCGGCGCAGGGCCTCCTGCACCGAGCGCTCCCAGGCGTCGGGCGTGATCCACTGGTCGTAAGACGTGCGGCCGCCGGCGCCGTGGCCGCCGGATTCGCGCTTGCCGTCCTGCTCCACCACCACAGAGACGTTGAGGCGGACGAGGGGGCGGACGTCGCGGTACAGCGCGCCGCCGGGGCGCAGGATGTCGATCTCCCGGTGCTGGCCGGCCAGCGAGACGCTGACCTGGACCACGCGGGGATCGGCGGCGCGGGCATAGGCGTCGATCTTCTGGAGCAGCTCCACCTTGTCCTTGAAGCCGGGCGAGGCGGTGGGGTCGGCGTCGCCGTACAGCTTGGCGTTGGTGCGGCGCGGATCGGCGGCGAGAATCCCGCTGTGCCCGCGCTTGGCGGCCTGGACCGCATCGGCGGCCCGGCGCAGCGAATCCAGCGTCATCTCGCTGGAATGGGCGTAGCCGGTGGATTCGCCGGCGACGCAGCGCAGGCCGAAGCCGCGCGTGGCGTCGTAGGAGGCGGTTTTCAGCCGGCCGTCGTCGAAGACGAACATCTCGCTGACGCCGCGCTCCATGAACAATTCGCCGTCATCGGCCCCGGTCAGGGCGTCGTCGAGGACGGATTTGGCGGAGTCGAGATCGAGATCGTCAGGCGGGGCGTCGTAAGGCATTCCCACAAGATAGTGAGGAACGCCCCGGCGCGACAGGGGGATTGCTGCAGCGCAGCAGGATTTCGGGCGGCCGGAGTGCGGGTCGTTCAGGAGCCGGGTACCGGCTCCTCCACCACCACGAAGCGCGTCAGCTCCTGCCGCGGCAGGTCCCAGTCCGGCGCGATCTCGGCGGCCCGCATATAGTCGTTATAGGCGTCCTCGATCCGGTCCAGCCGCTCCAGCGAGACGGCGCGGTTGTAATAGACCTTTTCCGGCTCATCGAGATCGCCGGCCTCCAGCGCCACGGTCGCCTGCTCCACGGCCTCGTCGAACCGGCCGAGATAGTGATAGGCGACGCCGCGGGTGGCGTAGGCCTCCGCGAAGACGCGGCGCTTCAGGGACTCCTCGATGTCCTCCAGCGCCAGGTCGTACTCCTCCCGATAGATGCGGATGATGGCCCGGTTCACGTAGGTGGCCGAAAGATCGCGTCTGGTGGGCAGGCCGACGCGCAGGGCCTTGGTGCAGTCGTCCAGCGCCACCGCATCGTAGCGCCCGAACAAAGCATGGTTGTAACAGGTCGCCCCCGCGCCGCCGCCGATCACGATTTGCTGAGCCAGCGCCGGGACGGCCATGAACGGGGAAAGGACCAGCGCCAGAAGCCCCGCGCGGACGGGGAAAGGAACGGTTCGTCGGCCTGTGGATATGGGGGTCATGCGCGCCTCCGCTCATTATGCGGCGCGAACTGAACAGGGCGATGGCGCCGCCGGTCCGGTTTGCATAGTACACGCGGGAGATGAGCGTCGTGCGCACGTTTCGGTGAGCGGCCCGTGCGGCAATTCGCGCATCAAAAGCTGCGCTGACTTGGGCCTTCCCCCCTTCTATATTCCGGCTCAGGCGCTAAAAGCCGGGTGGAATCGCGGCGTCCGCCGCGCCAAGACGAGTCTCTGAGGGTTTGATGAACGCGTTCACCGCATTTCTGGCGGCTTTGCCCGTCCTAGGCGCGCCGCGCTCCGGCGAAATGGGTCTTCAGGACCCGGCCACGCCCGTCATGGAAACCCTGGTCGGGTTCCATACCTTCCTCCTGATCATCATCGCGCTGATCACGATTTTCGTGCTGGGCCTGCTGGTCTGGGTGCTGATCCGCTATTCGGCGAAGGCCAATCCGACGCCGGCCAAGTTCAGCCACAACACGCTGGTCGAGGTGGTCTGGACCGCGGTGCCGGTGCTGATCCTGGTCGCGATCGCGGTGCCCAGCTTCAAGCTGCTGTACCTGCAGGACGTGATCCCGGAATCGGACATCACCATCAAGGCGACCGGCCACCAGTGGTACTGGGACTATGAGTTCCCGGACACCGGCGCGACCGTCACCCAGATCATGGTGCCGAAGGAAGAGGCCGAGGCGCAGGGCCGGATCGGCCTGCTGGCCGCCGACGACCCGCTGCTGGTGCCGGCCGGCGCGACGGTGCGCATGCAGGTGACCGCGACCGACGTGATCCACGCCTGGACCGTTCCGGCCTTCGGCGTGAAGATCGACGCGATGCCGGGCCGGCTGAACGAAATCTGGTTCCGGGTCGACGAGCCCGGCATCTATTACGGCCAGTGCTCCGAACTGTGCGGCAAGGACCACGCCTTCATGCCGATCGAGGTGCATGTGGTGCCGCAGGAACAATTCACCGCCTGGATGGACGAGCAGACCGGCGGCTCCGCCGCTGCGGACGCCTCCGGCGGCCGCGCCGCCATTGCGTCGCTGAACTAGGGAACGACTGAACCATGGCATATACGGCCCACGCCGACGCCCACGACGATCACAAGCCCGCGTTCTTCGCGCGCTGGTTCTGTTCGACCAACCACAAAGACATCGGCACGCTGTACCTGATCTTCGCGATCATCGCGGGCCTGATCGGCGGGGCGATGTCCTGGCTGATCCGTATGGAGCTGCAGGCGCCGGGCATCGGCGTGCTGACCGCGTTCACCGGGGGCGACCCGGAAGCGGCCAAGCACTTCTACAACATGCTGATCTCCTATCACGGCCTGATCATGATCTTCTTCATGGTCATGCCGGCCCTGATCGGGGGCTTCGGGAACTGGATCGTGCCGCTGATGATCGGCGCGCCGGACATGGCGTTCCCGCGCATGAACAATATCTCGTTCTGGCTGCTGCCGGCGG
>ENA-ORCV01000687-ORCV01000687.1-marine-metagenome-genome-assembly--contig:-NODE-687-length-16959-cov-2.663606_pt1 | contig 16959 bp, 16 predicted proteins | sample MGYA00237779_ERZ508509 | MGnify/ENA primary metagenome ERZ508509 (study PRJEB26180, sample SAMN06268772) | marine metagenome | isolation source: Bioluminescent Bay, La Paraguera, Puerto Rico | place... | reverse complement strand
CAGCACGCTCAGTTCGATCCCGCCCGCGATCAGACCGCCCAGCGAGGCGAGCCCAAGCGCAAAGGCCAGCGGCATGCCCAGCAGCGCGAGCGTGAAGAAGATGACGACGACGGCGAGGGTCATGCGACGGCCTCCTCTGACCAGGTGTCGCGGCCGCCCCATGTCAGGAGCACGAGATGCAGCACGCTGTGCACCGCCGCGAGCAGCACCGCGACATAGTAGACCGCCGCGGTCATGTTGAGCGTCGGCATCATCTCGGGCCAGGTGTAGAGCGTCACCTGCCACGCGAACCAGAAGATCACCGCCATCAGCAGCGCGGCCAGCGCCGAGGACAGCCGGAACAGCCGGTCCTGCCAGAGCGGCGGGAACTTCACGAAGAGCGCGTCGATGCCGACATGCACGCCCCGTCGGATACCGTGCGGGATCGCGAGGAACATCGCCCAGACAAAGGCCAGCCGCGCCACCTCTTCGGACCAGTCGATGGCGCTGGAAAAGGCGTAGCGGAACACCACCTGCGTCACCACCAGCACCGTCATCGCCGCCATCGCACCGATCACCGCGTAGCGCGTGACGTGGTCGAGCCCGATCACCAGCGCGCGCGCCCGGGCAAAGGCCGGCCCCCCGGACGGGGGGCCGACGCGGTCGGCACGCGGGCTCATTGCGCCGCCGCCTCTTTCAGGACGAGGTCGATCAGGTCGGCCCCGATGCGCTCCTTGAGGTCACCGATCACCGGCTGGCTGCGGCTGCGCAGCGCCGCGCGCGTCTCGTCGCTCAGCGGGGTAAAGGTCATGCCCGCGTCGATCAGCGCCTGCCGCGAGGCCTCGTCCTCGTCCGCCGCGGTGTCGCGTTGCCACGCGACGGCCTCTGCCGCGGCGGTGCGCAGGGCGGCCTGCGCCTCGTCGGACAGCCGGTCGAACTTGCGCTTGTTCGCGACCAGCAGGATGTAATCGAAGAAATGCCCGCTATCCGAGAGGTGCCCCTGCACCTCGTTGAAATTGCGCGAAGCGATGATCGAATAGGGGTTCTCCTGGCCGTCAAGCACGCCCTGCTGCAGGGCAGAGTAGACCTCGGAAATCCCCATCGACACCGGATTCGCGCCGATCGCACGGAAGGTCGCGAGATGCGTCTCGTTCGGCTGCAGGCGGATCTTGAGCCCCTCGAAATCCTCGACGCTCTCGATGGGGCGCACGCTGTTGGTCACGTTGCGCGACCCAAGCTCCATCCAGCCCAGCGAGACGAAGCCGCGCTCCGCCAGCTTTTCGTTGAGCACGTCCCCGGCGGGCCCGTCGATCACGCGAAAGGCGGTCTCGCGGTCGGGATAGGCAAAGGGCAGCGACACCGCCTCGAGTTCGGGCACGGTGCGCGACAGATAGGCCGAGCCGATCCACGTCCCGAAGATCACGCCCGAACGCACCTGATCGACGTTCTCCTTGGCGCCGCCCAGCTGCATCGCTGGAAAGGTCTCGACCGTGAGGTCGCCATCGGTCAACTCGGCGAGGCGGTCGGCAAAGCGCTCCATCGCGACGGAACTGGAATGCGCGACCGGGAAATTGCCCGCGAGCCGGAGCGTTTCGGCCGCGGCGGGCGCGGCCAGGGCGGGCGCAAGCGCGGCCACGCAGGCCCAGGCGAGAATCGGTTTCATGGTGGGTCTCCCTTTGGTGGATGAGGGTCCGGCCAAGGCCCGAGAGCCCGGCCCCCTCGCGTTGATGCGTCACGGAGTCAGCGTTGATGAAAATCCTTCCTTAATCAAGATAATTTTTTATAATTTATTATATTTGTCTTAATATATTGATTTAGAATGTTTTTATGTAGGGTGCGCGTGACCAAATCCCGACCACCTCATCCCCGCGCCGCAACGGCGGGCCGGGCAGGCTCTTCGGCGGCATAGGCGCCCGCCTTCGAGGTGCCCAGACCGGCGGCGACAAGCGCCTCAGCCATGGTCACCGCACAGCCCACCCCGTCGATCACCGGCAGGCCGAATCGCTCGGACAGCCGCGCCGTCATGGCCGTCATCCCGGCGCATCCCAGCACGATCGCGTCGGCGCGATCCACGGCCATCGCCTCGGCGATCTCGGCGGCGATCAGCGCCTCGGCCCGGTCGGGATCGGTCTCGATGTCCAGAACCGGCACCTTGGCTGCACGTATCCCGGCACAGCGCCGCGACAGCCCGTAGCGGTCGATATTGTCCCGCAGCCCCGGCACCGCCCGGTCGAGCGTGGTCACGACACCGAACCGGGTCGAGATCAGCGTCGCGGCGTGAAACCCGGCCTCGCCGATCCCGATCACCGGGCCGTCGAACAGACAGCGCAGCGCATCGACGCCGGTATCGTCGAAACAGGCGACGACGATCGCATCGATGTCGCGATGCCGCTGCACCTCTTCCAGCAGGCCGTGATGACTGCGCGCGATATCGAGGAAACCCTGGATGCTGGCAGGGCCGCTCGCGGGCTGCGTGGCGACGATCTCGGTCCCGGGTCGCGCCACGGCCCGCGCGGCGGCGGCGATCTTGGCGGTCATCGAGCGGGTGGTGTTGGGGTTGATGACGAGAAGTCTCATGCCGGTCGTCTCCCTTGCGGATTGCGTGCCGTGCGCCAAAGGCCCTCATGCTCTCGTCGCAGGCCGCCCAGCCCCGCCGCGTCGATTGCCTTCCGGGCACGATCCGTCGCCTCGGCGATCCCCGCCTGCGGATCGAGCGTGCGCGACACCCGCCCGCGCAGCACGACCCGCCCGTCGACGATCACGCTGTCGACATCGGCGGCATTGGCGAAATGCGCGATGGCGTGCAGCGGCATGTCGGGCGGGGTGAGGTGCGGCTTGCGCATGTCCACAAGCACCACATCGGCCTTCTTGCCCGCCTCGAGCGAGCCGAGATCGGCCTCGAGCCCAAGCGCGCGGGCGGCGTCGATGGTCGCCATTTCCAACGCCTTGCCCGGCGGCAGTACCGACGGGTCCGCAAAATGGCGGCGGTGGTAATGCATGGCCTGCGCCATGTGGCGAAACATGTCGTAGCCCCGGTCCGGTGCCGACGCATCCGACCCGAGCGCCACGCGAATCCCCCGCTCGATCAGTTCGGGCACCGGGCAGCGCCCGAGGATCGACATGATCGCGCTGGGATTGTGGGCGATGGCCGCGCCGGTCTGCTCGAGCGCGACGATATCGTCTTCGGTGAGGTCCACCGAATGCGACAACAGCGCGAACGGCCCCAGCAGGCCCAGATCGCGGGCATGGGCGATGGTGCCGTCGCGGTGCCCGTCCTGCGTCAGAAGCACCCCGTGCCGTTCGCGCAGCGCGGCCACGGCATCGGTCATGCGGCGCACCTCGCCTTGGGCGCCGTCGCCACGGTCGGGGCAGCCATAGACCGGCATGACGAGGCAGATCCCGGTGCGCCGTCCGAGGATGTCGTCATGCCGCGCGATCAGGTCCGCGCTCACCTCCATCTGCCGCTCGAAGGTGATCTCGTCCGCCGCGCCCCCGGAGCGGCGATAGCGCAGAGGAAAGGGCGCGCGCCCAGGGCCCACCGCCAGCACGGTGCGCAGCCCGCTCTCGCGGGTCGCCGCGCAATGCGCATCGCCATAGGCTGGATCGTCGGTGCGATAGATATCCGCCCCGCCCCCAAGCAGCGTGACGCAGGTCGTCACCCCTGCCATCAGCCGCTCCAGCAGCGCCAGCCGCGCCTCGGCCGCCCAGAAATCCACCTCCGTGCCCCCGGCATAGAGCGCCTCGCAGGCGCCGAACCAGGCCTGCGTGTCGCCCGCGCCCAGCGCCCGCACCAGGCCGTGACCGGCATGGGAATGACAGTCGATCAGCCCCGGCAGCGCCACCATGCCGCGCGCGTCGATCACCTCGGCGGCAGAGGCCGCGCGCCCGGCCAGATCGGCATCGGGGCCGATGGCGGCGATCCGGTCGCCGGCGATCGCGATGGACGCATCCTCGATCACGCGGCGGTCGGCATCGACGGTGATCGCGGTGGCATGGCGGATCAGGAGATCGGTCATCGGCGGGCTTCCTTCAGCGGGTAGGTCGGGGGGAAAATCTCTTCGAGCGGCGGGTGCCCGTGGGTCCGGTCCGGGTATTGCGCGACCATCGCGTCAAAGCGTGTCTGCGCCCCGGTGCGCAGCGCCTCGTGATCGACGCCTGGGATCACCCCGTCGCGCATCACGATCCGCCCGTCGATCACCACGGTGCGCACATCGCGGCCCGATCCGTTGAGCAGCACGGTCTGGATCGGGTCGATCACCTGCCCGATCGCCGGATCGTCGAGGCCGATCACGGTGATATCGGCCCGCGCCCCGGCGGCCAGCCGCCCCAGGTCGTCGCGGCCCAGCGCCCGCGCCCCGCCCAGCGTCGCCGCATCGTAGAGGTCGCCCGCGCGTACCGCCTGCGGATCGCCCTCGGCGAGGCGCGCGGTCATCAGCCCGACCTGCATGTTGAGGATCATGTCGGGCGGGTGCGTGTCGGTGCCCATGCCGATGGTCAGCCCGGCATCGCGGTAGCGCGCAAGGGACTGCAGCGCCGTGCCGCCCCGCGCCATCACCAGCGGGCAATGCGCCAGCGCCGCCCCGCTCCCGACGAGGATGTCGAGATCGGGGGCGTCGTGGGTGATGCCGTTGACGCCCGAGATATAGGTCAGGTGCGGCAGGATCGGGCGCACCGACAGAAAACCGACGTCATGCAGCCATTGTGCCGGGCTCTTGCCGTGCATCCGGACGACGCTCTCGTATTCGAAAGCCGACTGGCAGCAGTGCAGCCGCACCGGCACACCGAGCGCGCGCGCGTGCTGCGCCGTCCGCGACAGCAGGGCCGAGGTGCAGGTCTCGATCCGGTCCGGAGCCAGCATCGTCCGCACGAGACCGCCCGCAGTGCCCTCGAATTCCTCGCAAAAGCGGGCCGCCTCCTCAAGCCCGGCAAGACCGCGCGCCTCGTCGAAGTGAAAGCCGATCTCGCCGCCCGACGCGACATAGGTGTTGCCGCTGCGATAGGCCGGGCCGAGATAGACCCGCAGGCCCAGCGCGGCAGCGGCCTCTGCGGCACCTGCGAACTCGTCCCATGTCTCGCCCCATTCGCGGTAGAACAGCGACGCGATGGGCAGGGCGGTGGTGATGCCGTTGCGGATCAGCCGGGTAAAGGCATAGTGCTTCTGCCAGCGCAGGTCCTCGGGCGTATACATCTCGCGCGGGCCCGCCTGCATGTAGCTTTCGGGCCAGACGCGCCCCTTCTTCCACGCGGGCTGGTTGTCCAGCCCCAGCACCGTGGTATCGAGATCGCCCAGCGCGTCGAGATCGACGAAGCCGGGCCCGATGAGCGCCCGCCCGCAATCGATCCGCTGCGCCACCTCGCCCTCGAAATCGTGGCCGACAAAGACGATCGCGCCGTCTTCGAACACGACCTCTCCGCGCGACAGCAGGACATGCGCTCCGTTCTCGTGTCCGACCACCCAATCGGCGGTCATCAGGATGCGGCCCCGCGGGCGCTGCGCGGCCATCACGGGGCCTCCCGCAGGCTGTGCCCGTCGCGGGCCACGACGCGCCCGCCCCGCAGCACCAGCCGCCGCGGCGGATGCGCGACCACGGCATGGGTCACGCTCTCGGCCTCGACCAGCAGCAGGTCGGCGCGGCAGCCTTCCGCGATCCCGTGCCCCTCCAGCCCCATCACCCGCGCCCCGCCGCCGCTGCAGCACCAGAGCGCGTGCTCGACATCGCGATCCGCGCGCAGGTTGTTGCGCAGCCCCAGCAGCATGGCGCGCTCGAGCATGTCGGCATTGCCATAGGGCCCCCAGGTATCGCGGATGCCGTCGGAGCCCGCGCAGAGCGTGACCCCGGCGGCGCGCAGGTCTTCGACCAGCGGCACGGGGCGCGAGGGCGTGGCGACGGTGGCGATGTGAATCCGCGCCTCGGCCAGGTCGGCCACGAGGGCGCGCGCGCGGTCGCGGTCGGGCATCCCGAGGCAGAAGGCATGGCTGATCGTCACCCGGCCCTGCATCCCGTGTGCGCGGGTGCGTTCGATGATCATCTCCATGCTGAACGCGCCCAGTTCGCCCGGCTCGTGCAGGTGAATGTCGATGGGCTTGCCATGCGTCTCGGCCAGCGCGAACACGGCATCCAGCTGTCCCTTGGGGTCGGCGTCGATGCCGCAAGGATCGAGCCCGCCCACCACGTCGGCGCCCGCGCGCAGGGCGGCGTCCATCAGGTCGAGCGTGCCGGGGCGCGACATCAGGCCGGATTGCGGAAAGGCCACGATCTCGATGGCCACGAGATTGGCGAGGTCGGCACGTGTGCGGGCGACCCCCTCGATCCCGGCGAGGCCCACCTCGGTATCGACATCGACATGGCTGCGGATCGCGGTCGTGCCATGCCCGACCGACAAGAGCGCCTGCCGCGTGGATTGGCGGTGCGGGTCGATATCCCATTCCCGGCGCAGCCGGCGTTCGGTGTCGATCTTGTCGCGCAGCGTCGGACCGGCCTGATGCGCGCGCCAGCCCATCCCCCAGAGCGACTTGTCGAGATGGGTATGCGCCTCGACGAGACCCGGCAGCGCGATGGCCCCGCCGCCCGGCTCTTCGGTCACGCCCGGCACGGCGGGCAGGTCGGGGGCGATGCGGGCGATGCGCCCGTCGCGAATCAGCATGTCGGCGGTCGGGCCGCCCAACGGGCGCACCTGCCTGAGAAGGAGATCGTCGGTCATGGGGCCCTCAGCTTCCGGTTGCCGCTTTGAGCGTCTCGGTCGCGGTCAGCACGAACTGACGATCCGAGACGATGTAATTGTCCGCATGCAGGCGCGCGACCGGCTGATACGCCTCGGGCCGCACATAGCGCCCGGCCGCGTCGAGACAGGCGTCGCGCACATGCATCTGCACCACCTCGCCCAGCACGATGGCGCGGCGCGGGTAGTCGATGATCCGCTCGGTCCGGCATTCCAGCGACGCGGGGGCCTCGGCCACGCGGGCAGGCGCGATCTTGAGCGACGGCGCGTGGCTGAGCCCGGTCAGCGCCACCTCGTCCACCGCGTCGGCAAAGCCGATGCCGCAATCCACCATCTGCTGCGCGATCGCCATGTCGCACAGGTTGACGGTGAACTCGCCCGACCGCCGGATATTGCGCATGGTTTCCTTTTCAGTGCCGTCGGGCCGCGCCTGGATGCCCAGGATCACGATCGGCGGATCCTGCGAGAACACGTTGAAAAAGCTCATCGGCGCGGCGTTGGGGGTGCCGTCCGCGGCGGTGGTCGTGACCAGCGCGATGGGGCGCGGCGCCACGAAGCTGCACAGCAGGCGATAGCGGTCTTGCGGGGGCAGGCTCTCGAAATCGAACTCCATCACGCCACCCCTCTCTGCCGGTCCGCACCGTGCGCCCGGCTGCCCGGCGCGCGCCCCTCGGTCACGGCATGGCAGGCGACAACGGTGCCGCCATCGCGCGCGACGAGGTCGGGCGAGGTCTCGCGGCAGCGGCCGTCGGCCAGCGGACAGCGCGGGTTGAACGAACAGCCCGGCGGCGGCGTGATCGGGTTCGGCACCTCGCCGATCACCGGGGCACGGTCGCGCCGCCCCATGTCGATATCGGGGACGGTATCCATCAGCAGGCGGGTATAGGGATGCTCGGGGGCCGAGAATATCCGCCCCGCCGGCCCCGCCTCGACCAGCCTGCCGAGGTACATCACGCCGACGTAGTCCGACATGAAATCGACCACCGCAAGATCGTGGCTGATGAAAAGGTAGGTCAGGCCAAGCTCGTCCTGCAGGTCGCGCATCAGGTTCAGCACCTGGCTTTGCACCGAAACGTCGAGCGCCGAGGTGGGCTCGTCGCAGACCAGGAATTCCGGCCGCGACGAGATCGCCCGCGCGATGGAAATCCGCTGGCGCTGACCGCCCGAGAACTCGTGCGGGAATTTCTCGCCGTCGCGCGCCGACAGGCCGACCATCTCGAGCAGCCGCCCCACCTCGGCGCGTTCCTCCGCGCGGCTGGTGGCGATGCCGAAGCTGCGCAGCGGCTCGGCGATGATGTCGCGCACCCGCCAGCGCGGGTTGAGGCTGGCATAGGGATCCTGAAAGATCATCTGGATGCGTTTGCGGAATGCGCCCCGCGCGGCGGCGGGCAGCGCGGTAAGGTCCGTGCCGTCAAAGCGTATCTCGCCCGCGCTCGCGCGGTGCAGCCCCACGACGAGCTTGGCCACGGTGGATTTGCCGCAGCCCGATTCGCCCACGAGGCTGAAGGTCTTGCCGCGCGGGATGTCGATATCGAGCCCGTCCACGGCACGCAGATACTGCCTGTCCTTGCGTTCGATCACCCGGTTGAGCAGCGGTGCCGACAGGTCGAAGGTCTTGGACAGGCCGCGCAGCGAAACGAGGGGGCCGGGATCGGTGGCGTTGGAGGTCATGCCGGTTCTCCCTGGTAGAGGTGACAGGCGACGTGGCCGCCCTCGACGGGCAAGGGGGCCGGGCGCGTGGCCCTGCATTCCGCAAAGGCGCGCGGGCAGCGCGGATGAAAGGCGCAGCCCGGCGGCAGGTCGGTGAGGCGCGGCATGGCCCCGTCGATCTGGGTCAGCCGCTGCACCCCCGAGCCGACCCGCGGGATCGATTGCATCAGGCCCAGCGTGTAGGGGTGGCGCGGATCGCGGACGACCTTTTCCACCGGCCCGATCTCGACAACGCGGCCCGAATACATCACCGCGACGCGGTCGGCGGTCTCGGCGATGACGCCCATGTCATGCGTCACCAGGATCACCGCCGCGCCGTGGTCGCGGCACATCCGCTTGAGCAGGTCGAGAATCTGCGCCTGGATCGACACGTCGAGCGCGGTGGTCGGCTCGTCGGCGATCACCAGTGACGGCTCGGCGCAGAGCGCGAGCGCGATCACGACCCGCTGGCGCATGCCGCCCGAGAACTGGTGCGGATACTGGTCGATCCTCGCCTCTGGGGCCGGGATGCCCACCTCGGCGAGAAAGTCGATGGCGCGTTTGCGCGCCGCGCCCGGATCGAGCCTCAGATGCGTGCGGATCGTCTGGATCAGTTGCTGTCCGACGGTCATCAGCGGGTTGAGACTGGTCAGCGGGTCCTGAAAGATCGCGCCGATCCTGCGGCCGCGCAGGCGGCGCATCTCTTCGGCGGACAGCGTGTCGATGCGCTGCCCCTCGAAGCGGATTTCGCCCCGGTCGATGCGGCCCGGGCGCTCGAGCAACCCGGTGATCGCGGTGCCGGTCAGCGATTTGCCGGCCCCCGATTCGCCCACCATCCCGAGGATTTCGCCCGGCGCGAGATCGAAGGTGATCCCGTCCACGGCTCGCAAAGGGCCGTGCCGCGTGTCGAAACAGATCGAGAGATCGCGGACGCTCAGAAGCGGGGTGTTCGAAGAGGTCATGGGTCTCTCTCCTTTCAGCGCAGCTTGGGATTGAGGGCGTCGCGCAGCCAGTCGCCCAGCAGGTTGACCGCCAGCACCAGCGCCACCAGCGTCAGCGAGGGAAAGATCACCACCCACCAGACACCCGAGAACAGGTATTCGTTGCCGACCCGGATCAGCGTGCCCAGCGACGGGTTGGTCGGCGGCATCCCGACACCCAGAAACGACAGCGTCGCCTCGATCAGGATCGCCATCGCGAGGTTGATCGTCGCGATCACCAGCACCGGGCCCATCACGTTGGGCAGGATGTGGCTGAACAGGATCGCGAAAGGGCGCCGCCCGACCAGCTGCGCGGCATAGACGTATTCGCGGCTGCGCTCGACCATGGTCGAACTGCGCACAGTGCGGGCGTATTGCACCCAGGTGGTGATGGTGATGGCAAAGACCAGCACGATCAGCGCCGCACTGTCATGCATCTCGCGGGGCAGCGCGCCGCGCGCGATACCGCTGATGAGCAGCGCCACCAGGATGGTCGGAAAGCTGAGCATCACATCGGCGATCCGCATGAAGAACGCATCGACCATGCCGCCGAAATAGCCGCTCACCAGCCCGACGACGATGCCGATGGCCATCGCGAGCACGACGCTGACAAAGCCCACGGCCAGCGAGATGCGCGAGCCGTAGAGGATCGCCGACAGCACGTCGCGGCCCTGGTTGTCGGTGCCCAGCAGGTAGCGCGGATCGCCGCCCTCGGCCCAGGCCGGGGTCGAACGGGTCATGCGGGGCGATCCACGGGGCGAGGATCGCCGCCGCCACGATGACCAGCGTGACCAGCGCCGCCAGCACCGTGACGCGCGAAGAGCGGAACCGGTAGAAAAGATCGCTCTGCGCGATCGCCTTCAGGCGGGATTGGGGGAATGCTTCAAGGGCCATCTTTTCTCTCCCTCACGCCTGCACCGACAGGCGTGGATCGATTGCGAAATAGAGCAGGTCGACGATCATGTTGATCGCGACAAAGACCAGCGCGACCAGCACCAGGTAGGCGGACATCACCGGGATGTCGGCAAAGCTCACCGCCTGGATGAACAGCAGGCCCATTCCCGGCCACTGGAACACCGTCTCGGTGATGATCGCGAAGGCGATCATCGAGCCCAGTTGCAGGCCGACGATGGTGATCACCGGCATCAGCGTGTTGCCCAGCGCATGGCCGAAATTCACCGCCCGGTTGGTGAGGCCGCGCGCGCGGGCAAAGCGCACGAAATCCGAGCGCAGCACCTCCATCATCTCGGCGCGCACCAGCCGCATGATCAGCGTCACCTGGAACAGGCCCAGCATCACCGCAGGCAGGACCAGCGACTTGAGCCCGCTCACGGTGAGAAAGCCAGTGCTCCACCAGCCGATCTGCACCGTTTCGCCGCGCCCGAAGGACGGCAGCCAGTTGAGCCAGACCGAGAACACCAGGATGAGCAGGATGCCGGTGACGAAGGTCGGCACCGATATGCCGATGAGCGAGATCACGTTGAGCAGGTTGCTGAGGATACCGCGCGGGTGCAGCGCCGCGTATATCCCCATCGGCACGCCCAGCAGCAGCGCAAAGACGGCGGCGGCAAGCACCAGTTCGAGCGTTGCGGGCAGGCGCTCGGCGATCATCTCCGAGACCGGGCGCTTGTTGCGGTAGGAGATGCCGAATTCCCCCTGCACCGCGCCGGTCACGAACCGCGTGAACTGCACGGTGACCGGCTGATCCAGCCCCAGCTGTTCGCGCAGCGCCTGGCGCTCTTCGGTCGAGGCGTTCTCGGGCAGCATGCTGTTCACCGGGTCGCCGATGAAGCTGAACATGGAAAAGGCGATCAGGGCGACGGCGAGCATCACCAGCACGGACTGGATCAGCCGCCTGAGAATAAAGGCGATCATGGCGCGGACCTCCGCTGTTCGGGTGGGGCTTGGCAGGGTGCCGGGCACCGGCCGCAGGGGGCGCGGCCGGTGCCCGGCGGACGGATCATTCGACCGTCGCGTACCACAGGCGCGGCTTGTTATCCGCGGTGATCGGGATATCGACACCGCTGCGCACGGCCCAGGCCAGCGGCTGCTGATGCAGCGGGATGATGGCGACATCGTCGCGCGCGATCTTCAGCGCCTCGGTCATCATGGCGCTGCGCTTTTCCGGATCGAGCTCGACGGCGACCTTCGCGGTCAGCGCGTCGATCTCGGGGTTGGAATACCCGCCCGGGTTCCACGCGCCCATGCGATCCTGCGGGGTATGAAGCAGCGCCGACAGGACGCTGTAGGCGTCGAGCATCGGCAGCGTCGCCCAGCCCACCATGTAGATATCGGAACTTCCGGCCAGCACCTTCTCGAAATGCTTCGACGGGGTCTGCGAGGTCAGTTGCGCGCGCACGCCGATCCGCGACCACATCGCGGTGATGGCCTGGCAGATTTCCTCGTCGTTGACATAGCGGCTGTTGGGGCAGTCGAGCCCCACTTCGAAGCCGTCGGCATAGCCCGCCTCGGCCAGCAGCGCCCGCGCGGCCTCGGGATCGGCGGGCGGCAGCACGTCGATCGCCGCATCATAGCCCGGCACCGGCGGCGCGACCAGCAGCGCCGAGTTGCGGGACATGCCGCGCATGATCTTTTCGCGGATCAGCTCCATGTCGATGGCCCGCCACAGGGCGGCGCGCACCCGCCGGTCCTGCAGGGGGTTGGCATCGGTCAGGTCGGAATTGTGCAGCGTGTCGGAATGGTTCATGCCCAGCATGATCGTGCGCAGCGCCGGGGCGATGATGACCGACGCCCCGCCCGAGCGGTCGATCCGCTCGACATCCTGCAACGGCGCGGGCGTGATGAAATCCAGCTCGCCCGACAGAAGCGCCGCGATCCGCGTCGCGTCCGAGCCGATGGGGCTGAACTCGATCCGGGTCAGGTTGTGCTGCGGCTCGTCCCACCATGCCTCGTTGACCACCAGCACCGTGCGCGCATCCGGCTGGCGGCTTTCGAGCCTGAACGGCCCGGTGCCGTTGGCATTGGCCACCGCGTGATTCTCGCGCCCGCCGCGCATGTCGGCGGGCAGGAGCGCGTCGTGTTCGGCCATCCATTCGCGGTCGAGGATCAGGATGTTGGTGAGGTAGTTCAGCACGATGGGGTCGGGGCCGCTCAGCACCAGGTCGACGGTATACTCATCCACCTTCTCGACCGAGGCCATCCCGGGGATGTTGCTCTTGACCGGCGACGTCTCGTGCGCCGCGCGTTCGAGCGAGGCGACCACGTCATCGGCGGTGAACGGGTTGCCGTTGTGAAAGGTCACGCCCTCGCGCAGCGTGAAGCGCAGGCGCGTCGGCTCGACAAACTCCCACGAGGTCGCCAGCGCGGGCTCCACCTCGAGATCCTGGTTGTAGCGCACCAGCCCCTCGTAGACGTGATTGAGGAAACCGATCGTGTTGCTCTCGGTCATCGAATGCGGGTCCATCGCCGCGATATCGGTCGAATCCGCCATGCGCAGGGTATTCGCGCCGGAGGCCCCGGCAAGCAGAGCGGTCACGGCAGCGACGGCCAGACCGGTCTTGAGGCGAGTTTTCAATGTCATCGTCTTCTCCGTGTTGGAATGGGCATGCACCGCTTCTTCCGTCGGCGTCCACAATATCGTATACAATATTTGTGTGCGATCAATTCTTTTCTTTGTACGGAATAAATCGTATACGTTCCAATGGCTAAAACGTATACATATTGGGCACGGGAGACGGTTCCAGAGGCCCTGTGCGGTCGGGAGGAGTGTGCAATGAGTGACATGCCAGAGGGCGAATCGGAGATCGGCGAAGGCGCGGCGGCGCCCTCTCCGAAGATGGATTCGGACAGGATTTACCGGCGCATCTTCGACGCCATCGTGGATCACAAGCTCCTGCCCGGCACGCATCTGAAGGAAGACGAGCTGTGCGATCATTTCGGGGTCGGCAGGACGCGCATCCGCACCGCGCTGTCGCGCCTTGCCTCCAACCACGTGATCGAGCTTGTCGCCAATCGCGGTGCCTTCGTGGCGCGCCCCTCGGTCGAGGAGGCACGCGAGGTGTTCCGCGCACGGCGGGTGATCGAGGGGCACCTCGTGCGCCGCGCCGCCGACCGCCGCGACGACGCCATGAGCCGCGCCCTCAACGATCACCTGCACGGCGAGCGCGCCGCGCGCGCCGCCGGGGATGCGGCGATGGTGATCCGGCGCTGCGGGCGCTATCATCAGGTGCTCGCCGATCAGGCCGAAAGCCCGATCATGGCCAGCTTCGTGCGCGAACTCATCGCGCGCTCGTCGCTCATCATCGCGATCTACGAATCGGAAAAGCCCGATACCTGCGAGATGGACGAACACCGCCTGCTGTCGGACCTCGTCCTCGGCGGGCATGGCGACGAGGCCGCCGCGCTGATGGATCGCCACCTCACCGGGATCGAGAACCGGCTCGAACTCAAGCCGCGCCGCGAAACCGCCAGCGACCTGCAGCAGATCCTCGGCTGAGCCACCGGCCCGGCCCGGCCGCTCAGGCCGGGGTCCGCGGCCCGTCCTCGGTCACGACGGCACAGAGCGGGATGTCGTGCGGCTGCGGGTAGATCGTGTCGAGCCGAGCCGCCGCGAAGCCGATCCCGATGGTGACGGGGCGGGGGTCGAGCGCCGCCAGCGTCCGGTCGAAATACCCCCCGCCATAGCCCAGCCGAAAGCCCTCGCGCGTCCAGCCGAGGCAGGGGGCGAGCACGATATCGGGGCGCAGCGCCGCGGCCTCGGGCGGCGGCACCGGGATGTTCCAGTCGCCGCGCTGCATCCGCGTCGCGGGTGTCCAGCGCCGGAACACGAGCGGCGCGGCCCGCGTCTCGACGACCGGCAGGGCCACCGTCACCCCCGCCGCGTGCAAGTCGGCCATCAGCCCGCGCAGGTCGGGCTCGCCCTTGATCGGCCAATAGGCCGAGAGCACGCATCCCCGCGCCCCGTCATGCCGCGCATCGAGCAGCGCCCGAAGGTGCCGGGCGATCGCCTGACCGGCCTCCTGCCGCGCCCGCACCGCCAGCGCGTCGCGCGCGGCGCGCAATTGCGCCCTGCGGGCGCGCCGCCAGCGGGCCACATCGGCGGCCTGCTGCGGGTCGGCGGCTCGGGCAAAGGCGGGGTCAAGCTCGTGCGCCATGCAGGGCGACGAGGCGAAAGGTCCTGGCGTCTCATTCTCGGTCATCGGGCGATCCCGCTCGTTTCAGCCCCGTCGAGGCCCGTGGACCGCCAGCGTAGACAAGGGCTTCAGCCGCGCCCGCCCGTGCGCGGCACCTTCCTTGCCGATTGCGGCCCGAGGGTGCCGCTGCGCCGCTGCGTATCCGGCTGTCAGTAATGCGGCGGGCGTTCCTCACCGAACACGATGCCGCCCTCGCCCTCGCGCGCGCGGTCGGCCTCGCGGCGCACGAGCCATGCCACCTGCCCGCGCAGATGCTCGATCTCGCGATCCTGACGGGCGACCACCTCTGACAGGTCGTCCACCGCGCGGATCAGGTGGGCCAGGCGTTCCTCGATCTCGCTCATGGCGCGGGCTTACGCCGCCCGCGCGCACCGGTCAACCTTGCCCCTTCGCGCCCCTTGGGCTAGACCCCGCCGCGAACTGCCCGCGAAGGATCGCCGACCGATGGCCAAGCCACGAAAGACCCCGCGCCCGAGGGCCGAAACACCCAAGGGCTTCCGCGACTATTTCGGCACCGAGGTGACCGAACGCGCGGCCATGCTCGGCAGGATCGCGGAGGTCTATCACCGCTACGGCTTCGACGCGCTGGAGAGTAGCGCGGTCGAGACGGTCGAGGCGCTGGGCAAGTTCCTGCCCGACGTGGACCGCCCCAACGAGGGCGTCTTTGCCTGGCAGGACGAGGACGAGAAATGGCTGGCGCTGCGCTATGACCTGACCGCCCCCTTGGCCCGCGTCTACGCGCAGCACCGCAACGATCTGCCCACGCCCTACCGCCGCTATGCCATGGGCCCCGTCTGGCGCAATGAAAAGCCGGGGCCGGGGCGATTCCGGCAGTTCTATCAATGCGATGCGGATACGGTGGGTTCGGCCAGCATGGCCGCCGATGCCGAGATTTGCGCAATGCTGGCCGATGCGCTGGAAGAGGTCGGCATCCCGCGCGGTGACTACGTGGTGCGGGTGAATAACCGGAAGGTCTTGAACGGGGTGTTGGAAGCAACGGGCGTCTCGGACCCCGAGCAACAGGCCGCCGTCCTGCGCACCATCGACAAGTTCGACAAGGTGGGCGAGGCGGGCGTGCGCGAATTGCTTGGCAAAGGGCGCCTCGATGCCTCGGGGGCCTATATCGACGGCGTTGGGCTGTCGGATGAACAGGCCGCCCCGGTGCTGGCCTTCCTTACGTCAATGGGCCGCGATACCGCCGAGACGCTGGCCAACCTGCGCGGAGCGGTGGGGGCTTCGGAAGTCGGCGGGCAAGGCGTCACCGAACTCGAGGAGATCGCCACCCTCCTCGCAGCCCAAGGCTACGGCCCCGACCGGATCGTGATCGACCCCTCCGTCGTGCGCGGCCTTGGCTACTATACCGGCCCGGTCTTCGAGGCGGAACTGACCTTTGAAATCCTCGACGAAAAAGGCCGCCCGCGCCAGTTCGGCAGCGTTGCGGGCGGGGGCCGTTATGACGATCTCGTCGCGCGCTTCACCGGGCAGCAGGTGCCCGCCGTGGGCGTCTCCATCGGTGTCGACCGCCTGCTTGCCGCCCTGCGCGAAAAGGGGCGCGTGGGCGGCGAGGCGCAAGGCCCCGTGGTCGTGACCGTCATGGACCGCACCCGCATGGCCGACTATCAGGCGATGGTCGGCGACCTCCGCCAAGCAGGTATCCGCGCCGAGGTCTATCTGGGCAACCCAAAGAATTTCGGCAACCAGATGAAATACGCCGACCGGCGCGGCGCGCCGGTGGCGGTGATCGCGGGCGAGGACGAGTTCGCGAAGGGCGTGGTGCAGATCAAGGACCTCGTTCTCGGCGCGCAGATCGCCGCGAATGCGACGCTCGAGGAATGGAAGGAACGGCCCAGCCAATACGAGGTGCCGCGCGCGCAACTTGTTGAAAAGGTGCGTGCAATCCTCGAAGGCCTGTCCTGATGCCCGAGCGCGCCGCAACCCTTGCCGAGGCCGCGCGCCTGCGGGGCCTTTTCGAGGCGGCGGGCGCGCTGCCGGTGGAAACATCGGTCCTGCAACCCGCCGAGGTGCTGCTCGATCTCTATGGAGAGGATATCCGCGCCCGTGCCTACGTGACCTCGGACGCGCTGCGCGGAGAGCAGATGCTGCGCCCCGATTTCACCGTGCCGGTGGTGCAGATGCACATGGCGCACGGCGCCGAACCCGCGCGCTACACCTATTCCGGCGAGGTGTTCCGCCGCCAGGAAGAGGATGCGCGGCGACCCAACGAATACATCCAGGTCGGGTTCGAGATTTTCGAGCGGGATGCGCCCGAGGCGGCGGATGCCGAGGTGTTCTCGACGTTCTTCGATATCCTGCGCCCGCTCGGGCTGCGCGCCGCGACGGGGGATATCGGCCTGCTGATGGCCGCTGTCGAAGGGCTCGACACGACCGGGCGGCGCAAGGCGGCGCTGCGGCGGCATATCTGGCGACCGCGGCGGTTT
>ENA-ORCV01000686-ORCV01000686.1-marine-metagenome-genome-assembly--contig:-NODE-686-length-16964-cov-3.492924_pt1 | contig 16964 bp, 18 predicted proteins | sample MGYA00237779_ERZ508509 | MGnify/ENA primary metagenome ERZ508509 (study PRJEB26180, sample SAMN06268772) | marine metagenome | isolation source: Bioluminescent Bay, La Paraguera, Puerto Rico | place... | reverse complement strand
CTTCCTCGTAGCTGAACGCATAGGACGGATTGCCTCCACCATCGGTCGCATTCGTGCCAGTAAACGAAGGAGCATCATTCACGTCCGTTTCCGACAAGGTGATCGTCTGGGCGATTACATCTGAACCATCATCGGCAAAAACAGTAATTGTTCGCGAATTAGGCAAAGTTTCATAATCGTTCGGAACAGAATTCGAAACGCCCGTAGACGTGAGCGATATCTGGCCGGTCGAGGAGTTAATCTCGTACCACCCGTTCGAATTACCCGACGCTATCGAATAAGAAACGGAACCCGTCGCATTTACGGTTTGAACTGTTCCAATAACGTCGGCATCTGCAGAGTTTTCGGCGTAATCAAAGGAGCCTGACGACGAGAACGTAAATGAGCTTGAACCTGGCCCAGGAAAGAAACCGTTCAATGCCGTAACCGAATTGCCAACATTCAAGCTACCATCCAAACCATCGGGTAGCAGCGATGAGAAGCTCAATGCGCTCTGAGGGAACTGCAAAATGTAGGTCTTGTTTCCGCCATTTGGCGGCGTGTAGCCATCATTCTGGGGAGTAATGGATGTGAAGCCGATCCACTCAAAGCCCCCGCCGGACTTGTTTTTGGTCCAACTCATTTCCGCCGGGAAGGAGAGCGTGGATCCATCATCGTAGTAGATGGTTAGGGTAACAGTCGTAAGAGTCCCTGAACTCCCACCCCAGTTCCCATCGTCTGTCTGCTGACTGATGGACATCGACGATATACCAAGCGACGAGTAAAGCTCGGCATTTGATGTACGGTTCGGATTATTGGAATATTCTGCGATCGCTCCGCGATCGAACTCTGCCGTCAAGGTAATAGTCGACTGCGCCGAAACAGGTTCGACAATCAGAAACGACAGCGTAATCGCTGAATAACCCAGCAATTTCTTCACTATGTGAACCCTTAAGGTGGCAACCTAAGGGAAACTACGCAGTGGAAGTAAATTCTCTGTTAAGGATGGTTGTTATGAGTTCTAACCATCGGATCTAGCGCGGTTATTCTGAAAGAGTTTAGCGACCTGCCAGCTGAAATAAACGAATTGAGCCTCAGCATCCCAAGCCTGTATATCAATCTGCTCCAATGCTCAGCCACCAGTCTTCATTTTCAAGATACCAACGCAAGGTCCCACCAAGGCCGCCCGCGAAATCAAGCTGTGGCACATAGCCAAGCTCGGTCCTCGCCTTGCGCTCGTCGATGGCATAGCGACGGTCGTGCCCCGCACGATCGGTGACAAATGTCTTGAGCTCGGCGGTTGAACGTCCCTGCGCGGCGGGCGCATCGGGATAGCGTTCGGCCAACCCTTCGATGTCCGAAAAGGCGCGGTCGACTTCGGCGCAAATGCGGTCGATCACCGCCATGTTGGGCAGTTCCTCGCCGCCACCGATATTGTAGGTCTCTCCCACTTTCCCCTTGGCCAGGCATGCCTCGATCCCACGGCAATGGTCTTCGACATGCAGCCAGTCGCGCACATTCATCCCGTCACCATAGATCGGTAACGGCCTGCCCGAGAGGGCATTGAGCAGGAACAACGGAATGAGCTTTTCGGGATATTGGTAGGGCCCGTAATTGTTCGAACAATTGCTCGTCGTCACTTCCAGCCCAAAAGTGTGGTGATACGCGCGCACGAGATGATCGGACGATGCCTTGGACGCCGAATAGGGCGAATTGGGCGCATAGGCGGTGGTTTCGCTGAAGGCGGGATCTTCCGGGCCAAGCGATCCGAACACCTCGTCGGTCGAGATATGATGGAACCGGTGCGGTGTGCCGCTGCCTTCATCCAGCCACAGCTTGCGCGCGGCTTTCAGCAGGCTGTTGGTGCCGAGGATATTGGTCTCGATAAAGGCGTCGGGCCCGCTGATCGAACGGTCGACATGGCTCTCTGCGGCAAAATGCACGATGGTGGCGATGTCGCGCTCGCGCAGCAGCTTTTCGACCAACTCGGTATCGCGAATATCGCCGACGACCAGCTCTGCCTGCTCGACACCGGCAATGGTCGATTCATTTCCCGCATAGGTCAGGCAATCGAGCACGGTCATGGCATCGTCGGGGTGTGTTTGCGCCCAGTAATGGACGAAATTGCCGCCGATAAAGCCAGCGCCGCCGGTGACCATCACATTAGCCAAGGCTCTTTTCCTCTTCGAGCATGCGCCGCAGATTGGCACGCCAGTCTGTATAGCCGTCTTTCAGTAAATCGCGCGTTTCGCTGCAATCGAGCAGCGAAAAGGCGGGGCGTTTTGCGGGCGTGGGGTAGTCGGCGGTGGTGATGGCGCGGATGAGAGTGGTGCGGTCGAGTAGGCCCAGCTCCAGCGCTTCCTCTTGAATGGCCGTGGCAAATCCGTGCCAGCTCGTCTCGCCTGCATCGCAATGGTGGAAAGTTCCGGATGCGCCTTGCTCGACCAGCGCCCAGATGACTTCGGCGAGGCCCGTCGCCCAGGTGGGAGCGCCGACCTGGTCCGCGACCACACCGATATCGTCGCGCTCACGCATCAGGCGCAGCATCGTACGCACGAAGTTCGCGCCGCCCGCGGCATAGACCCACGCGGTCCGAATGAGCAGGTCCGTGGGACGTAGCACGTCTTCGCCTGCCGCCTTGCTGCGGCCATAGGCCGAGAGTGGGTTGCGCGTGTCGGAAGGGCGATAGGCGCGGGTGGATGTGCCGTCGAAAACGAAGTCGGTCGAGACATGCACCAGCTTCCCGCCCGTCTCTTCCAGCGCGGCGACCATGGCGGCCACGGCATCGGCATTGATGGCATGGGCCAGCGCCTCTTCGCTTTCGGCCTTGTCGACTTCGGTATAGGCTGCGGCATTGATCAGCACATCGGGGCGGCTGGCAAGGATGCGCGCACTAATGGCATCTGCGTCGGTCAGGTCGAGATCAGCCCGGCCCAGCGCCTCCACTGTAACGCCTGCGGGCGCTGTTCTCTGCAAGGCGCGGCCCAGCTGGCCTTGCGCGCCGGTGAGCAGCGCCTTCACGCGAAGGTCTCGACGCTCGCCAGCGGCAGGCCTTCACAGTCTTTGCCCGAAAGCTTGGGTTCGATGCCGTCCAACGGCCATTCGATCGCCACCTCGGGATCGTCCCAGGCCAGGCAATGCTCGTGCTGCGGGGCATAGGGCGTCGTGGATTTGTAGAGGAAGTCGGTTCCGTCTTCGAGCGTCAGGAAGCCATGCGCGAAGCCTTCGGGAATCCAGAACATCCGCTTGTTGGCAGCAGAAAGTTCGACGCCGACCCATTTGCCGAAATTGGGGGAGGAGCGCCGCAAATCCACCGCCACATCGAAAACCGCGCCATTCACCACGCGTACCAGCTTGCCCTGCGCGCCGGGGTTCTGGAAATGCATGCCGCGCAGCACTCCCCTGTCCGAACGGCTGTGATTGTCCTGCACGAATACGAGGTCGAGCCCCGCTTCGGCAAATTTTGCCGCGTTCCAGCTTTCGAGGAAGAAGCCACGCTCATCGCCGAAGACCTGCGGCTCGATAATCAGTGGGCCTTCGATGGAGCAGGGGAGAATCTTCACCGGCGGCCCCTCACCGCTCAAGCAATTGCATCAGATATTCGCCATAGCCCGATTTGCGCAAAGGCTCGGCGATGGCTGCCAGCTGCTCATCCGTGATGAAACCCTGCCGCCAGGCGATTTCTTCCGGGCAGCTGATCTTGAGTCCCTGCCGCTCCTCGGTGATGCGCACATATTGCGCGGCATCGAGCAGCGAGCCATGCGTGCCGGTATCGAGCCAGGCGAAGCCGCGCCCCATAATCTCTACATTGAGCGCGCCGTCATCCATGTAGAGGCGGTTGAGATCGGTGATCTCCAGCTCTCCGCGCGCGCTGGGTTTGAGATCCCGTGCGCGATCGACCACTGTCTCGTCATAGAAATAGAGGCCGGTCACGGCGAAATGCGATTTGGGCTTGGCGGGCTTTTCCTCGATCGAGGAAGCGCGGCCATTTTCGTCGAATTCGACCACGCCATAGTCCTGCGGGTTCTTGACCCAATAAGCGAAAACGCTGGCACCGCTTGGCCGTGCATTGGCATTGCGGAGCAGTTCAGGAAGGCCATGGCCGTAATAGATGTTGTCGCCCAGCACGAGTGCACTCGGCCCGCCGTGCACGAATTCGGCACCGATATGGAAGGCTTGCGCCAGCCCATCCGGGCTAGGCTGAACTTCGTAGGAAATCTGCAGACCCCAATCCGAACCATCACCCAATACGCGCTGGAACTGCGCGCTATCCTCAGGTGTAGTGATGACGAGGATCTCGCGAATGCCCGCCAGCATCAGTGTGGTGAGCGGGTAATAGATCATCGGTTTGTCATAGACCGGCATAAGCTGTTTGGAGACGCCGCGCGTGAGCGGATAGAGACGCGTCCCGGACCCGCCTGCCAGAATGATGCCTTTACGAATCATATGATTGACGCTCGCCGCCCGCTGCCCAAAACTTGGCTTTGCTGATTCGCAGCTATGGCGAGGGGCGTCAATTGCCAAGTCGGAAGCTGGAAATGCCAAACAGCGACCGCATGATGGCTGGTGTCGATAAAGTGAAGGTTTGCAATTCAGTCCGATTTGGACCAAATTTGGCTCTTGCAGGGGGCAAACGCTGAATAGTTATGAGTCGCGAAGCCAAATCAGAACATCTTGCTTGTCACAATTGGATCGAAGCCTTGAAGGTTTTGGGGCGCGACAGCCAATTGGCCAGCACAGGAGAGGCGGACGACTTGGTACGTCGCCTTCATGCAGTCGTCTCTATTGCTCCAATCGAGTTTGCTGAGATATTTCCCGTCCAGTGTGACGAAGAAGCTTTGGATAGGATCTTGGAGGTTGGCGCTACGGAAAGCGCTGCTCGGAGGGTTCTAGAAGGCAAAATCAATTACCTATTGAGTCATCCCATTCGTCATGATGCTGTAGCGACGGTGAGCATACCCGGCTACCTTGATCATGAGCAATCTGCCGCAGGAAGTTGTGAAACAAATGCTTTTGTTGCAGCTCTTTCGTTCGCTCTTGCAAACGCGGGAGCAAGATTGAATCCGGCAAACGACCACGATTTTGTTGTCAACTAGCCAGTCCGCCTTCAAACGCTATCCTGATAGCTGAAGCACTGCATCCACAACCGAGTTTTCGCACCGTATTCGCCCGGTGGATCTCAACGGTGCGTGGGCTGATATCTAGAACCTTTGCGATGTCTTTGTTTGACATGCCGGAGGCCAATAACCTCAAAACTTGTTCTTCACGTTGACTAAGCTTTGCGATCAGCTTCTTGGCACGCGCACTGTTTTCGCGTGTGACCTTAATGTCATGAATTCGTTCGCTGATGGTCGCCAAACGTTGGCGTACAGCTTCATTTGTAATTGGAAACGGCAAGTAGTCGATGACGCCAGACACCAACGCGTCGACAATGCGTGTTGACTCAGGATTCTGCCGATAAGCAACAATGGGTAGCCACTGAAATCGTTCTTCGAACAGACTCAGAATTCGATCCACCAAGACCCCATCATCGTGAACCAGCAAGAGCCCTCCACGTGGCCAAGCAGCCGCTAGCTCTCCAGGATCGGCATAGGGCTCGATGTGATCAACATATTCCGAAATGCTCGAAACAATGCTGGCTCGGCGATTATCGTCCTGATCAATCAGATTGAGAAATATGCCGTCTTCCATGCATAATATCCTATTCACACTTCCCGCCAAACAAATAGCGTCCGTATGAACACTTATGGTATTTTTCTTATCCAAATCGGTTGATAACCCATAGGTGAATTCACCTATAAATCAGCCTATGTCGGCTGTTTTACGACTCTCATCACAAAAGAAAAATTCATCGGAAATGGATGTTTTTCTTTGAAGGTAGAATCTGTGAACGTACACTTCAATGAGACAAGACACCATCGCGCTCCTAGCCTCATCGGTGAGACACAACTCTTTTACTCGCAGATCTGTTTTCGAAGGAATCCGAGCAAGGTGACCTGCTTCTTCAAGCACAGTGATCCAACGCAGAGCTGTAGTCGAAGGAACATTGGCAGCAATGCAAGCACTTGAAACTGAAATCGCCTCACCACACTGATCTTTCTCAAATATGTCGAGAAGGATGTCCCAAGCGGGCTCGCCGAATAGCGCACAGTCAAAATGGCGCGCACGCGCACTTCGTTCCCGATAGAGCAAGCGAGCGATTTGGATCAGGGCACCCTTGGGGACTTTCTGAACCGGAGGCTCGTCATTATGTGGGGCGGCAGCATCAATCTCATCAGCAGTCTCGAGCAACTGGAAGGCCATTTCACGCAATTCATAAGCGTATTGCTGCCGCTTTTGCTGGATCACAAAATCACTCCCTCCCGCACGCTATAAATCCTCTGGCCACCAACTATGAGATGGTCGAGGAGCTCAATTTCTAACGCTGCAGCTACGGTCGCCAGTCGTTTGGTCGTTTCAACATCCTCTTCGCTCGCAATTGGATTGCGCGAAGGATGGTTGTGGACGAGAATTAAGGCTGCCGCCCCAAGGTCGAAAGCGCGCTGCAGCAAACGGCGCGATTGCAAATGCAGGCGTTTGGTAGATCCTCCAGAAATACACTCTTCGCGAATGAAGATTCCAGACGGATCCAGATAGATCACGTGGAGCTCCTCTTCGCTAAGGCCTGCGAACTTTCCGACCAGATATCGATGTAACCCGACGTCACGACATTCGACAGTCTGCCCAACCAGCTCTTCTCTGACCCCAACTAGATATAAGCTACGCGCCGCGGCGATTGCCGCTGCAACAGCCCGATCGCCTGATGCGATGGTTATCGCTTCTTTAGACGCCGCCAATAATCTTCCTATTCCCCCAAAATGCACCAAGAGTGTTTGCGCTAGCTCATCGGCACGTGCGCCAACTATTGGTCGGAGGAGGTCCGCCAGGAGCGGTAATTGCCGAAGCGGCGAAGCCTGCGCAGATGTGCAATAAGTCCGATCCCGAATATCAGGATCTGCATCCAGAATGGCAGGGCATAAATTGCGTAATATGCCTTGGGTTCGATGATTGAGCTGATTCCTCTGCCCAAATGCATGAGAACCGAAATCAACTGTGCTCCGAGCAGCCATATCGTATAGATCCTATTTGCTCTCATCGCGATAATGGCAAAAGCTACAAACCCAGCGAAGTCAACGAGAAGCAAGCCGTATTCGACGTGCATCCATTTGAGCATACCGTCTTGGATTTCGATGACGGTGTAGCCATAAGCTGCCACAATCATCCCAACCAGCGTTGCCCCTACTGCCTTTTCGGGTCCTGCCCCTCGCCAGAATGCAATTCCGGCGAGGATGAAGGTTATCGCGTATTGGAGATAAACCCACGCCATGCTCTGCTCCCAATCAGGAAAGAGAGCATGATCAACCGATTGGGTCAAAGCAATCAATCACGCTTTGATTCTTGCCTCAACGTCTTCCAGTACGCCGCTCGCTGGACACCTACCTGGAACTTCCGGCCCGTTCGTCACATCGATGAACTCCTTGCGAAGGCCAGAATGAACACGGGCGAGTTGCCCCATCGCTTTGACCAAGCTTTGCTCGGCCTCCTGCAGCCTCATCAACGTGTCCTGCGCCGCGTATTGCGGAACTTCAGTCTCTAGACGCGTTGCCATCATTGTTTGCTTTATGGCAGCATATGACGCGATAGTTTTGTTGGTAAGCTTCTCAGCTTCTTCAAGCTCGCGCGCGAAGCGCAATCCTGCAGAGGGAATTGTCAGCATTGGTTGCTCCCTGCTTCGGGCGGGCATCTCGCAGCCAACGCCAAATAATCCAGGAGGCAGCGAGCCGAATGCTAAAGCAAGCTTGGAACCAGACTGGCAATTGCCAATATGGTCAAAATGCTGACCACAAGTCCGACCGTAATGCCGACTGTGGCCACCCAGCGGAACAGCACAGCGTTTTCGCCGTCGAGAACCTCCGGGACGACTTTCGGCTCAGTTTGATCTTGCCAAGGCGCAAATGCTGAGAAAGGCATAGATGCGTCTGCAAGTTCAAAATCGGAACCGTTTTCATCCCGGACAAACTGATCGAGTTGTTTTGATTGATTTTCGAGGTGAAAAAATAGACCTGCAACATTCTTGCAGGTCTCATCTTGATGCTGGTTTGTTGACTGGCTTTGCCAGGCCTTGAAGCGCCTTACCACCTCAGCACGCGTAGCACCTCCTGCGCGTCGCCTTAGCAGTTCAATTCTTTTGACAACTGCTGATTCTGACACCTCTAGTGCGGCCGCGATTTCCTTGCCTGTCCGCCCATCTGCCAAGAGCCGGAGCACATCCATTTGCTTTTCTGTGACTTCATCGAAGTTCAGACCAAATGTCGAATTCTCTTGAATAGACACAGCCTAATCCGCTGATTCTAGGGCAGACGGAACCTCCAATGACATATCCATCCAGTGAACCATAGCCATTGTCGAGCACCACCTCTTCGGTTCGAGTCCCAATTTAGAACACTAATCGACATGGAAAGATAGGCTGCCGCTTGGCTATGCCCACAACAATCCAATCTGCAGAAGAGCATCTTGAGCTCGGCGGTCGTCCCGACTGTATCATCCTCAGTGCTATTGCGTACCAGTTCAGTTCGCCAGGGTACGCCCACCTCCAATCGTCCAAACCGATCGCCAACGCCCAAGCAAATGCACGACCGATGTCATTGCCGGCTATATTGATCCGTTAATGCGAAATCCCGTTAGGTTCGCACAGTCGTTTGTGTGTCGATGAGCCAGCCAGCGAATTGCTCAAACGGGAGCTGAGAATGGAAATTCAGCCCCGTAGAGCCATTGCGTTGCCAACGAACCAGAGCCTTTCTGGCGCCCAAGGACCACAGATCAATGCTGACCTCTGTCTCCATAGATAAATGGACTCCCGAGACCTTCACGCCACGCTGCGAGATATCTCGAACCGTCACGGGCAGCGATCGTCCCTCGAAATTGATTATCGTCTCACAATCAATCGGAATTCTTGGGGACCGCGCGGTTCTGCCTGCTTCACTTTCAGACCCTGTCGCACGAAGCATCTTGTCGACATCCAACTCATCATAGAATTGGACCCCAACTATTCCCTCCTTGGACCAGGCAACCGTACCTGAAATTGCGAAATCTGAGTCGAAATGAATCACAATTCCAGCACCTTCTGCGAAGGATGCGTAAATTTGCGCCGCCAGTCCACGCGGTGAAAGGTTACGTATCAGGCAAATTCCTGCGAAATCATCGATCTCGACCATTGCGGGTCGATAGACAGATGTGATCCGTCCTTCACCTCTTTGGACCCAATCAGTCCGCCCGCTCATCCGTAGGATATCCGGCAATTCGCCCATCCAAATTTCTCCTGTCGATCTTTGAAGGTCTTCTGCACTAACTGACGCTCACGATCCTTCTTCAGGTCTTTCAATGGGTCGTGCCACTTGGAAACGTCATACCCAATCCATGACGCAGTCACCGAAGAGAGGCGCACCGCAAACCATGCGTCTCTGTTTAGAAGATAAAGTCGACAAGATAGATAATGCGAGCATACGAGAAAATACGGTGAATTTGTCAGCTTCAAAGTTAACAATTCGGCAGCAATTAGAGAATGTTAGGCAAAAAGAATTGAGGTTGTTATGATGATGAAGTAGCCAATTAGAAGTATCGCGAATGCAAGATCAGCAAGCCGGCTACGCTTCTCTTGGCCAGTCCGGCTCCATTCCGTCACTGATCAATACTCCAATCGACTGTCCGCTCATTGGTCGTTAGCGGACAAAAAAAGCCCCCGCCGAAGCGGGGGCCTAAAGAGGACCGAGGTGGGAAATCGGTTCGGTCCGGGTCGCATTGCCACTAATGACACCAACCTGATGCCGGTTGGTAAACCTGTCCCTAGGCATTTTTGCTGACCTTGGATTGTGTTCCGACAAAGAGCGAGGCAGCCACCAGCTCGGCTGTTAACATCAGATCCCATCATTGTCGTTTCTCAGGTCGCGGCCGAAGCCTGGTTCTCCGCGTCGAAGTGGGGTTATGCCTGCACGCCGAGACCGTTTTCATTGCTAATCTGCACTTATCCATTAACTATTTGAAATAATGTAGGTTTGATTCTCAATAGTGGCGGACTCCTCGACGCCTGATCCCCAAATTTGTGGTGGAGTCGGTGTGGTTTAGCGCCGTGCTGCGGCATAGCGCGCAATCTGGGTGAGTGACTGGGCCAAGAGCAGTTCTGCTGCCTGGCTATTGGCCAGCAGGGCGCAATGCAATTCGCTCAGCCGTTGCACCAGACGGTCCAGCTTCTTGGCCGGCCAGCGCCGCAGCTGGATACCCAAGTCGCGCTTGTCGCGAAAAAACACCCGCTGCTGGTCGAGCAGGGCATTGATATCTCCGCCCGGCTGCAGCTTGGCGGCAAGGCTGGCGAGCTGCGCGGCCCGGCGTTCCAGCGCCAATGCCACACCGACGGGGTTGAGGCCCACTTCGTGCATGCGGCGCAATTCCTGCGGCAGCTTGCGCACCTCGCCCGAGAGCACCGCATTGACCAGCGGCATGAAGCCGTCTTCCTCGGTGCTAGCGCCGATCTCCGCATGTGCGGCGACGTCGGCCAGCTTGGGCGATTGTGGCGATGCGTCGAGATAAAGCGCCAGCTTCTCCACTTCGGACTGGGCGAGGCGGATATCGAGATTGGCCCCGCGGGCGATGCGTTCGGCCAGATCACCACCCAACCGCAGGCCAGCCGCATCGGCCATTGAACGCACCTCAGCGGTGACCGAGCGCAGGTCAGGCGGATAGAACATGGCCACAAGCCCGTCATCGCGTTTCAACAGCAGCTTGGCGGTGCGCGACTTGTCGGTGGCCGAAGTGGCGACAATGAAAATGGGGCTGGCACCATCAGTTTCGCCCAGTTCAGCCATTTCGATGAAAGTCTTCACCGCGTCATGCGCTTCCTCACCGGAAACCCGCGCGAAGATGTGGCTCGCGCCGCCAAAAAGCGATGTCGAGCGCGCCTCGTCAACAAGGCGCGAAGGATCGGACTTCAGATCGCTGCCGGAAAGTTCGATCCGCTCGGTCGGGCCGGGCAGCATGGCGATAGCCTTGGCAGCGGCGGCAGATGCGCCCGCTTCATCCGGGCCGCAGAAAAACCAGATCGCGCATTTGCCGGCGGCGCGCTGCGCCACTGAGAGGAAGTCTCTCTGCGTCGCCTTCACTGCGGCTCGCTCAACGCCAGCGTGAGGCGCGAGACGATGCGATCGGCCACTTGCTGGGCGAGATTTTCCAACGCGGTCTGTTCGGCGGCGATGGTGGCATATTCGGAAGAAACCACGTCGATACCGGCATCCGAACCGGCGGTCGCGTCGACCATGATCATGCCGCTGTCGAGATCCACCAGCTGATATCGCGCGCGCAGTGTACGGCGCTCGCGCCCAATTGTATCGTCGGTAAGGAGGCCCAGCCCTTCGAGCTCGTCATCGAGCAGCACGTCGAGGCGATAGCGTGGCGTTACGCTGACATTGGCCTGTCCCAGCCGGTCCTCCAGCGCATTGCGCACCAGCCAGCCTTCCTGTCCTTCGATCGGCGATACCTCGACGGCTGCAAGCCCCTGCGCCACGGCGCCATTGGCGCCCCCGGCATAGATCGGTCGCAAACCGCAGGCAGAAGTTGCCGCCAGCAACCCCAGAGCCAGGCCAAGGCGCCCCGCCTTCATCATGTGACGATATTCACCAGCCTGTCGGGCACCACGATCACCTTTCGCACTTCGGCTCCGTCGATCGAACGCTGGACCTTCTCGCTCGCGAGCGCAAGCGCCTCCAGCTCTTCTTTCGGCAGTCCCTTGGCGACGGTGAGCGTGTCGCGCAATTTGCCCTTGTGCTGCACAGCTATGGTCACTTCGTCCTCGATCAGCATTGCGGGGTCGAAGGGCGGCCAGGCGGCGGTGGAGACCAAACCATCAAAGCCCGCTTCCGACCAGGCTTCTTCGGCAAGATGCGGCATCATCGGAGCAACCATGAGCATAAGCGCGGCAATCGCCTCACTGCGCGATGCGGAAGGCTGGGCTTTCTCGACAACGGAAGTCAGCTCATAGAGGCGCGCGACCGCCTTGTTGAAGCTGAGTGCCTCGATATCCTCGCCCACTGCGGCAATGGTCTGGTGCATCTTGCGCGCAACGGCCTTGTCTTCGCCGGTCGCGTCAGGATCGTACTGACCAAACAGCCGCCACAGGCGCTGGACGAAACGGCCGCAGCCCTCGATCCCGGCTTCGGACCAAGGCAAGTCACGCTCGGGCGGGCTGTCGGAGAGCATGAACCAGCGCACGGCATCGGCACCATAATCGGCAATGATGTCTTCGGGGTCGACGACGTTCTTCTTCGACTTGGACATCTTGATGACCTTGCCCACCAGCACAGGTTGGTTGGTCGCAATCTCGAAAGTTTGGCCGCCTTCTTTGCGCACTTCAGAGGGTTCTAACCACCTTGTGAACGCCTCTGCGATCTTGTCCTTCCGTTTCTCACGCACGGAATAGGTCTCATGCGTGACCATGCCCTGCGTGAACAGGCTGGCGAAAGGCTCGGTTACATCCAGCAGCCCGCAATGCGCCAGAGCGCGGGTCCAGAAGCGGGCATAGAGGAGGTGCAGGATCGCATGCTCGATCCCGCCGATATATTGCTCGACCGGCAGCCATTTGGCGACTTCGGTCTTGTCGAACGGCTTGTCATCCGGCTGGCTGGCGAAGCGCAGGAAATACCAGCTCGAATTGACGAAAGTATCGAGCGTGTCGGTCTCGCGCTCGGCCTTGTGGCCGCATTTCGGGCAGTCGACATGTTTCCATGCAGGATGGCGTTCGAGCGGATTGCCCGGTGTCGAAAAGTCGACATCCTCTGGCAGCGTCACCGGCAGTTGCTCCTTGGGCACGGGCAACACGCCGCAAGCATCGCAATGAATGAAAGGGATGGGCGTGCCCCAATAGCGCTGGCGCGAAACGCCCCAGTCGCGCAGGCGCCACACCGTCTTGCCTTCGCCCCAGCCTTCGCTTTCGGCGCGCGCGATCACCGCGGCCTTGGCCTCCGCCACGCTCATCCCGTCGATGAAACCGGAATTGACGCAGACCCCGTCGCCAGCCTCTGCCTCGGTTAGCGGCGCGTCGGCCTGATCGGCGCTGGCAGCGATCACTCGCACAATCGGCAGGCCATATTTGGCCGCAAAATCGAAGTCGCGCTGGTCGTGGCCGGGTACTGCCATGATCGCGCCGGTGCCGTAATCCATCAGCACGAAATTGGCGATGTAGACGGGCAAATATTCGCCCGTGAAGGGATGCTTCGCACCAATGCCGGTATCGAAGCCGAGCTTCTCCGCCGTTTCCAGTTCGGCCGCCGTCGTGCCACCCTGCTTGCACAGCTCGATGAACTTGGCCGCATCGCAATTGCTCGCAGCGACGCCTTGGGCCAGCGGATGATCGGCCGCAACCGCTACAAAGCTGGCGCCGAATATCGTGTCCGGCCGGGTGGTGTAGACTTCAAGGCTTTCGCCATTCGAAAGATCGAAGGCGAATTGCAGGCCGGTGCTCTTTCCGATCCAGTTTTCCTGCATCAGGCGGACTTTTTCGGGCCAGTCCTCCAGATCGCCCAGGCCATCGAGCAAATCCTGCGCGAAATGGGTGATCTTGAGGAACCACTGGTTGAGCTTGCGCTTCTCCACCAGCGCGCCCGAGCGCCAACCACGGCCATCAACCACCTGCTCGTTGGCCAGCACGGTCTGGTCAACCGGATCCCAGTTCACCGCGCTTTCACGACGATAGACCAGGCCCGCTTCATACAGGTCTAGGAACAGCGCCTGCTCGTGCCCATAATATTCCGGGTCGCAGGTCGCGAATTCGCGGCTCCAGTCGAGAGCGAAGCCCAGCTGCTTGAGCTGGGCTTTCATCGTGGCAATGTTGTCATGCGTCCAACCCGCCGGGTGAACGCCCTTTTCCATCGCCGCATTTTCCGCCGGCATGCCGAAAGCATCCCATCCCATCGGATGGAGCACCTCATGCCCGCGCATCTTCTTGTAGCGCGCCAGCACATCACCCATCGTGTAGTTGCGGACATGGCCGATATGAATGCGCCCGCTGGGATAAGGGAACATCTCCAGCACATAACTCTTGGGCTTGTCGCTATTGCTGTCCGCCTCGAAACAGCGCGCCTCGTCCCATGCCCGTTGCCAACGAGAGTCGGCCTGCCCGGGGTCGAACCGGACATCGAAACGCGAATTGCTCATAAGAGAAGTCCTGCCGGCCCTGCGGATCAACCAATGGCGGAACGGCGCAGATCGCGCGCCTTGGTGAGGATGACGTCCTCGAGCCGCTGCACGGTGGATGCTTGTACGGGTGCCTCAACCCACACGCCATCGCGCAAGACCTGTCGGCTGGCGGCAACGCGCAGCGCATCGGCGCGCAGGTCCTGGTCGAGAATCGAAACCGAGAGTTTCACCCGCTCGTTCGGGCTGTCTGGATTGGCGTACCAGTCGGTCACAATCACCCCGCCCGCACTGTCTGCCTGCGTCAGCGGCATGAAGGAAAGCGTCTCCAGGCTGGCGCGCCAGAGATAGGAATTCACGCCGATATAGGTGATCTGCGATGCGGCAAGGTCTGCCCGAACGGCTCTATCCCCACCGCCGCCGCATGCAGCAAGGCCCAGAGCCATTGTGCCCAGCGCCAGCCCGCGGAGCATCTGCCGTGCGGTGTTTTTGCCAGTATTTGCCAAGCGGGTATTGAAGATTGCCATTATCGGTCCTGTGCTCACATCAAGAAAAGGCGCGAGTGTGCCTACAGCGCCTCTATAGCCCTCCAGCCGCAGGCGGCAAGGCGAAGCGCAAGCTCACCCCCAAATGCATGCCATTGGCGTGAACCGCAGCTTAATCGTCCGAAATTGCTGTGGAGCCTCGGCAACACTTTGAAAAAACACTCCGGGATTTTTGCGCTCTACTGGCAAAAGGCGCGCAAAGGTCCTACAAAATGAAAAGAGGAAGAGACTCGAACAGCAGGCATGATCAGGAACTGTTCATAACTGCTGTGGCATCATGCCAGCAGGAGTCGCGGTAAGGACAGGAATATCGTGGGCAAGCACGACGCATCGGGGGTTAAGGGCCGTCTGGCCGTCGGCATTGCCGGCGCCGCGCTCGTCCTTGGCATTCCTTCTGCGGGGCTTGCCGTTGGCCTGATAGATGATGGTAGCGAATTTTCCGCCCTGAAAACCATGGCAACTTTTACACCTGCTTCGGCAGACCCGGCGATGGCCCGCATGATGCAAGCGCGAGGTACGGTGGCCGGAATGGTCCGCTTCACACCGGCCGGACGGAGCAAGGATGCAGAGCGAGCGGTAACCGTGGCCGTCCGAGTGGATGACGAGGCGGTACAGGCCATCTCCGTTCGAAATGCCATCAACTCCGCGCGCGATAACGCAGCGCAAGAAGCCGCACCGCGAATCGCTTCCTCGCGCTACAATCTGGGCCTTGCCCGTGGCTATCGTAGCTTTGCCCAGGCGCCTGCGCTGTCGCAGCCGCTCAGCACGGCGGCCATTCCGGATCTTTCCGAATTCGAACCTTCGCCCGGCGTGCGCGAAGAACCAAGCCGGTTTGCTGCACGCATTGCACTGGGCGAGGAAGAGCGTCCCAACACACCCGCTCCACGCTCGCTGAGTGCTGTGGGCGATCAATCACTCGACGTCGCTGGCAGCTATCGCCTGACGCGCAACCTCGATGTTACAGCTGGTGTCCGCTACCAACAGGATCGCAACCGCTTGTCGCCGCTGCCCAATCTGGAGCAGCTGGACAGTCAGGCCGTTTATGTCGGTACGCAGTTCCGCTTCTGATCCTCGTCTGCGCCGAACTGCCGCTTGATTGCACCCCGCTGCGGCGGGGTTTTTCTTTGCCCGCAATCCGCCGCCTGCCTAAGACTGTGTGTGAGGGTCATACTCGATTCGATTGGAGATTTCTTGATGGCACGTGTGGCAGTTGTAACCGGTGGGACCAGGGGCATTGGCAGGGCGATTTGCGAGGCCTTGAAAGCAGACGGAATGACTGTGGTGGCCAATTATGCGGGCAATGAAGAGAAGGCGCGCGCCTTCACCGATGAAACGGGCATCCCCGCCTACAAATTCAATGTCGGCGATTTCGAGGAAACGCAGGCCGGTTGCGCGAAGATCGCCGAGGAAGTCGGTCCGATCGATGTGCTGGTCAACAATGCCGGTATCACGCGCGACGGTACACTCCTGAAGATGAGCTATGATGACTGGACCGAAGTACTGCGCATCAATCTGGGCGGTTGCTTCAACATGGCCAAGGCCTGCTTCGCGCATATGAAGGACCAGAAATGGGGCCGGATCATCAATATCGGCTCGATCAACGGTCAGGCCGGGCAATATGGTCAGGTCAACTATGCCGCCGCCAAGAGCGGTATCCACGGTTTCACCAAGGCGCTGGCACAGGAGGGCGCACGCTACGGGGTGACGGTGAACGCCATCGCTCCGGGCTATATCGATACCGACATGGTCGCCGCCGTGCCGGAGAATGTGCTCGAAAAGATCGTCGCCCGGATTCCCGTCGGCCGGCTGGGCCATGCAGACGAGATCGCCCGCGGCGTCAGCTTCCTCGCTTCGGAGGATGGCGGCTTTGTCACTGGGTCAACCCTGTCCATCAATGGCGGCCAGCACATGTATTGAGGCTGCTCGAATGGCAGACATCTACCATCCGCCCGTCAAACACTCCGTCGAAATCGCCGGTCACAAGACTTCGATCAGCCTGGAGCCTCTATTCTGGGAATTGCTCCAGGACGAAGCGAGCGCGCGTGATATTCCCGTCAATGCGCTGATCGCCCGGATCGATGCCGAGAGGATCAAGGCGGAAACGCCGCCCGGGCTTGCCAGCGCCATCCGCGTCTGGCTGATGACACAGCTGGTCGATGTACGTGTGACTGGGGCGTGACAATCACGGTTGACCCTGCCTCGACGTAGGCCCTATCTCGCAGC
>ENA-ORCV01000685-ORCV01000685.1-marine-metagenome-genome-assembly--contig:-NODE-685-length-16964-cov-3.965595_pt1 | contig 16964 bp, 6 predicted proteins | sample MGYA00237779_ERZ508509 | MGnify/ENA primary metagenome ERZ508509 (study PRJEB26180, sample SAMN06268772) | marine metagenome | isolation source: Bioluminescent Bay, La Paraguera, Puerto Rico | place... | reverse complement strand
TTTTGGCTTTGCTCCTAAATGGGACACGCGCGGTCGGACTGTCGATAATGGTTGGCTTCACCCTAATGGCAATTGCCAGTTTTCTAATGCGTGACTGGAAACACCACGCTGGATGGATTTTTGTTGCCATCGCGTGTATTTTTTCTACAACAGTCTTCTACGTAAAACCTCATGTGGGCACCATTAATTCCGATGCAAATGGCAGTAGCATTATTTCAGAAATGGTGTCATCAAATTCCAATCGCATTTCGCTCGCTTCAGACATACCAAGTCCGAATACCAGAATTAATCCGCAAAACGTAGACAAACCATTAGAGCACCCGACAGCGCTTAGCGAAAATGGACCTGCCGCTTCAAACACTAGCGAAATATCGAGCGGATATAAGAGCCGTTTAGATCATATACCTTTAGGTTCCTCACACATACTATACCTAGACTTGGCAAACAATACTGGACCTGTAACACTCGTCTTGATTTTATTGGCTTTCCTAATTGTTGTTGCAAAGCTCTACCTTGATCACTTTAAGCTAAAAAATACCAAAAATGAGTTTTTGATAGACAATGGCGTTGCTGGAGCACTGGTTGTTTTCACTGTCAGTGCCTTTTTCTTTCCATTTGAAAAAAACTGGACGACATATTTGGTGGTAGTCCTTGTCGGAATAATTGTGAAAAATACGATTTCAAGTTTTGAGCAAAACAAAACAGAACTACTGAATCTTGCCCAAGCAACCCGAAATCTATGCACTATCATTTCATGCGGTGTCGTCATTTTTGCCTTTTTTTGGAGCCCCAGCTTTATTTTCCCAGCAATCGAATTTACCGCCAGATACAAAAATTTACTTACAGATGAAAAAATCGCCATATTTGTCACGTCAGAGAGTATGAAAAATATTGTAAGCACGAGTTTGGCGTTGAACGGATATAAAAATAGTGTGCTTATGCTGGCAGACGATAGTTCAAAACTGCCGCAAGATGGCAGCTTCCTAATTTGGGATCCTGCAAACGAATTCGCCTATCCCAAACTGCGAAATGAACTCGGCATTGCAAACCGCCTTGCTTATCGCCAATGGATGAGTATCAACCTGCAACCCAATTGGTGCATACAAAATAACTTCCTACCAAGTATTCAGTTTATTACTGTGGGTTTAGAGATCGAAAACAATGACGAGCAAGTTTGCGGGAGTGAAGAATAGTGCATGTCTTCCTTACTAGTTACGGCGGAGCGCATGTAGAAGCCATAATTCCACTTATCAAGGAGTTGGAGAAAAGAGGCATCCAATACACCTATCTAGCTCTAACGATTGCAAGTGTGGTAGCAGAGAAAAGAGGTGTTAAGCATCTTAGCATCTCCGACTTCGTTTCACCTAGTGCGCCAAACATAGAAAAGTACGGACGAATGTTGTTAAGCGCGCACCACAATGCGGGAGCAGGAATTCGTGTTGAAGATTCCTTGGCTTACCTGGGTTCGCTATTGAACGACACTGCGCAAATCGTGGGGTTCGACCGTGCCTTCACGCGGTATAACGAAGTTGGCCTGAATGCCTTCACGCCTTTAAATACGGCAAAGAGAATTTTGAGTGAAGTCCGACCAGATTGGGTTGTCGCAACTGCTTCACCACGCATGGAAGCAGCCATCCTCCGCGCTGCGGTAGAATTGGGAATTCCGAGCTTGTGCATGGTAGATCTTTTCGCCATTTTGGAACTCCCTTGGCTCAAGGAACCCGATCACGCTCATTGGCTGTCAGCATATAGTCAGAAGACCAAAGAACGGTTGGTAAATGCGGGTAGAGATCCGAGCAAGATAATTACAATTGGCTATCCTGCGTTTGACAACTTATGTGACGCTCAGCTTGACCACAAAGCGCAAAGTTGGAGAAGTGAAAAATGTTTGCGCAATGACGATATCGTGGTTTTGTGGGCCGAACAGCCTGAGCCAGCAAATCCCAACCTTCCTCGATCGATCCGCAATAAGCTTGCAAAAATTTGTGCTAAAAATGGCTGGAAGTTTGTGGTGCGGCTGCATCCTGCAAGTACAGATCCTTTGAAGGAAGTAATACCCGACACCGCCATCGCTAGCGAAAGAGACGAACCATTGGCTACGGTAGCATATGCGTCTGACACTGTCGTTACTATGACATCTACTGTCGCGATGGAAATGCTTTTGCTCGACAAACCCGCGATAATTCTAAAGGGCTCGCAGTTTGATGACATGGTCGATTATTCAAATGACGATGGTGCGCTAATTGCAGAAAACATAGAGAGCGTAGAGGATTGCTTGCATCGAATATTTTATGATATCGCGACGCAACAACAATTGGCCAAAGCTAGAAAACAGCTCCCCAAACCTGGATCAACTTCCAGATTAACAGTGGATTTTTTGGAGAACAAATTGAAACAAACTCGCAAAAACATTCTCCATTCCAAGTAACGAACACACTGCATCAAACCCCAATCAAACCTTAGTAGAGAATGCTATGGAACCAATCCTTCACATTGTGCACGCCATCGATACAGAGGGGCCTCTCGACGAAGACATTTTGGCGACATTCGATCGCCTCAAACAATTGTTCGACGTCGACCTTGAACCGTCAAGAGAAACTCTTTCAAAGCTGCAGAAGCAGGAGATTGCATTAGGGGAAGGCCTCGAAGAAAGGGTAGCCCAAGTTGTTGCACCTTCGCTATTGAATTACAATCGAAGTTGGCCGCAGATCCAATCCATGTTGGACGAAGCTATGTCACAGGAATTTCGACGCCAAATGGTGGATGATTTTGACAATGGCTGGGTTTACTCATGGCATTGTGTCGACCACATGGGGTATGCATCAAACCCGAGACACAAAGACATGGGATATGGAAATGTGTTTCGATATTACCGACAAATTATCGACGAAACAAAATCCATCCATGACGAGCTAAACTGGCATTTTCATCCATTATCTATCACTAAAAATCCTTTGAGTGCAGCAACCTCCTATAACAATGCCATCGACCTTATCACTAAGATATGGTGCCAACGGATCGTGGAAGATCAATGGTTTCCAACAACAAATCGGCCAGGATTTCATAGCGAACGTTCCGACGCAAACTTGTTTTTAGAGCAATGGCTACCATTCGATTACGCCAATCAGTCAATTGAAGAGCAGAACAGCGGTCAAAACGATACCTTATTTGGGAGATTTGGTGATTGGAGCCGTGCCCCCCAAAATTGGCTTGGTTATCACCCAAGTCTACACGATTACCAATCAGAGGGTGATCTACGCCGATGGATATTCAGATGCCTGAACGTCGGCACGCGATTTAGAAACCTTACGAGAAAACACCTCCAAGAAGCCTTCACAGATGCCAATGAACATGGTTCGGCAATTTTGGCCTTTGCCGATCACGATTATCGCGACTTGCGCAAAGACGTAAATCAGTTCCGAGAACTACTTTCGGAAGTGCGAGGACATTACCCAAACGTGAAAATCAAGTTCAACGGCGCCCACGCTGCAGCGATGGAGCATATCAAAACGCGACCAAATGTCCCTTTATCGCCGACAAAGCCCGCTTTCACTGCAAGTGTATGTGAAAACAGACTATTTGTTGAAATGACTTCAGGAGAATTGATCGGCTCGCAGCCGTTTTTAGCACTGCGTAGCAAATCCGGTGAGTATTACCACGATAACTTTGACATCTTGAGTGTAAACAAGCGATGGACCTACATTTTTGACGAGCAAACCATTTCACTCGACTCTTTGGACAAAATTGGCGTTGGCGCTGCAGGACGCTATGGTCATTACCATGTCGAAGTGCTTGATGGGGGCTAAATGTACCCCAACCACTTGCCCTTAATTCCCAATGGCTTTTTTCCTGGAGGTTGCTTGTCGTCAGCGAAATCAAATCGTCTAATTATAATTTGTGCTGATCAAATGCACATTGAACGTGTTTACTGACAATGCCATATCGTCTTTATTCAAGAACACTATTCGCCATGCTGGTTATCGGCATGTTCTTGGGGCCCACTTTGTTTGGGTCAGCTGCAGGTGCTTTTGCCTTAATTGCTGGGCTGGCTTGGTCCATAGAGTGCGTTGTAAATGAAGGAATAATCCATAAAACCCCGACGTTTATTCTAATTTGGATCGCCGCCGCACTATGTTTTTTCCCAATTTATCTTATTAACAACGACGATATTCACAATGTAGTTTTTGGGTTCAATCAGTTTGCTTTTGTGCTTTCTTTTGGCGTTTATCACATCGCGGCGAAAAAACTAACATACAGACATTTCGACTTTGTTGGAATTGCTGGCTTGTTAGGCCTAATCCTTTGTACCGTCTGGTGTATCGTATCATATTTATTTCTGGGAAATAATCGCGTTTCCGCGATATTAGGCGCAGGGCCGAACTTATTGGCCCGTACAGCAATCATATTGTATTCGTTTTTGAGTGTATACTCGATTTATAAAGTAAAAACGGGTAGCGCACTAAAGATACATGTTCTCGCGCTTGCGCTAACGGCGACTGTAGTGTCTGCAACCGGCTCGAAAGGGTCCATGCTTGTCTTGCCGTTTCCATTTTTTTTATTTTTAATTACATACCTCATCGTTCATCGCTCGAATTTCGAAGCGAAAAAGTTGGCATTTGCCGCAATAGCTTTGGTATTGTTTGTCCTTGCCGTCGTCGTCTTAGAACCGAATCAAGTGCTTTTAAGAGGACTTATGCGTATAAAGTCTATCTTTGATGGGAGTGACGTGGACGCTTCAACCGCAATTAGAATTGAAATGTGGAAGTTATCATGGAGTGCTTTTCAGGAAGCGCCCATATTTGGTACTGGTTGGAACAGTTTTGGAGAACTTGCTTTAAATACAAAACTTCACACTTACTCGATCAAAATTGACAGATTTGACTTTCACGCAGATATTCTAAATTTTGCAGTCGCCGCTGGGCTGCTCGGTGTCCTACTTTATGCATGCTTTATTTTTGCACCACTCGCGTCACATTTCCGCGGGCCACAATTGCCGCCACACCTTCGTTACATGAACTATGTTTTCCCGATTACCGCGCTTGCCTTAGGCTTGACTGACAGCAACATTTCTTACGATTTGCCGGCCATGCTTTATGCATTTTCCTTTGCACTAATCTATGGAATTGAGAAACAAAACTAGCTTTGTTTCGGCAGCAACCGCCATCAAGCAATAAAGTTAAACTTGATGCCACCGCCAAGGGTTATGGACCTTTGCGCGCCCAAAGGCAGGAATTTCATCACTGTTTTAACTTTTTCTATCACCTACTAGTGTGTTTGGATAGTATTCAAGCGACGCCTTGGTGTTCTAAAAAAGTAGATAGGCGTCGCTAGGAACGTGCGCCATTTCGTTCACAGGTACTTTCGCATGTTGCTAACGTTCGGTTTTGGCCGTATTCCTAACGATATTAAAGCATATTTTGCGCCCATGTCGTGTTACTCCTGCTTGATAACTCATTGTTTTCAAACAAAAGTCGCACTTCAAGATAGCGCGCACCTAGTGAAGTCACATGTTGTAACCATTTAGAATTGTCACTGGTTTTACAAAGCAGAAACAAGACATTTTCTGCAATTCTCAAACTTTACACTTGGGAGCCTGAACAGTCCGACCGGCGGACCGCAAGAGTCAAGCCGAAAGGACGTTGACTTTCCATTTTTAGCAGCAAAAAAATGGCAAAAAGTACAGTTTTTGCCGAAAATGCGATAAAATGATAAAAATTGAACATTTTGGAAATTCACCTATAAGGATGAACTTCTGAGGTTTGGCACCTAAGCTAAAATTTCACTGTGTTCTATTGATCGGCTTAAACTCGGTCCGAAGGGAATAAACACATTCATCTTGTGATCAGCTAAATCTCTGGGTTTAGACCAAACGGCAGCACTTGTTATGTAGGTGTTACAGTTTGTCTGGCTTGTTCAAGCCGTTCTCTCGCCTGCGACACCGCGTTTTTGCCGTGGAGATAATAAATTTGCAAAGTATCTGAGCCTTTGCGCCATCGCACAGCTTTGCCGATGCTGTCAGCGAATGTGGTGTTGCGCATCTCAGTCAGGACTTTTCGTCCAACACCATCCTCGGCAATCATATCAGTTAGCCATAGACGGTCGCCCGATTGCCACTGATCAGGTCTCAAGTTGCCTGTATTTTTGAGATATTCAGCTTCCACTTCTTCCGATAGGTAGGCCCATGAGACATAGGCGACTGGTCGATCATTTGCCCGGAACAATCTAAACTGCTTGGCAAGAAGTGCTGGCGTTACCCACTGGTGGATGGCACCGATTGCCCAAGTGCGATGAAGTTTTGATCGGCTCATGAGCCAAGTGATTTCACCTAGGAGCTCGAAGCTGGCATTTGTTTTTTGGTCGGCCATATTCATTCATCAAAATTTGAAACTAAGTAAATGCAAGGTCGTTGTCGTACGACGCGAGCGACGCAACGGGCTCTTTGATTATTCCTTTTCTTGGAACCGCTTCAAGAGAATTTATATCTCAGTTTGGCGTTCATGGTGGCTTTGATTTAGTTGTAAATAAATCGTGGTGCCCAATTCTGAACACAACCTATAGTTAAATTTTTGTTGATTGTTGTCAGGATTGTTGTTTTACGTTGAACAACGAATCTTGTGATTAGTTTTATTTGTTTTTTGATTTTGTTGGAGTGATGTTTAGTGCGTACTGCGTCGGTTCAAGATGAACACCCTGAAAACTCAAGTGGTGTGCCGCTTTCTTCTCATACAAAATCAACCGGCAATAGCGCGCGAATTGTTGTGCATCAAGTGACAACAGTCGAACAAATTCATCAAATCAAAGACCTGGCGATCGAGTTTCACAACGAAAGTCGCTTTTCCCATATCCCATTTTCCGAAGAAAAATACCTCAGGGCGTATTTGGGAACGCTTGATCAAAAAAACGACATTGCCTTTTTCATCACGCTAGACGGCAAGCCTGTGGGCATAATCGGCGCCAAGGTTGGAGACTATTTCTTAGGTGAGGGCGGTCGTATGGCCACCACCTATGTGGTTTATGTCAGCAAATCAGTTCGCAAGACTTTGCTTGGTGGCAAGATTGGTGTGCGGCTGGTTCGATTGTTGGTGGATTGGTGCAAAGCGCAAGAAGTTGAAGAAATTCATATTCTCGCCACAGCAGGAATAGAGCCTGAACACACCGATGCGTTTTTAAGGCGATTGGGATTTGAGCCTTATGGCGGTAACTACGTGGTGGGAGCGTAACGGTGAGGAAGGTAGCGGGAATCGGAGTTGCGCTGTTTGCCTTGTATCTTATTTGGGTCACACTAGGCGTTTTTGGGCCTTCGCGAATTGGGGGCAGCCAGGATCCGCTCTTGAATGTTTTTGATCGAGGGATGCAGGCTTATGAAACAGCGCTGAACCAGGATCAATATGAACGTCTGGCCAACTCGGATTTTATTGGGGTGCTGTTACGCGAGGAGTATCCTCACGGTTCGAATGCTGCCTCTTTGATCGATGCTCTCAACGCTAGCGGCTTCATTTCGAAATCTCTCAATCAGTCTTTGTCTTTGCCAGCTGATATCGAAATTTCGAGCGAAACAGAATTTCTGAGCTTCAGTAGAAAAGCACACTGGCTTACATGGCCCTTTGTTTGGGACACGTTGGTCGTTCGCTTAGGCGTAAATGAAAACAACATAGTATTCTTAGACGGTTATGTTTTGAGGAATTCACTTTAAGGATTTGCAATATGAATGGTAGCATCTCAGTACGATACAAAGACATTGTACCCGACGCAAATTTTTGGGAGAAAATGGTTCTAAACTTAAGTGGTCTGGCACCTCGTGGGTCCAGCGAACTTCGGTCGGAACTAGTCGAAGAGTACTACATGCCGACAAACGCGTCGCATCTATTTTACACCATGGACTTTTACGATGGAACAACGGTGTATCTTCGAGGAGGAAACGCGCGAGGTGAGCTACAAAATGCAAATCCGCGAGACTCATTTACAGAATTCTTTGCGACACTTCAAAGCCCGATGTTTGGGCCGATAGTAACTGACTATGGGCTGTATTTGGATGGTACTCCCGATTTCCCGACGCAAAATGGTGAATCCGTAATTCGACCTGGTATTGTTTCAAGTGTAGAAAACCCTCTCGGCTTGTATGTACAGGCGTCAGGACTGCTACAATATATTGAAAATAAGGGTATACCTTATCGAACTATTTTGCCTGCGTGGGCTCAAAACTCAAACTCTGTGGTGTATACTCTTGCGTTGAAGACTGGTCTGCCGTTTCCAACGAGAGATGGATTTGGCGATTATTGGTCTCCGGGTTCGAAAGTTGATCTTGCACCTGAACTTCCTAACCGTTCTTCCGAAATTGTAGGCAGTTTTTCGCAATATAGTCTGCCGGATTTTACCGATGAAGCGCGCTTAAATATAAGCGATCGATTTAAAGGTAATGAAATAGCTGACTTGATTGCGGTGCAAAAAAGAATATTTGCTAAAGACTATACTCCGGCGCAGTCCAAAGCACTTATAGAGTTTAGGGCAGCATATAAGAGCGTCGGAGAAAGTGGGAACACCGAAAAGCTTATTCGGGCAATAGACAAGCTGCAGTTGTTAGGAGTAGCGGTACCGGATCCCGAGAACGAAGTCTGGGCTTTCTGTTTCGCTGGCGAAACTGAAATCTCAATGGCCGATGGGTCAAAAAAGCGGATTGATGAAATTGTCGCTGGTGACGAAGTGCTCGCGTTCTCTGAGTTTGATGAAGACGGTAAGGGCGAACTGGTGCCGCGCAAAGTGGTGCGACTGTTCCACGAGCTTACCGACAAATGGCTAAAGCTTTCGAACGGCGTTTCTGTAACACCGGGTCATATGTTTTTGACTACGGAAGGAACCTATGAACCTATTTCTGAAATCTTAAAACATCGCGACGGTGAAGTTGTTCTGGAAAACGGCACGGTCGAACGCCTAACCGCCGAAGTGGTCGAATTCAGCAAAGAAAATGCTGAACTTTATCCTTCAGGCAGCATGTGGGTGGCCGAGAGTGAAGGTGCGGTTGCGCTCGAACCACGCCAAAAGTTTGGCTGGTTGACGTACAACTTTGAAGTTGAAGACCTACACACTTATGTGGCTGGCGGCATACGTGTACACAATACTTGTATTCAAAAAGAAACAAAGTTGAATGTTGTTGACAATTTCATCGGTGCGAGTGGTCGTGAGATCACGCGTATCATGGGTGAAGATGGCAGCACGAACGACGTTTATAACGATAATATCGAAGTTCAGCACGGCATGGTGTTTTCGAAACTACCAGGCGGCGGTAAGTACGAATATTCAGTGATCAACCGGTTCGGTCAGAAGATGCTGCTCACAAAAGAGCAGATGAAGGATCGGAACTACAATGTCGGGAAGCACAAGGAAACACACGACCCGGAAGAGAAAACCGGCAAGCCGATCATTCTGGACCTTGATGGCAATGGCGTTCAGGTCAATGAACTCACATCCTCGAGCTTCTTCTACGACATGGATGGCGACGGCAAGGCCAATCGTACAGCGTGGGCAGCAGCTGGTGATGGCGTGCTGGTGCGTGACGAGGGGAATGATGGTGTAATTGAGCTCAAGCAAGAGCTTGATTTTACGGCTTGGGCACCTTCCGCCAAATCGGACCTTGAAGCGCTAAAGATGGCGTTTGACAGCAATGGTGACGGCAAGCTCGACAACCAAGATGCTGATTGGTCTTTGTTTAAAGTCATGGTGAGCAACCAAGACGGCACAACGACGCTGAAAACCTTGGATGAGCTTGGTATTACTTCGCTTGATCTCACCGCGAACAACCAGGACCAGCAGTTTGCTGACGGTTCGTCGATCAAAGGCACTACAACATTCACCAAGTCGGATGGTTCGACCGGTGTGTTGGCTGACGTTTCACTTTCGTACGATGACAACAATTATGTTGTTGAAGAAACCATCGTCAACAATGCCGACGGTTCCACCACAATCACAAATGTTGCGTTGAACACAGATGGCAGCATTGCCTATGAGGTCGTGTCAACTGTTAGCGCCGATGGCAGCGTACGCACGGTCACGATTGATAATAATGGCGACGGCGTTACAGACAGCAAGATTGTTGAAACAACAACGCTGAATGGCGATGGGTCTGTCACCCGTGTATCTGAGACGTTTGATGGCTCTGGCGCGATTTTGCTGCGACGGGAACAGGAAGATGTCAGCGCGGATCAAAATACGATCACTATCAGCACAGATAAAAACGGTTCAGGCGTATTTGACGTTGTTGAAAGCCGTGTAACTGCCGTAGACGGTTCCCTTACCGTTACGATTGAGAACCGCAACGCAGATGGGTCAATGCACGATCGCCAAACAACGGCGACGAGCGCTGACGGTTTGAGCAAAACTATCCAAACCGAATTGACGGCAACAGGTGGCGTTAACGCGACGAAAACGATTGTCACAGCGGTTGCCGTAGACGGCACCCGCACAGAAACCGTCACCAGCTATGCGGGCAACGCCACAAATGCGTCCAATAAAATCGGCTCGGTGGTCACCACAACGAGCGCAGATGGCTTGAGCAAAACCATTGTGTCCGACCTTGATGGCGATGGTGACACAGACCTCACGGTTACAAGTTCAATCACCAACAATGCCGATGGTTCGCGGACAACTAACGAAACGTTGACCAATGGCGACGGCTCGGTGCGCAGTAACACAGTCAATTGGCTTAGCACTGATGGCAACAGCAAAACCTCGCAAATTGATTCGGACGGCAATGGCACGATCGATCGCACGGTAAGCGATGTGACGGTGATCAACGCCGATGGTTCGCGTGATCGTACGATCACAACGACAGATGCTGATGGTGGCACTGCGTCAGTTAGTGTTGAGAATGCAAGTGCGGATGGCCGCACACGCACAATCAACATCGATAGCGATGGCAATGGCAGCTATGACAAAGTGCAAACAATTGCGCTCGTGGGTGGCGAAACAGTCGACACCGTCTCACTTTATGCGCCAAACGGCACAACTTTATTGAGTCGCATCGAAACAACAACCAGTGCCGACGGACTTGTGCAAACGCGCAAAACGGACGTTGATGGCAACGGTACTTTCGACACGATCTCAACGGTTGCAAAAGTTGTAAACGGCGATGGCTCATCAACCGTGACAGCCGAAACCAAGAATGGTGACGGAACGGTTTCGGTTTCCAAAGCGGTCACAACAACCAGCGCTGATGGGTTGAGCAAAACAGCAACAAACTACCGCAACGGTAGCACAAGCCCTGATGCATCAACGACAGATGTAACAGTTCAGAACGCAGATGGTTCGCTAACGAAGACTGTTACAAGCTTTGCAGGCGCCGACCAGGTCCAGACAAGTAAGGTTGTGACTGAGATTAGCGCTGACAAGCTGACCGTTGTGACACGCGAATATGTCGGTACAAACGCAAATCCAGCAAAAGTCACAACTGTTGCAAAAGCTGTTGACGGATCTTCAACTCAAGCTGTTCTGAGCTACAGCCCAGACGGTTCCGACCTTGTTGGTAACAAAGTGGTCGAAGTGAGTTCTGACGGCCTGACCACTGTTTCAAAGACTGATAGCAATGGCGACGGCAGCTTTGACGCAATCGTACGCATGCAGAAAACACTTAACGCTGACGGTACGGTTTCAACAACTGAAACACAGTATCGTGGCAACGGTGAAACAGCAGCGCACAAAGTGGGTGAGAGCCAAACAACGGTTAGCGCAAACGGGCTTGTGCAAACAAGCTTTGTTGATCAAAACGGCGATGGCGTTTTTGATACGAAATCTGTAGTTGAAACAGTGTTGAATGCGGATGGTTCAAAAACCCAGTCGACAACAAGCTACAATGGCGACGGCACCGTTCAAACCGGAAAAACAGTCGCGACAACCAGCGACGATGGTTTGACCACGACCAATTCCATTTTCATTGGCGATAGCACAAGTGCGGACAGTACCAGCACAAGTGTGACTTCACTTGGCGCTGATGGATCCAAAACTACCACGTTGTCCACATTTGCGTCCAACGGTGCGCTGATCTCTCGTGAAATTGACTTTGTAAGTGGCGACAAGCTCAGCACAAGCAGAACCGTCGATAATGACGGTAACGGTCAGACTGACTTGCATTTGAGCACAAGTCTCGATGTTGCGGGATCCAAGACAACGGTCACATCAACATTCGATGGTTCGGGTAGTCTTTCTTCTCGATCGACGCAAGTGGTGAGTGCTGACGGAAAGACGACAACAACAACCAATGATGCGGACGGGAACGGTACGACAGACTCATCCTCCGTCGTCCAGCTTGTTCTTCATGCAGACGGTTCAAAAACGACCACGGCAACCAACTATGACGGTTCTGGTTCCGTCCTCAATAAAGTTATTCAAACCGTCAGCGCTGATGGTTCATCGGTGACTAAAGACTTTGATCATCCTGATATTTCTGCCAGTGGCTTGAAATCCATATCGAGCAATCACGCAGCGTGGGAAGATGTTGATGCGAGTGCGGATAGTTCGCAGTCTTCAACAACAGTGCTGAACGCAGACGGTTCGACGACAACCACTAGCTCGAACTTCAACGCGAATGGCTCGCTGCGCGACCAAACGATTGTTGAGAACTCCGCTGATGGCTTGGTTTCGCGTACGACAGTTGACTTGAATGGTGACGGCATCGTTGATCAAACCATCGTGGCACAAACCTATCCCGATGGTTCGAGCACAGTTGCTCAAATGGATGGCAACATTGCTTCCGCTTCTGGCCGTGCGTTTGGAACCGATGGCGGAAAGTACACTTGGCAAAGTGCAGACGGCGCTACAACTGTTGAACTGTTCGACGAAGACGGCAATGGTCTGGCTGAAAAACAAACTGAAACAACGCTCACTTTGGCCGCGGACGGCACTATTGTTCGTGTGATTGTGAATAGTGCGCTTTCTGGTGGTGATCCCAACTCCGCGAACCCCGTGTACACGCCTAGCACTCAAGACCGTACGATTGTCACAACAAGCGCTGATGGCAACACCATAACCACACAGTGGGACTTGGACGGTTCTGGTTCGATTGATCGTACAAGCATTGAGACAAAAGTGCTCAACGCTGATGGATCGACCTACACAACCGTAGTGAATTATGAGGGTTCGACGGTCACGTCATCGACAGGTACAACTGTCAGCGCTGACGGCCAGACCGTGGTGCACGGACTAGATCACAACGGCAACGGGGTGTTGGACGAAACCATCACAACGACGACCGAATTGAATTCCGACGGAACGACGACCGAAACTGTTACGGCAACGAATAGCCAAGGCGCATTGCTTTCAAAAACCGTTTCCATCACGAGCGTCGATGGTCAAACAATCACCGTTAATGAAGACCCTGAAGGCACAGGACAGTTCACACGGACGATCGTAGTTGAAACTGATGCACGTGCTGATGGCAGCACGGTTGCTACCCGTTCCACTTTTGACTCGTCGGGTTCGCTCTTGGAAAAGAGCACAACCGAGACCAGCTTTGATGGCACAACCACTATTGAGGCGGTTGATACCGATGGTGATGGCTTCAACGATGAGATGACAACAACTGTTGTCGCAGCAGATGGCAGTGCACATACAAAAGTTGAGACGTTTGACGAAACTGGTACACTCGACACTATGTTTGTGAGCGCTCAGAGCGCGGATGGCAACTTCCTCACATCAAGCAAGGATGAAGACGGTGATGGGTTTGTTGACAGCTACACTGAGCATAGCTGGGAAAACAATTCCGATGGTTCGCTTGTTGAAACACTCTACGTCTACGAGGTTTCACGCGACACAAATGTGACCGCACCTATCGTAAAACTTGCGAAGAAGGCTGCAATCACGACATCAGCAGATGGGCTGACCACGGTTTCACATGTTGATGTTGATGGAGATGGTACCTTTGACGAGGTAACAACAACGGTTCGTGATATTGATGGGTCAAGCGAAACAACTGTTGTCTCCAATGCTGCGGCTCGGGACATTCCAGCTGATGTTGATGATTTGGTTTGGCGCTCCTCTTTTGCTCCAAATGGCTCGACGGTCGCTGCTACAACCAAATCCAGCGTAAGCTTTGATGGCATGACGAGGGTTGTTGAAGCAGACTATGATGGCAATGGAACTTTCGAGCACCAAGAAATCTGGACGACGCATGTTGACGGCCGTCAAACAGCGACGGTGACGGACAAGAATGCGTCAGGGACAACCGTCGCGTCCGGTACGATTGAAGTAAGTGCAGATGGTCGCACTTCAACCATGTCGATAGATCGCGACAATAATGGTTCTATCGACCAGATTGAAACTGTTCAACTGGCCATCGACGGTACGGCAACAAAAACAGTCAACGTGATCAATGCCGATGGCGGTGGCAGTACTATTCATGGCGGTAGTGGAAATGACACGCTACTAGGTGGCAACAGTAGTGACATACTTGTTGGCAATGAAGGAAACGATCTCCTCAACGGTGGTGGCGGTGACGACACACTTTATGGTGGCGAAGGCGCTGATGCACATCAAGGCGGCAGCGGTGAGGACACGGCAAGTTACGCCTTTGCCAGGTCGGGTGTTCATGCGCATCTCGCAAACACTGGAACAAACACTGGTGAAGCGGCTGGCGACAGCTATAGTTCCATCGAAAACCTCGTTGGAACAGATTTCCAAGATGTATTGCATGGCAATAGCGAGGAAAACCTTATTTCGGGTGGCAAAGGCGATGATGTTCTCTCAGGTGACGACGGAGATGATATCCTCACCGGAGGCGTCGGTGCAGATACGCTTCGAGGCGGTACTGGGCGAGATACCGCAAGCTATGCGCTGGCCGCTTCTGGGATTACAGCTCATCTCGCAAGCCCTGGCGCAAATACAGGCGAGGCGGCTGGCGACACCTATAATTCGATCGAAAACCTGATTGGATCGGATCATCAGGATGTGTTGCATGGAAATGGTGAAAACAATCTCATTACAGGCGGACAAGGCAACGATGTTCTGGATGGTAACAGCGGTGACGATACACTGCACGGTGGGGTAGGTGCAGACGCCCTTCAAGGCGGAGATGGATCGGATACCGCAAGTTATGCGTTCGCAAATTCTGGCGTAACCGCCAACTTGGCAAACTCTGGCGCAAACACCGGGGAAGCCGCGGGGGATAGTTATAGCTCAATTGAGAACTTGAACGGTTCGAACCATCAAGATGTATTGTCGGGCGACGGTGGAAGCAACGTGCTTTCTGGCGGGAAGGGTGATGACGCTCTCTTTGGTGGGCATGGTAACGACGTGTATATTTATCACCGAGGTGACGGAAACGATACGATAAACGAAGTTGCCTCGGTTGGCGTGAATGAACAAATCACTACTAAGAAGCTGACCTCAACGAAACTAAACAAGAACAACCAAATTATTGAGTGGGTTGTCGACACACATACAAGCACACGTTCTGCAACAGAAAAGCAGAACACGGGATATGATGCACTCGTTCTAGGCGAACATATTCAGCTCTCTGATCTACTTCCGCAGATGTCTGGTGATGACCTATCGATAGCTGTCCGCGACCTTGATGGCGGCATTACATCTGACCAAATCAATATTGAAGGTTGGGCTGACAGAGAATCTAGGATTGAAAAAATCCTATTTGCCGATGGCCTTGATATCGACATTTCGAACGTAGATGTTGCGGCGACGGGAACAAATGGAGCCGATGTTATGGGCGCATCGTCTTCGATTTCTCACAGCCCCAGAGTCAACGGTATTGTTGCTCAGTATTACTCAAAGCCATCCTCTGTGGGATCTGTTGATGCAATAAACTGGAATGCGTCAGCAATTCATACTGAAACCTGGGGATACCTAGAAAAGTATAGCGGGAACGATGCGCCGTTTGTTGGCGGCCCCACCGACCATTTCGCAATTAAGGCCGAAACCAAAATAGAAATTGATGCAGCGGGCACATATACATTCCACTTAATATCTGACGATGGTGCAAATCTATACATCGACGGAAATCTCGTTGTTAATAATGACGGAGAACATCCGCTTGCCACAAAATCTACAAGTATAAGCCTGAGTGCTGGCAAACATACTATTGAAGTACGCTATTTTGACACTGTAGCCACATCTGGCCTTGCGCTTGAGTGGGAGGGGCCAGGCGTCACGCGGCAAATACTGGGTGGAAAGGACGCTTTCATAGAACTGCCGCAATACCAATCACTTTGGCTCGCAGGTGAGGGTGGCAATGATACGCTGAATGGTTCTGCAAACGGTGATATTTTGTCGGGCGGCGATGGCGATGATATCCTCCATGGGAATGCCGGCAATGACGTTCTCGACGCGGGGGCTGGAAACGACTATGTCTTTGGCGGTGATGGCAACGATACACTCCGCGGTGGCTCCGGAACAAGCTGGGATTACCTTTACGGCCAAATGGGTGAAGACACCTATTTGTACGGAACAGATAGTGGATCGGTGTATATAGGTTCTAATGCTGAAAACGCGTCCATGGGCACGGCCGACAAGGTTGTTTTCACTGACCTGACACTAGCCGACATAAACATCACGACTTACGACTATACCCAAGGTGGCACAGTTGGCAGCGCCGAGGGCGTGGCGCTTAGTCTTCAGTGGTCCAAAGACGGCAAGTCAGGTGAGCTACGCATTGCCAATATGGGTGAGCATATCGAAGAGTTCCACTTTGCTGATGGAACACGGCTAGGCAAAATAGAGGCGAACGCACTGCAACGGCTCTATCCAGATTCGCATGCGACTTCGACTTCTGACTTTCTTCACGGAACATCTGGTGATGAAACAATAATCGGTTCCACAGAAAATGATTACATCTATGCTGGTGCGGGGAACGATACTCTGAGTGCGGGTGTGGATGGCGATCCGAGCAGTTGGGATTACCTTTACGGCCAAATGGGTGAAGACACCTATTTGTACGGAACAGATAGTGGATCGGTGTATATAGGTTC
>ENA-ORCV01000684-ORCV01000684.1-marine-metagenome-genome-assembly--contig:-NODE-684-length-16986-cov-2.660122_pt1 | contig 16986 bp, 14 predicted proteins | sample MGYA00237779_ERZ508509 | MGnify/ENA primary metagenome ERZ508509 (study PRJEB26180, sample SAMN06268772) | marine metagenome | isolation source: Bioluminescent Bay, La Paraguera, Puerto Rico | place... | reverse complement strand
CGAGGTGAACCCGGGCTGCACCTGAGCGCCGGGCGCCTGGGCGCTTGTGCTGACCACGGACCCGCCGAACACGCCGCTGAGAATCTCCACCAGCAGTTTGGCGTCGCGATACTTCACCCGATAGACGTGGACGGCATTCTCGACCGCCGGGCTTTGCTGGTCGAGCCGCGTGACCCAGGTGCCCGCCCGGCGAATCAGATCATCGCGCTGCGAGACGACGAGCACGGCCTTGAGCCGCGCCATCGGCACAAACTGGATGAGATCGGCGCCCGGCTGGCCTTCCCGGGTCTCGAAGATCCGCTCGAGTTCGGGGATCATCGTCTCGGGCCGGACATGCTTGGTGGGATAGATGGCGACCGACTGGTCGGCCATCCAGTCGGTATCGAAATTCAGGACGGTCTCGACCGCGGTGCGCCGTTCCGACGAGGTGCCGGCAATCAGCAGCAGATTGCGCGCCGCTTCCACGCGAACCGATTCCGGACGGGTCACGAACCCGTCGATCAGGCCCATGATCGTCGCCGCGGACACGTAGCGCAGCGGCAGGACGGTCAGGCCGAACCCGGCGGCGGCCGGTGTGCCGGGCCGGGCGACATTGAGATTTCCGACGTCGGCGTCATAGACGACCCGGTAGATCACCCCGTCGGTGACGAGTGCGGCCTCGTTGATGCGCAACAGCGATTCCAGGATCGGGATCAGGTCGTCCCGCGCCACCGGCCGGGCCGAGGCGAGCGTGACACGGCCGGATACCTCCGGATCGATGACGTAGTTCAGACCGAGCGCATCGCCAAGAATGGCGCGGACGACCTCGCTGATCTGGGCGTTTTCGAAGTTCAGCCGGAAATTGCCGCCGTTTCGCCCCTCGCCTTCCGGCGGGACGTAGGGACCGCCGGTCGAACCGGTCACGATCGAACCCGGATAGACCTGTTCGATCACCTGCCCGTCAGCGCTGACGCGCTGCAGGCCCTGCGGCTCGCGATCGGCTTGCGGCTGGCGGGCGGTCAGATCGGCATTGAGGACGGATCCGAAGAACCGGGAGCCGGAGCCGCGCACCGACAAGAGGTCCTCGGTCGTCTGACACGACATCGCCGGCAGACTGAGGATCGCCAACAATGCGAGACGAAGTACCAGCCTCAGGTGCATTGAACCCTCAGTAACCTCCTCACCCGAGGATGAACACGCGCGGGTCTCACAGACATATCCCGACCCGTAGTTTCAGCGCGGACCAAACTCATACCAATACGGTTTGCGAACCCGCTATCCGCAAACGACGAACGCAAACAACCTGCAACTCCGATCCCGACAGACCCGATGGCAGGCCGGCCGAACCGCAGACGAAATCCGTGATTGCCCCTTAGAGTGTCCAGTTCGAGAACAGATCTTCTATTCTTGGCGTTATTTTGGCCCCCGCTTCCAGTTTCGTGTCTGGGTCGATTCACCCCGCCATTGATCTGTTGCCACCCCCGCACCTGCAAACTATGTCTGTAGGCGACGCATTGGACCGCGTCGGATGATCTGAACTCGGTTGCGATGATAGCGAACCCGTCAATTGATGTCGACGACACGTTCGTGGCTTTCCTCAGGAATTCCAAAGAGTTTTCCGAGCGTGTTGATTGGGACGCACTTTCCCGCATGGACCCTGCGGCAAGGCGTTCCTATGCCGCCCTATGGGAAGCCGGAATTCTGACCGGAACCGACCTCGCCGAGGCCGTTTCCGAGTTCCACGGACTGCCGCGAATACGCATTGATTCGGTCACCGGCAAGGCACAGATCAAGAAAGGCCTGTCGCGCCGCTTCCTGCGCGATGCGTGGATCTATCCGTTCGAATCGGATGGCCGCGTGGCACTTGCCGTCGCCGATCCGGCGAACGACGACGCGATCAAGGCGATGGGACTGGCGCTGTCCCACAAGCCCGCCGTCCATGTCGTCGCCTTCGAAGACATCACGATGCTGTTCGAGCGCGATACCGAGCAGCTCGAAGACACACCCGCGCAGGAAGAAGCGGCCCAGAGCGAGTTCGACGGCGAGACCAGCAACGACGAGAATCTGGAACGCCTGCGCGACCTCGCCCGCGGCGCCCCGGTGGTCCAGGCGGTGGACGCCATGCTCGAGGCGGCAATCGACCTGAACGCCACCGACATCCACATCGAACCCTCGCGCGACGCGGTCCGCGTGCGGCTCCGGGTGGACGGCTTCCTGCGCCCCTATCAGACGCTGCCGAGCCGCATGGCCCGCGCGATCGTTTCGCGCGTCAAGATCCTCGCCGGCCTGAACATCGCCGAGCGCCGCCTGCCGCAGGATGGCCGCGCCCGCGTCAAGATCGTCAACACCGAAGCCGACCTGCGCGTAGCGACGGCGCCCACGCTGCACGGCGAAGCCGTCGTCATCCGTATCCTGGTCAAGGAATCCCGCGCACTCGACCTCGCCAAGCTGGGCATGTCGCCGCACGACCTGGAGGCACTCGAGTCGCAGCTCGCCGAACCCTACGGAATGATCATCGTCACGGGCCCGACCGGCAGCGGCAAGACGACGACGCTTGCCGCCGCCCTGACGTCGCTGAACGATCCTCAGCGCAAGATCATGACCGTCGAGGATCCCGTCGAGTACCAGGTCCCCGGCATTCACCAGACCCAGATCAAGCCGTCGATCGACCTGACCTTCGCCAGCGCGCTGCGCTCCTTCCTGCGTCACGACCCCGACGTCATCATGGTCGGCGAAATGCGCGACTCCGAGACCGCGTCTATCGGTATCCAGGCGGCACTGACGGGCCATCTGGTATTGACGACGCTGCACACCAACAACGCCGCCGACGCCGTTGCCCGCCTGCTGGATCTCAAGGTGGAGAGCTTCCTGCTCGCCTCGGCGCTGCGCTGCGTCGTCGGCCAGCGGCTGGTCCGCCGCCTCTGCGAACGCTGCCGCACGCCTGCCGAACCCGGCGACGCGGCGACCGATTCGCTCATCGAGCGCGGACTTCTCAAGCTCGGTGACGGCGAGACCCTGTACCAGGCCGTCGGGTGCGACTGGTGCGGCGGCACGGGTTACCGGGGCCGGATCGCAATCTTCGAGGTGATGAAGTTCGACGCGAAGCTGCGCCAGTACATTCACGACGAGGTCGACACCGCCGATATCCAGCGGGCCGCCCGCGAGGCCGGCATGACCCTGATGCTCGACGACGGCCTCGCCAAGTGCCGGGCCGGACAGACCTCCGTTTCGGAAGTCCTGCGCGTTACGACCTGACGGGTCTGCTACGGATCCGGCTCAGCGCCGCCGCCGGCGTCGCTTGTTGTTCCTGCCACGCTCATCCGCGTCCCCTGCGGATTGACGCCCGGCAGAATCGAACATCCGGTAGACACTGCGCGCGTTCTGGAATCTCAGCTCCACCACGGACGGCTCGAGCTTGACGACGGCCCAGCCGTCGATCTCGTCACCAACCCCGACCCGCTGCACATTGCGCTCCTTGTCCAGCAGCAGCGCCAGCTCCGACTTTCCGGTCATGAGGACTCCGACGAGCCGCAGCGAAGGCGGTTTCGGAGGCTCGACCTTGACTGGTTTCGGCTCCCGGACTTTCGGTTCCTTTGGTGGCGGCGGGGGTGGCGGAGGCGGCGGCGGAAGCGGCGGATGCCGCGCCGGGGTGAACAGCGGCCGCTCGCGCGTTTCCTCGAAATCCTTCAGCGTGCGACCGTCCATCGTGCCGCTGAAAAGGCCCGGAAAACCGGTTTTCGCGACCGCCTCGACGGCGACCGGCGCTTCCTCATCGTCAGGACTTTCCTGACTTTCCGGGCTGTCCTGTTCGTCGGCGTTCCCTTGCCTGGCGGCCGTTTTCTTTTTGCCGGATCGATCTTTTTTACCGGATTTTCCGTCGGCACCGGCGTCTTCTGTTTCGTCGGCACGCTCTTTGTCGCGCGCCCGGGCCGGTTTTTCGACCGTCTGTTCACCGGCTTCAGCCTGCTTTCTGGCCTCGTCCTGCTCGTCAGCCAGTCCGGGTGCGGCCACGACGAGCGCAAGGACGACAGCGACGGATAGGAACAGGCCTGCGGGCCGGATTGTCCGGAGCATCGGCGACATCACTGCCCCTCCGACGTCCAGTAGCCCGACACCACCAGCGAAATCTGGAGGATCGGGTTTTCCTCATCCGGCTCTCCGGACCCTCTCGAAACGAAGGATCGCACCGACATCGACCGGATCATCATCATCGGCAGATGCGTTTCGATGTCGTAGAGCGCCGCCTGCAACGCCTCGATGTCGGCCTCGAAAGAGGCCCGAAGGTCGATCCGGTGCGCGCTGTCCTCGGCCTGGTCGACCGGCAGGATCTGGCTCTCGACAACACGACCGCCCGCGTCGTCGACGATGCCATCGACCGTTTGCTGAACCGCCGCCGCCGCGATCGCCGGCGTTTCACCGCGAAAGTAGACGCTGATGCCCTGGTCTCCGGGACGATCGCCCCCCTCGCCGCCAAGCCCCTGCGAACGCTGGACCAGCGAGGAAAGCTGGTCGCGCTGCTGCGCCGTCCGGTCCTGGATCGCGGAGACCGCCAGGCTCGCCCAGCCGATCCAGATCAAACCGGCAAGCAGCAATACAGCGACGATCGCCACGGCGGCGAAGCGCTTGGTGTCGAACATGGCGCCGGCTGAGCTCATTCGCCGGGCTCCTTCGGCGTTTCGATCTGCACGACGATCTGGAAGCTGTCGGACCGGCCGTTTTCCGACCGGGTCGTCGGGGCGGCGAATTGCGCGTCGGCCAGCGCGCCTGCCTGTTCCAGCAGCGAGATCAGCTCGGTGGCGGCGCGGGAACTGCCATTGATCCGGACCGTGTTCCCGATGACGTTGAGCTCGGTCAGATAGGTGTTTTCCGGAATCGTTGCCGACAGTTCCTCCAGCAGCACCACCATCGGCAGCGAAGACGCCTTTCGCGCCGCCAGCGCACGGTACTCGTCCGACGCCGTGGTCCTCGCCACCGCTTCCGCGATCAGCGCCCGCCGGGCGTCGATGGCCTGCTGGATTTCCGCACCTTCGCGTTCGGCCTCGAAAACCCGCCAGGTCTGCACACCGCCGGCAAGGAGCAGCACAACCGCTGCCGCCGCCAGCGTCATCGCGACCGCACGGCGCAGCGAGGATTCACGCTCCGCCTTGCCGGAGTCCTGCAGGTCGATCGCGCTCGGCTGGTCGACCGGGTCGGCCGCCGTGCCGACCGTGCGCGGTTTAATACCGACCTCTTCCAGCGGCCCGAGCGCATCCACGACGGTATCGCGAGAGGTCGCGACCAGGCGGATCGGCACCTTGCCCTCGGCATCGCCACCCATCCCGCCGCCTCCGACCACGTAGTCGAAAGCGACATGGTCCGCCGCCCAGGGAGTCAGCCGTTCGATCTGGTGGCGCAGGATCGCCTCGATGTACTGCTGCCCGGCGGCCGGCAGATTGAGGTGCTTGTCGAGAAGCAGATCCGGGTCCAGGCGCAACTCGACCTGCTGGCCCTTCAGTTTCTTCGGCAGGTCCGAGTCCTTGAGGGAGCTTGCCTCGACCAACCCCAGTTCGGTCATTCCCTTCCGCCCGGCGCGCAGGCAGGTGTAGCGCTCGCCGTCCTGCACCAGCACGAAGGCGGCGCGCCCGCCGCTGCGCATCGCCAGCGGCTCGACGATGCGCGCCAGTTCTTCGATCCACCAGTTAAAGAAACCGCGAATGGAAATCATCGGACGTCGGGAACCTGTGATCCGTGTGGCCGGCCGTGCAGCCGGTCCACAGTTCGGCCGCTCGCAGCGCCGACCCACACGGATCGGCGCGCACGATATTCGAGCCCGTCACTACGCTCCAACGCGGAAGTCTCTGCGAACCCGGGGAAAACGGGCCTCATGTTTCCCCGGGGCAAACAGACCGCCGCCGCTTTGCCGGTCTTCATAAGGACGCCCCCTGCGCCGCATCCGTCCCGGCAGCGAGGATCGGCGCCGGAACGACTCGCCAATAGAGTACGCGATAGACCGATTTGTTGCGCCCCGGCATGATGACTGCCTCCACGGACTTCGCGTATCCCCCCGTCAGCCGCGCTTCGACGGTTATGCGATAGACGTTGCCGGGCCTGCTCGTCAGGTACTTCCGGAACGGACGCACCATCTCCTTGAGGTCCTTCGGCTTTGCTTCCGGGTTGGAGAATGCCTGGATCAGCGAAGACGCCTGTCCGCCGGTCATCTCGGGGACGGCCAGCAGGACCGTCTGCTCGGCACTGGAGGGATCGATCAGTCCGTCCGGGCTGAAGACCGTCAGATAGGGCGTCAGCAGAGCGAATTCCTCGTCGGTCATACCGGCGACAAACCGCAGCTCTCCGACCGACTGGAAGGGCGCGTTGCGCGGGCCGTAGTTGAGCCCCGCGCCGCGGTATTCGTCCTGTTCGGCACCGCCCTGCTTCGGTTTGCTGTTGCTGTCGCGCCAGTCGATGATCCGCGCGGCGAAGGACTGCGGCGACATCCCCCGCCCCCCGACCGCCGAATAGACCCGCTGCAGGAGATCCGGCTTCGCGCCGTTCAGGTCGACACGGCCCGCTTCGGTCTTCACCGTCAGCCGAACCGCCCCCGTCTCGAACGGCAGCACCGCTCCGTTGACGGCATTCAGCGGTTTCTTCGCCGCATACAGCGCATAGCCCGCCGCCGCGATTCCGCCCTCGATGAGCCCGTCGGCCTGCAGTTCGTCGCTGTTCAGCACCGCCTGCCCGAGACTCGGCCGCGCAACATGCAGCGTCGCCGCGACCAAAGCCGCCAGCAGACCGGCAACGGTCAGTACTAGCACCGTGACATATCCGCGATCGGCCCGGCCGCTCCGGGCGCCACGCGTTCCGCGAGTCCGGACGGGCATCAGTTTCCGCATGGCCCGACCTCCTCGCTGATACAGCCCGGATCGGCCTCGATGCGCAGCGGCACGACGAGCGGTGGCACGACGCGCGTCCCGGTCGCGATATCGAGGACATCGAGCCGGATCGCTGACGGCAGGCTCTCCTCCTTTTCCCAGGCGTCCCGCCACTCAAGCCGTCCCGCACCCGGTACGCCGTAGAAGAACCGGTACCGCCAGGGCCCGTTCAGCAGGATGACCGGGTTTTCCAACTGCACCTGGTCGAACCCTGTCACATCCGGCAACATCGGCACGGAGCCCCGCATCAGCATCGACCCGTTTTCGTCGATCCGCGCGGTGAACATCACGATCCGGTCACCACGGTCCTCGCCGGGCGCAGCCCGGCGGCCTTCGCCCGACAGCACCATTCCGACGGTTTCCGGATTGCCGAGAAAGGCGTAGATCGCCTCGCCGCGCTGCCTGCGCCCCTCCGGCCAGCGCGCTCTCTGCAACACGGACAATTCGCGGCGGACGACCGACAGGCCGGTCGCCAGTTCGTCGAGCCTGTCGGAACCCGACGTCACCTTCTGCCAGGTGCGGATCATCATGCCCGAGGCGAGCGGCACCGACGCGAGCACCAGCCCCGACAGCACCAGGGCTGCCAGCGCCTCGATCATCACGTAGCCGCGCTGGCCGCGGCAACCGCGCATCCGCATGTTCGCCCGGCACGTCATCGGTTGCGCCCCAGCCGGATGGTCTCGACGGTGACGCGCCGCCCGTTCGGCACCGATACCGTGACGATGACGTCGTAGGGCACCCAGCCCTTGGCCGGATAGGCCTTCTGAAGATCGGCACGCGGCCGCACCAGCGTCGACCAGTCGTAGCCGTCGAGCACGCCGCTGCGCACGCCCGGCTCCAGCAACGGGCCCGCGAACTCGTTTATGAGGACGGCTTCGGCTGCAAGCCGCGCGCCGACCACATCGGCAGATTTCTCTACCGTCTTGCGTGAAATGACGATCCCGGCGGGTAGCGCCGAAAGTATGAACGCCATCAGCGCGACCCCGACCAGGGATTCCAGCAAAAGGAAGCCACCTGATCCGCCCGAGCGCCTGCGCACCCGCCCTGTCCGGTGGGATCGCGCGAGCATGTTCCGCACGGCGCCGATCATTGGACGGTCACCGGAGCAACGGGGGAGACATCCACGGCCGCTGTCAGCCAGTTCACGCTGACTCGGTAGCCGACCGTTCCGCGCCGAAGTGTGACGGTTCCCCCGGAGGCCTGCCCGTCCGGGTAGAAGCGGATGCCACCACCGCCGGGCAGCACTTCCGCCTCCGACTGAACGAGGTCGATCTCCACGGTGTCGGGTACCCGGATCGCACGGCCCCTGGACCCGGAAATCGCAATGCGCCGGTTGAGATCGATCAGGCTGACCACTTCGCGCCGCGACATCATCGCGGCATTGCGGTCGTCCCGGAAGATACCGGCGATCTCATAGGCTTTGGCCTCGAGGGCGGCCGGACCCGGATCCCGGTCGACACGCGGCAGGACGAGCCCGATCACGAGCCCGAAGATCGCCAGCGCCACGACGACCTCAAGCAGCGCGTATCCGCCGTCCTTTCGAACCGGTCTATTTGTTCTGAATATCCGCGGCATCCCCGGAACCCCCCTTTCGGCCGTCAGAGCCGAGAGAGATGATTTCATAGGGACCGCTATCACCGGGTGAACGGTACTCGTAGGGATTTCCCCAGGGATCAACGGGAACCGTCGTCTGGTTCAGATAGGGTCCATTCCATCGGTCGACATTGGGCACTTTCGCGACGAGGGCGCCGAGGCCCTCCGCAGACGTCGGATAGCGTCCAGTGTCGAGGTAGAAGAGATCGAGCGCGGAAGCCAACGCCTCGATCTGCAGCCCGGCCGATTTCGAACGGGCATCAGACAGATAGGACAGGACCCTCGGCCCGACGAGCCCGAGTATGAGACTCAGGATCACGAGCACGACAAGAAGCTCGACGAGCGTAAAGCCGCCGCGCTTGTCCCGCTTGGTTTTATTCGCCCCCGTCTTCCGCCATTTGGGTTGCGATATTTGAAGCACGCTTAGACCAGTAGATCGTTGACACTGATTAGGGCGGTTATGACGGTCACGATGAGCCAAGCGATCATGAGGCTCACCGCAATAAGTATCGTAGGTCCGAGTATGGATGTCAGGCGGGTTAGGGCTCTGTCAAGTCGGTCTTCGTAAAAACCGCCGATCCTCAGCGCCATTGTGTCGAGTTCGCCGGCCTCCTCGCCCACCCTGAGGATCGGAATGACGTAGGGCGGCAGCAAATCGAGTCCGGACAGCGAATCGCTGACCCTGTGTCCCTGTCGAACTTCAGCGATCAGACGGTCGACCTTTTCGGCCGCGCGCGGATCCCGGAACAGGTCACGCACGAGCCGTAATGACGACGTGATGTCGACGCCGCTGCCCAGCAGCGTTCCCAGTGTCGAGCAGAAGAACACGGTCTGCTGATACTGCACGATGAGCTTCGACCCCGGTGTCCGGCCGAGCATGCGTATCAGGAACCCGATAAAGGCGCGGCTTCGCGACAGCAGCAATCCGCCCCCCAGCACGGCCGCCGCCACAATCAGGATGAGGTCGATGTTCGCGCGCACGAATTGGGACATCGAGAAGATCGCCTTTGCGGATGGGTCGAGCTTGTCGGCAAACCCCGACAGAGCCCGCTCGAATTCCGGAATGACCGACATCATGACGAACAGGAAGACGCCGCAGGCCGCAATCGCCAGGAACGCGGGATAGGTCATGGAAGACGTGACCTTCCGGCGCAGTACCTCGTTGCGCGCACGCTCCTGGGCGATCGTGTCGAGCGTGGTTTCGAGCGTACCCGCCGATTCCGCCACCTCGACCATCTTCACGTAGGTCGGCGGAAAGATCTCGGTATGTGCCGACAGGGCCTCCGCGAAGCTCTTGCCCTGGGAAATGTCGCGCTGGAGCGACGCCATCAGATTGCGCAAGGGCGCCTTGCCGCCCATCTGCGACAAAAGCGTCAGCGCCTCGTGCAGGCTGACACCGCCCTTGAGGAGCATCGCGAGATCGCGCGTCGTTTCCGTTATCTCCTCGCGGCTCGGCTTCGACGTGAACAGGCTGAACCCGCTGCGGGAACCGGTGGCGCCGTCCTTGAGCTCAACCGCCTCGATGGGCATGTGGCCGAGCGTTTCCAGCCGCCCGAAGACATCTGCCCGCGATTCCGCATCGATCTCCCCCGCCAGCATTTCACCGGCGGCGTCGAGAGCCTTGTAACTGTATCTCGTCATAAAACGCGCTTCGAAGGTGCCCCCTGAATCCGACACTGCCCCGGTTCATTCGAGGAGTCGAGCGCATCACGGTCGCATTTGCAGGGCGCATTGGCCCGCTCAGCCCGCGCATAAGAAAACGCCGGGCGAAAATCCGCCCGGAGTCATATTTGCTTTCATCCGCCGGAAACGCCCCGAACAGACGTCAGGACGCGACCGGTTCCGCTACAGCAGACCGCAGGAATTGTTACCGTGCAGGCTGCGCGAATAGGTACAGGCCGTGTTGTACATGTTCTTGAAATTGTTCTTGTTGTTCCGGCCGCTGAGCGGCGAGGCGCCCTGGATCTTGGGCGTGTGGGAAGTGTAGCCCCAGGACGTCACGTCGAAGATGATGTTGCGAGACGTGTAGCTGCCCTTGCTGGTCGAACTGTCGCTGATATTGCCGATATTCGAAACGTGCGGGCCACCGCTGGAGCCGCCGCGCATGCCAGTGCCATAGCGATAGTCATACCCGTCCGACTTCTCGAGGTGCTGGCTGATTGTCATCTGCTTGCCCGAGTAATAATTCCCCGGATAGCCGATCTGCGTCATGAACCAGTATTTCTGCAGGCAGTTCGAATAGCAAAAACCGAAATATCCGGTGTACTGCCCCATCTCCTTGCTCTTGTTCTTACGCTTGTCGCAGACGGCCAGCCCCACATCGTAACCCTTGTCGAGCTTGCCGTTGTTGTACCATCCATCCGTCGTATAGACCTTGCGGACGGAGCAATAACCGTAGGGGTTGTTGTTGTTGTGGCGGGCCGGGTAGAAACGCGCCGATTTGATCCAGCCGGCCGCCTTGTTGCCGCCGTCATGAACGCAATGGCCTGCAGTGACGATGACCGACCTGTTTATCAGGGCTGCCGTGCAGTGATACCACTTGTTGTCGGACGCCTTGAAATAGAAATATCCGACTGCCCGCCACGGGTAATACTTCACCGGATAGGGCTCCTGCCGGTAATCATTGTAGTGCCAGATCGTATTCTTGTTGTTCTGACCGTAGTTCTCTGGTCCGGCCAGGTCGTCGTCCGGCGCGCCCCCTGAGCTGACGCCGGAAAAGTCGTCCTCGGCAGCCTTCACGCCTGCCGTAACGGCGGGAACCCCGGATTTTTTCGTTCCTCGCGCGGCGGGAAGCGACGAAAGCAACCGCTCCATCGGGGTTGCCGAGTCGATACCGGCTTCGAATTCCGCTTCTGTTACCGCGCTGGAAAGCACATGCCCGACCTGGGCCTGGGCGCCTGTCGCCAGCAAAAAACCTCCGGCGAAAAAGGCCGCAATACGCAAACTATGTCGTCCAAATCTCGAAAATACCGCAGACATCGGTGGCTCCAAATTTCGTTTTCCAAAGACAGATCAGGACACCCCACCTGATCCGGCGAATCCACCTGACCCTAGGAGAATCTAGCCGCCTAAAGTAGCCGATGCAATTTTCCGTGATCGAAAAAACCTTCTGATACACATCGGCTATTTGACGAAGCCTAAGATTTGAACAGGGCTGAATTTGTAGGCGGCCACACAATTTCAATCTTTGATCGCAAGAATCGAAATCACTCAACCGAAAGGAAGTCACCGAATAAAATATCCGGGGCACTGCTGTTGTGCCGCGACACGACCGTCCGGCCAAGCCACAATTCCCTCACATCTTCGGCAGCCGCGAACGACGGCAACGGTTCGATCGTCCAGTACGGGGAGTCGCCGCTGCGCCAGCCCGCTTCCGCGACATCGGCATTTCCCGGCATCACATACATTGACCGCAAAGCCGCGAAGGCGCCATTTCGGGGCGCGCCTTCGAAAGCCACATCCAGAACCGTGCCGGACTCCTCCGCCGCCGTAACCTGTACCGTCGCGGAGCCACCGGCATCGAAAGACAGCGTCAGACGACTCAGGTCGGGATCGAACGTCACGTCCCTGATCTCGACCAATGGTCGAGCCTTCTCTTCGACGGGGCCGATCAGCACCGAACTGCCATAGGCGGTGTTCGCGAGATGCGCCGGCGTCAGCGGCCGCAGCCGCCAGTAACCGTCCGGCGGATACAGCACCAGAAATTCCTCGGGCCCGCGCGGCCCTTGCCGCCAGAGCTGGATCATGTGCAGACCGTGCTCGATCCGCTCGCCCACACGGACCGGGACGTCCTTTTGGCGCCAGTACCGTTCGAAGACATAGCCGATCAGCCAGATCGAGCGGTCCTCGTAGAGCGTCACCCGACGCGTATCGAATTCGAAGAACTGCTCGGCGGACCGGTCGCAGTCTGTGTAGTCGGCCGCAGACGAATCCGCCACGACGGTGCCGATATAGGCGGGGGGCCGGGCTTCGACCCTGAATCCTGCAATGGCCTCGCCGCTCAGCGGCACAAAGACATTGTCGACCTCCGAGCACAGGGTCGGCATGCTCAGGTTGGCAACCTCGACGCCGGTCGGGCCCGCCGCGGCCGGTCTCGGTGCCGCCAGCCCCGCAATGAAAAGATACCCCGCCAACGCACACGCAGCCGGACCGGCGAACGCACCCGAAATCATTGTTTTCCCCCGCTCGGTACCTGGCCGCCACAAAACTCAGGGTCCGGATTCCGACCGGATTCCTTGCGCCGGGCTAACCAAACGCCTTTGCCGCCGGGTGACAAGCTGCGAAAGCCAGCTAGATTGACGGATTGATGGATTTTGCAAGGCATCAGGACGTGTACATGTTCCCGCGTTTCGGCCAGACCTTCCGTTCGATCCTCTTCGCATTGCTGCTGTCCGCTTTCGCCGGCACCGGACCGGTCTCGGCCCAGTCCGCCGATGTTCTTGAAAACATACGGACAATCCTGAGCGACGACACGCGCCAGGCGTTGCCGATCGAGAACCAGCGCCTCGACCTGATCCGCTATTATGCCGCGAACGACGCGCAGCCGCTTTTCGTTGGAACCGATCGGCCGCGCGGCCTGATCGTGCGCATGCTCGACGCCGATTACGACGGCCTCGATCCGGATCACTATCCGATCGAGTTCCTGGAAGACCTCGAGATCGAGATTGACGGGGCCTCACCCGAGCGGCTCGCAGAAATCGAGATCTGGTTCGCCGCGCATTTCCTTCGGCTCGCCGCCGACATCAAGGTTGGTCGAGTCCTGCCGCGCATGGTTTATCCGGACCTCTACATGCCGCGAAAGGCCATCGACGGGGAGAACGTTCTGCGCGCGATGTCGCAATTTCCAGACGTCGATACCTTCGTCGAGGCATGGCAACCCTACAATCCTGAATATACGCAACTTCGCAATAAATTAGCCGACTATATTGATATTCGGGATCAAGGCGGCTGGGGCGATATCCCTGGCGGTGTCGACGTCGAGATCGGCCAGCGCGACGAACGCCTGCCGGCACTGCGCCTCAGACTCGATATCGAATACGGCTACGAGGCCCCGCAGGACGACGCGGACCTGCTCGATTCCGAGCTCGAGAAACGCCTCCGCGCGTTTCAGTTCCATCACGACGTCCCGGTGACCGGTGCGCTCGACAAGGCGACGCTGCTTGCTCTCAACGTTCCGGTCGAGCGGCGTATCGAACAGATTGTCCTGTCGATGGAGCGGCTGCGCTGGATGCCCGAGGAGATCACCGAACGCGTGCTGATCGCCAACAAGGGCGACGGCCTGCTTCGGCTGTTCGACGAAGGTGGAACCGTACGGGAATGGCGCATTTTGCCCAATTGCCCCCGCGACAACCTGGCCGTCGTCGCCGGACGGATGCGCACGATGGTGCTCAATCCGCGTTGGGACGTGCCCTTCGACTATTTCCAGAACATCCTGTTCCCGGTCCTGCAGAGTGATCCGGAGTCCCTGGAACGACAGGGCTATCAGATGCTGTACCAGGAAGTCGCAATGCCGGTCAGCGCCCTGCCGTGGCGCTCCTTCCCGAAATCGACCCTGTCGCGGGAGAAGGAAAAGATCCGCTTCCGGCTCAGCCCCGGTGGCGAAAATCCTTATGGGCGTTTCGTCTATCGTCTCGACGGCATCGACGAGGCCTATCTGTTCGATGCTCCGCCCGATGCGGTCGACGAGATCTGCGACGTACGGCTGTCGAAGGGTGCAATCGCCGTCGTCGACGGCCTAGACCTGATGAACCTGCTGGTCCGGCGCAAGCTGGGACCCGACGACTTCCTGGAGCGCACGTTGGCGCGCCGCGACACGCTGATCGTGCCCGACGTCGAGAAGCTGCCGATCATGATCGTGTTCCAGTCCGCCTGGATCGACGCAAACGGCGATGTCCGCTTTTCCAAGGATCCTTATCTGGAGGATCTGCGCCTTCTGAAGGCACTGGAAGGCAAGGAAAAGGCCTGACCTAAAGGCGGCGAACTGCGTCGGGAAAGGCAGTTTTCCCGTGCTTTGAATGTTTAACGTATGCATTAGTGATTGTTTTTCCCCCAAACGACCTGCAAACTCCCCTCCTCAATAAAGCAAGGCTCCAGCCGAATTTGGGGAGGTTTTTGATGGATCGGAACATTCGCCACCTGTTTGCCTGCGTTGCCGTTGCAGGCGCGGCCGCGCTGGTCGCGCAGACCGCATCGGCCCAGCAGATCAAGCTTATGACCGGCCCGCAGGGCGGTTCCTGGTACCCGCTCGGTGGTGCCATCCAGAATATCGTCGAAACCAACGTCGACGGCGCCAGCGTCCAGGTTCTGCCCGGCGCCGGCATCGCCAACGTCAAGGGCATCGAAGCCGGCAAGGCCGACATGGGCTTCGCCAATTCCGTGTCGACCGTCGACGCGATCAACGGCAAGCCGCCCTTCGACGGCCCTGCCAAGGACACCTGCCACGTCGCCACCCTCTACCCGCAGTACTTCCAGGTCGTCGCGCTGGCCGACGCAGGCATCGAGACGCCCGCCGACATCAAGGGCAAGGCCGCCTCGATCCAGCCCAAGGGCAACACCGCCGAAGCGATCAGCGCCCACATGCTGGAAGCCTACGGCATGACCTATGACGACCTGTCCAAGGTCAACTTCGGCTCCTACACGGATGCCGTATCGCTGATGAAGGACGGCAATGCCGCCGTCTTCACGCTCGGCACCACGGTTCCGGCCGGCGCCATCATGGATCTGGCCAGCGCCCGCGACATCAAGATGGTGCCGATCCCGGACGACGGGCTTGCCAAGATGCAGGCGCTGAACGGTGGCTACAAGCGCGGCATCATCAAGGCCGGCAGCTATCCCGGCGTCGATGCCGACGTGCCGACCATCACCTACGCGACGCACATCATCGCGCGCTGCTCGCTCGACGAGGACGTCGTCTACAACGTCATCAAGAGCATCGCCGCCAACGTCGGCGACCTGGCCTCGATCGCCAAGGCGATGACGGGCGTAACGCCGAAGGACATGGCCTTCGATGTCGGCGTCCCGATGCATCCGGGCGCCCAGAAGTTCTTCAAGGAGGCTGGCGCGCTCTGACGCGTCCCGACGGATCCGCCGCGGCACCGCGGCGGGTCCGGCTTGCTGAGCCGGGGCCGGGGGCCGTTCAATGCTCGTCAGTAATGTCTTCGCCGGTTTGAGCTGGGCGCAGCGGGCGATTGTCGTGGTCGGCGTCGCTATGTCGGCCTTCCACCTCTATGTCGCCTTCGTCGGTCCGCCGGACGCCTACATCTTCCGCTCGACGCATCTCGGATTCGCGATGACGCTGGCCTTTCTGGCCCTGCCCGGCACGCGCAACCGCGAGTACGAGAAACCCGGCCTGTACGATCTTGCACTGCTTGCCGGCGGCATCGCGGTCTGCGCCTACCCGATCGTCTTCAACCAGTACATCATCAACCGGATCTACTACATCGATCCCCTGTACACCCAGGACTTCGTGTTCGGCATCGGCATGATCGTGCTGCTGCTCGAAGCGACCCGCCGGGCTGTGGGATTCGCCCTCCCGCTCACCGCCGCCGCTTTCCTCGCCTATGCCCTGCTAGGCACCGATACCAGCGTCGAGACCCTGCTCGACCAGCTCTATCTGACCACCGAAGGCATCTTCGGCATCCCGCTCAGCGTCTCGGCGACCTACGTCGTCTTGTTCATCCTGTTCGGCTCGCTCGTCGAACGCACGGGCACCGGCCAGCTCTTCATGGACTTCGCCATGAGCTTGACCGGCCATGCCGCCGGCGGGCCGGCCAAGGTGGCCTGCATCACCTCCGGCCTGTTCGGATCGGTCTCCGGCAGCGCGGTCGCCAATGTCATGACGACGGGCACCTTCACGATCCCGCTGATGAAACGCATCGGCTACAAGCCCGCCTTTGCCGGCGCGGTCGAGGCCGTCGCGTCCACCGGCGGTCAGATCATGCCGCCGATCATGGGCGCAGCGGCCTTCGTCATGGCCGAATTTCTCGGCATCAGCTACCTGACGGTTGCTGCGTTCGCACTGCTGCCGGCGATCCTCTACTACCTCGCCCTGTTCTTCGCTGTGCATTTCGAAGCAAAGCGCACCGGCATGCGCGGCCTTCCCCGGTCCGACCTCCCGAGACTGGGAACGGTCCTGAGGGAACGCGGCCACCTGTTCCTGCCGCTGGTCGTGATCGTCGGGGTCCTGCTTTACGGCTACAGCGCCCCGCTGGCGGCACTCTGCGGCATCATGTCGGTGATCCCCACCGCGCTCCTGCGCAAATCGACGCGCGAGTTCGTGCGCCTCGACAACATCGTCGACGCGCTTGTCGCCGGTGCCCGCAACACGGTGCCTGTCGCCCTTGCCTGCGCCTGCGCCGGCATCGTCATCGGCGTCATCACGCTGACCGGGCTCGGCATCGACTTCACCCGCCTCGTCACCGCCGCGTCCCAGAACAGCCTCGTCCTGGCGCTGGTCCTGACCATGGTCGCCGGCATCATCCTCGGCATGGGCATGCCGACCCCCCCG
>ENA-ORCV01000683-ORCV01000683.1-marine-metagenome-genome-assembly--contig:-NODE-683-length-16991-cov-2.920598_pt1 | contig 16991 bp, 12 predicted proteins | sample MGYA00237779_ERZ508509 | MGnify/ENA primary metagenome ERZ508509 (study PRJEB26180, sample SAMN06268772) | marine metagenome | isolation source: Bioluminescent Bay, La Paraguera, Puerto Rico | place... | reverse complement strand
CTTCAGGTGAAGCGCGACAATGGAATGACGGCGGAGCTGCAGATCGTGCCGGCGCCCTTCGCGCGGGCCGCGGCCCGGAATCGCGCGGTATACGAGCGGTTCAGGACGTATCACGGCCGTGCCGTGCCGGAGGAACTACAATCCGAACAAGCGCGCGAGAAGGAACGGTCCCGCGCCGCGTTCCGGCGCGCCTGGGAGGAATGGGTCGGAGCCGGGGGCACTGATTTCCGGAAAACCCGTTGATGGGGAACAAAAAGGGAACTAACCTGCAATCAGAAGGAGAGCTGTCGGCGATGAGCAAAGAGCGGAAGCCCGTGGCCCTGTCCATGAAACCTCAGATTACCGAGGTCGGCGCAGTGGCGAGAACCGTCAAGTGTGACGACGGCTGGCATATCATACAGACGTATGCGACCAGTACCGGCTGGAAGGACGGCGACGCCTTCTGGGGGGATTTCTGTTATTCGCAAAGGGCGGACGAAGAACTCCTTGCGGAAGAAGGCTGGTCGCCCGAGGACATCGAGAAGATCCTGACGGACGAATTTACCGGCGAGCGGATCGACCCCTCCGTTATCTGAGTCCGCGCCCGATTCCACTGAACCCGGTCCCACCGTGCGCCATGCGGCGACGTCCTGACGTCGCCACCCGGTATTTCCGCCGGCAGTAAGCGGGCGGGCTGCGCCTTCGACAGGCGCGAAGACCTTTCCTCCGAAAATCGAACGATTACCCACAGGAGACGCGATGCCCAGAGCAACGCCCCTGCAGCCGTCGCTGAATGCCGGCGAGTTCGGTCCGCGCATGGTCGCGCGGACGGACTTCGGCAAATATCCGCTCGGTTGCGCCACGCTGGAAAACATGATTCCGCTGCCGCAGGGCGGTGCGATGCGCCGTCCCGGCACGATGTTCGTGGCCGAGGCCCGCGATCACGACGCGAAGCCGCGGCTGATCCCGTTCCAGTTCTCGACCCACCAGGCCTACGTCCTGGAGGCGGGCAACGGCTATTTCCGCTTCTTCAAGGACCGCGGCCGGATCGACGCCGCGGCGACCGATGCGGTCGTTGCCAATGGGGATTTCGCCGCAGATATCGCCGGCTGGGACGACCGGTCCGCCGGCGGTGGTGCGATCGCGCACGATGCGGCCGCGGGCATGCTCAGCCTCGCGGCGGCGGGCGGCGGCAACGCGGCGCATGCCGAGCAGGCGGTTGCCACCACCGCGACGGGGCAGGAACACGTGCTGCGGTTCCGCATCGCGGGCGCGCCGGGCGATACGGTGACGCTGCGCATCGGGTCCACGTCCGAAGGGACGGAGGTCGTGGACGACGTAGAATTCGGCACCGGCTGGCATGTCTTCGCATTTACCCCCGATACGTCGCCGTTCTACCTGCAGTTCCGGTACGAGGCGCAGAAGACGATCCGGATCGACGACGTTTCCCTGATCGACGCCGCGGCGGTCGAGGTCGGCATGCCCTACGGCACAGCCGACCTGCCGTCGCTCAAGGTCGCGCAGTCGGCGGACACGATGTGGATCTGCCACGAGACCCATCCCGTTCACAAGCTCACGCGCTCCGGCCACAGCTCGTGGTCGCTGACCGAAATGCTGTTCCATGACGGGCCGTGGTTTGCCGTGAATGCGACGGCGACGACGTTGAGCCCGTCGGCGGCGAGCGGGACCGGCATCACCATCACCGCGAGCGGTACCGAGGGGATCAACGGCGGTGCCGGGTTCGCCGACGCCGATATCGGCCGGCTGGTCCGGATCGAGTACGGGTCCGATTGGGGGCATGCGCTGATCACGGCCGTCGCGTCTCCGACATCGGTGACCGCCGACGTGAGCACGGCGTTCGGCGGCACGACCGCGTCGTCGCAATGGCGGCTGGGCGCGTGGTCGGGCACCACGGGTTATCCGCGCGCCGTCGCCTTTTTCGAGCAGCGTCTTGCCTTCGCCGGATCGACCGACCGGCCGCAGACCTTCTGGCTGTCGCAGTCCGCCGACTTCGAGAATATGCGTCCCGACGACGGGGCCGGATCGGTTGAAGACGACGACGCGCTCGACTACACGATCTCCGCCGACCAGGTGAACGCCATCCGCTGGATGGCGCCGGGACAGAAGCTGTTCATCGGTACGGTGGGCGGCGAATGGCTGGTTCAGTCGGACGGCCCGCTGCTGACGCCGACCGACATCGATGTGAAGCGCCAGACGGCCTACGGCACCGCCGACGTCGCGCCGCAGCAGATGCGCGGCCGCATGCTGTTCCTGCAGCGCGCGGCGCGAAAGGTCCTCGAATTCGCGTTCGCGCTGGAGATCGACAACTACCAGGCGCTCGACATGACGCTGCTGGCGGATCACATCTCGCGCGGCGGCTTCACGGAGATGACCTACCGACAGGAACTCGATTCCACCCTGTGGTGCGTGCGCGCCGACGGCGAGCTCTGCTCGCTGTCCTACCAGCCGGATCAGGACGTGATCGGCTGGTCGCGGCATATCCTCGGCGGCGCCTTTGACGGCGGCAACGCGGCGGCGGAGAGCGTGGCCGTCATCCCCGGCGTCGACGAGGACGAGCTCTGGATCGTCGCGAAGCGCACGATCGGCGGCGAGACGCGGCGCTTCGTCGAGGTGTTCGCGTCGGCCTACCAGACGGGCGACGACCAGGCGCATGCCTTCTATGTCGATTCCGGGCTGGTCTACGATGCGCCCGTGACGATTACCGGTGCGACCCGGTCCGACCCCGTCACGGTGACGGCGCCGTCGCACGGATTTGCCGACGGCGAACAGGTCCTGATTTCCGGCGCAAAGGGAATGACGGAGATCAATGACGGCGTCTTCGCCGTGGCCGGTGCGCAGTTGTGCTACTTCTTCGCCGTGGGCTACCTGGACGTCTCCGTCGCGCTCCTCATCGAGTACATGGCGCCCGTCGCGGTGGTCCTGTGGATGTGGCTGCGTCACGGCAGTCGTCCCACGCGGCTGACCGTCGCGGGCGCCCTCATCGCCGCCGCCGGCCTGGTACTGCTGCTGGATGTCCTCCACGGCGGCACCGACGTGGACCTCGTGGGAGTGCTGTGGGCGCTCGGTGCGATGGTCGGGGCGTCGGTCTACTTCGTGATCGGTGGCGACGAGTCCAACGGGCTGCCGCCCCTGACCCTCGCCGCGGGCGGCCTGGTGGTCGCTCTGGTCGTGCTCGGCACCGCCGGAGCCACCGGGATCCTGCCCATGGCCTGGTCCACGGACACCGTGCAGTTCGTGCCCTTCGCCGCACCGTGGTGGGCCGTTGCGCTCGTGCTGGGCGTGGTCACCGCCGCGACCGCGTACGTCGCGGGCATCGCCGCGACCCGTCGCCTGGGTGCGCGCCTGGGGTCGTTCGTGGCGCTGATCGAGGTCATGGCGGCCGCGCTGTTCGCGTGGTTCCTGCTGGGCCAAGCGCCCGGACCCCTGCAGATCGGCGGCGCGCTGCTCGTGGTCGCCGGCGTCGTCGTGGTCAAGCTCGGGGAGCGCCCCGCGCCCACGGTGGCCGAGTCGCTCGCCGAGCCGCCCGCGGCCACCGACCCGCCCGCGCCCGTCGCGGTCTAGCGCCTCACAGCTCTCGCCGTCCGTGGCGATCCCACGGTGCGGCGGGTACCACCGGGCGGGCGGCGCGCACCACCCTCCAGCGCGCCGCCCGCCCGGCTCTCGTTCTCGCCGCGGGTACCCGTCTCGATGCGGCCGCGTCCGCCCCGTGTACCGCTCAACACACGCGTGTGGCACGAGTGCACGGTGATGCGAGGGTGCATGCGCTGCCATCACATCCGCCACTGGGGTCACGGCTGTGTGTTGAGCGGTTCGCATGCAGGCGGCGCGTGGGATGGCGCGGGGCCCGGACGCACCGCGGCCCGCGCACCGTCAAGGAGACGGACGATGCGCGGGCCGGGTGGCGCCGATGCGGTGGCTAGCCGTGCGGCAGGGCGCTGAGCGACTGGCGCAGCAGCGCGTGCTCGGCATCGATCGCGAGCGGAACCCGCGATCCCATCGAGGACAGGAACTCCGCGGTCTGGTCCGCCTCCGCCATGAGGGCGTCGCGGTCCGTGGCGAACAGCGCGCGCCACTGGTCGGGCTCGACCCCTGCGGCCTCGAAGTCGATCTCGCCGGGCGCCGGGATCACGCCGAACGGGCTCTCCGATCCGTGGGCGGTCCCCTCGACGCGGCCGAGGATCCACGCGAGCACGCGAGCGTTCTCGCCGAAGCCGGGCCACAGGAAGCCTCCGTCTTCACCCTTGCGGAACCAGTTCACCTGGAAGACCTTGGGGGCCTGGCCGGTCGCCTCGAGCCTCGCGCCCAGGTCGATCCAGTCCTGCCAGTGCTCGGCCATGTGCTGACCGCAGAACGGCAGCATCGCGAACGGGTCGCGTCGCAGCTCGCCCAGCGTCCCCTCGGCGGCCGCCGTGCGCTCCGACGCGAGCGTCGCTCCCATGTACATCCCGTGCGCCCACGTGCGCGCCTGCGAGACCAAGGGCACGTTGGTGGCGCGGCGGCCTCCGAAGATCACCGCGTCGACGACGACGCCGTCGGGGTGGTCCCAGGTGTCCGCGATGGTCGGGCACTGCGCCGCGGAGACAGTGAAGCGCGAGTTGGGGTGCGCGGCGGGGGTCTCCGAGTCAGGCGTCCAGTCGTTGCCGCGCCAGTCGATGAGGTGCTCGGGAACCTCGTCCGTGAGCCCCTCCCACCACACGTCGCCGTCGTCGGTGAGTGCGACGTTCGTGTAGATCACGTCGTGCGTGAGCGTCTCGACGGCCACCGGGTTGGTGGACGCGCCGGTCCCAGGAGCGACGCCGAAGAACCCGGCCTCGGGGTTGATCGCGCGCAGGCGACCGTCCGCCCCGGGGGCGAGCCAGGCGATGTCGTCGCCGATGGTCTCGACCTTCCACCCGGGGATCGAGGGCTGCAGCATGGCGAAGTTGGTCTTGCCGCACGCGCTCGGGAACGCTGCGGCCACGTGAAACTCGCGACCCGTGGGTCCGGTGACCTTCAGCAGCAGCATGTGAGCCGCGATCCAGCCCTCGTTGTGGCCCATCGCCGACGCGATGCGCAGCGCGAACGCCTTCTTGGCCAGGATCGCGTTGCCTCCGTAGGCCGAGCCGTACGACCAGATCTCGCGCGACTCGGGGAAGTGCACGATGTACTTGGTCTCGTTGCACGGCCAAGCGACATCCTCCTGGCCGGGGTCGAGCGGCGCACCCACAGAGTGCACGGCGGGAACCCAGTCGGTGTCGGGGCCGATCTGCTCGAGCGCGGCCGTACCCATGCGGGTCATCGTGCGCGTCGACAACACCACGTACGGCGAGTCCGTGACCTGCACCCCGTATCGCGACAGGGGGCCGCCCAGCGGCCCCATGCAGAACGGCATCACGTACATCGTTCGACCGCTCATGGACCCGAGCATCACCCGGTCGAGGGTCCGGCGCATCGTCACCGGCTCTTCCCAGTTGTTGGTGGGCCCTGCGTCCGCCGCGTCGTTGGTGCAGATGAAGGTGCGCGATTCCACGCGAGCGACGTCGTCGGGGTTGGAGCGCGCCAGGTAACTGCCGGGCCGCTTGACCGGGTCCAGCGGCGTGAGGGTGCCGGCGTCGACCAACTGTGCGGTGAGGCGTGCGCTCTCCTCCTCGGAGCCGTCGCACCAGACGATGTCCTCGGGCTGGGCGAGCGACGCGATGCGTTCGACCCAGGCGATGACCGAGGGATGGGCCGATGCGGGCGCAGCGGCACGAGCGGTGGAGCGGACGGCGGTGGCGGTCATGAGTCCTCCTGATTGGCAGATCGTCCTTCGCTTTCGACGCTATGGTCGCCAAGCCAGGTCTTTGTGGCGCCGACGGTAGAAAATTCAGCGTTTCTTTCGATATGGTCAAGACCATGCCGGACATCGTGACGTTGGGACGCCGCATTCGCCACTTCCGCACGCGTGCGGGGCTCACCCTCGACCAACTGGGCGAGAAGACAGGGGTCGCGGCGAGTCAGTGGTCGTTGATCGAGAACGGCAAGCGCGAGCCGCGGCTGTCACTGCTCACTGACGCCGCGGAGGCGCTCGCGGTGCCGCTGTCGGAGCTCCTCGATGAGTCAGCGCCGTCCGAGCGCGCGGCCCTCGAGATCGAGCTCGAGCGTGCGCAGACGTCCCACGGCTTCAAGGAGCTGGGGCTGCCGCCCGTCCGGGTCGCCAAGACCATGCCCGACGACGTGCTGCGGACCCTCGTGGGCCTGCACCGCGAGCTCGACCGGCGGGCGCGTGCGGCGCTCGCGACCCCCGAGCAGGCGCGACGCGCCAACACCCGTCAACGGGACTACCTGCGTTCCGTGGACAGTTACCTGCCGCAGATCGAGGAACTGGCCGATGCGGAAGTCGAGGCGGTGGGCCACACTGGCGGAGCGCTGACGCACCGCACGGTGGCGGAGATGGCGGAACGCCACGGCTTCACGATCGTGCACACCGACGACCTGCCCCACTCAGCGCGCTGCGTGGTGGACCTCGAGAACGGCAGGATCTTCATCCCGCCCGCGTCCATCCCGGGCGGCCACGGCCTGCGGTCCCTCGCTCTCCAGGCGATCTCCCACACGGTGCTGGGTCACGAGGAGCCCTTGGACTACGAGGACTTCCTGACCCAGCGCCTGGAGTCCAGCTACTTCGCGGCTGCGTGCCTGATGCCGCGCGGTCCCTCGGTGGAGTTCCTCCAGGCCGCCAAGGACGAGCGCTCCATCGCGATCGAGGACTTCCGCGATGCGTTCGGCGTGACGCACGAGGCCGCCGCGCTCCGGTTCACCAACCTCGCCACCGTGCACCTGGGCATTCCGCTCCACTTCCTGAGGGTCACCGGCGACGGCGCTGTGGTGCGCGCGTACGAGAACGACGGCCTGCCGCTGCCGCAGGACGTCACGGGCGCGACGGACGGCGAGATCGTCTGCCGTCAGTGGAGCGCGCGCCGCGCGTTCGCTCGCACCACGCGCACGACCGAGTACTACCAGTACACGGACACCCCGAACGGGACATACTTCGAGTCCACGCAGACCGGCACCGCGGACCCGGAGGACTACTCGATCACGCTGGGAGTGCCGTACCGCGAGTCGCGGTGGTTCCGCGGACGCGAGTCCACCATCCGCGCGCACTCGACCTGCCCCGACGCGACCTGCTGTCGCCGTCCCGCGCAGGAGCTCGCGTCACGCTGGGCCGGCCGGGCGTGGGCGAGCGCGCGGGTCCACACGCACCTCTTCTCCCCGCTGCCCCACGGCACCTATCCCGGCGTCGACGACCGCGAGCTCTACGAGTTCTTGGAGGCTCACGCGGAAGACGATGCCTGACGCTGCGGCGGCGACCGTCGCCGGGCGACTCGCTGGTCAGGCGACGAAGGCGAGAACGGCAGCAGCTGCCGACGCGAGCACGATCGCCACCCCGGTGAGATCCGTGGTCCGGGAGATGGAGGGCGCTTGGCGCCCGGCGGCAGGCATGTCGCCTGCTCTCGCGGCCTCAGCGCGCTGACGGATCTCGCTGGCGATCTGATCGCTCGTGCTGGGGGTGACCGCGGGCTCCTCGGTGCGGCGACGGCGCGGAGCAGAACTCCTCGGTACCGCGAAGGAGCCGACTCGCGCGCCGTCGTCACCGACCAGCTCGAGCGTCCACTTGAGGTCCACGTGCGCGATGCGCCCCCACGAGATCGATCCGATCCGCACGACGTTGCGCACTTCGACGGCGTCCGCGCGCAGAATCACTGCCGGTCGTAGGAACAGCGCCCACCCGAGGCCCGCGATCGCCAGCCCCAGCCCCAGGCCCACGAGGGCTTGGGAGAAGCCACCGGTGGCGATCTGCGCCGCAGCGACGATGGCCCCGAAGCCCACGGCGAGCCATCCCCACATGAGCGATGAGCGCAGTCGATGGACGGTCATGCACGCCATGGTCCCACCATCATCCGCCGAGCGGCGTCCACTCACCCGACCCTCGCATCGGCCCTGCGTGCCCGCACCCGCTAGAATGTCTCAGCACGTCCCCCGCTGCTGCGGCGCGCATCGGCCCGCCCGCAACCCCCTCATCTACGAAACGAGACCCTGACATGCCTGTGCGCTCCGACCTGCGCAACGTCGCGATCGTCGCCCACGTCGACCACGGCAAGACCACCCTCGTCGACGGCATGCTCGTCCAGGGCGGCGCCTACGGCGATCACGCCCACATCGAGGACCGCGCCATGGACTCGGGGGACCTCGAGCGCGAGAAGGGCATCACGATCCTCGCGAAGAACACCGCGATCCGCTACACCGGCGAGGCGGCGGGTCCCGAGGGCGTGACGATCAACGTCATCGACACCCCCGGTCACGCCGACTTCGGCGGCGAGGTCGAGCGCGGCCTGTCGATGGTCGACGGCGTGGTGCTGCTCGTGGACGCCTCCGAGGGTCCGCTGCCGCAGACCCGCTTCGTGCTGCGCAAGGCGCTCGCGGCCAAGCTGCCCGTGATCATCGTGGTCAACAAGGTGGACCGCCCCGATTCGCGCATCTCCGCCGTGGTCGACGAGACGCACGACCTGCTGCTGGGCCTCGCGGCCGACCTCCACGACGAGGTCCCGGACCTCGACATCGACGCGCTCCTCGAGGTGCCCGTGGTGTTCGCGTCCGCGAAGGCCGGGCGCGCGTCGCTCGAGCAGCCCGCGGACGGCTCGCTGCCCGACAACGAGAATCTCGAGCCGCTGTTCCAGACCATCATGGAGCGCATCCCCGGACCGTCCTATGAGGACGGCCACCCGCTGCAGGCCCACGTCACCAACCTCGACGCTTCGCCGTTCCTGGGTCGCCTGGCGCTGCTGCGCGTGTTCAACGGCACGCTGCGCAAGGGCCAGCAGGTCGCGTGGGCCCGTGCTGACGGCTCGATCCAGAACGTGAAGATCACCGAGTTGCTGCGCACGCAGGGCCTCGAGCGCGTGCCTGCCGAGTCCGCGCAGCCCGGCGACATCGTCGCCGTGGCCGGCATCGAGGAGATCACCATCGGCGAGACCCTCACCGACGTCGACGACCCGCGGCCGCTGCCGCGCATCACGGTCGACGACCCCGCGATCTCGATGACCATCGGCATCAACACGTCGCCCCTGGCCGGCCGCGTCAAGGGAGCCAAGGTCACCGCGCGCCAGGTCAAGGACCGCCTCGACAAGGAGCTCATCGGCAATGTGTCGATCCGCGTGCTGCCCACCGACCGTCCCGACGCGTGGGAGGTCCAGGGCCGTGGTGAGCTCGCGCTCGCGATCCTCGTCGAGCAGATGCGTCGCGAGGGCTTCGAGCTCACCGTGGGCAAGCCGCAGGTCGTCACCAAGCAGGTCGACGGCAAGGTCCACGAGCCCATGGAGCACATGACGATCGATGTGCCCGAGGAGCACCTGGGCGCCGTCACCCAGCTCATGGCGGGCCGTCGCGGCCGCATGGAGTCGATGTCGAACCACGGCACCGGCTGGGTGCGCATGGAGTTCATCGTCCCCGCGCGCGGGCTCATCGGCTTCCGTTCCACATTCCTGACCGAGACCCGCGGCACCGGCATCGCCTCGTCGATCGCGCACGGCTACGCGCCGTGGGCCGGCTCGATCGAGTACCGCACGTCGGGCTCGCTGGTCGCCGACCGCGCCGGCGCGGTCACCACCAACGCGCTGCTGACGCTCCAGGACCGCGGCACGTTCTTCGTCAAGCCCACGCAGGAGACGTACGAGGGCATGGTCGTCGGCGAGAACGCCCGCGGCGAGGACATGGACGTGAACATCACCAAGGAGAAGAAGCTCAACAACATCCGGTCCGCGACCGGTGACGAGCTCGAGCGCCTCACCCCGCCGCGCGTGCTGACCCTCGAGGAGTCCCTCGAGTTCGCGCGCGAGGACGAGTGCGTCGAGGTCACTCCCGAGCACACACGCATCCGCAAGGTGATCCTCGATCAGACCGAGCGCGCCCGCGCGACCGCCCGCGCCAAGCGCCTCGACGCATAGCGGACACGCGCTCGCGCCGGTACCAGGAGCGTCAACGCGACCACCTATCCTGGGTCGCATGAAGACCGCCCTTGCCTACCTCGTGCTCGCCGCTGGCGGCGTCATCACCGCGAGCGTGGGCGCCGTCGCTCACCGCGGATTCGCGCCGTGGGGTGTGATCGGATCCGTGCTGATGGTCGCGTTCGCCGCGGTCTTCGCGCGCACGTCGATGGGCTTCTCGGGGCTCGGCGCGTTCGCGGCGACCTGGGTCGCGATGACCCTGGTGTGGTCGCTCGAGGGACCCGGTGGATCCGTGCTGATCGCTCAGGACGCGCTGGGCATCTCCTGGCTCGTGGGGTCGGCGGTGGTGATGATCGCGGCCGCGATCGTGCCGACCAGGATTCTGGTGGGGCGTCATGGCGCGGCGTAGGCAACTGCAGCGCCAGGAGGCGGAACGGGAGCTCGCGCGCCGGCGCAACTCCGCCGCTCACCGGTCGATGCGCCGCCGGGCCGCTCAGGGCAAGGGAGCGCACGTCGCGCCTGCCAGTGGTGCGCCCGATGCCGGTGCGCCCGCCAGTGGCGCGCCGGATGCTGGTGCCACCGATCCGGGTGAGGCCGGCGGGGAGGCCGGCCCGGAGGCCGCCGCCCCGATCGAGGAGCGCGTCCCCACCTCCGAGCTCCGGACTCCAGAGTGGCTCGCCGCCGCGCCAGTGGCGGGTGCCGCAGCGACGACTGCAGGAGCCACCAATGCGTCCACCGCTGCCGCGGAGCGACTGGCGGGATCATTGCCGGACTGGGTCCACCAGGATGCCGGAAGCTACGAGCCGACGACGCCCGCGCCGTCCGCTCCCGACGCGCACGAGTCGGAGGACCAGGCGAGCGACGACCAGGATGCGGTCGCCGAGTCGTCCGACTCCGCGGTCCCGGCGCTGGAGCCCGAGCCCGCACCCGACGCCGCTCCCGAGCCCGCACCCGACGCCTCTCCCGACGCGGCGGAGACCCAGATCATGGAACCCGTCGACGCGGGAGACACTGCGGTGATGCCTGCCGTCGCCGCGGGCGCGATGGGCGCCGCGGCGATGACCGAGTCAGCTTCGGCTGCGTCTCCGGTGCAGTCGGCGCACGGGACTCCCGGAGAGCCTGCGGCCACGGAGCCGAGCACTCCCGTCGCCGAGGCGAAGCCGCGACGCCGGCGGCGGGCGCTCGCGATCGTGCCGCTCGTGATCGTTGCGCTCGCAGTTCTCTACGTGGGCGCTCAGGCCCTGCTGTCGGGGAGCGTGCCGCGCGAGACCGAGACCTTGGGGCTGTCGATCGGCGGGATGTCCGTCGCCGAGGCCACGGGGGCCGTCGACGCACGGTCCTCGGACGTTGCTGGCGAGGCGCTGACCCTCGAGGCCGGCGGGCTCGAGTACGAGACCACTGCGGGGGCTGCAGGGCTCGGTGTGGACGCCGAGGCCACGGTCGCCCAGGTGACAGGCTTCACGCTCATGCCGGACCGCCTGTGGATGCACATCACGGGAGGCGGGCACATCGAGCCGGTGACCGTCGTCGACGAGAGCGAGCTCGCGGCGACCATGGCCGAGGCCGCGACGGTGATCGACGGCGCTGCTGAGGACGCGACGGTCAGCATCGCCGGCGACGCGGTCGAGGTGGTCGAGGGCCGTCCGGCGGTGACGGTCGACCAGGAGTCCTCCGCGCAGCTGGTGGCCGCGGCGTGGCCCGATTCGCAGACGGTCGCGCTCATCGCCGAGGTCGAGGATCCCTCCATCACCGATGAGGATGCGCAGGCGTTCGCGAACACCCTGCGGGAGGTGGTGTTCGCCGGCCCGATCACGCTCGTGGGTGAGGACGTCGAGACCACGGTCGAGGCGGCGACCGTGGCGGATCACGCGGCCGTCGTCGTCGGCACCACCGGGCTCGAGCTCGAGATCGACGGGCCTGGACTCGCCACCCAGATCGTGGCGGACGACCCGGAGCTCGCAACCGAGGGCGAGAACGCCTCCGTCAGCTTCGACGACGATCACGAGATTGTGATCGACGAGGGCACGCCCGGCATCACCATCGACGGCGACGCGCTCGTGGATGTGATCACGGCCGCCGCTGCACGCCCCGACCGCACGGGGGAACTGCCGTACACCGCCGCCGACGCTGAGGTCTCGCCCGAGGACCTGGGACTCGCCGATCTGCAGGAGATCGTCGCGTCCTTCGACACCCCGCTGACGGCGGAGCCCATCCGCACCCAGAACCTCCGCACCGCCGCCGCGGACGTCGAGGGCACGTTGCTCATGCCCGGCGATGAGTTCAACCTGCACGAGCTCCTGTCGCCCATCACCGAGGAGGAGGGCTACGGCCAGGCACATGTGATCGTCGACGGCATCCTGACCTCGGGTCTGGGAGGCGGGTTGTCGCAGATGGCGACCACGAGCTACAACGCCGCGTACTTCGCCGGCTACGAACTGCTGCAGCACCGCCCGCACTCGGTGTGGTTCACCCGCTACCCGGCGGGCCGCGAATCGACCCTCTGGGGCACCACCATCAACGTGCGGTTCACCAACAACACCCCGTACGCGGCGCTCATCAACAGCTACGTCGACGGTGGCCGCCTCCACGTCGACATCTGGTCCACGCCGCACTTCGAGGTCGAGAACTCGGTGGGTCCCAAGACCAACGTGACGCAGCCGGGCGTCAAGGAGGTCCGCGCCGCGAACTGCGAGGCCAAGGGGCCCGGCCAGCCGGGCTTCACCATCACGAATACCCGGCGGGTATTCCTCGACGGCGAGCAGGTCGACGAGAACATCGACACCTGGACTTACCAGCCCGATGACGCGATCGAGTGCGTCACCGACGACGACGAGGACGACGACTCCTGAGGCCGCACAACCGTGCCCTCGGGGCCCTTCGCGGCGCTATGATGAGGATTCGGTTCACCGCACCCGGAGTGGAGGAGCACCAGTGACGTACGTCATCGCCCTGCCTTGTGTCGACGTCAAGGACAAGGCATGCATCGACGAGTGTCCCGTCGACTGCATCTACGAGGGCGAGCGCTCGCTGTACATCCACCCCGACGAGTGCGTGGACTGCGGCGCCTGCGAGCCGGTCTGCCCAGTCGAGGCCATCTACTACGAGGACGACGTCCCCGACAAGTGGGCCGACTACTACGACGCGAACGTCGAGTTCTTCTCGGAGATCGGCTCTCCCGGTGGTGCCGCCAAGATGGGGCTCATCGAGCACGACCACGACCTCATCAAGTCGCTGCCGCCCAACCCGAACGGCTGAGCGGCCGGCATGGGTCTGCACCCGGGCTCGCTTCCTGACTTTCCCTGGGACTCGCTGGTCCCGTTCCGCGAGCGCGCCCGGCGCCACCCCGATGGGGTGGTCGACCTGTCGGTCGGCACGCCCGTCGACCCCACGCCGTCCCTGATCCAGGACGCGCTGCGCGCGGCGGCCGATGCGCCCGGCTACCCGACTACCCACGGAACCGCCGCACTGCGGAAGGCCGTGGTGGAGTGGTTCGCCCGGACGCGGGGCGTCACCGGGCTGACAGCCGATGCGGTGCTCCCCACGGTGGGCTCGAAGGAGCTGGTCGCCTGGCTGCCCAGCCTGCTCGGGCTGGGGGAGGGCGACACCGTGGTGCACCCGGCGACCGCCTACCCCACCTACGCCGTGGGCGCGACCCTGGCGGGCGCATCGGCTCTCGCCACGGACGCCGTCGAGGACTGGGCCGACCGCGACGACGTGCGTCTCGTGTGGGTGAACTCTCCGTCGAACCCGACGGGCGCAGTGCTGTCGCGCGACCACCTGCGCGCCGTGGTCGAAGCCGCTCGGCGCATCGGCGCCGTCGTCGCATCGGACGAGTGCTACGCGGCGCTCGCGTGGGACCAGCCCTGGTCCGACGGCGGCGTGCCGTCGATCCTCGACCCCGAGGTGTGCGGCGACTCGCACGGCGGGCTGCTCGCCGTGTACTCGCTGTCCAAGCAGAGCTCGCTTGCCGGGTACCGCGCGGCGTTCACCGCCGGCAACCCCGCGCTGATCGCGGGCCTGCTCGAGACCCGCAAGCACGCCGGCATGATCGTTCCCGCTCCGGTGCAGGCAGCGATGACGGTCGCGCTGGGCGATGACGACCACGTCGCGGCCCAGCGCGCCGTGTATCGGGCCCGGCGCGAGGTCCTGCTGCCCGCGATCCGGGGCGCGGGCTTCACGGTGTCGGGCTCCGAGGCGGGTCTGTACCTGTGGGCGACGCGTGACGAGGACTGCTGGGACACCATAGAGTGGCTCGCGGATCGCGGCATCGTCGCCGCTCCGGGCTCGTTCTACGGCACCGCAGGGGCGCGGCACGTGCGCATTGCACTGACCGCCACCGATGAGCGCGTGCAGGAGGCGGCTCGGAGACTGTCCAAAGACAGGTAAACTCGCTGCCAAGCGAACGCACAATGGCGCTGCGGCGCACGGGAGGACTCTAGGTATGACACGAGTTGTCGACGCCCGACTCACGGTCGATGGAACGTCACGCGAGCTGCCGCTCGAGCGCGCCACCGTGGGCAATGACGGGGTGTCGGTCTCGACCCTCCTCAAGGACACCGGCCTGGTGACCGTGGACCCCGGGTTCATGAACACGGCCTCCTGCGAGAGCTCGATCACCTACATCGATGGCGACGCGGGAATCCTGCGCTACCGCGGCTACCCGATCGAGCAGCTGGCGGAGCAGTCGACGTTCCTCGAGGTCGCTTACCTGCTGATCCACGGCGAGCTGCCCAGCGAGGAGCTCCTGAACGCGCTCAACAACCGCGTCGCGCGGCACATGCACGTCCACGAGGGCATCAAGTCATTCCTCGAGGCCTTCCCGCGCGAGGCGCACCCGATGGCGGTGCTGTCGGGCGCCACGAGCGCGCTGTCGACCTTCTACCCCGAGTCGGTGGGACGCGGCGAGTACGAGATCGAGCTCGCGACCGTCCAGCTGCTCGCCAAGACCGCCACCGTGATCGCGTACCTGCAGCGGCGCGTCACGGGCGGCGACCTGATCGAGCCCCGCAAGACCGGCACGTACGTCGATGAGTTCATGCGGATCGGCTTCTCCGGCCCCGACGGCGAGCTCGACATCGACCCGACGGTCCGCAAGGCGCTCGACCTGCTGCTCATCCTGCACGCGGACCACGAGCAGAACTGCTCGACGTCGACGGTGCGCATCGTGGGCTCCTCGCACGCCAACATCTACGCGTCCGTGTCCGCGGGGATCGGCGCGCTGTCTGGGCCGCTGCATGGCGGTGCGAACGAGGCCGCGCTGTCGATGTTCGACCAGATCAAGGAGTCCGGCGACACCGTCGAGCAGTTCGTGGCCAAGGTGAAGGACAAGGCCGAGGGTGCTCGCCTCATGGGCTTCGGCCACCGCGTCTACAAGTCCTACGATCCCCGCGGCGCGGTGGTGAAGGACGTCGCGAACACGGTCCTCAACGAGCTGGGCGGAAGCGACGAGACCTTCCAGATGGCGCAGCAGCTCGAGGAGATCGCGCTGTCCGACGAGTACTTCATCGAGCGCAAGCTCTACCCGAACGTCGACTTCTACACGGGTCTGCTGTACTCCGCCATGGGCTTCCCGCGCTCGATGTTCACGCCGCTGTTCGCCCTGGGGCGCATGCCGGGCTGGATCGCGCACTACCGCGAGATGCTCGACGACCCGCGCACCAAGATCGGCCGCCCGCGCCAGATCTATACCGGCGAGGTGGAGCGCGACTACGTGCCGCTGGAGCAGCGCTGAGCGCTGACCCGGCTGCCGGGAGCGGCCACGGCGCGGTGGTGCTGCGCCATCGCGACGCGACGCGCCAGTCGCGGATGTACGCCCTCTTCGGCGTCATCGTGCTGGGCGTGATCGGCGGGGTGTTCTGGCTCGAGACGCCGGGACGGCTCTGGTCGCTCGCGCTGGTGCCCGTGGCGCTGTTCGCGGGGTATTCCGCGGTGCGGCTGGCGACCCTCCAGGTCCGCCTGGACCACGACGGACTGTGGGAGCCCAACCCGTTTCGGCTCACCTACGTGACGCCGTGGAGCGACCTCAAGCGCGTGGACGTGGCCGAGAAGCCCGGGAGGGTGCCCTTCCTGACCGTGCGGGTCACCCACGCCGACGGCGACACCCATGACATCGTCGCGCTCAACGTGCAGGCGGGCGGCGCCTACGCGCAGCCTGCGGTCGACGGATGGATCCAGTCGATCCGGGAGGCCAAGAAGCGCTGGGCCTGAGGGCGCTGCCCCCTCCCAGTCGCGCGCGGTCACTCCGTGCGCAGCTCGATGAGCGTGCCGGAGTCGCCGTCCCGCTCGTACGGCCCGCCGTCGCGCACCCACGGCTCGTCGGCATCGGCTGCGGCAATGACTCCCTCGACGTCCGCGACGGCCACGGCCCACCGCTGCAGCGCCGCCTCGAGCGTGGCATCGGAGCTCGCGACCAGAGCGGTCGCCGTGGAGTCGAGATCGGCCACCATGAGCGCGTACACGTCCTCGCCGAAGTCCGCCGTGACCCGCTCCGTGAACGCGCGCGCCGTCGTGGGCGCGGCGTCCCCAAGATCGCAGGACACGTCTCCACCATGACCCGTGAGCGCCGACGCCCACAGTCGCCCCTCCTCCTCGTGATCCGCGTACGCGTCAGGGAACCCTGAGCGCTGGACCGCCTGCGCGGCGACGGTGATCTCCACGTCCTGCCAGTTCGCGATCTGGCGCAGCGCCTCGTTGACGAGCCCACGCGTGGAACTCGCATTGAAAAGAAGTTGAAGCGTGCCGCCGGAGTTTTCAACGACGGTACCGATGACCGTCCCGCCTACGACGACATCGCCCGCCTCGGCCAGCGCAGAGAGCGTGCCAGTGGCGGTAAACATGTCGCCGGCGCTTGGTCCGTCCTGGCGCTGCAGCGTCAGTGTGGAACCACCGTAACTTCCCGATTCGTCGAGATCCGGATCATAGATATCTACGTCGTCGTCAAGCACCGTCGGAGCATCGCCGAAGACGATCTCCGGTTCGTTGTCGAGGGTTGTCGCGCCGGCAAAAGCCCCATCGAGCCGCCCGACGGTGTCA
>ENA-ORCV01000682-ORCV01000682.1-marine-metagenome-genome-assembly--contig:-NODE-682-length-17017-cov-3.019362_pt1 | contig 17017 bp, 13 predicted proteins | sample MGYA00237779_ERZ508509 | MGnify/ENA primary metagenome ERZ508509 (study PRJEB26180, sample SAMN06268772) | marine metagenome | isolation source: Bioluminescent Bay, La Paraguera, Puerto Rico | place... | reverse complement strand
GTAAGTCTGTGCACGAGCCAATGTCTACTGGTCTTAAATCAGTTGATGCGATGATCCCAGTTGGCCGTGGCCAGCGTGAGTTGATCATTGGTGACCGCCAAACTGGTAAAACAGCTATCGTTCTAGATACGTTTTTGAACCAGAAGCCTGCACACGACGCTGGCAACGAGAACGACAAACTTTACTGCATCTATGTTGCGGTTGGTCAAAAGCGCTCAACTGTTGCTCAGTTCGTTAAAACATTGGAAGACGCTGGCGCGCTTGAGTACTCAATCGTTGTTGCAGCGACCGCTTCTGATGCGGCACCTATGCAGTTCTTGGCACCATTTACTGGTTGCGCCATGGGCGAATACTTCCGTGACAACGGCCAGCACGCTGTGATCGGTTATGACGATCTTTCAAAGCAAGCTGTTGCTTACCGTCAGATGTCACTTCTTCTTCGTCGTCCACCTGGCCGTGAAGCTTACCCTGGTGACGTTTTCTATCTTCACTCACGTCTCTTGGAGCGTGCAGCGAAATTGAACGAAGACCACGGTTCTGGTTCTTTGACAGCTTTGCCGATCATCGAAACACAAGCAAACGACGTTTCTGCTTATATTCCAACAAACGTGATTTCGATCACCGACGGTCAGATCTTCTTGGAAACAGACTTGTTCTTCCAAGGTATTCGTCCTGCGGTTAACGTTGGTCTTTCAGTTTCTCGCGTGGGTTCATCTGCTCAGATTAAAGCGATGAAGCAAGTAGCGGGTTCGATTAAAGGTGAATTGGCTCAGTACCGTGAAATGGCTGCGTTTGCGCAGTTTGGTTCTGACCTTGATGCTGCAACGCAAAAACTTCTAAACCGCGGTGCGCGTTTGGTTGAATTGCTCAAGCAGCCTCAGTTCTCACCATTGAAAACTGAAGAGCAAGTTGCAGTGATCTTTGCTGGTGTTGAGGGTTACCTTGACGGCATCGAAACACGTGACGTGCAGAAGTTTGAACAAGGTCTTCTCGGCGCACTTCGCTCTAAGAGTGAAGCGTTGCTCACAAAGATTGCGACTGAAAAAGCAATCTCTGATGAGATCCGTGAAGAATTGCACAAAGTGATTGGCGACTACGCTAAGACTTTCACTGCATAAATCCACCAGGTTTGATAGGAGTTGAGGTGCTATGCCCTCATTGAAGGACCTTAAAAACCGGATCTCCTCGGTCCAATCGACCCAGAAGATCACCAAGGCGATGCAAATGGTTGCAGCTGCAAAGCTGCGCCGTGCGCAGGAGAGTGCTGAAAGTGCACGCCCATACGCTGAGCGCATGAATGATGTGCTTGCGGGATTGGCTGCGGCATACAAGGGCCGTGAAGATGCGCCGAAGCTTCTTGGTGGAAACGGTAACGACCAAACACATTTGCTTATCGTGGCGACTGCGGAACGCGGTCTTTGCGGTGGCTTCAACTCTTCCATTGCGCGTCTAGCACGTGACCATGCGAACAAGTTGAAGGCTGAAGGTAAGACGGTCAAAATTCTTTGCGTTGGCAAAAAAGGACATGACGTTTTGAAACGTTTGTTCGCCAACGAAATCGAAGATTTGATTACGCTTCGCGAAGTTAAGCAAATTGGCTATTCAAATGCGCAAGAAATTGGCGAACGCGTTTTGGCGATGTTCGACAAAGGCGAATTTGACGTCGCAACTTTGTTCTACTCAAAGTTCAAATCTGTGATCAGCCAGATCCCAACTGCACATCAGTTGATCCCGGCTTCTTTTGAAGAAACCGAAGAATCTGGCGACGCCACAAATTACGAATATGAGCCGAGCGAAGAGGCGATCTTGGAAGACCTTCTGCCACGTAACGTGTCAGTTCAAATCTTCCACGCGTTGCTTGAAAATGGTGCAGGCGAAATGGGCGCGAAGATGTCTGCGATGGACAATGCGACCCGTAACGCTGGCGACATGATCAAGAAGCTAGAAATTAGCTACAACCGTCAGCGCCAAGCGCAGATTACAAAAGAATTGATTGAAATTATCTCAGGCGCGGAAGCGCTCTAAGACAGAACGAGGACAGACCATGGCAGCAAAAGCGAAAAAGGTCGGACGCATTGCGCAGGTTATCGGCGCGGTGGTGGACGTTGAGTTCGACGATCACCTCCCAGCGATTTTGGACGCGCTTGAAACCGACAACAATGGTAACCGTCTCGTACTCGAAGTTGCTCAGCACTTGGGCGAAAACACAGTACGAACAATTGCGATGGACACGAGTGAAGGCCTTGTCCGTGGGCAAGAGGTTAAAGATACAGGTCAAGCGATCACGATCCCAGTGGGTGAAGAGACACTTGGCCGTATTATGAACGTTATCGGTAACCCGATTGACGAAGCTGGTGAGATTAAAACAAAAGCGTCACGTGCTATTCACGCAGATGCCCCTGAATTTGTTGAGCAGTCTCCAGAAGCTGAAATTCTTGTAACAGGCATTAAGGTTGTTGACCTTCTAGCGCCTTACGCGAAGGGTGGTAAAATTGGCCTCTTCGGTGGTGCGGGTGTTGGTAAAACAGTTCTTATTCAGGAATTGATCAACAACGTTGCGAACAACCACGGTGGTTACTCAGTATTTGCTGGTGTTGGCGAACGTACTCGTGAAGGTAACGACCTTTACTGGGAAATGATTGAATCTGGCGTGAACAAAGAAAAAGGCGGCGCTGGTTCTAAGTGTGCGCTTGTGTTCGGTCAGATGAACGAGCCTCCAGGTGCGCGTGCTCGTGTGGCTTTGACTGGTCTTACAATTGCGGAGCAGTTCCGTGATGAAGGTCAGGACGTGTTGTTCTTCGTGGATAACATCTTCCGCTTTACACAAGCTGGTTCTGAAGTGTCAGCGCTTCTTGGCCGTATCCCATCTGCTGTGGGTTACCAGCCAACATTGGCGACAGACATGGGCGCCATGCAAGAGCGTATTACAACAACATCAAAAGGTTCGATTACCTCTGTGCAAGCGGTTTACGTTCCTGCCGATGACTTGACTGACCCGGCTCCGGCGACAACCTTTGCGCACTTGGACGCGACAACCGTCCTTAACCGTGCGATTTCTGAAAAAGGTATTTACCCTGCGGTTGATCCACTTGATTCAACATCTCGCTTGCTTGATCCGCAAGTTGTTGGTGAAGAACACTACCAAGTGGCTCGTGACGTTCAGGAAATCCTTCAGCGTTACAAATCTTTGCAAGACATCATCGCCATCCTTGGTATGGATGAATTGTCAGAAGAAGATAAGCTTACAGTGGCACGTGCCCGTAAGATTGAGCGTTTCATGTCTCAGCCGTTCCACGTGGCGGAAGTGTTTACTGGCGCTCCAGGTATCTTTGTTGGTCTTGAAGACACAATCAAAGCGTTTAAAGGCTTGGTTGCTGGCGAATATGACCACCTTCCAGAAGCAGCATTCTACATGGTTGGTACCATCGACGACGCTGTGAAGAAGGCACAAAAACTTGCGGCTGAAGCTGCTTAATCGAACGAGGGTTTAATGGCCGAAGGCATTAAAATCGAGATCGTTTCACCAGAAGCACAGGTGTTGAGCGAAGAAGTATCTTCGATCACAGTGCCTGGCGCAGATGGTTACTTCACTGTGATGGGTGACCACGCAGCGTTGATGACCACATTGAAGGCGGGCTTTGTGACCGTTACTTCTGGTGGCCAAGAACGTTCATTTTACGTGCAAGGCGGATTTGCCGACGTCTCTGATGCTGGCCTTACCATCCTTGCCGAACAAGCAAAAACCGGCGCGGACTTTGACCGCGCCGAACTAGAAGCTGCGATTACATCAGCTCAGGAAGCTTTGTCCAAAGCTTCAAATGATCAAGAAAAGCAAGAAGCGCAAACAGCGCTTGATGGTTGGAAAAACCTCATGCTTGAGATCGAAGTAGTGGGTCTGCCAAACTAATCGTTTGGTCTCCATTGTTGCCAAATCCATAACCCCATGCACGTTTCGTGTGTGGGGTTATTGTTTTATGATATCGAACAATAAGTATTTTTGCTGTTGCAACGAGGTGTTAATCATTAGCACCGAATATCGATTCAAATTAGATACGCGATTTTTCAAGTTCACTCCTAGTCAATTGCCCCGATGCGAGCCTTAAGATTATCGGTTCGCAAAGTGTGGTAGAGTGGACAAAAGAAGGCGCGATTGACGTCGAGGTTGATATGAAATTTTTGTCGCAGCTCAAAATCGCACACAAGTTGCCGATCTTCATCGTGAGTGGGGTTCTCACAGTCGGCATTGCAGTTGGTACAGCCGCGGTGATGGTTGGCTCGTCTGTAATTACCGACATTGAATTTGAAAAACTTGATGCTTCTGCGGCAGGTCACGCGCACGAACTTCACACGCTTTTGCACGACATTGACATCGATCTCACCCTTACAGCCGGCAACCCATTTACAATTGAAGCGCTAAAGGCATTTGACACTGCGTGGGATGGGCTAGAAGGCGACAAAACCAAAGTGTTGCAAGAGGCTTACATTACCAACAACAAGCACCCGTTGGGCGAAAAACATCTGCTTGATGCTGCGCAGGGTGGCACAGAATATGACCAGGCGCATGCCGTTTACCACCCAATTTTCCGCAAGCAGCTTGAAAAACATGGCTACTATGACATCTTCTTGTTCGATGATCAGGGTGATCTCGTCTACTCGGTCTTTAAGGAATTGGACTACGCGACTAACTTCCGGAGGAATGGCGGTGAGTGGGCGGACACTGATCTTGGAAATGCATTTCGCTCTGGGATAGCGCTCGATCAAGGCGAGTTCTCATACTTCGACTTCAAGCCCTACGCGCCGAGCGCCGATGCGCCAGCGAGCTTCATCGCGACGCCTGTTTTTGATGGCAAAAAGCGCATAGGCGTGCTGGTCTTCCAAATGCCGATCGATGCGATCAATGCTGTTATGCAGGCAAACAAAGGATTGGGCGAAACAGGTGAATCGATTTTGGTCGGCACGGACTATTTGCTCCGAAGCGACTCCAAATATACCGAAGAAAACGATATTCTTGTTGAACGATTTGATGCAGTAAATCTCGATGCCGTTTTTAACGGGAATGTCGTAACCGGTGAGGTCGAGTGGCAGGGCTATACCAAGCTGTTTGCCGCTGAACTATTGGAAGTCGCTGGCACCAAGTTTGCGGTGATTGGCCTTCAAAACAAAGCTGAAGCGCTTAAGGGGATCGACTTTTTACGCAACTTGATGTTGGCAATAGGTGCGTTGCTGACAGCTGTTATTGGGTTTGTGGGCTTCATGTTCTCCAAAACCATTACACGCCCTATTTCCAGTATCACCGATACAATGCGTGCTCTTGCAGGCAATGATCTTGACGTCGAAGTTGTCGGACTTGAGCGCGAGGACGAAATCGGCTCCATGGCGCGACGGGTTGAAATCTTCCGCGAAAATGCCGTCAAGGTTGCCGAACTTGGTGTTGAAGAAGCCGCGCGTCAAAAAGCAATCGCCGAACGCGCCGCACTTATGGAAGAACTGCAGCAAAGCTTTGGTACCGTCGTTGGTGCAGCGGCCGCAGGCGATTTCTCGCAGCGTGTCAACGAAGATCTGCCTGACGATGAATTGGTCAAAATCTCACGTAGCGTGAACACACTTGTGGAAACCGTGCAACGCGGCATTTCCGAAACGGGGGCCGTATTGGCCGCTTTGGCGAACACCGACCTCACCAAGCGGATGGAAGGCCATTATGAGGGTTCCTTTGCGGAACTAAAGAATGACACGAACCGTGTGGCAGATCGCTTGAGTGAAGTGGTTGGTCAGCTGCGCACGACGTCTGGTGCATTGAAAAATGCAACGAGCGAGATTTTGGAAGGCGCTAACGACCTTTCAGAACGTACGACACGACAAGCGGCGACAATCGAAGAAACATCCGCCGCAATGGAATCGCTTTCTGAGACCGTTTTGGAAAATGCAAAAGAGGCCGAAAGCGCCAGCGCCATTGCTGATAAGGTACGTGCAACCGCTGAAAATGGCGGTGAGATCATGGCAAAAGCCAACACCGCCATGGAACGCATCACTGAAAGCTCTGGTAAAATCTCAAACATCATCGGCATGATTGATGACATCGCTTTCCAAACCAACCTTCTTGCATTGAACGCTTCTGTTGAAGCGGCAAGAGCTGGCGAGGCTGGCAAAGGGTTCGCCGTTGTTGCTGTTGAAGTGCGCCGTCTTGCTCAATCCGCGGCAGAGGCGTCAAACGATGTCAAAGCTTTGGTTGAACAATCTGTAAGCGAGGTTGGCACCGGTAGCCAGTTGGTTGCCGAAGCGGCAACAAGTCTTTCAAGCATGTTGGAAGCGGCCCGTGAGAACAACGCCATTATGGTTTCAATTGCAGACAAGAGTAAAGCGCAAGCCTCAGCAATTGAGCAGATCAATACCGCTGTGCGCGATATGGACGAAACCACGCAACATAACGCGGCACTGGTTGAAGAGACCAACGCAGCAATTGAGCAGACTGAGAGCCAAGCGCTTGAATTGGACCGTATTGTAGACATCTTCAAAACCGACACGAGCGCTGTGGCAACAAATTCTGCAAAAGCGGCGACCCCTCAACCAAAACCACAGGACGTCAAAAGCCTACAAAAACGCGTCAACGGCTTTGCAACGCAAGGTTCATCGGCGCTAGCGGTTGAGGATGATTGGCAAGAGTTTTGATGACCATTTGTCATTTCTAAAGCCAAGGAATTTGGGGGTGCGTAGAGCGCCCCCTTTTTTCGTTTAGTATGCAATTTTGCAAACCAAAATTCGTTTTGGCATGGTGAAATTGCGCATTATTGATAATTATCAAGAGGTTAGCATATTAAACTTGAATTTACTTGGTTCAGATAGAGTTTGTTTACAGTCAAGTAAAAGAGGGAAGTACCTGACGGGCATTGGGAATAGCAAGTTGGGTGCACATGACAATGAAATTCAAGTTTCCACTAAAACTTGGGCAACCAAAGCTAACAACATCCATTGCATTGTTCGTTGTAGGCAGTATTGCCTTGTCGATCGCGGCCGTTGCAACGGCAATTTACTTTCAAATCTCTGCAAATGTGATGGACCAAGCGCGTAAAGAGCAACTGGCCAATATGCGTACAACTATCGCGGTGCTCGAAACGCAAATGCCAGGCTCTGAAATGGCGCGGGACGAAAATGGCGAAGTGACGACCATTACAACGTTCCGGATGCCAAAGCTTCGCACGCACGATATGGTCGATGCGATTGGCGGCATTACCAAGGGTCCGATTTCCTTGCTACGTTTTGAACCTGAGCAAGAAGCATTTGTGCAGTTTACCACGACCAAGATGCTGGACGCGGAAAATCGTGACACCGAATATCTTGTGGCGGCGGACAACCCAGCCTACGAAAAACTTTTGGCAAACGAGAAGTTTGCTGGCCGCACCGATTACCGCGGTAAACGCTACTATTCGGTCTATCAGCCGATTCAAGACAAAAAGGGCAATATTGTAGGTGCCGTTTTTGTCGGTGCGCCAATCTCACAGTTTGAAGGCCAAGTGATGGCCATGTTGCAACTCATTGTTGCGGTATCTGTGGCGGTTCTCGGCGTTGCGGCGATTGTCGCCTTCGTCGTCGCACGCATCATGATGCGTCCAATTCCGCGTATTTCGGAAGCGATGACAGAGATCGCCAATGGCGACTATGACTACCAGGTGCCATATACCGAGAAAACCAATGAGTTGGGCGAAATGGCGCGTTCAGTTGAGGTTTTCCGTGCAAACGGTCTCAAGGTCAATGAAATGACCGAAGAAGAGAAAATGGCTTCGGCGCAGCGTGCACAAGATCGCTCGAAGATGATGCAAGAGCTTCAAGCTGCGTTTGGTGAAGTGGTGGATGCTGCAGTTGCTGGCGACTTTTCTAAGCGCGTTCAGGCCGAGTTCCCAGACGAAGAGTTGAACCGTCTTGCACATGGCGTGAATGATTTGGTTGAAACTGTTGACCGCGGTGTCACCGAAACCGGTGAAGTGCTGTCTGCATTGGCAAACACGGATCTCACCAAACGGATGAGCGGCGATTATAAGGGTTCGTTCCTTCAGTTGAAGAATGACACAAACCGTGTTGGCGATAAGCTCACCGACGTTATTTCTGGTTTGCGTGAAACATCGCGTTCACTCAAAAACGCTACGGGCGAAATTTTATCAGGGGCCAATGACCTTGCGGAACGCACCACGCGTCAAGCGGCGTCAAATGAAGAGACTTCGGCTGCAACAGAGCAATTGGCTGAAACAGTACGCGACAACACAGAGCGGGCTCAACGCGCTCTAAACTCTGCCAGTGAAGCGAGCAACGTGGCGGAGCGCGGTGGCGATGTGATGAGCCAAGCCAACGAAGCCATGCAGCGCATCACAGCATCGTCGAACAAGATCTCTGATATTATCGGCATGATTGACGACATCGCCTTCCAAACCAATTTGCTGGCGCTTAACGCTTCTGTTGAAGCGGCACGTGCTGGCGAAGCGGGTAAGGGCTTTGCGGTTGTGGCGGTTGAAGTTCGCCGGTTGGCGCAGTCAGCGGCGGAAGCTTCAAACGAAGTTAAAGCTTTGATTGAGCAGTCCGTCAATGAAGTGGATAGCGGCACCAAACTGGTGGCACAAGCTTCTGAAAACCTCGACGGCATCGTTGAAAGTGTTAAAGGCGTGACCGCCTTGATGGACGAGATTGCCAGCGAGAGTCAATCACAGGCCCGCGCAATTGGCGAGATTTCATCTTCTATCCGCGCGATGGACGAAACCACTCAGCACAATGCTGCACTTGTTGAAGAAACAAACGCCGCAATTGACCAGACTGAAAGCCAAGCGTCTGAACTTGATCGGATCGTTGATCAGTTCAAAATTGACGGCGCAGCGCCGTCATCTAGCCACGGTGGCGCAAATGAGGCTCCGGCCGCGGCGCCTGAACCGGCACAGGACGCTCGGGCCTTGCAGGAAAAGGCAGCTCAAGCCTATTTGTCCAACGGCAATGCAGCGATGAAGCAGCCAGACGAAGAGTGGCAAGAGTTCTAAGCGACAAAGAAATAGAGCTGATCAAATTTCACCCGTCACGTTTTGCGTGGCGGGTTTTGTCTTTTGGACGAATTGTTCAACCGCCATTTAACTTTGCGTCGATATGATCTTTAAAGGGCCATTAGGATCTGGAGACTTGGGTGCCGCGCGAAAATCTACGCATATCGCAATTGCTGCCAGCGCTTGGTTTTAGCATTTTTGCAGCCTTATTTGGTCTTGCTGGTTACATGCATCCGCCGCAAAGCGGCGAGATGGCGGTTGTGTTTCCGCCGTGGGAAAACCCGAATGCCGCCATCAGCAAAATTGTTGGCTCGGGTACAAAATTTGTTTCGCCAGCGAAATTGCCCAATGTCTTTGTTGTGCAGATCGAAAATGAGGTGACCAAGCGTGCGCTATATGATGGCGGTGCGCTTTGGCTTTTGGCCGCAAAGGGACTTTGTGGTCCTCAAACGGCGCAAATCGACTGAACTTATCGACATAAGATTTTGCGGTAAACGCGCCAGGCCATAACCGCTCATTAACCCTTATCTGACAGAGTTTGTTAACCATCATACTTTTACAGATTAGGGGAAATGCGCTCGGTTTTGATGGCTTAAACGTCCAAACAATTGATTGAGCCGGGTTCCCCACCACGAGATGCCGTCTAGGCATTGGATTTATTTAAGAATGTCGCCGAATAAGGAGTGACTATGTCCATCGAAGAGCTCAGAGATATTGCCGGCAAATATGCGGTCTATCTTGGTGCGATCCTTGCCGTTTCCGTTCTAGGTGTTGAATATCTTTCGCAAGATGGTCAACTGGGGTATGGCAGCGCGGTCGCCATTTCAGGCTTTGGGTTTTTGGCGGCATCATTCTTTTTCGCGCGCCAACAAATGATGTTTCGCTTTGTCGCTGTGTCCGTGTTAATGGCGCAGGTGATGGGCTTGCTGATTGCTGCCAAGGGTCACGCCTATCAAAGCGATATGCATATGGCGTTTTTCTCCGCTCTCGCGTTCTGTGCTCTATTTTATGATCATCGCCCCATCCTCTTGGGCGCTTTGTTGGTCGTCGTGCATCACCTTGTTTTGGGCATGATGGCATCTGATTTAGTATTTTATGGTGGTGGTTCGATTGAACGCGTATTCTTGCACGGTGCCATCTTGGGCGCGGAAGCCGTTGCGTTGGTGTGGATGATGAAAAACACCCGTAACCTATTGGCGATCGCACAGGAGAATTCGGAACTTGCGGAGCAAGAAACCGAACGTACCCGTGTCATGTCGGCGGAGCGGGAAGAAGCGCAGCAAGAAACAACTTTGATGCGTGAACAAATGGTTTCTGATTTACGGGAGCAATTCGGTGGTGTTGTCATGGCGGCGGTCAGCGGTGACTTCTCACAGCGTATCGCGACGAACTTCCCAGACGATGAGTTGAACATGCTCGCTGACGCAGTCAACGAGTTGGTTGAGAATGTGGAACGCGGTTTGGCAGATACCGGCAAGGTTTTGTCTGCCCTGTCCGAGTTTGACTTAACTGAGCGGATGGACGGCAATTATCAGGGCGCTTTCCTTGATCTTAAGACCAACACCAATTCAGTGGCGGAACGGTTTGCGCAAGTCGTGGCGCAAATTGGCGATACGTCCAAAGAATTGCGCGCGACGACCACTGAAATCCAGTCTGGTGCCAACGACTTGTCTGAACGGACCACCCGTCAAGCTGCGTCGATTGAAGAAACGAGCGCGACTACGGAGCAATTGGCAGAAACGGTTCGTGACAATACGGAACGGGCGAAAAAGGCACAGAGTTCGATCACTGAAGCCCGCACCGTTGCTGAGCGCGGCGGCGATGTGATGAACAAAGCCAATGAAGCGATGCAGCGCATCACGGCTTCTTCTGCTAAGATTTCCGACATTATTGGCATGATTGATGACATCGCCTTCCAAACCAACTTGCTGGCGCTGAACGCTTCGGTTGAGGCGGCTCGTGCGGGCGAAGCGGGTAAAGGCTTTGCTGTTGTGGCGGTGGAAGTGCGGCGTCTGGCGCAAAGTGCTGCGGAAGCGTCAAATGAAGTGAAGGCGCTGATTGAACAATCTGGTGCGGAAGTTGAAAGTGGCACGACATTGGTGGCGCAGGCGGCTGAAAACCTTGATGGCATTGTGGACAGCGTACGTGGCGTGACTTCTTTGATGGATGAGATTGCGCGCGATAGCCAAGAACAAGCCTCTTCGATTAACGACATTTCCCACTCGGTGCGCGAAATGGATCAGATGACGCAGCACAATGCGGCTTTGGTGCAAGAAACCAATGCGTCGATCGATAAAACAGAATCTCAAGCGCAGGAGCTGGATCGCATCGTAGAGCAGTTTAAGTTCTCAAATGCAGCGCGATCAAAAGCACCAACAGCACAACCAGCTCCCGCGCCCAAGAGTGCGCCAAAGCCAGTTGCTCAAACCCAGGGCAACGCGGCTGTGAAAGTGGCAGATGATGAATGGCAAGAGTTTTGATCGCACAACCATAGGTTAAACTCAGCTCAATTCATTGATTGATGAATTTTAAGCCGATCAGGTTCCATCCTGGTCGGCTTTGCTATATCAATGGCCTAGTTGTAGTGAAAAGGGACGGGCGGTCGCGTAACACCGTTCGGGCAAAAGCGTGAAGAAATCGCTCGGGCTTGTGGCCCATGACGACAAAAAACAACTGCTTGCCGATTGGTGTGCTGACCACAAAGACAAGCTTGTGCAATTCAACCTTTTCGCAACTGGAACGACCGGACAAAAAATTGCTGAAGAAACAGGATTAGAGGTTCAACGCCTTGCAAGTGGTCCTTTGGGCGGTGACGCCCAACTTGGGGCAATGATTGCTGAGAAGAGGCTTGATGGTCTCATTTTCTTCATCGATGGTCTCGCGGCAATGCCGCACGATGTTGATGTTAAAGCATTGATCCGACTAGCAACGATTTATGATGTGCCATTTGCGTGTAACCGCTCAACAGCGGAAGCGGTACTTGGTTCATTCTAAAGTTGGGAGAGCTTATTATTGACCGCGCGGTCGATGATAAGGCAAAAGGGATAAAATAACTCCGAAAAAGAGGGGAAATAACGGGGTGAGCCAAGAAAACATTATCGAGGTCAGGGGGGTCTCCAAAAGTTTTGGAGGACTGAAGGCCGTATCGGATTGTTCGCTTGAGGTAAGAAAAGGGTCAATAACGGGTTTGATCGGGCCAAATGGCGCGGGTAAATCGACGCTTTTCAATATCGTTGCGGGCACTTTGACGCCAGATGTGGGACAAGTCATCTTTGACGGGAAAGATGTCACGTCGCTCAAGCCGCACGAGCTTTACGGGCAAGGCATGTTGCGCACGTTCCAGATCGCGCACGAATTTTCGCATATGACAGCGTTGGAAAACCTGATGGTTGCTGCAAGCGATCAGCCGGGCGAGAGCCTTTTCCAAAGCTGGTTCAACATCAAGCATGTTGCAGAGTTTGATGCTGAAGTGCGCACAATGGCCAATGATGTGATTGAGTTTTTGAAACTTGATCATGTGAAAAACGAGTTGGCGGGCAATTTGTCTGGTGGTCAGAAAAAGCTGCTTGAGCTTGGCCGGACTATGATGACCGACGCCAAAGCTGTGCTTTTGGATGAAGTGGCTGCGGGCGTTAACAAGACGCTTTTGAAAGACCTCGCCAGCAACATTCAGCGCATGAACAAAGAATTGGGCTACACCTTCTTTGTGATTGAGCACGACATGGATTTGATTGCTGAGCTTTGTGATCCGGTGATCGTGATGGCGCAGGGCACAAAGATCGCGGAGGGTCCGATGGAAGACATTCGCAATAACCCAGAAATTGTTGAAGCCTATTTCGGCTCAGCGGTAGAGGAGGCGTCATGAGCTTACTTGAAGTAAAAGACGTTGAAGGTGGTTATGGCGGTGCGCCAATCCTAAACGGCGTCAATATGGCGATTGATCGCGAAGATATTGGCGTGATCGTTGGACCAAACGGTGCGGGTAAATCAACAACGCTCAAAGCGATTTTTGGACTGTTGGAAGTGACCGCGGGTTCAATCGTGATGGATGGCCATGAAGTGGCTAACCAATTGCCGGATAAGCTGGTGCCGTTAGGCCTTAGTTTTGTGCCGCAAGAATTCAACGTGTTCACCGAAATGACGGTGCATGAAAACCTTGAAATGGGCGCCTACATTCGCAATGACGACATTTCTGACACGCTTGACTATGTGTATGAAATGTTCCCGCCTTTGAAAGACAAGCGCAAGCAAAATGCTGGCGAATTGTCAGGTGGTCAGCGTCAAATGGTGGCCATGGGCCGGGCCTTGATGAGCCAGCCAAAACTATTGTTGCTCGATGAACCATCTGCTGGGTTGAGCCCACGCTATATGATGGAAATCTTTGAGACCGTTGTGAACGTCAACAAATCAGGTGTTGGCATTTTGATGGTCGAGCAAAATGCGCGCCAAGCACTTGAGTTTGCAACCAAGGGCTTTGTGTTAGCTGGGGGTAATAACCGGTACACAGGTACTGGGCGGGAGCTATTGGACGATCCAGAAGTCGCTCAAAGCTTCCTTGGCGGTTAGTGGGGATCTAACTGATGAATGAACTTATTTTCTTTGTGAACAAGGTGCTGATTTCAGGCGCGACTTTGGGTTCAGTTTATGCCCTTGGTGCCGTCGGTGTGACCTTGATTTTCGGCATTTTGCGTTTTGCGCACTTTGCTCATGGTGACATGATGACGCTCGGCGCATTTGTTGCTTTCATGCTTGTGGCGGTTTTCCAATCGTTGGGCATACAAACACCATTGCCAACTGGCTTCATTGTGTTGCCATTTGCTATGGCGATCACTGCCGGATTGGCACTCGGGATTGACAGGGGCTTTTATCAGCCGCTTCGGGCGAAGGGCGTGAAAACCGTCACTTTGCTTATCGCCTCGGTTGGTGTGACCTTGATGATGCAAGGCGTTATTCGTTTGTTTGCCGGCACAGGCACACGAAGCTTTTTTGAAAACGAAACCAAAGACCTTTACCGTTTCAAGTTGCCGATTGAGGGCGTACGCCGTTCGATCAACTTCTCTGAACCGCAAATTTTGGTGATCGTTACAACAGTGATTGCGGTTATCGCGCTTCACTTCTTCCTTACCCGTTCACGGTTGGGTAAGGGGATGCGCGCCATGGCGGACAACCCAAGCTTGGCGCAGGTTTCTGGCATCAACACAGCGGCTGTTGTTCGCGCAACCTGGATTATTGCAGGCAGCTTGGCGGCGATGGCTGGCACGCTATTGGCACTCGATGTGATCTTGAAGCCAGATTTGGCGTTCAACATCCTCTTGCCAATCTTTGCGGCGGCTGTGGTGGGCGGTCTTGGCCATTCTTATGGCGCGATTGCTGGTGGCTTTTTGATTGGCTTTGCCGAAACAATGTCGGTCTTTAACTGGGCTGTTTTGTTGCGGCCGTTTAAAGCCGGTTTGCCGGATTGGCTTCCTAATGATTTGTCGATTGTGCCATCGGAATACAAACTAACGGTCGCGTTTGTGATCTTGGTCTTGGTGTTGTTGGTTCGTCCGCAAGGTATCTTTAAAGGAGCTTCAACATGATCCGTCGCGATGCAATATTGTTCGCCGGACTTGGCGTTCTCATTTTGGCCCTTGCGGTTTGGCTTAAAGTGCCAACAACGATTCAGCTTTTGGTCACAGCGTCAGCCTATGCATTGATCGCGCTGGGCCTCAACGTGCAGTGGGGCTACGCAGGCCTCTTCAACGTTGGCGTGATGGGCTTTTTGATGGTCGGCGGTGCGTCTGTCGTCTTTGTTTCCTATCCGCTTAACGATGCGTTCTGGTCTTCTGATGGGCCATTTATGCTGCTGAAAGCCATTATCGCTGCAATAGCTGGCGGGCTTTTGATTTGGGGCGTGACCCGTATCCCAAAAACCGGCAGCCTGAAAAAAGTACGTGGCTTCTTGTTGGTGGTCGCCTGGGCTGTGGCCTATGTGGTTTATCGCTCGCAAATCGATCCGGCCGCTGTGCTGATTGAAGAAAAAGCTGGCTTTGTTGGCGGGCTTGGTCTTCACCCACTATTTGGTTGGGCCGCAGGCGGCGTGATGGCGGGTATCATCGCCTATGTCATCGGTAAGATTTGTCTTGGCTTGCGCTCAGATTACCTCGCGATCGCGACAATCGGTATTTCTGAGATCATTCGAGCCTTGATCAAAAACATGGACTGGCTGACACGCGGTACGTTGACTGTGTCTCCGATCCCTTGGCCGACTCCGCTGCCAGCAGACATTGCAGCTGCTGGCATGGATGATGCGACCATGTCTGTGATCTTGGCGCGGTCCGGCTTCTTGGCCGTTACCGTGATCTTGATCGCTGTGATCTTCTTCTTCCTTCAACGGGCCTATAATGGGCCTTGGGGCCGCATGATGCGCGCGATCCGCGACAACCATGTGGCGGCAGGAGCCATTGGTAAAAACGTCACCAAGCGCGAATTGGAAATCTTTGTGCTTGGTGCGATTTTGATGGGTATTGGTGGTGCGATTTTGGCCACTTATGTTCAGATCCTTGATCCAAGCGGCTACCAACCCATCAACCATACATTCATTGTGTGGGTGATGATTATTGTTGGTGGCGCCGGGAACAACTGGGGTGCCCTTTTCGGCGCTGTGTTCATTTATATTGTTTGGACAATATCTGAGCCAGCATCGTTGGTGCTTTTCAGCATGATCAGCGACCTCTCGGAAGGCGCGGGCATTGGTGCGATCCCGGACATTGAATCGCGGGCATTGCAAATGCGCGTGTTTGTCTTGGGTCTCGTGATCACCTTCGCATTGCGCTATGCGCCACAAGGTATGATCCCAGAGCGGGTCCGCACAGACGACTAAACCCGTCACAGATACAATCATAAAAAAATGCCGCCTTTAGGGGCGGCATTTTTGTTTGGCCTGTTCGAAATGTATGCAGCAGGTTTCTTATGTACGGGCAGAAACCCACAAAACGTCATATGGCTTATTATCAAACCCGATGCCGCCTTCACCTTTGGTGAGCTCAAGGTTTTTCCATGGCGCAGCATTTTGGAACTTTGCCTCAAGCGCTTCCTGCGTTGGCAAATTGTAGTAGCGGTCCAAGTGATCGCGTTGTGCACCATTACCGCTTTTAAAGCTCGCCATTAGCAAACCGTCCGGCTTTAATGCCCCGTGTATTTTGCCAATGATTTCGTCGAGTGCATCCCATGGCGCGTGCAGTAGGCACATGTTTGCCCATATTCCATCGAATTCGTGGGTCGCAGTTAACTGGTCGAACCGCATGATTTTTAGCCGCTCGCCAAGTCGTTCGTGCGCATATTTGCCAAGCTCGGGATTACCTTCGGTTGCCAAAATGTCGAACCCTTGATCAAGCATGTACGCTGCTTCAAGTCCGGCGCCTGAACCCAGTTCGAGCACACGCACACCTTTTTGCAAGCGGCCTAAGAAGGTTGGTAGTGTCTTAGAGATTTTCTCGCGTCTATTGGCATATTGCGCTGCATTGTCGGCGTAGAATTGGAATGTTTCTTTGTCGTATGTCATGCGCCTACATTAATAGCTGCCGCGCAAAAGAAAAGGCCCGACGAAATCGCCGGGCCTCAATCTTTGGAATTGTTAGGTCAGCTTATTTAGCTTGGCCTAGTTCAATCCATGTGCCGCCTTCGGCTTTCATTTCAACGATCACGCCAGCAACGTCACCAGCTTCGTCGAATTCGTGGCTGCCGCCACCACCTTCGTAGTTGATGTCTTTGCCTTCAGCGATAAGCTTTTTCGCTTTCTCCCACTCGCCAGGAACGATTACTTCACCTGGAGCAGTTGCGATTTCACGAAGTGCTTTGTTCAAGCCTTCACGGTCAGTTGAACCGTGCTTTTCAAACGCCAATGCAAGCATGAATGCCGCGTCATAAGACTGAGCGCCAAACGCTGCGATTGGGTCTTGGCCAGCTTCTTCAGCAAGCTTTGCGTAAACCGCGGTGCCAGCGCTGTCTGCGCGGCCCTGACG